>OERQ01000072.1_pt1 | contig 13867 bp, 9 predicted proteins | sample 1540011 | NCBI WGS metagenome assembly OERQ01 (sample SAMEA3891881, study PRJEB23780) | metagenome | biome: terrestrial biome; feature: animal house; material: Caecal content | place: Italy | collected 2015-05-05 | reverse complement strand
ATGCATATTATAATGATCTTCTTTTTCTTCGTCATGGTTCCTCCTCCTTTTTTCGCAGGAAAGCGGAACCATCCGCCCCGTCTCATTGCAGGAATATCACGGACAGAAACACAGCATTTCCCGCTGTAATCTGCCACAGTATAACATGCCGGCAAAGAGAAATATGCCGAATCCTGTCATCCGGTCATTCCCTTTCAGCATAATGTTCTGCCTGCCCGGCCTCCGAAGAAACCATATCTTCCGAGCGCAGGACACAGTCGATCTCCATTGTAGAATTTGTCTCTGCATCCTCCACCACTGCTTTTACATCCGAATAATCCAGTGGACAAAGGAGGGGCTGCAGATCAAACACTTCCGGGACAAGCCGGGGCTGCCAGACTGCGATCTCTTCCGGGGTGTCGTAGTATTTCCAGCTGACGCCTCCCACCGTACCCGGCGGTGTTCCATATCCTTCATACATCTCTACCGAGAGCACCTGGTAATCTTCGATTCCCCATCCCGTATCTATGCCGTATTTTTCAAGGAACGCACAGGTTCGCCCAAAAGAGGGGTAGACCGGCATTTCACGTACCATGCCGTCCTCCCCGGCTTCAACAAGGAGGATTCCCACCGGAAGGACGCCGGAGAGATCCGCCATCTTCATTTCTGTCCTGTCCTCTCTGTATGCCTGTACCAGGGCTTCCTTTTCATCCTCCGTCACTTTCATGGCCCTTTCCTTCACACCGTCGTTCCAGGAAAAACGGGCTTTTCCTGCTTTATCCGCATCAGGAGCCTGGAATGCGATTTCTTTATACTCCTCCGTCTCAAATACAGAGGAAAACGACTCAAATCCGGCCCGGTCCAGCGGATAGGTTCTGTAGCGCTCACTTCCGTCTTTCATATAATAACACACTGTCACATGGGTATAAACATCCTTCGGGGCCGGACTCCCATTCACTGCTGCCGACTTAAGCCACGCCGCAGCCGCTGTCCGTCCTTCACCGTCCAGACGGTACTCTTTGAGCTGACTGTCCGTCTTGTAGGAATCTTCCGCTGCCACCACATCCTGATACATGCTGTAGCTCATATTCAGACCGTCTATGCTGATCCCCACAGACGCCAGTTCTCCTTAACCGGGGAAATAGCTGTCATAGGGAGCCGCTCCGATGGGAAAAGCCGCAGCTGCACAGACCGCCGCTATGATCTCCCCTGCAAGCTGTTTCTTTCTTCGGAATATTTTCCCGGCGCCGCCCTGAAACTTCCACTCCATCAGGCAGTGCACCGCAAGTGCCGCCGATGCGCAGGAAGCAGCCGCCAGCACCCCTGCTGCCGGTCTGCTCTTCTGTGCCAGATTGGTCACATCCACCAGGAAAACGGAAATCCAGGCGCCTGCCAGAAGGCTGATGACGATTTCTGCCGCACGTTCTGCCGCAGGCGACAAATACGCTTTTCCTGTCCGCTCTGTCTTCCGTTTTCGCCCGGATGTGTAAATGACCAGAAGACATGCCAGTACCCAGGCCGCAGCCGCCCAGATATATACACTCTCCGGAACATATGCAAAGGCCTCCTGCTTTTCGTATATCCCGCTTCCCATCAGCCTGCCTGCCAGACTCATTGGGGCAAATATTCCCATCAGCCTGCTGATCAGAGGAATCTGATAGTAAGTCTGAAAGTAATTCTCTGCAGCCACATCACACACATTCTGCAGAAACACATCCCCCAGAAACAGGATGACTCCACAGGAGAGCAGCGCAGAGACGATAGTTCCGCAGATGACAAGACAGACGATCCCAATATGATAAAAGATCAGGAACACTCCCGCCGCAGCCAGGATACTCCTTCCTGTATAGCCCACGGACACAGACAAAAATCCGGCATCCACTGTTCCCTCATAAATCCCGCACAGAATCATCACGATCACCAGCGGCAGAAGAAAATGCACAAGCCCGTGTACGTACCTGCTCCAGAAGATGATCGCCCTGCTCACCGGAAGACTGTAGTACAGATCCTGCTTCTTCTGCTGAAGCAGATAGAAAAACTCAAAAAAAGACAGAAATAATCCCAGCCCTTCGCATATCCATGCAAGTTCTGTACTCCCCATCCCGAAATATATAAACTCCGTATCAAAACTCAGCCGCGTGACCATCGTGACTCCGTATATCATCAGCAGCCCCCAGGACACAAATGCGCACATATGTCCGCGTCCTGCCTCCTTTATCCATCTACTGAAGCACTTTGCGGATGTCATACCCTTTCCCCTCCATTTCAGCGATAAATGTCTCTTCCAGTGTCATGGACACTTCTTCGATAAAGACCGGATTCCAGGTCCGTATCATAGCCTCCGTGATCTGGGCATCCCCTTTGATGACCAGCGTAACAAAACGTCCGTCAACAGCGCACTTTACTGTTTCCTCTCTGGCTTCCAGAGGGCCGATGTCCGTCCCCTTAGGAAAAATGCACTGGTATTTGTGGATCTCGCCTGCGCTGTCCTTCATATCTCTTGCTGTCACAAGGCCTCCCTTATGCAGGATCCCGATACTGCCGCATATATCTTCCAGATCATTGAGCTTGTGGGAAGCCACCGCTACGGTAAAATCCCTTTCCTTCATTTCCCTGCGGAACAGATTTTTCATCACTTCCGTGGCGATGGGATCCAGCCCGTCAAAGACCTCGTCGCACAAAAAATATTTTGTCCCTGCACACAGCGCCAGAATAAGAAAAGCCTGGCGCTTCATACCTTTGGAAAAGGTGCGGAGCGGCCGGTGCATATCCAGTTCCAGGGACTCTGCCATAACTGAGACGCCCGCTCTGTCCATGCCAGGGTACTGGCCGGCATAAAATCCCGCCATACTGTCCAGCGTGGCATTTGGAAAATAATAGGGCGTATCCGGCAAAAAAAATATCTTTTCCTTTTGAGCGGGCAGAAATCTGTATTCTTCACCGTCTATAAAAATGCTGCCGGAATCCGCGTCCAAAATCCCCGCAAGAATACGGAGCAGCGTGGTTTTTCCCGCCCCGTTCGTCCCCAGGATGCCAAACATGATCCCGTCAGGGATCTCCAGGGAAACATGATTGACTGCACAGATATCGTCAAAATGTTTTGTCAGATTTTTTATCTCGATCATAAATTATCCCCTTTTAAATAGCAGCTCAGACAAACCGCCGTCTTTTACAACCAGGGATATTATATCATTATTACAATATTATTACAAATATTTCCTGTTTGCTTAATATTTTCTTAATATTTCATTTTCTGTCAGATGAGTGCCCGATTATAAGATCCGGTGCAGATTTAACAGCGAGGATCATTAAAAGCCAAAACTGCCGGGAACATGCTGCATCTCAGCTGCATACATGATCCCGGCAGTCATACGCTTTTTACAACCTTTTTATTATAGATTTAATTCTTCGGCCATAATGTCAAGGGGCTCATACCTTCCGGCGCTTTCTCTTCCATCCACAGGCTGCAGCTGCAGCGGCCGCTCCGGCCAGTGCAAGGGTACCCCATACAGCTGTTCTCGAATCGTCGCCTGTCTGCACAGCTTTGTTCTCGTCCTGATTGCCAGAGCCTTCGTTTGTCTTGTCTCCGTCCTGATCGCCGGATCCTGTCCCGGCTCCACTGCCCGGCACAGCTTCCAGCGCATCTATCGCTTTCTGCAGAGCTGCCGCAGCATTGTCTACGTCTGTCTGCGATGCGTCATGGTTTGCGTCGATCTTTACTGCCGCCGCCAGTGCCTGCTGGAGCGCATTCCAGCTTTCTTTTGTATAGTCTGATTCTTTCAGGCCGTTTACTTTTGCGATCAGATTCTGCAGCACGCTCTTATCCGATACACGTACCAGTGCGTCACAAGCATCATTCAATGCTTTTGCTGCATCGTTTACTGCTGTCTGATCTGCTTTGTCGTTTTCATACACTTCTTTTGCCGTTTCAAGAGCTTCATACATCTTCGTCAGACTTGCTGTTGTGTATTCGCTGGCGTTAATAGCAGTGGCTCTGTCGATTGCAGCTTTCAGTTCTGTCTTGTCCACATCCTGCTGCGGTTCTTTCTCTGTAAACTGCCAGGACTGAACTTCCATCAGCTCATCCTCTCCTTCACCGCTGTATACGAAGAAGAGTGTGTGCTCGCCCACTGCATTTTCTACGGAACAGGAAAGTGTAGTAAATTCATCACCATTTCTGCTTTCCACGTCCAGAGTACCGATCACTTCGCCGTCCGGGCTGTCGAGACGCAGCTCAATTCTTCCGCCTGCCAGTCCGGCAACTTCAGCTTCAAAAGTCTCAGCGCCGTTCTCGCCAAAGTCCACGCCGCCGATCGCAAGCCAGTCCCCATTGTTAATGGAAGAAAGCACCATATTGTTGCCGCCAAGATCTCTCGGCGCAATACCGGAATTCCAGCCGATCGTTGTTCCAGCCACCTCACTGTAGGGTGAGAAAGCCTTCAGCTGTGAAACACCTTTCATATTCGCTGTAATCGGCTTTATTTCTCCGTTTTCATAGTATTCTACTTCATTGATATGAGTAGAACGGTAACCTTTTTCGATTCCCAGAGCTTTTCCAAGCGTCTGTGCATGATAAGTTATGTAAGTTGTTCCGTTAAACTCAAAGAGCGCATGGTGGTTATTGCCGCCTACATTGAAGTAATAGGACGGATTCTGAAGGATCTCGCCGCCGTATGTATACGGTCCCATCGGGTCATCACTTACCATATAGCAGATAATTCCATATCCCGGATAGCCGTCCACTGCGGAGTGGTCGCCTGAGAAGTTGGAACAATAAGTATAGTAATATTTTCCGTTGGCTTTATGGATGCCGCCGTCCTCGAACATACACGGAGCGTCGATCATCTGCGGAACTCCATCTGCATCATTCGCAAGACTGGTCATGTTATCCGCGAGCTTCACGATTCTCGCACTCTTCGGATTCAGATCCTGTCCTTCCGGCACACCGCCGCCGAATGCCAGATAACCTGTTCCGTCATCATCAACCATAACTGCCGGGTCAAAAATCCACGGTACACCCTGTACACCCGGAGTACTTCCATCGATCAGGGCTTTTCCATTCGGGTCTTTCCACGGTCCGACAGGAGACTCACCTTCCAGAACCCCGATTCCTCCGCCGCTGTTGCAGAAGTACAGGAAGAACTTGTCCACACCGTCAATCTGCTTATAGGCAACTGCCGGAGCCCAGGAGAAGTTCGCCCATTTGGCAACTCCATCCGGACCTGCAACCTGGATAAATCCATGATCTGTCCAGTTCACCATATCGTCAGAAGATATAACATGCAGCTTGTTAATAAGCTGATATGTATTATCGATCAGATTACCTTCTGTATCATACTCATACTGATCCGCTGTCATATACAGATATACACGTCCGTCATAAACAAGAGCAAACGGGTCTGCGCCGTAATCGTAGTCGATCAGCGGATTGGAATTTCCAAGCAGTTTTGCAACTGCATTGTTGTCCGGCTTTGTAAGAGCCACATCTGCTGTCGCATTGCTTACATTAAATGCCGCTCCTGCGCCTTCCGCCGTTACATAATCCACTCTCAGAGTAACTGTAGTATTTTCTGCTACGTAATTATTCAGTTTCAGTTTCAGCTTCGCGAACAGACGGTCGCCGCTGTTGTTGGCATACCCTGTATCTTCGCCTGTCACGCTGAGTTTCAGCTGATGGTTCGCGAATGTCCAGGAAGAAGTTCCACTGACATTTTCTCCGTTAAACTCTACATCAGCCACATCAAGGATTGACGGAATGTTAATGGATACCTCCATGCTGTCTGCCGTTCCTTCCGGCAGGCCGTCAATGTAAAGAGGCACTTCCAGTTCTGTGTTGATTATACCTGACACATCCTGTACATCGTCCATATTCACTTTCAGGTTTGTCTGCTCTGTATCAGCTCCGTCATTTACATGGAAATAATCCACATCCACATATCCGCCTGTTGACTGTGTCGCGTAGTTGAATATCGCGAAACGGTAACCCATAAAGTGCGGAATTGTATAGGACATATTCAGAGTATTTCCGATCTTTTTCCATGTAGTTCCGTCCAGGCTGTAGTAAAAGTCTGCGTCATCTGCGTGCTGATAGAAATTAAAGTCTGCCCGTAAGTATACACGATCCTGGTCGATAGGAATATTTTCTATTTCCTGTGCCTCGCCGCCGTCTGCATTTACCATTATAATGGATTTCTGTCCATTTTCCATCTTAACGCCTACATAGCCGTAATTCGCCTGAAGGGCTGCAAGTCCTGCTACGTCGCCGTTCTTCATGTTGGCCGTCTCAATGGCGATATCACCGGAACATGTCGGGCCATATGTTCTCTGAGTCAGTGTATTTCTTGCATCCAGAAGACCTGTCGCCTTATTTGCAGTTGTCAGACGAAGATATCCGTCTCTTTCTGTCAGCGACCAGAACTTATTGTTCGGATTATGGTTCCACTGCCACTCCAGTTTCAGGTTGGAGCCATTGTAATCATTTTCTCCGGCCTGCACAGTATCCGGATTGGCAAGTTTCTTCAGTGAAATGTCATCTACATAAAAATCAAACAGGTCATTTTTCTTATCAGGAGATGCACTATATTCTGTTTCAATAAAAATACTGCTGGATGACATATCTGCATCATTGGGAATCGTAAATTTCCTTTCTATGGTCGTCCACTCACCCTTTTTGACATTTGCAGATGCCGCCACTTCAATACCTGTCCAGTCGCCGTTCTGGATACAGATATTAAAAGTTTTATTATCAGGTCCATCATTGTACTTCACCTTTGCAGATACCTGTACAAGCTGTCCCTGCTTAAGTTTGCCAGTGAGATTCTGTCTCAGTCCTGATGCCGTCTTCGTACGATCCGTTATTTTTACACTCGTATTGTTGCTGGTACCGTCATCAGCCACAGCCACCAGAGTGGCGCCTTCATTGCCCTCCCAGTTTTCTGTTCCATTTTCAAATCCGCCGTTAATAATTATTTCGTCCGGGTCAACGTACTCCTCGGCAATAATCGACACATCATCCAGATAGAAGTCCATAAGATCTTTTTCCGGATCCTGTGCCGATGTCCAGGTTGTCTCTACAAATACAAGAACTCTGGAAAGATCTGCATCGGAAGGAACTGTATAGTCAGCCTCGATCGTTCCCCACTCCCCTTTTGTAAGTGTCGCTGACGCCGCAGGACTTGTGCCGGCAAAATTGTTTGTTCCATACTGCATCGTAACATTGAATGCTCTGGTGTCAGGGCCCGTTTCATATTTCACCTTCGCGCTGATATGAAGCTTCTGTCCCTGCTGTACTTTTCCAGTCAGATTCTGCATCGGTCCGGATGTAGTGTCTTTTTTATCATATACAAAAAGACTGCTTCCCCCGGATGCCTTATCATCTGAAGTAACTTTCATGTTTGCGGGTTTATTGAACGTTCTGAGTTCCCAGCCGTCCGTTCCATTTTCAAAGCCGCCGTTTTCAATCAGTTCTGTCGATTCCCTTGCTGTCGGCGCGGCAGCTACAGCGGCCTGTGCCGACAGGACGGATGCAGCTGCTTCTGTATTTGCTGCAATGTCAGCCTCGCTGTTCAAATAAGGTGCTTTTTCCTCACCGTTATAAAACTCATCAGATACTACAATACTTTTTTCATCCTGTCCGCTTACGGGCATGTCCATAGTAGGATCAATGGAGAATACCGGCCAGTCATCCTCCCATGTAACTTTGGCCAGCATAGGGATACGCCCTACTGCACCATGATCCTGGAACAGCGGCGCATACCAGTCGCCATCCGGAGTATCAACGATACCGCCCTGAGCAACACCTGCACCGTCCATCTGTCCGTCTACTTCAATTCCCGTATCCAGCATCAGTCTGCACTCCCAGCCTTCTGTGAGCGAATCTGACCGCCAGCAGATTTCCTGACGTTCTTTGCCATTCGGCCACTGGATCATAAAGATATAATACTTATCATTAATTTTGTAGGCATGAGCGCCCTCAGCGGCAAGATTCATGCCTTCTCCGTAATTTGCGTTCTCAATGATAGTCCGATCCAGACCGCCGTCTTTATATGTAACATTACCTTCTGCATCTTCCTGCAGTTCTCTTACATGCACAGAACCAGAGCCTGTAAACATATAAATGTGAGTCCCGTCCTCCTGATCGTCAAAAAGAAGGGACAGGTCGTGATTATAACCGTCCAGAACCGATTTCTTCCACACACCATTCTCAATGTCTGTGGTTGAGAATACATAGGTTTTCTCAGTTGTCTGGCTGGATGCAGATACATAGAATTTGCCGTCATGATACTTGATGCTTGCGGCCCATGTTCCGTCTCCATATGCTTCTTTTCCGTTTCTGAGGACAGTTCGTCGCTGTCATCCAGAATATCGTAACAATAGTTCACAATTTCCCAGTTTACCAGATCCTTCGACTTCATGATCGGCATGCCGGGTGACAGATGCATGGTTGTACTGACCATGTAATAATTATCCTCCACCCGGATCACATCCAGATCCGGCACATCCGAATAAATCACAGGATTGGTAAAAGTACCGTCTCCATTATCGGATGAAGTGCTTCCTGCAGCCTGCACCGGAACCGGCAGCATACATGCCGCCAGTACGACTGCAGCCGCTGATCTTAAAAATCTGCGAAAGCTGCTTTTCCATTTTCTTCTTTCCATAATACTTTCTCCTTTTCTACACCTTTCTTCTGCTTTCTCAAATTATTTTCTGACTATTTTACCCTCTCCCGGTATAATTTTCTAACTATTTTAGAGTATATCATAATATCGCTTCCTAGTCTGTTCAATTTTTTCTCATTTTTGTTCATTTTTTTCAGAAAAAAGATGCCACAGGCTTTTCTCTCATGAGATAAGCCTGTGGCATCTTTCTATGTGCATATATTTATTCAAATCTGATCTTCATATATGACCGGATCTCCTCCACACATTTTTCAAAGCCCAGTTTTGCACTGTTGAGGCACAGATCGTAATTTCTTGCGTCCGCCCACTTATGCCCGGTATGGTATTCGTAAAAGTCCGCCCGGTACCGGTCTGTCTTTTCAATATATTTCTGCATTTCCTTTTCCGTCATGCTGTGTCTCTCCATTGCACGTTCCAGACAGAACTGTCTGTCCGCGTGGATAAACACACTCACAACGTTTGGATAGTCCTTCAGGACATAATCCGCGCACCTGCCGATAATGACACACGTCTCTTTTGCGGCCAGTTCCTTGATCACCTTTGCCTGATAGTTAAACAGGTTATCGTCTGATACAAAATCCCTGTCTTCCGGCGGAAGGAGCTGCCCCTCATATGGTCTGTTCAGGATCCGGAACCAGCCTGCGCGCCTTATCTTCTCGTCCGACATGCCGAACAGCCTTTCGTTTATACCGCTGTCCTCAGAAGCCATCCGCAGGATTTCCCTGCTGTAGCAGTTCACGCCCAGTTCTTTCGCCAGCATGGCTCCGATCGTTTTTCCTCCGCTTCCGTACTGCCTTGAAATCGTGATCACAATATTTTTCATAGCACGTCCCCCTATTCTCCAAGATACGCTTTTTTAATGGAATCATCCTCCAGCAGGTCTTTTGCATTTCCCTCAAGGGTAATATTTCCCGTCTCCAGGACGTATGCTCTGTCCGCAATGGAAAGAGCCTTCTTTGCATTCTGCTCTACCAGGAGCACTGTAGTGCCGCTCTCGCTTACTGAGCGTATGATATCGAAGATCTCGTTTACCAGAATAGGCGACAGCCCCATGGACGGTTCGTCCATCAGGATAATGCTGGGTTTTGACATTAATGCCCTGCCCATCGCAAGCATCTGCTGTTCGCCTCCGCTCAGGGTACCCGCCATCTGATTTTTTCTCTCTTCCAGGCGGGGGAATCTCTTGTACACGCTCTTCAGGCTCTCCTCGATCTCTGCCTTATCCGTTCTGGTATAAGCGCCCATTTTCAGGTTTTCATATACGCTGAGTTCTGCAAACACACGGCGTCCCTCCGGGACATGCGCCATTCCCATAGATACGATCTTGTGCGCCGGAACTTTCGTAATATCTTTTCCCTGAAAGATAACCTTCCCTTTCTTAGGAGAAAGGAGACCGGTAACTGTGTGGAGAGTAGTCGTTTTACCCGCTCCGTTTGCACCGATCAGAGCTATGACCTCTCCTTTATCCACGTGGAACGATATGCCCTTTATAGCCTGGATCACTCCGTAATATACTTCCAAATCTTTCACTTCAAGCATAGCCATTTCCGTTTCCTCCTATTCTCCAAGATATGCAGCGATCACCTGGGGATCGTTGAGCACATCTGTCGTTTTTCCCTGCGCAAGCACCTCACCGAAATTGAGCACCGTCAGCTTTTCGCAGATTCCGCTCACCAGTTTCATATCATGCTCGATAAGGAGAATCGTCATATGGAATTTTTCCCGGACTAACTGGATCATCTCCATCAGACTGCCTGTCTCGTTCGGGTTCATGCCCGCTGCTGGTTCGTCCAGGAGAAGCAGCTTGGGATCCGTGGCCAGAGCCCTTGCAATTTCCAGTTTTCTCTGCTCTCCATAAGGAAGGTTGGACGCCAGGACATCCGCATGTTCCTCCAGTTCAAATACTTTCAGGATCTCCATTGCCCTTTCATTCATTTCCTTCTCCACCTTAAAATACCGGGGGAGTCTTAAGACGCCCTCAATGGCAGAGTATTTATGATGGTTATGAAGACCTACTTTTACATTGTCCAGCACACTGAGCTGTTTGAAAAGACGGATATTCTGAAAAGTCCTGGCAATTCCCGCCTTGCTGATATCGATCGTCTTTTTTCCTGTAATGTCTTTGCCGTCAAGTGTGATTTTTCCTGTATCCGGTTTGTACACCCCTGTAAGAAGGTTAAATACGGTTGTCTTGCCGGCTCCGTTCGGACCGATCAGGCCATAAAGTTCCCCTTTTTCAATGGAAATGTCAAATCCGTTTACCGCGCGGAGACCGCCAAATGATATACCAAGATTTTTTACATCCAATAACGCAGCCATTATTTTACAGCCTCCTTTTTCTTTCTTCCGAAGGAAAGATATTTTTCTCTCCACTCAATCGCCTTCGGAGCCCAGTTAAAGAGCATCATTATGATCAGCACGATCGCATAGATGAGCATACGGTAATCGGACAAACCTCGAAGCAGTTCCGGAAGAAGTGTAAGAATTACTGCCGCGATCATGGAACCTCTGATATTTCCGATTCCGCCGAGAACGACGAATACAAGTATCATAATAGACTGATTGTACCCGAAGTTATTTGTAGTGGCTGTCAGTGTGGACAGATTGTGCGCATAAAGCACTCCCGCCGAGCCTGCCAGAGCCGCAGACACGGTAAACGCCATCAGTTTATATTTTGTTATATTTATTCCGATGGACTCCGACGCGATCCGGTTGTCACGGATGGACATGATCGCCCTTCCTGATCTGGAATTCGTCAGGTTAATTACAATAAACAATGTAATCAGGACAAGAATAATACCGATCAAAAATGTTGCATCTCTGGGTGTCCCGGTAATTCCCTGGGGGCCGCTGATGATCATCGTGCCATCCGAATCCAGAGCCATAACATCCTGCGTGGAAATATGGAATCCGCTTGAGTCCTTTCCGATATAAAGAACGTTTACCAGATTCTTAATAATCTCTCCGAACGCCAGTGTGACGATCGCCAGATAGTCGCCTTTCAGACGCAGTACCGGAATTCCGATCAGCAGGCCGAACACTGCTGCCGCGGCAACGCCGATCAGAAGGGCCAGAAAAAATCTCAACCCGTCAGACTCCATTTCTCCCCGCATACATTTGGAGAAAAATGCGCTGGCGAAAGCTCCCACGCACATAAAACCTGCATGGCCCAGACTCAGTTCGCCGAGAATACCTACAACAAGGTTCAGCGATATCGCCAGTATTGCGTAGATGCACAGAGGCACCATAAGCCCTTCCATAAGACTGGAAATGCTCCCGGAATTAATCATTGTCTGCACAATAATATAGGCCAGAATAACAATTCCATAAGTAATAATATTGCTTCTTGTCTGTTTGCTCATTTTCTTCTTTGTCTTTGTCATGTCGCCCACCTACACTTTCTCCTGAATCTTTTTCCCTAAGAGTCCCGTAGGCTTCACCAGAAGCACAACAATCAAAACGGCAAAAACAATCGCATCTGCCATCTGGGAAGAAATATACGCTCTGCCCAGGATCTCGATAACACCCAGAAGCAAACCGCCGATAAATGCACCCGGTATAGATCCGATACCCCCAAAGACGGCTGCCACAAATGCCTTGATACCGGGCATAGCACCCGTGTACGGCGTCAGCGTCGGATATGCGGAACAAAGCAGCACGCCTGCGATGGCCGCCAGAGCAGATCCAATCGCAAAAGTCAGGGCAATCGTTCCGTTTACATTGATTCCCATAAGCTGCGCAGCGCCTCTGTCCTCGGAAACAGCACGCATTGCCTGTCCCTGTTTTGATTTCTGTACAAATATCATCAGAACGACCATGATAAGAATGCAGGCGCCAATCGTTACGATCGTCTCACCCGATATATTTAATTTCCCATCTGCCAGTGAAACTCCGTCCCACTTAATTACAGACGGAAATGTCTGCGCATTCGGCCCAAATATAAGAAGCGCTATGTTCTGAAGCAGATAGCTGACACCGATAGCTGTGATCAGTACTGCCAGTGATGAAGATGCGTTTCGAAGCGGCCGGTAGGCGATGCCCTCGATCACTACACCAAGCACAGTACAGACAACTACTGCGATCAGCACTCCTATAACAGGAGGCAGACCTGCCTGCGACATTGCCATCAGCGCCGTGTAAGCCCCGATCATAATAACATCTCCGTGAGCAAAGTTCAGCATCTTTGCGATTCCGTAGACCATCGTATAGCCCAGCGCGATAATCGCATAAACGCTTCCGAGACTCAGCCCGTTAATTAAATACGATATAAAACTCATACCCATTCCCTTCCATCTGTTTATCGTTTTCTGTAAAATGACGAGTTCCGTTTCTGAAAACTCCTCCTGCCGGCTGAAAGTTTCTGCTCATTCGGTACATCTGCCAGCTGAGGGTAATTATATCACACAAAACATAGTCTTATCAATACAAAAACGAGTCCGCTCGGTTTTTTATTGCAACAGTTCAGCTATCTGTCATCAGGAGACGGATTTATGCTTGCATAAGAAGCCGTCTCCTGATAACAGATAGCTGAGCGCCAGTTTATGAGGAAAACAGCGTCGCCAGCCGCAGTAAGCACGCAGTGCGGTTTTCCGAATGGCGCAGGCTGAATTGTCTGCTTCTATAAGCCATGCAGGAGAAAAGACACAGAGTTTTCGGGTAAGCTGGCTTACTAAGATAACTCTGGGGCTTTTCTCCTATAGGGCGGATGACCGCAGCGAGAAAGCTACAGCCCTCTGTGGATAAGGTTAAGCCCCTCTGCCAAATCTTCCACATCCATCTGCCCAGGGGCAGACCTATGACCTACAGAACCAAATGTCATAGCAGAGCCAAACACTTCCCCACACAGTCGGCTGATACTGCCTGTTCCTGCCATGGACATAGTGATAATCGGCCGGTCAGCGTAATTCGACGCCATCTCCTCCGTTGCTGCCAGAAGCGTAAGCACATCTTTTTTATTTTGGGGCATCACTGCGATTTTGGGAATGTCCGCGCCAAGTTCCTGCATCTTTCTCAAACGCAAAACAATCTCTTCCCGGGATGGCGTTTTCTGAAAATCATGGCTGGAAACCACGACTTTCACACCATATTTGTGAGCAGTCTCGACCAGTATTTTCACATATTCTTCCCCTGCAGATAATTCCACATCTACCAGATCAATAAGGCCGGTTGCTGCTGCATCCTGGTTCAATTTTACATAGTCTTCCACA
>OERQ01000069.1_pt1 | contig 14041 bp, 9 predicted proteins | sample 1540011 | NCBI WGS metagenome assembly OERQ01 (sample SAMEA3891881, study PRJEB23780) | metagenome | biome: terrestrial biome; feature: animal house; material: Caecal content | place: Italy | collected 2015-05-05 | reverse complement strand
ATGGCATTGATCTGATGGGGACGTAAGGAAATTTCCGGGTTCATGCCCTCAAACCGGATGTGCCGCCCATCATACTCACGGGGGCGGACGCCGTTGAAGGTTTCGTTGTAAATGCGGCACAGCAGTTCCCGGCGGTCGATGTCTTTCCAGATCCACTCGGCAAACTTCTGCTTAATCAGCTCCTGCCGGTCCTGGGCAATGGCAGTTTCCTTCTTGTTGAGGACAGGCTTTTTCTTGCCGTTCTCGTCCTCAATATAGTCAAATACCCGCACATCCCTTTGATTTAGAGTCTGCTCCAAGATGTGGTAGGCGCTCATCCGCTTGGTGCCGTAGGTGGTATTGGCTTTTACATTGCTGCGGTCGGCGTTTTTCTCCCGGATGCTCCATTGGCCGGTGGCTTCGGAGCGCAGGATTTTGATACGGTCCCGCACATAGTAATTGGGGGTGAGCAGCTCCACCATGAACTGCTGGTACACCTCGACGGGCACCCAGTTCGCGCCAATGCGCACGCCAATTTCTCCAGCGCCCAGGTCCTGGGGCTGGACAGCCTCCAGAGCCTCCACATTTCTGCGGGCGGTTTCCTTCTGATTGTCAGGGGCCACTTCCAGGAATGCTTTTGCCATCCGCAGCTTTTGGCGCACTTTCCCGGAAAGGTACTCATCCGCCGTGACAAGAGGATAGCGGCTCAAATCCGCCAAAGAAGGCAGGATGTCCTCCGGGTTCTCCGCACAGCGAATATCCCGGTAGATCACCCCGGCAAGCTCTTTTTCCAGTTCCTCCGGGGATTTACCCGACAGCTCTGCCATATAGTCCATATCCACACGGGCTTTTTCCGAAATGGACACCGCCAACGCTTCACTGGCCGTGTCCACGCTGGTGACAGCCACATGGGGACGGATGGTGCGCTTGGAGAACATATCGGCTTTTCTTTTTAGGTTGCCCTGCTCATCCAGCACCTCCAGAGAGCACAAGAGGCAGTAGCTGGAGTCCTCCGAAAAGGCCAGCTTGTTGCCGCGGCTGTTCAGCAGCCCATACTTGGCGGTGAAGCTGTCGTAAAGGGCGTTGAGCTTTTGCTGCTCGGCTGCAATCTCCTCATCCGGGTAGCCTTCGGTCTGGTACTCAATGAGCCTGCGGACACATTCCCGCAGCTCGATCATGCCACGGATACGGTTTTCCGCCGTGACGGAGACTTCCACCGGGTGCATGAGGCTGTTTTCCCGGTAGTACACCTGCCCATCCACCACCGTATAGCTGAAATTCTTCACTGTGGGGTCGGCAGGGATGGAGCGATCTTCCTCCTCGTCCAGTTCCTCCAGCTCGTAGGGCTTGATTTCCGCCTGCAAAAACTGGATGGCATTGGCAAGCTGCTCGGATAAATCTTCCCCCTCGCGGGCTTTGCAGGCGCTGTCCGGCCCGAACCGTGTGGATTCCATCACCATGTCGCCCAAAATCATCTCCGGGTGCTGCACAAAATAGCGGTTCATGCGGATTCCGTTTTCATCCGTGTCTAAATGCACCCAATCCTGGTCTAAATCGGTGATGTGGTCGCGCTTTTGCAGGAAAATGATGTCGCTGGTCACTTCCGTTCCGGCGTTCTGCTTGAAGGTGTTATCCGGCAGGCGGATGGCCCCGATCAGGTCGGCGCGCTGTGCCAGGTACTTTCGGACGCTGGAGTTTTCCTTGTCCAGAGTGCCTTTGCTGGTAATGAACGCCACAATACCGCCGGGCCGCACCTTGTCCAGCGTCTTTCCGAAGAAATAGTCGTGGATGAGCCAGTGGTGCTTGTCATACCGCTTATCCAGCACCTTGAAATCCCCAAAGGGGACGTTGCCCACAGCCACATCAAAAAAGCTGTCGGGCATTTGCACGGTTTCAAAGCCGTTTACGGAAATGCTGGCGTTCTGGTAAAGCTGCCCCGCAATCCGCCCGGAAATGGAATCCAGCTCCACGCCGTAGGCTTTGCTGCCCGCCATATCTGTGGGGAGCAAGCCGAGGAAATTGCCGGTGCCGCAGGACGGCTCCAAAATGTTGCCCTGGGTAAAGCCCATCTGGGACAGGGCCTTGTAGATTCCCCGGATGACCACAGGCGGCGTGTAAAAGGCGGTGAGGGTGCTGGCCCTGGCCGCCGCGTATTCCTCCGAATCCAGCAGGGATTTCAGCTCCTCATAGTGGGGGCTGGTTTCCTCAAAGCAGTCCGCAAGGCCGCCCCAGCCCACATAGCGGGACAGGATTTCCTGTTCTTCGGGCGTGGCCAGCCGTTCCTCCGCTTCGATCTGCTTCAACGTGCGGATGGCGGCAGCATTGGCCGCGTATTTCTCGCTGGGGGTGCCATGGCCCAGGGCGTCATCGGGGATATGGAAATCATGGCGCTGATCCCTGGGGATTTCCGGGTGCAGGGTTGTGAAAGTAATGCGCTCACGGCGGGGGTGCTTCGGCGGCAGTGGGAGTGCTTCTTCTTTTTTAGGCTGTAAATCGGCCTGCTCTGGGCTGGCTGGCTGTTCCTCTGCGGCAGGGGCTTGTTTTGCCTGCTCAATGGCTCGTTCATCAGGGAAGTTCCCGTAAACCCGCAGCCATCTGTTCTCCTGAAGGTCATAGATACCCGCGCCATCATAGGCAAAGCCATCCTCGCCCTCCATAGTGCCGGCCACATATTTCTGCGCAGCTTGTTCGGCCTCCGCCAGCGTTTGGTAATCCAGCCGTTCATCAAAGCCATTTTCAAAGTGATGGTACACCACCACTTCGTAAGGCGGCTCCATGCGCTGGGCATAGCGGTCGATGTCCTCCATGGTGAGCCATTCCGGTTTTTCCGGCAGGGCGTCATAGAGTTCCCGCATTTTGGCGATTTGCTCTCGCACGTTCCCAGCCCACAGGTGCTTTTCTGCCCGCCCGCCAGCGCCCAAGAAATAGTCGCAGTCGGCTTTCAGGCGGCTTAAAAGCATATAATCATTTTGTGGTGGTGTACTTTGCTGCAACAAGGGAAGGATGTCTTGGTACTTGGGATATTGTGCGAGGAAGTCCAGAACGCCCCCGTCACCGTCCCCAATATCCTGGCGCTCGGTGTAGGTGGTGCCATCTGGCATGACCACGGTAAATTTCACCTTGTCATACCCCAGGAACCGAGCATTTTCTGGGTCATCGGATTCGTACCACGCCTGCCAAGTGCCGTATTTTTCAAGAGCAGCCTTTGCACCGGCCACCTGCTCCTCATCCGCCTGTTTCATCAGGGTGTCAAATTCACGGATACCGTAGCGTTTTCCATCTTCAAACACGGGGCTTTCGCTCCACTCGCAGAAGATGTATGGCTCTATGTCGGGAGGGTATTTTCCATTGAAATAGTCCTGGTCCACAGAGGTGAGTTGGTCAAAGTCCAGTTCGGCCAGCTCATTTTGGATGAGTTCATCCAGGCTCTCATACTGCCTGCGCTCCAAAAACTGCCCGTCCAGATAACGCTCAATGCGGTAATGGACCAAGTCGGCATTGACCTGGATGGGAATTTCCTCATCCGTAACAGTGGTGTAGGCAATGCCCACCTTTTCCAGATCACTGAAATCGGCTGGGCTGCCATACTCGGCCTCGCAGAAATCGTTGATAAATTCTTTGGCAATCTCCAATGAAGCAGGTTCCGGCTCCTCGGACAAAAACTCGCGCTCAATGAAGTCGGCAACATCCTGGCTGTTACCTTTGCCGCCATGGGCACGGTAATCCATCAAACCTTCTTCGACCAGTTCGCTGGATACCGCATATCCGGCCTCCTCCAGATAACCGGCGATTTCTTCTATCTGCGCCTGTTCCGGGGTAAGGGCCGGGGGCAGCTCCGCGATCTGCTCCATACAGAGGGTGATGTCCACCGCGATTTCTTCTTCCAGGTCCGCATGGTCCAGGAAGGATTGAAGCAGTCTGCGGATTTCCTCTCTCTGAACGGGGTCGTGAAGCTGCTGGGAGATATTTTCCACCGCTTGGGCGTCATCTTCGCCATAGCCCATGCGGGAACCGTCAAACTCTCCCACAAAGCGCAGCACCTGGGCGGCCAGCTCCGGGTAGGGGTCTGCCGGTTCTTCTTTTTGAGGCGGTTCCTGTACCCTGGGTGGCACGGCGAACACCGGCGCGTCCTGGGTCACGGAAATGGTCATTTCCGAAGTGTCAGCAATCCGCTGGATTTCCTCCCGCACTGCCTGGGGCATTTCCTCATCATAAATCGTTACCGTGCGGTCCGGCGCGATGTGGGCAACCGTTTTGTAGTCCCCGTGTTCTTCCTCCAGCCGGTTCCACACAGTAATCCCATTTCCCAAATGGCCATAGCCCAGGTCGTAGGCTTTCGCCTGCGGCATGGTGGGAGCCACCGGCTCCTTGTGCTCTGCAAAGAGCGTGAAGGTTCCCTGCCGGAAGGCGGTGAGGTTTTCAAATGCCTGCTGGCGCAGGGCATACATCCTGTCATCCTGCGGGGTGGCCTCCCAAACGGGGACCATCATCTGATAGATTTCTTCCACACGGGCCGGGTCGTCAAGCTGCGGCTCGATGAGCTTCACCGCGTCCCAATAGTCAAAGCCAAAGGGATAGGGGTGGGGCTGCTCCTGCGGCACATTCTCAAAGAAAGTGCGGATATTCCGGGCAAGCTGGTGCTTCTCATACTGCGGCATGGCGGCGCGGTCCTCATCGGTGAGGAACCGCCCCTGGGCGATCATGGCGCTGACGCGCTTTTCCACGGCGTTCCATTTCAGCTCCACCTTGGCGTAGGGGGCGGTAATACTGCCGTGGCTGAAAGAAACACCTTTACTGAGCTGGTAGGTCACATCGTCATTCCCACCGGAATGGCCGCTGTACTCGCCGTGGTAGTGCTTTAAGAAATTCTCCCGTTCCTTGCGCTCTGTGTGGTTGCGATAGAAAGAATACACGGCCAGCCGGTAATCGGTGCTGCGTTTTCCACCCCGGAGAAGGTTGTCGATCTCGTCCCCGGAGATGAAAAAACGCCGCTGGGGGGCGTACCCTTCGGCGGCGGTAAAGTGCAGCGGTTCCCGCTGCAGGTCGGAAAGCTGCTCCAGCAATTTTTGCGGACGGTGGAAATGGAATCGCAGCAGTTCCCGGTTCTCTCTGTATGCCTGGACAAACTGCTCCAGCTCATCCCGCAGGTTCTGCAGCCCCTCCGGATGGCCTAACAAATCGCTTATGGCGGCGCTTTCCTCTGGAAACCCATGATTTTTGCCGTAAATGGCATTCACCGTGGGAAGATAGCCCGCGTCGGCGGTGCCTTCTGCAAAATCCTGCCGGAGATACCATAGCTGCGCGGCCCGTTGCTGGCGTTCATACCCGTCCACCCGGTCCAGCTCGCTCTGGGGCATATACCGGCCCAAGTCCAGCAGTTCCCGGATACGGGCCGCCGCCTGTTCCCAGGGGATGAGGGTGGCGCTGGAACGCTGGGCGCTTTCGCCCTGGGCAATGCGGATTCCCTCGGCGTTGTACCAGATGGCGTACTGGCGGCCATCCAGATAAAAGCCAGCGCCGTTCTCTCCATAGTGCTCTGCCAGGAACCTGGCATTGTCCGGCTTATCCTTTTTGAAATAGGCGCAGATGATGAGGCGGCTGTTCTGGTCGTTGGCACCAATGCACAGCGCCTCGTCGATTACCTGCTGAGGCAGAGCCGGGTGAGGGAAAATGGATGGTTGGGCCGTACCCTCGGCCTGGGCTGGCTGCTGAAACGCCGCAAAATCAAAAAGGGACATCTGCTGGCTCTCCTGGGTAGGGAGCTGCGGGATGTCCGTCTGAATGAAATATTCTTTTTTGTCAATGAGCTGGGCAGTCCACTGGGCCACAATATCCCAGGAAAAAACGGATTCCTTGGTGCGGGATGGGTAAGAGCCTTCCCACATGAGCAGGCCATTCTCCTGGGGCTTATATCCCAGGCGCTGCCCGTCAGCGATGATCTCGGTGTACCGGTCCTGATAAGCGGATTTCAGATATTCCGCCCGTTCCTGAACGTCGCTGTGAACCGAGAAGAAAAGCTCGATCTGATTTTTCTTATATTTCAGGTCGTCGTCCTTGTTGGCGATGATGGCCATGATCTGCTTTTCATCCAAAAGCGCAGGGAGCTGTTCGCCACCTGCGCTTTCTTCCGGTTCATCAATTAGCTGTAAATCAGCTCCGCCAGCACCGTTTCCTCCGCCGCGTTCTGCAGGTTGTTCATCATCTGCACCCACTTCATCGGATCGCGGGCCTTCAGCTCCTCCGTCACGCCCTCGGCTTTCGCCATCTGCGCTGTGATTTCCTCCATCCGGCGCTGGGCGGTCTGCTGGATCTCCGCCAGATGGCTGTTCAGCTTGCCGCTGGTCAGCAGGTTGGTGTACGTCACCCTGCGGTGCTCCTTGAGGAACTTCTTCCGAAGCAATGCGTATTTCCCATGGGGAACCGGCTCCTCCTGGGGCGGCAGAAGGTTCGGCAGATTGTAGTCGCCCTGCCTGGTGTAAGTGATCTCGGTCATATTCAAAACTCCTTTCCGGCTGTGTGTTTTCCTGTTCAGTTACAGCATACTGGTTTTTCTGCTGGGGTTCAAATGTGCGATTTTCTTTTTGGGGCTGTCTTTGCAGGGCAAGGACCGTGCGGGAAATGGCGGAAAGGCACATCTGGGAGATGTCCCCGGTGGCCACGCCTAAAGCGTTCAACGTCTGCGGGGTGTTAAAGTCCGTCACATCCCGGAAATCCATGTCCTCAAAATATTCAGACGGGTCAAGGCCGCAGCGCACCAGCAGCATATATCCAATGCTGTTTTGCACCGCCCTGCGGTATTCCACTTCCAGGTTCAGCTCATCCAGTTCTTCCAGAAAGCTGCCTTCCGTGAGGGTTTTCAATTCTGCCAGGTAGTCGGGCATATTGTCCTCCACGGCGTTCTTTGCCGCAGAGAGCAGTGCTTCACCCAAATCCTCCTTGCGCTCCAGCTCTCCAAAGCTGTTTTCCAGCGTTTCAATGATGTCCGGCGCATATTCCTCCCGCACCGTCCAAAGGGGGACGGGTCGGGGGAACCGGGCCTCATGGGTATCGGAAATATCAAAGTAGTATTTCAGCCGGGGCTTGCCATTGTGCTCCCCATCAAAAACGGCAATGCCGTTTGCGCCCCGGTTTACCCAGCGCCCAAATTGCCGGTTCCATCGCTCGATCTCCAGGACGGCGGTGGCGTCTGGGCGCTGGGCGTAGACAAGCAGTTGTTCATCGAAAGAAAGCCGGTAGTTGCGGCAGGCAGAAGCCAGAAACGCCCGCCACTGGTCAGGAGCTGTCACGCTGCGCTGCGTTTCCTGGTACAGCTCCGTCAAGGCTTTATATCGTATCGCCATCGGTTGCCCCTCCTTTTCTTATTCTTTTTTCGCAGCTTTCAGTTCTGCGCTGTAATCCTTATCCGGGTCATATTGATTGCACAGGGAGAGCAGCAACAGCCAGATGGTATTTCCGGCCTCCTTCGGGTACATCCGAAGCGCCACGCAGGGCGCATGGTCACTGTCAACAAAGGGCCTCCCATAGCGCATAAACTGGTCGATCAGCTTTTGAGCCATCTCCCGGTATTCTTCATAGGGGTTCTGTTCCGCCTGCTGATGGAGAACCGTCATCAGCAAGTTGAACCAGTCCTCGTGCGTGTCCAGCATAACGGGCGGTAAAGACGCCATTTTCATCACCTCATCTTTCCATGGCGGCGGCCTGCCGCTGCCGGGGAATGGAAAACCCGTAGACTTTGGCGATGTCGTCGCCCAGCCTGCGGGTCACTCTCGTAATATCGGCGCGGGTTGCAATGCCGCGATATAGTTTTTCTTTCAGCAGTTCAATTTGAGAAGGGCTGGCGCTGTCCTTGTAAACGCGGTAGAGGTAAAAGTTCGTGCCATCATGGTGGATGGCGTCGCACCGCAGATCGCCCAGCCTGTCCACATACCAGGTGGAATAATCCGTATCGGAATACAGGCAGTCCCGGATGTTGCCGCTGGGGATTTCCTTATATCCCATGCGCCGCCCATTCCACAGGCCCAGGTCGCCTACGACTAAAATCGGCTGGGAGAGCTGCACATTGAGGTTAGCGCGTTCATCATCCAGGTAATCCCCATTGATTTCATACATCAAGGAAATGCGCTCATTTTCGGATAAATCCGGGTATTCTGCCTCCAGATCGTCCCGCCAATCCTCATAGTCCAGGCCATAATTGCTCCAGATAACGTGTCTTTCTTCCTTCATCGGGCTTCACCTCGATTTCTTAAAGGGAATTTACCCAAACACACAGTTTTCCCGGAGAGTTCTTCTGTATCTAAATCAACGTCCCCGCAGTCATAATGCGTTCCATAGGTTTCGTTATACTTATCCATCACAGAATCTGGAATATAACTGTCACCATCAACCACAGCTCTGCCCTCCATAAAAATCCGGGAAAGACATATCTGTTTGTCCAAATCGTTCCCAGAAACAAGCATCTCCATTTCATCCGGCATAAGAGAAAGGGTCATGCCGATTCGCACCCAGATTTGATGATACTTATTCTTCATCGGGCTTCACCTCGGTCTTTCTGCCTGGGCCTGATGGGCTGCCCCTGCTCGTCATAGTTTTGGGGATCGGCGGCGGGGGTCTGCCAGCCAAACATGGAGCCGGCAAACATGGCGGCCTCCTGTGCTTTGGTAACGCCATTCTTCACATTGCGGTCGTCTGCAAACTCTCGGTTCTGTTGAACGTCAGGAGTTGAAAAATCATAGCAAGGGCTGTAGCCTTTTTCGCCCCTGGTCAGAAGAATCAGCTCCCCGGATGAGGGAAGTACGCTGAAACACTGCACCGGCAGAGAAGAACGCAGCGGGATCACGCTCCCATGAGTTTGCTCCAAACGCTCCGCAAATTCGCAGATATGATAAAGGGCGCTGGAATACCCTCCGCTGGTTTCAAAATGGGTTTCGTCGATGAACCGGCAGGTGCGGTCGCGGGTTTCTCCGCCGCCAGTGAAAATGCGGATGTGGTCGCCATCGGGGATACGGAACAGCTCCTTGTAGCCGGGCGTGATAAACCGGATGCCCTGTTTGGCCTTTTCCATGTGGTGTTCCAGGAATCGGGCAACGTAGGCGTAGAGGTAAAAGTTGTAGTCTCCATAATTGGGATTGCACCGGAGCATATAGGTGTGCTGGGGCGTCTGCACCTTAAAACCGTACTCGGCGCAGTAGTTTCCCTCAAACTCAGCCTCCGGGTTCTGATAGCAAAACCTGGTCATGCTGTCACGGGTGCAGAGCAGCCCGTCCTTCTCCCGCAGAGTGTTGACCACTTCATCAAACTCCGCCTTAAACTCGTCCGTCTTGTATTCCCTCCGATGGTCGAACCAGGAAGTGTAAAATTCCTGGCCGCAGCCAAAATCCCCGCGCAGATGGCCGATACAGCCGGTTTGCCCTTCAAGCTGGCTGCTCTGGTTGTACGCATACAGGCGATCCGCCGGGGTCATGCTGGTAATTGTCAGTTCCATCATCGCTCACGTCCTTTCTTTTTCGCTTGTCGTTTTTGCTCCGATATGGCCTTTTCCCGTGCCTGCCAATATTCGGGGTGGTGGATTTGCACACTACTATTGATAACAGCCTCATACGCGCCGGGGCCAAAGTACTCGTTCACCGGAGCCTGGATCATCTTTTTATCCATCAGCTCCCGGAGAGCCACCTGCGCGTCGCAGTCCTCCTCAAAGCAGAGGTAGCCGCCCTCAATAAAGCCGCAGCCCATCGCTTCTTTTCGGAATATCTTTTCCGCCAATTCCCGGCGCACCATAATTCCGCCATGCCCTGGGGTGGAAACGGAATAAACGCCGGGGCAGAGCGTTTCACATTCCTGGATATTGCCCCATGGGGAATAGGAAGGGGCCTCCGGCACAATGGCGTTCTGCCGCTGATCCTCCAGGCACTGCACCTCCTCCTGCGCCCGCGCCACCAAATCCTTCTGCGCGGAAAACAGGTCGCTGAAATAGTGGCCCCAATCGTAGTCCGTCCGGTTACTGCATTTCCAGGTGACAAACTGCTGGGGCGCTGTCAAATGAACGCCCAACACAAACTCGCTGTCGCCCACATGACAGGAATCCGTAATGATATATCCGGCGTTTTCTCTGTAATCCATTATCGTTCACGCTCCTTCGTCGTTTTCTTTTTGGCCTGTTCCTGCTGGATCGCAGTAAGGCCATGCTTGGCCCAGCCGGGAAGGTCCTCCGGCTGTATCGTTCCCAGCACGTCCATGCGCTCATAGCGGCTTTCTTTTCCGGTATAAAGGTCAACGCAGTAACAGGCGGACCCCCGGCTGTGTGGAGAAGCCCCAAAGCCGCCCAGACAGAGCTTGAGCTGGCGAGTGGCCCTGCGGTATTCCCGGCGCAGCACCTCCGGCTTTATCACCACGATTTTCCCGTGCAGATCATCCTCATAGGAAATGGGGATGCAGCCCTCCGCTGTAATGGGGCGGTCATCTATGCCCTGTATGCGGGGCTTGTTGAGTTCTATGTGGGTTTTCTGCGCCTGTTCGGCAATCCGCTGGCCGAACAGCTCCACAATCTCCGGGAAATCATCACTGGCCATCACTTCGCTGTATTCTGCAAATAAGGCGTTTTGCCGGCAAAAGGCGCACATATACTTCATGCCGGTTTCATCCTGCGGATTTTCCCCCAGGACAACCTCGCGGTCGCTTATATGCACCGCCTGGATGACCTCATAATCACCGGCCATGCGTTTTTCTGTGGAATCATCGTTCATCCCTCTGCCTCCATATCCTGTTTGATAAATGCTTTGATTTCCTTTACACTGGCAAAATCCCGTTCATCCCCGGTAAGGTAGCGCACCGCGTCCTGCCATTGATAGAGGGGATGGGCGCTTTCCTCCATCCCGCACAAATCGGCCAGGGCTGCCCTGCGCAGGAAGGGGGTGAGGTTTAAGTCGGAGATAAAGCAGCCATGCCGGGCCGCCAGTATGTCCAGCAGGTGCAGTTCATTCATGGCAACACCTGCTTTCTTCGGCTTCTTTCAGCAATTCCTCCACCAGCCTGCCGCTGCGGACTTTATTCCGGTCTGCCAGCACCTTGTTCTGGACGCACAGCACCGCCCGGATGTTGGGAACGGTAATGCCGGGGATCTCCACCATCTCCTCCGGGGTGATGGTGAGAAGCTGCACCGGGGAGTAACCAGCCTGGGCAAAGATGCGGAACAGCCGTTGTTCAAATCGTTCTTTCATCATCAACGCTCCTTTCTTTTTTGGTATGTAAAAGGGGCGGCCCCGCATGGCCGCCCCTGGCTGGTTACTTCTTCCGGCTTCTGACTTTCAGGAAAATCAGGCCGCCGATGATGAATACCACCAGCGCAATGGCAATGATCGTTTTCAGTTCCATGAAATCATTCCTCCTAACATAGAATCAAGCCGCAGTTATTTCACGGTGTTTTTGCCCTTCTTGCGCTTACCCACATAGGCCGCAACGCCCAGGGCGGCAGCGCCCATAGCGGATACGCCCATGAGGGCCGCCCACAGCCAGGGCTTGCTGTCATCGCCGGTTTTCGGGGTATCGCGCAGCTCATTGTGCATTTGCGCCACAGTGGTCTTATCCGCCAGAATCGTCACCTTTTTATCCGCAGGCAGCACATAGTTGGCGCTGGCCCCATCCGATACCTCGGACACGGTGTAATCGCCTACGCGCAGGCCCTCGATGAAGATTTCGCCGTTTTTATCCGTTTTGAAGGTCTGGTCGTAGCCGTTGGCCCCGGTCACGCGGAAGGAGAAGCCCTCCACCTTGCCGTCGCTGGACGTTTTTTCAATCCGCAGGGAGCCAGTCTGGGCCATGTTGGTGAAGCCAACCCCGGCCTCGTTCTCTACCTCGTAAATCTTGCCGTTCTCGGTGATCTCCACATAGTAGGCGTTTTCATCCAGCAGGAAGCCCTCCGGCGCTTTGGTTTCCCTTACGAACACGCCGCCGTAGAGGATGTGGGACATCTCGTAAATGCCGGTGCTGGTTTCCTCCAGCTTGCCCAGCAGCTCGTCACCCTCGTCCAGCTCTTTGTTGCCATTGGTATCGCGGTACACCTCAAACTCGGCACCGGTGAGCTTGTTGTTGGGATAATCCTTATCCACCTTGGTGAGCCGCAGATCACCATACACACGCTCATTGGCAAGGGAAATCTCTACAACCTGTCCATCTTCCTCCACGGTAACGGGGATCACTTCATCGGAGAGGATGAACCCTTCCGGGCTTTCCAGTTCTTTCAGCACCCAATCACCGTAAGGCACATTGGTGAAAGAAAAGCTGCCGTCGTCCGCTGAGGTAGTGGTGGCAAGGGCGTTTTCGGCGGTAAACTCGGTTTCATCGGACTTAAACAGACCGATTACAGCTCCGCCCAGGCCCGTGCCGTTCTCATCGGTTTTGAGGCCCTTGATTTCGCCGCGGATCAGCTCGTTGGTGACAGCCTCGCCATCATTGGCAGAAATCTCTACCACGGCAATGGAAGGCCCGCCGTACTCAAAGGTGAACGGGAAGGTTTCGCCGTTCAGCAGATAATGGCTGTCGGTGGACAGCTCCTTCAGGTAGAAGCTGCCGAAAGGCAGGTCGGTGCTGCAAACGGCCTGGCCGTTCTCATTCACAGAAACGATCTCCAGAAGCCCGTCTGCCGGGATCACGGAACCGTCTGCTGCGGTGATGTCCTCCTGGGCATAGAGGCCAAAAGTTACGGCGGAGATTTCGCCATTCATGCCAATGCCAAAGGTTTCATCCTGCTCCAGCACCTTGTCAAGCGTCACAAGGGCTTTCTGGCGCTGGTTGTAGAAGCTGGCAGAGGTTTCGGTGACTTCCACCTCCTGGCCTGCGTACACCAGCTCCACGTTGGTGACGTTCTCGCCGGTATCCACCATGCCGTGAGGGAACTGGATTTCCTTCACCTGGAACTTGCCCAGGTAGAGGGGCTGGCTCTGGGCTGTCCCGTCCTCGCCGGTGGTGATGGTGTCCACTACCTCGCCCGCAGAGTAGCGCAGGGTGCCGTCCAGGGTGTAGACGTCCTCCAGGGCGGTGATTTCAAACACCGCACCGGGCAGGCCCTGCACCTCATACACCGGCTGGTAAACGCCCTCGTTTTCTGTCACAGAGGAAAATACCTCGCCGGTCTTGCTGACTTTGATGATTCCTTTCTGGGCCATGTTGGGCTTGGTGACTTCGATCACCGTCACGCCGCCTTCCTCGCTGGAATTGTCCTCGGTCACATCAAAGTAAACCGGGGTGCTGTCCAGCACATAGCCGTAGGGGGCCTGTACTTCAACCAGAGAGTACCCGGAGCCGTACTCCAGCTTTTCCGGGGTGACAAGGTAGCCCTCGGAATTGGTGTAGAACGTATCAATGGTGGTCGGCGTCGGGTAAGTGAACGTCATTTCCACCTTGCTGCCATCGGGACGGTAAATCTGGAACCCGGCCCCCGCATAGGGGATGGTGACGCCGGTTTCCGCGTCCACCTTGACCACCTTGATGAAGCTGGCAAAATTGGCGTTGTTGATAAGGTAGCGGTAGGTCTGGCCGTCTTGGGCGATATACACTTCAAAATCGTCCATCAGCTCGCGGCCTTCCCAGCCCTTGGTCTGGCGGACGATATAGGTGCCATAGGGCAACTTCTTCGACTGTGCAAAGCCGTTCTCATCGCAGACGAGAACATCGCGCTCGGATTCCTTGGCATTTTCATAGCTGCCGGCTGATTTCAAAAACACCTGGAACTCCGCGCCGGATTCCGGGGTTTCGATCTGGGTTTCCCCGTCATCGGTATGCTTGATGATGGCGATGTCTCCCTTGATGACCTGCTCCGTCACGTCGTTGGCGGTGTCGTTCAGCTCAATGGTATAAAGCTCCGGCTCCGCCCCCACCTTGTGGATGGTGGAATCCAGCAGGTAGCCCTCGCTGGGGCTGATTTCACGGATTGTCCAGTCCGAATCGCAGACGTAATATCCGGTGGTGAACTGGCCGTTCTCGTCCGTGGTGAAGCTGTCGATGAGGGTATCTCCCTTATACAGCCCATACACAGCGCCGGCCAGGGAACCGTCGCCCTGGGGTGCGCCCG
>OERQ01000065.1_pt1 | contig 14485 bp, 11 predicted proteins | sample 1540011 | NCBI WGS metagenome assembly OERQ01 (sample SAMEA3891881, study PRJEB23780) | metagenome | biome: terrestrial biome; feature: animal house; material: Caecal content | place: Italy | collected 2015-05-05 | reverse complement strand
GGCAGAATTTCCACAGAAGACGCTTCTGATTCGTGAATTATCCATTTCTGATCTCTCACCTGAAAACAGATTTCCCCGCTGTCTATTCGGATCTGTACCGGATCAATATGAATTTTTTCCGGATGCATGCAATTCTGATAAAGAACAGGCGAAATTTCCGTTTCCCCGTTTCTGATCCGGAACACATGAGAAGCAGTGATGATTAGAAGTCCACCGTCTTTTTCTTCCGTAATTCCCGGCTGCGGCACGCATGGATATAGATACTCCATATCTACCTTTATCATTCCCAACGCTGTCCGCCTTTCCACTACTTTTCTTCCGTTTTCAGTCTTTCCGCTATCTGATGAATTTTCCTTTTCTTTCATTTTCTGAATTTCCTTTCGGCTTTTCATTCCTGTTCCCTATTATATCTCATTCACAATCTGATGTATAGAAGCCGTATATGGTAAAGCGGTTCTCCTGCATAGTTTTTAATAGCAGAAGCATTATATGATTATACGCATTTCTCTGATTGTCTGGACAGACCGCCTATTATAATCGCGACGGACAATTCATTCAATATACAAATCTGATTTTTTTTGCTCTTATTGATCATTTTAGCAAGAGCATTCTTGAAGCAACACATGACGTCAGTTTTCATACATCGAATTTTACAACAAATTTTGTCACGGAGTATTGACAACAAGCAATCTGCACTCCGGCATGTCTGAACAGAAAGTCAAAAAATGTACCGAACGCATTAATTCCGGTGAAATAGTAAAGGTGTATTTCATATTAAATGATGAGCAGACAGCAAACGGTATTGCTTTCAGCGCTGTTTTAAAACAAATCATTACCAGTAAAGCCAAAATTCCTGCGCCATGTGAACCGGACGAATATCCATATGAATTCCTTGGTGAAGAAGCTACAACCTGGTTAAAACTGGAACAGCTCCAGCCTGAAACCAATGAACATGCAGATGATTATATCGTTATATCAAAGGGGAACATCCTTAAAGACTCTATTTCATCCGGGTAGTGCACATTTATGTATGCTAAGAAAATAGCAAAATAGATTAATATATAAAGGTAATCGATTATTCAACCACCTTTATCTTATCTGCTGCCCCACTCATGGTTGAAACATACAGTAAAGTTCAACCAAGTCACTAGTATTTATTCCATCTGTCTAAGCTCTTGCAGACCATATCCCGAAATAATTCTGTCAATCACTTTTTCCGCTGAATACTTTCCTTCGTGCTCCCCGGCCGTTTCCCTCATATATTTCATCATACATGTTTATCCGTCCCATTACAAGATTTTTACCCCCGGCAGACGAATCCCCTCAATCTGTTTAATTTTTTCTTAATTAAAGGTCATGTAAGTTGAACCCTCCTGCACTTTCATATATAATCGAAAAATCAGACTGAAAAAGTCGTAATTTAACCGGAGGTTCCCATGAAATACCTGATCGATTTTGCCGTTCTGGCTCTCTTATATGTTTTTGTATTTTGCAGAAAATGGAAAATAAAAGGAAATGATGTATTGCTTGTCAACACAGTGATGTATATATATCTTTCTTTCGTACTATATTTTACCCTTATGCCCGTCATAACATCTGTCCCATTTATTCTGAATCATCCCTATGTGCCAATGAATCTGGTGCCGTTTATAGATATTTCAGAGGGGAACGGAGACTTTGTGGGGCAGGTAGTCCTGAATATCGTTATGACCATACCTTTCGGATTCCTGTTACCCTTAACCCGGAATCGGACTGTTAAGTTTGGCCGGACTGTATTTTCCTGCCTTCTGATGAGCCTGGGCATCGAGCTGCTGCAGCCGCTTATCAATGATTTCAGATCTTCAGATATTACGGATCTGATTACTAATGTAACCGGCGGAATCATCGGATATGTTTTTTACGTTATTTTCAGGCCGGTTACGTTCAGGATTCTGGATCATCTGACAAAGAGGAGCTGCGCTTAATACGTCATGCCCTCGTCCCCCACAGATATCCCCGGTTCTTTATCATCCTGCGGTTTCCTCCTTCTCCGGCTCTCCTTCCATCTTCCACCTCATCAGCAGCTTCCCGATCTGTTTCGCAATCAGTCCCACCAGCAGGGCCGCCGCCACAGTTCCTTCTCTCACCCCCTGCAGATGTCCGGTAAATGTAAAGGACAGAATACATGCAATCACAACAAGGGTCACGTCAAACCCGACTTTCATATACCCGAATTTGATTTTCGGAAGCACTTTGCAGATTGCCAGCACAACGCCCTCTCCGGCCAGCACAACTACTCCGGCCTTCACTTCCAGGCTGACGCCCGCTGCCACCAGCAGAATTCCGATGAGACAGACAATCCACTGCTGACAGTAAGTACTGCAGTGAATTCCCCGGACCGCCCACACGGCGAAATCCGTCAGGTAGCCGAAGAAAACCGCCACCGGCAGCTGCATCAGCTGGATCGGATGATAATTTCTTCTTAATATCAGAATCTGAAGGAGAATAAACACACAGTGCATAACGATTGTCGCTGTTCCCACCGTCAGCGGCGCGAACAGGCTGACCACATAGGGTACACTTGAAATAGGGGATGTTCCCAGACTGGCTTTAATAGAGAAAGCCACACCAAAGGCCATAATCGAAAGACCCACGAGAAGAAGCAGATACCGCTTCGTAATATAAACAGGTAATTTGTCCAATTTCCCTCATTCCTTTCATACTGAATATCACAAACAGGCTCGGCACCTGAGATGCCGGGCCTCCGATTACTGTTCTTCCTTCCTCCGCTTCTCCGGGCCCTATATGATTATGCCGCGCTTGTACGGTGGAGCTGTTCTCTTTTCAAAGCCTGCTCATACTCTTTTAATTTCTGCCGTGCTTCCGGCCCCATATTCTGAGGAATCTGGATCTCAATCACTGCATACTGATCGCCTCTTACGGACGGATTGCTCATGGAGGCAACGCCCTTTCCTTTCAGGCGGAGTTTGGTTCCGGGCTGTGTGCCTTCCTTGATCTTGCACACTACATCCCCGTAAATCGTCTGGATTCTGGCTTCTCCGCCAAATACCGCCGTAGTATACGGAATTCGGACTGTGGTATATATATCCATGCCTTTTCTGCTGAATCCCGGTTTCTCCAGAACCGTCACTTTCAGAAGCAGGTCGCCCGGCTGTCCGCCGCCGCTTCCGGGCATGCCTTTTCCTCTCAGGCGGATAGACTTGCCCGACTCAATTCCGGCAGGGATTTTAATCTCAAGGGACTGTTCTTTCCCGTCAGAGCCTCGCAGATGGATCCGCTTCGTTCCGCCCAGCACTGCCTCGTCGAAGGTTACCTCTATATCTGCGTGAAGGTCTTCTCCCTTCATCTGGAAGCCTCCGCCGCCATATCCGCTGAATCCGCCTCTGGCGCCGCCGGTACGGCCGCTGCTGAAATTACCGTTCTGAAAGCCACTGTTCTGAAAACCGCCGCCCCAGAAACTTCTGCCGGATGCGCCACCGGATCTGCTGCCTGACGCGCCGCCTGATCCGCTGCCTGTAAATGCATCTCCGAATATACTGCGAAGAAAGTCGTCCATATCTTCTCCGCCTTCAAAATGGAATTCCTGATAGCTGCCGCCCGGTCCATAAGACTGACGGTAAGTTCTTCCGCCCTGTCCGCCGAAGCCGCCGGACTGCGGTCCGCCTTCCTCAAAAGCGGCATGACCGAACTGGTCATACAGTTTTCTCTTTTTGTCATCGCTTAACACATTATAAGCTTCTGTAACCTCTTTAAATTTCTCTTCTGCCTGTGCGTTGCCCGAGTTACTGTCCGGATGGTACTTTTTTGCCAGCTTTCTGTAAGCCTTTTTTATAGCCGCGTCATCCGCTCCCCTGCTGACGCCCAGCACATCATAATAATCTCGCTTTGCGCTCATTCTGTTCACCCTCCTTCACAGTATTGTCTAAGAAAAACGAGAAACCTTATTGCCGGCCTCTCGTTCCCTCTCTTTCTATTATATACTATATCATCAAACCTGAAACCCTCAGTGTTCTATTTGTAATATAACACCTGTTTTTCGTTCTGTCAAGAATATCATCGAAGAAGATGTTTCTTTTTTGTTTCCTTTCTGTTAATTTTTCTTTTTCTTCTGTCTGACACATTGACAGAAAAACTTAAGTTCTATATACTTTCTTCTATCGGCTTTTCGGAATAATGCCGGGTATGCGCCTGCATTGTACACGATGTTCAGCGGTATGTTTCACACCGTTTCCTCCCGGAGCCGTGATGCACATTTTCAACCATGTTTATGAAAAAGGAAGATACATATGAATTCAGAAAGTAAATCAGAAAATAAAATTTTAACTGTGCCTAATCTGCTCTCTTTATTCCGGCTGCTCCTCATCCCGGTTATTGTCTGGCTGTACTGGTTCCAAAAGGACTATTTTCCCGCCGGAGCCCTGCTGATTCTTTCAGGACTTACAGACTTGGCAGACGGCTATATTGCAAGGCATTTTAACGCGGTCAGCAATGTAGGCAAAATACTCGATCCCATAGCAGACAAGCTGACCCAGGCAGCCATGCTTTTCTGCCTTGTCACGCGTTTTCCTCTTATGGCGGCGCCCTTTGGATTTCTTGTTATAAAAGAGCTCTTCATCGGTACGACCGGCCTGCTGATGATTCGCAAAACAGGGAAAGTTGTGGGAGCGGATTTCCATGGGAAAGTGGCAACCACACTCCTCTATGCTATGATGATACTCCACATTTTCTGGATTGATATTACCCCGGAGATTTCTGCCGTGACCATCGTCATCTGTCTCATCTCGATGGCATTTACCCTGCTTGTATATGGAAACAGAAATATGAGGGTTCTCCAGGGACAGGAGGAGTTATCTGAAAAAAAAGGAACAAAAAAATAAATCCCCCTTGACAGCGGTGTTATACTATAGGTGTAACATAAAAATACACTTAACAATACCTATTTGTCTTACGTTCATATCCCCTCACTATACAAGGGAAGCCCCGGTCGATAAAGAGTAAATTTTGAGGCGTATATGCCCTTGTATAAAGAGAGTGCACGAACATAATCGCAAAGTTGAAGGCTGCTAAGCGTGATTCAGTGATTGGAGGAAAAGATAAATGAATACTTTAAAAGCTGAAAAAAGAGACATGACAATCAAAGCCAGGAAACTAAGACGTGAAGGATTTGTTACGGGATGTATATTCGGCCGCGAACTGACAGAGTCCATTCCGCTGCAAATGGAAAAATCATCCGTAGAACGCCTTCTCAAAACAGAAGGCAAAGGCGGACAGGTCATGCTGGACGTAGACGGCACGACATACAACGCGCTGATCAAAGAAGTTGACTTTAACCCGCTGAAGGGAACCATTGACGAGATAGATTTTCAGGCGCTGGTAAGCGGTGAAAAAGTACACTCTACAGCAGAAATCCACCTGGTCAACCATGAAAAGCTGGCTGCCGGCGTAGCCCAGCAGATGCTCCACGAAGTATCTTTCAAAGCTCTTCCGGCCGCGCTGGTTGATAAAATACAGATTGATATCGGCGATATGAAAGTTGGCGACACTCTCAAAGTAAAAGATCTGGACATCGCCAATAACAGCGAAGTAGATTTGACTACAGACCCGGAAGATGTAGTGGTAACCATCACAGAAGTACATGGCGCCACAGCACCTGAAGATGGGGCAGAAGGAGAAGTTACAGTAGAATAGGGGTCAGTCCCCTTTTGCGCAAGGATTCTGAATATTCAGATATCTTTGACAAAAGGGGACTGACCCTTTTTAAAACGGCCCATATCCGATCCCATAAGCGATCATTACAAGTACAAAGGCACTGACTATGAATCCCAGATATATCTTCCAGCAAAATTTCAGCCAGGAGCCGTAATCGACTCCGCACATGGACAACTGGATCGCTGCGCTTCCCGGCCAGAAGCTGTTGGTAATGCCGTCGCCGTACTGGTAAGTGAGCACCAGAACCTGCTGGTTGATATTGAGAATCTTTCCAAGTGGCTGAAGGATCGGCATGACGATAACTGCCTTTCCGCTTCCCGACACCACCAGAAAATTGAACAGTGTGACAAACAAAAATATAATGAGGAGCGCAAGGATGGCGCTCTTATTTTCCAAAAGCTGAGCCATGCCATGCACGATCGTATCCATAATGCAGGCCTGATTCATCAGCACGACTACCGACTGGGCAAGCCCTACGGCAAATGCAGCGGCAAATACCCTGACCGCGCCTTTACAGAAGAGCTGGCACGCTTCGCTTGGCCCGAACTGAAAGATCACCGCCAGCAGAATTCCCATGATCACATAGATTGCCGCAATCTGCGGAAACGACCACCCCAGCCGTATACATCCGTATCCCTGAGCGACAATAATCCCAAGGAACACAAGAAGCCCCAGTGCTTTCCTGACAGTCATCTTCTCCCCGTCTGCCGCCTGATTTTCGGCTTTTTGATTTATGTACTCGTCTTTCATCAGGCTGAGTTCTGGATTTTTCTTTATTTTCCGGCAGTATGCATAAAGCCCTGCCAGGCCGATCACATAAAAGACGGCCAGCCCTGCGGCCCGGAATCCAATTCCCGAAAACAAAGGCAGTCCCACGATCTGTTGGGCCACTCCGGTGGTAAATGTATTCATCAGGCCGGAGGTAAATCCCACCGTGCTTCCCACGATCGCAAGTCCGGCTCCCACCATTCGGTCATACCCCAGAGCAAATCCGATCGTCACTGCCAGCGGATAGAATGGATACGCCGCCTCTCCATAGCCCAGCACGCCAAAAATCACGAAAACCGTATAAAAGATGCATACCACAGAAAATTCTTTTCCCTTTGTCTTTTTCAGGATCGCGCTGATGCCGGCCCCGAAGGCTCCGCTGACCTCCAGGAGATAGATCATTCCTGAACTGATAAAAAGCGTTCCCATAATTGTAGCGCCGTTTACAAATCCAGTGTAAATGGCCTCAAAATAGTCCATAAATGTGATTGGATTTTCATTTTCCACATAAGAAAATGTATCCGGGTCGATCACCGTAATTCCTGCGGCGTCCTCGAATCGCTCATACATTCCGCTGGGTATGATGTAAGACAGCACAACAATAAACAGCATAATAGCCAGAAGAATGATAAATACATGAGGCATATGAAAGCCCTTTTTCCCTGTTTTCTGTTTCATTTTCAGTTCGTCCTCCTATATTCTCTCAGCCAGGACGCCGCTACATTGGCATGTACCGCCGCACCGACGGGCAGCACAGATTCATCCAGTACCATGCGCGGGCTGTGGAGCGGGGCATTTCCCGGCGTTCCTGCCCCGATAAACGCAAACATCCCCGGAACCTTTTCCGTTACATATCCGAAATCCTCTGTTCCAGTCATCGGCAGAATCTCAGACACCTTATCTTCTCCCACGATTTCCTGGATATACGGTACCGCCGCCCGGCAGAACACCTCGTCCGTCCATGTGCAGGGCGTGTGAAATACCGTCAGTTCATACTCCCCATTCCACGCTTTCACATAATGGTCGATCACTTCCGGGATCCGCCTCGTCAGATGAGCCGCTGCCTTTACATCCTGCGTGCGCAGGCCGATGTGGAGCTCCGCCTCATCAGGAATAATATTAACTGCCGTCCCTCCTTTTGCCACTCCGCAGGTCAGCGCCACTGCAGCAGCCGGATCTGCTTCCCGCGTGGCAAGAAGATTGACCGCCTGATAAAGCTGATTCATAATCATCAGCGGATCCGTGCAGAGCTGGGGCTGAGAGCTGTGTCCTCCCTTTCCTTTGATTTTCACGATAAATGTATCCAGTGAAGAGGAATTTACACCAATGGAGTAGCCAACCTGCCCCACACGGTCCACAGACTGGACATGGAGTCCGAAAGCCGCATCCGGCCTTGGATTTTCCAGGGCGCCGTTTTCTACCATGATCCGGGCCCCCGCCCCTGTTTCCTCTCCCGGCTGGAACATCAGTTTTACCGTTCCCTGAAGATCTGATTCCATTTCTTTTAGGATCTGCGCCGCCCCCAGGAGCATAGCCGCATGACTGTCGTGGCCGCACATATGGCTGCATCCGCTTTCCGAGCGGAACTCCAGGCTGTTTTCCTCCCGCACAGGAAGCGCATCCATATCTGCCCGCAGCAAAATGCAGGGCTCTCCCTGTCCGATCACAGCCGTCACCCCCGTGGCTCTCTCCATACGCGGGAAGCCGGCGCTCACATAGTCTTTTATCATCTTCTCCGGCAGAGGTCCGCCGCATGGCTGCCAGGAAATCCCCATCTCGTCCAGCCGCCTGCAGATATACCGGCTGGTCCTGGGGAGATCAGATTTTCCGACTATGTGCCGCTCACCGCCTGACAAATCTCCTCACTTCTGGTATGATAGTAGAAGCGGTTTAATCAAAGGAGAGTGAAACAATATGTCTGCAAACAGGCAGCTATTTATTAACGGAAAGATTTTTACCTCTGACAGCGGTCGTCCCTACGCGGACGCAATGGCAGTAGAAAACGGGCGTATTATGTGGATCGGGCCCCAGGCGGAAATGCCGGAGGCATTTCGTGCAGCGCCGCCTTCTGCTGTGAATGCAGAAGCCCCGGAAGTCACAGATCTGGGCGGCAGACGGGTAATCCCGGGATTTATCGACGCTCATATGCATCCGGTCATGCTGGCGGATATGCGAAAACAGATCACCGTCATGCCGCCGGAGATCAATTCCATAGAAGAACTTAAAACAGCCATACAAAAACGCCGTTGTGAGCAGCGCCGGGGAGAGTGGATCAGCGGCTGGGGCTACGATGAACACGGGCTGAAGGAACAGCGCTCTCCCACCAGATATGATCTGGATCAGGCCTGCAGCGATTCCCCGGTTTATATGCTGCGCACCTGCGCACACATATGCTGTGTCAACAGCATGGCGCTGAAACTGGCAGGCATTGACCGAAATACGCCGGATCCGCCGGGCGGCGAGATCGAGCGCAGCGAAGACGGCGAACCGACAGGCGTTCTCAGGGAAAACGCCCGCAGCCTTGTCTCCGTCCTTCTCCCTCCCGAATCCCGGGAGCAGAAAATCCAGAACATTCTGGAACTGGGGGAACTCCTCACCTCCCAGGGGATCACGGCTATCTGTGATATGGGCAATCTTGACCGGGAAGACAATTTCCCGATCTATAAGGCTGCGGAGGAGAGAGGATTTCACCAGCATGTGGGGGTTTATTATATGTGGGATTTCTTCGCCGACGACAAAGATTTTCATATTCCGCCGGAATATCTGGATCGGAAACAGAACATCTTTGCCGCGGGGCTTAAACTGATCGGAGACGGGAGCGTTTCGGGCCGCACAGCATGGATGGACCGGCCTTATCCGGGCTCCGGAGGAGACTGCGGCATCTCTGTGTGCAGCGACAGCCTTGTAGAATCTGCAGTTTCTTTCTGCAAAGAAAATCACTGCCAGCTTTCTATGCACGCCATGGGCGGACGGGCGATTTCCCGAATGGTCGACCGTGCCTGCAGGGAGGCAGGCTGGACTTTGGAAGGCATCCCCTATGTCCGTATTGAGCACGCTACCGATCCGTCAGACGACAGCCTTGAGAAAGCGGCGGCACACGGGATCTCTCTTGTAACGCAGCCCATCTTTCTCTATGCGGAGAGCAGAAGCTATCTGGACAATCTGGGCGGCGAATGGACAAAGCAGTGCTATCCCATCCGCCACATTCTTGATAAAGGGGTCACTCTGGGATTTTCCACGGACGCCCCCGCCACCTTCTGGGCTGTACCCTCAGATCCATTTCCCGGTATCAAGCTGGCTGTCACCCGGACTGCGGCTGACGGCACTGACTGCGGAAAAGGACAGGCTATAGACGTAGAAACAGCCGTCACGCTTTATACGGCCGGAGCGGCACAGGCCGCTGGATTCCCAGAACTGGGGAGGCTGCTTCCCGGTTACCATGCAGATTTCGCCGTGCTAAGCGATGACATCCTGAACATTCCCCCGGAAGAGATCGACCAGATCCGGGTCGAAGAGACCTACATCGGCGGAAAATGCGTTTACCGCCGAATACCGCAGCAATGATGCAGGACACGCCTGCGGGCAGTTCACGGCCAGATCATTAATGAGGCGAATCTATAAAACAAAGATATAAAATGAGAAAAGAGGAATAAATATGTTTGAATTACCCAGATACAAAAAACCGGATTTCTCAGATCCAAAGTATGTCAATGCCCCTGATGCTGCATGGGAAGAAGTCGCATCAGACGGCGTAGCGCCGGAAAACTATCACAGTACTTCCATGTACCCGGAATATTTTAAGATCAACGGGATATGGACGCTGGCAGAAGAAAGCCGTATGGATTCCAGCGTTGTCCTTCGGGATAACGGCAGACTGGACGTGGTGGAAAACCGCAATCTGAAAAAGGGAGACAAAGTGATCCTGGGCCGCACGGAAAACGGGGAAGAAGGTATCTACCTGCACAGCGCCGGTTTTGAATCGCCGGACGAGACAGAAAGCGACCAGTTCGTCTTTCGTCAGGGCCGCAGCCGGGAGACATCCTTTGCCAGGGACTATGACCGCCTGTTTGAACTGCTCAAATACGAAAAAGAACATGGAAATATCCTTTGGGTCATGGGTCCTGCCTTCTCGTTTGACGCGGACGCCAGAAGAGCCATGCAGGCCATGGTAGAAAACGGCTATGTGGACGGACTCATGGCGGGAAATGCCCTGGCTACCCACGATCTGGAAGGCTCCATGTTCCACACTGCCCTGGGCCAGGATATCTACACCCAGAAATCCCACCCCAACGGCCACTATAACCATCTGGACGTGATCAACCGTGTGCGGAAAAGCGGTTCCATCGCTCAGTTTGTGGATGACTATAACATAGATAACGGCATCATGTACAGCTGTGTAAAACACGACATTCCCTTTGTCCTGACAGGCTCCATCCGCGACGACGGTCCCCTTCCGGAAGTGATCGGCGACGCCTATGCCGGACAGGCGGCAATGCGCGGTATGGTAAAAAAAGCGACGACCGTCATCTGCCTTGCCACTATGCTCCACACGATTGCCACCGGGAACATGACCCCCTCCTACCGCGTTCTGGAGGACGGGACCGTCCGTCCGGTCTTTCTCTACACGGTGGATGCCGATGAATTTGTAGTAAACAAACTGCTCGACAGAGGCAGCCTCGCCGCTACGACCATCGTCACTAACGTACAGGACTTCATAATGATCGTGGCTAAGGGACTTGGAATCTTATAAATAGGACAGCCCTTAAATTTGGATATAAATCACCGGAAGTGCAAAAAGGCGCCGGGCGGAGATGGTGTGACACTGCATCTCCGCCCGGCGCTTCTTTCCATATACAAATGTAAGTTCCGTTCTATTTTCTCACCAGGATTTCGTAACTCTGGCGGAATTTCCCTCCCGGTTCCACTTTGTTCACACCGGGTTTTTCGGAAAGTTCGGATGCAAACCCCACATCATCGCATCTCCCCATCCAGGGCTCCAGACAGACAAAAGGAGCGTCCTTTACAGACCAGATGCCAAAGCTGGGGAATCCCGGACATTTTAGCCCCACGTAAGGTGTGCGGTCTTTCCGGCACAGCCACACTTCTCTGATCTGTCCGCCGTCAAAGATCAGGGCGTCGTTCTCAAACATTTCCTCGGAAACCGGAGCATATCCCTGTTCCAGGCTAAGTTCATATGTGCGGGTCGGATCAGCCGCTGCCTGGGGAAGATCGATAAGAATATATTCAGCCTTTTCCATTCCCGGGAACCACAGCAGATAATCGGATTTTTTCTCGCCTGCCTGCGCGAAGCGAAACGCGGGATGCCCTCCGATCGTAAAATATATCGTTTCATCTGAAGGGTTTTTCACTTCCCACTGCACCTGTATCCGGTCTTCCATCAGCGTATATGTGATAACCAGTTCAAAATCAAAAGGATATACTTCCTTTGTCTCCTCCGTCGAGGCAAAGAGAAATGACGCCGAGTCTTTTGCCGACGAGATACAGCGGAACATATTATCCCTTGCAAAGCCATGCTGGGAGGTTGGATAATGGGTTCCGTTGATCAGAACAGTGTTTTTGTACGTCTTTCCCACGTTGGGGAACAGTACCGGAGAATGGCGCTTCCAGAACGCCGGATCTCCCTCCCACAAAATATCGAGCTCTGCCTTTTTATCATATACCCGGGTCAACTCTGCCCCTAATTCCGCTATTTCCACACAGAATCTCTCATTTTCCAGTCTCATGCGCCCTTCCTCCTTTTCTTTTGGCTCTTATTCCTGTTATTTTCCCCTTATTCAGCGCTTTCCTCCGAGCTGCTGTCTGACTGCTCGACCTGAACACACTGGTCTACCAGATAATCCATGACAACATTCTGGCGGATTACCTCTTTCAAAAGTTCCTCTCCCACAGATTCCACATAGCCTTCCACATCTGTCGTCCCCGACATGGCGGCATACCTGGCCGCCGCTTCCTGGTACTCCTCTTCCGACGGCTCCAGCTTCTTCTTATCAGCCAGGAGTTTGACTGCTTCTTTCATCTTTACTGTATTCTGAGCCGATTCTTTCACCTGTCTGTCAAATTCCTCCGTAGATATGCCCATATAATTTACGATAAAGGTGTCCATATCTACCCCCATGCTGACCGCGTACTGCTGCCAGTAAGTCTCCAAATTCGTGATCTCCGCTTCCACTTCACCCTCTGGATATTTGTCAGCCACAACCTGCTCAAGGAACGCATCCTGCATCTCTTCCGCCAGTTTCTGATCCACACAGAACTGCCGCACTTCTTCCTTGTACTCATCTACGGTATCGGACTCTTCGCTGTTTTCCTTCACCCACTCGTCTGTGAGCTCCGGCACCTCTGACGTATACACCTCATTGAGCACGATGTGAAAATCTGCCACAACACCGGACATCTCCGGGTTGCTGCTGTACTCTTCGGGGAACTGCACCTGAATGTCAAATTCTTCTCCTGCTTTATGCCCTTCAATCTGCTCTTCAAATCCGGCATACTCTTCCGTAGCCCCGATCATCAGCCCCGAGCCAAGCTGCAGTTCATATCCTTCCGCTGAGCCGCCGCTGAATTCTTCACCGTCAATAGAGCCTGTAAAGTCAATATTTACCATATCTCCTTCCTGTGCCCCTCTGTCTGTTATGTTCTCTCTCTTCACGCCCATCTGAAGACGCAGCTGAATCTCCGTTTCAACCTCTTCATCTGTCACGTCCTCCGGGAGCACCTGGGGAACCTCAATCCCTTTGTACTGCTTTATTGACACATATTCATTTGCGAGTCCCGTAGAGCATCCGGCAAGAGAGACTGCCAGAGCGCCTGCCATTAATACTGCGATTATTTTTCTCTTCATCTTTTTTCTCCTTTTTCTGTCTTATATATTTTTCTGTATTTTATTTTAAAGAAGCGGCGAAAGCAGGCGGGAAAACTGTTCCTTTGCCTTTATCATAAGGCCGCGTTCATCGTATACTTTTCTCGTAACATGAGTACACTGGGTCATATCATTTTCAAAGGCCCGCTCCAGCCGATGCACAGTCCGTTCACTGTAGATCACGGCATTCACTTCAAAATTCAGGCCAAAGCTGCGGATATCCATATTCGCCGTACCCACACATGCTACCAGACCGTCCACGGTCAGCGTCTTTGCATGGAGGAAGCCGTTGTTGTACACATAACATTTTGCTCCCGCGGCCACCATATCTCCGATGTACGAGTATGTAGCCCAGTACACAAATGGATGATCCGGCTTACAGGGCACCATGATGCGCACGTCAATCCCGGAACGGCTGGCAATCTTCAGGGCGTCAAATATGGATTCATCCGGTATAAAATAAGGCGTCTGGATGTAGACGTGATCCTTTGCGCTGTGTATCAGACGCAGATAATTGTCATGGATCGTCTTGATCTGCGAGTCAGGGCCGCTGGATATGATCTGAACCGGATCCCGGCCGCTGCGCACATACTCGGGGATCTCAAACAGCCTGTCTTCCAGGAACAGGTTCTCTTTGGCCGCATAATTCCAGTCCAGCACAAAGCGTACCGCCAGAGATGTCACCGCCGCCCCCTCGATGCACAGATGGGTGTCCCTCCAGTAACCGAACTTTTTATCTCTTCCAAGATATTCCCTTCCTACGTTAAATCCTCCCACAAAGCCGATCCTGCCGTCGATGACAACGATCTTTCTGTGATTTCTGTAATTTACACGCAGCTGAAGCTGCCCCAGCAGCGCCGGGAAAAATTCCGCCACCATGATTCCTTCCCGCTCCAGCCGTTCCCAGTCTTTGTTATGCATGGTCCTGCAGCCCATACTGTCAAAAAGCACCCGGACTTCCACGCCCTCCCGTGCCTTCTGGATCAGCACCTTTTCAATCTCCTGCCACAGTTCGTCGCTGCGGATGATGTAATACTGCAGGTGGATGTATCTTCTGGCCTGCTTCATTTCCTCGATCAGCGCCCGGAATTTTGCTTTTCCATCCGTATAGATCCGGATGTCATTATT
>OERQ01000064.1_pt1 | contig 14786 bp, 12 predicted proteins | sample 1540011 | NCBI WGS metagenome assembly OERQ01 (sample SAMEA3891881, study PRJEB23780) | metagenome | biome: terrestrial biome; feature: animal house; material: Caecal content | place: Italy | collected 2015-05-05 | reverse complement strand
TAAAAAACGCACAATTTTTTCTTATACTTCTTCTACAGGCAGATGAACCGCTCTGTGACAGTTCAGCATTTCTATGTGTCTTTGTTCTGTTTCTGTTCCCATCAGCAGCAGACGCATATATTCTTCTACTTCACCGCTTTGAAAACCAATCTCATAAAGCGTCATAATCAGACTCAGATATTCAATATCCTGATCATCATACTCTCTTGCTTCTGCCATTGGTCCCAATGTATCCCATAATCCCCAGTTCTCATATTCTTTCAGTATTTTTTCCGGTATCTGATAACGCTGGCTTACTTCCTGAATTGTCATTTTGCTTCCTCCTGTCTGCCAAAACCATGAAACTCGAAAGAGTCCCATGGTTGATGCCAAACTATTATTTCATTTCCTGCTACTCGCTTATATTCATACATTTCCCGATCACATCTCCTGTACGAAGATATTCGTACGTCGGCATCTCAAAGAGAACTGGTTTCAGAATGTTGTAATCGATTTTCCCTGTTTCATTTAGCACGCTCTCTTCTGCATAAACCCCGTCGATCTTGCAGATAAAACTCTCGAAACCTTCCGTCTCATAGACGTCGTCCACCCTACAGTCCATAACTACCGGAGCCTCGTCAATTACAGGAGCTCCTGTTCCTTCTGTATGGAATGCGAACATATCCGATTTATCCACCTTATTTCCGCTGACACATCCTGTACGGTCCGCTTTTTTCAGCATTGCCTCATCCACGATATTTACTGTCAATGCCCTGGTTTCTTTGATTCCCTGGTTGGTGTAATGGGGTTTTGCAACCATTACTGCTTCTGCTGAGTGACATCCAAGCATATTTAATCCTGTTCGCATCATCAGCGGATTCGGTTTTCCGCAGAAATATGCCTGTGTACCTGTTGCCATTTCGATTGGTGCAACTAACGCCCGACAAGCTGGTGCAATGCCGTTCTCAATCGGCCCGGAAACATCTGAGTTTGCTCCGATCAGCTTTGCACCTTTCAGGACCAAATTCGTTGCTTTTGTTAATGTATCCAATGAATAGGATCGTCCCTCTCCCACAACAACATAATCCGGATTCACATCATTCATTGTGATACCTACATCATAAAGTGCATTTAACAGACCGGCTTCTCCTATCACAAATGCTGAACATCCTGCCGCCTGTTCTTTTAAAAAAGCTGCTGTTGCCAATGCACTGGTATAAAAATGTTCTTCCGGCACATCAAGTCCCATCCTTGCCAGTTTCTGATTTAATTCCCGTGGTGTATACCCGCTATTATTTGTCAAAAATAAGTATTCCTTCTTTTCATCATGTAACCACTGAATGAATTCTGGAACACCTGGCAATATCTGATTGCCATGATAAATCACACCATCCATATCGCAGATGAACCCTTTTTTCTCGTTAAAATCAATTATGGAATTTCCCATATTCATATATGCCCTGCTTTTCTTTTTCTTTAGAGTACACCTTGTTCTTTTACTTCTGAAAAATCTATTTTCTACGACCATTGTAATATCGTATCATACGCACATAAAATCAAATACATAACGGCGTGAAATCAAAGTAAATTATTCTATCAGCAGAACCTTTTATGACAATATATCTTTTACACATGTGCTCCGATAGTCACTAGGCGATATTTTATATCTTTCCTTAAATACCCGGTTAAATGTTCTCTGACTTTCAAAGCCACTATCCAGGCAAATATTTGTAATAGAATCACTCGTATTTTCCAAACGATGACATGCGTAGTTGAGCCTTGCATCGTTAAGATACTGGTTGAAATTCCTATGAAATGTTTTGGAAAAGAGTCTGGATAAGACATATTTGCTTACTCCAAGGTCTTTCGCCATCTCTTCCAGTGAAAGCTTCTTTTTGAAATTTGCTGATATATAGGAAACCGTCTGGTAAATAAGGTCATTGCTCCCCACATGGCTCTTCTCTACCAGATTCAGTTTTCCTATGCAGCGTGCCAACACAATTTGAAGATAAGCCTGTGCGACTGTAATATCTGACTGTTCTGTCTCTAAAATCGCATTGATAACCCTATATACCTCCGGCTCAACCTTTTCCGCTTTGATAACTGGATATTCAGGAGCCATGGACTGCATGATATCTGCAAATTTACCAATCGTAAATGGCGATGCGATCAGATAAGTCGCTTTATTTACACCGGGTGTCAGTACCTGATAGTGATGAATAATATCCGGAAATACAAAGCCTATATCTCCTTTTTCCATATGGTAAAGTTCCTGTCCGACACCAAGCTCTAATGTTCCACTTGTTACACAAACAATCTCCAGTGCATTATGAAGATGTGGTTCAATATGTTTTGACTTTTTATTTACTGCTATGATCTCCTCTTTTGTGTCAACATATTTTAACTGCATGAAATACTCCCCTCTGCAACATTTGTCTATATCTTCTTTCGATTTGGCAAGCAATCCTTTTTCATCTATCCTATAATCAACTTGTAAACAAGGAAAGGAGGAATCGCAAATGAGCAATCTTAAAAAATATCTGAACGACCTTTTAGTATTCTACGCTGACTATTTTGAGCATCCATATCATGTATAAATACTAAAAGGACTATTTTGTGAAAACTGAATATTTTTTCTTAAGACCATTTCACAAAAATGAAGTGGTCCTTTTTTTATAAACTTTCAATAAATCTTTTGAATGCAGCTTTCCCTTCCTCTGTTCTCTTATAAACTCCTGCATCCTCCAGGACTTTCGTAAATACAATCCCAATTTCTTTCTGTACGATAGAATGAATATTACTGTCTGCAATCTCGTATTTTGGCATCCATTCCTCTGCCCAGTCAGCATGGGCAGCCATCGTTTCATTCTGTCTTAAGTCTTCATGATTCAGAATTGCCTGTTCCAGTTCTGCCATTTCTTTTTTCAGTCTGTCCGGTAACACAGCCAGTCCCATAACTTCAATCAATCCAATATTTTCTTTTTTAATATGGTGATATTCAGCATGTGGATGGAAAAGTCCAAGCGGACACTCCTCGGTTGTGGTGTTATTACGCAAAACCAGATCCAGTTCATACAGATCTCCACGCATCCTTGCAATCGGCGTAATTGTATTGTGTGGGATACCATCAGTCTCACTGAAAATGTCAACTTCAGAATCTGAATAACCACGCCATTTCGTAAGAATATGATCTGCAGCCTCTACGATGCTCTCCGTTGTTCTCCCCTGCAGACGGATCACTGACATCGGCCACTTTACAATTCCTGCGTGTACATCTGGATATCCTTTTAATTCGAATTCCAGTTCGTAAGGTGCTTTTGCCATAGCAAAGACATAACCGCCACCCTGGAAATGATCATGGCTTAAAATAGATCCTCCTACGATTGGCAAATCTGCATTGGAACCTGCTGTATAATGCGGAAACTGCTTAACAAAATCAAGGAGCTTATCAAACGTCATCCGGTTAATCGCCATCGGAATATGTTTCTCATTAAAGATAATGCAATGTTCATTGTAATATACATATGGCGAATACTGCAAATAGTACTGCTCTCCACACAGAGTGATTGGTATGATCCTGTGGTTCTGTCTTGCCGGATGTGAGAAATGCCCTGCATACCCTTCGTTTTCCCTACAGAGCAGACACGCCGGATATCCGGATTTCTTTGCCACACCGGCTTTTGCAATATCCCGTGGATCTTTTTCTGGTTTTGACAGATTGATTGTGATATCCATCTGACCAAATTCTGTATCTGTTGTCCACTTTTCATCCTTTATAATCCGGTCTGTGCGGATATAGTTTGTTGCCTGACTGAAATGATAATAAAAATCGGTGGCTGACTTTGGAGACACCTGATATTTTTCTTCAAAAACTTTTCTTACCACAGACGGAGCTGGTGTCAGAATACCCATAATCTTTGTATCAAAAAGATCCTTCATTGTTACTGTATCATCTTCTAAAATTCCATGTGATTTTGCAAACGCCAGCATATCCTCTAAAATGAGGTGAAGTTCTCTCGGTTTTCCTGATTCTTCCGGTTCCTGATAATCCTGCCTTTGAAATAGTTCCAATAAACCATTGGTTACATACACTTTATCTGCATCATCTACCAGTCCATTTTGTAGTCCATAAGCTACCAGTTCTGAAATCAACTGATCAATCATATTGCTGTTCTCCCCTCATACTATGCTTCATAACCATTTGGATGATTTTTGTGCCAGTTCCATGCTGTTGTGATAATCGTCTCCAGATCATCAAATTGAGGTTTCCATCCAAGGATTTCTTTTGCTTTCTCACTGGATGCAATCAGCGTTGACGGATCTCCTGCTCTCCTAGGTTCTTCTTTTGCCGGAATCGGATGTCCTGTTACTTTTCTGGCTGTTTCTACCACTTCTTTTACTGTAAATCCAACGCCATTTCCCAAGTTGAAAATATTGCTTTCATTGCCTTTTCTTAAATATTCCATGGCAAGGATATGAGCCTGTGCAAGGTCGTTCACATGGATGTAATCCCTTACGCATGTGCCATCTTTTGTCTCATAATCATTTCCAAAGATGGAAATATACTCTCTTTTTCCATTCGGCACCTGTAAGATCAACGGAATCAGATGCGTTTCCGGATTATGGGCTTCCCCGATTTTTCCATTTGGATGTGCTCCACAGGCATTAAAATAGCGTAAGGATACAAAACGTAAATCATGGGCATTGGCTGTCCATTTAAACATCTTTTCCATGGAGAGTTTGGTTTCCCCATAGCAGTTTGTTGGAACTGTACGGTCTGTTTCAAGAATTGGAATTCGTTCCGGTTCTCCGTATGTGGCTGCTGTTGATGAAAATACAATCTTGTTGATTCCATGTGCAACCATACTTTCCAGTAATACTTCTGTTCCACACAGATTATTGTTGTAATATTTGAGTGGATTTACCATGCTCTCTCCAACCTGTGAATTAGCCGCAAAGTGGATGACTCCATCTATCTCCTCTTTTTCAAATACAGAATCTATAAACGCCCTGTCCCGGATATCTCCCTGATAAAATTTCGCATCCGGATGAACAGCCTTACGAAAGCCTGTTTCGAGATTGTCAACAACTACTACATTTTCCCCTGTCTCGATCAGCTCATACACAGTATGAGAACCAATGTAACCAGCTCCACCTAATACTAAAATGCTACTCATAGATTATTTCTCCTTTTCTTTGTTTTCGTGATTATAATACCTTTATGCCACCATACTTACGGATTTTTAATACTTCACAGGAACCTTTCCCAAAGATCTTATCCATCTCTTTTCGATAGTTTGGAACCAAATAATTCGGAACAAATGCCTGTATGGTTCCTGCAAATCCTCCACCATGAACTCTGCAAACGCCTTTTTCTCCGAACACAACATCACTCAGTGCCAACGCAATAGACACGTTCTGATGCTGTACATCATGGCATGTATATACATTCTGTAAATATTTAAAAGAAGAATTGCCTGATTCCTTTACCGTGGCAAGAAATTCTGGAAAATTATCCTGTTTTAATGCGTTCACTTCTTTTTGCACACGTTCATTTTCACACACAAAGTGGATTGCCCTAAGTGTGGCACGATCTCCTGCCTGTTCACGTATCAACGTGATATTGTCCATGATCTCCCTTTTGGATACCTCACGAAGAGCTTTCTTCCCAAAGCATTCCGCTACCAGCTTCATTTCCTTTGGAATCGCTGCATAATCCGGTGTCAGATCTGCATGAGAACCTTTTGTATCTGTAATACACAGACTACATCCATAAGCGTTCAGATCAAATTTCACCTGTTCCACGATTGGGTTTTCTGGATCTTCAAAATCAATATGGACGAGGCTTCCAACCGAACAAGCCATCTGATCCATTAAACCGCATGGTTTACCAAAATATTCATTTTCCGCATATTGTCCAATCTTAGCAATTTCAATCGGATCAACCTTTCCATCATTATACATATAAGAAAGTATCGTTCCTATCAGTGTTTCAAAAGCAGCTGAAGAAGACAGTCCCGCACCTATCAGCACATCGCTGGTCACATATGCCTGGAATCCTCCTATGTTATGGCCATTCATTCTCATCTTAACAAGTACACCACGAATCAAAGCGTTCGTGGTACCCTCTTCTTCCACTTTTTTCTCCAGATCATTCAGGGAAATTGTAACCCGTTCCCTATAACCATCTGACATCACTTTTACAAGCGGCTCATCAAGTTTACTTGCGACTGCGATTGCATCCTTGTTAATAGACGCTGCCAGCACTTCCCCACGCTGATGATCCGTATGATTTCCTCCTATCTCACTTCTTCCCGGTGCACTGAACAATTCAATCTCATCACCATTAAAGTATGTCCGATATTTGTTGATTGCTTTCACATACCGTTCCTTCTCATACGGTATCTTACTCTTATCAACATAAATATCTGTCATTTTTTCATCAATGCCCTTCCCGTTAAGTATTCCAATTGCTTCTTCTATATTCAAAATACTGTCCCCCACTCTTTTGCCTGTTTCATTGTTTCATAATATGTAAAAAGCATTGCCTAATTGAAGATTCAATCAGACAATGCTTTTTCCTTCAAATTTTACTCCATGTCTGATGCATCTGTTACTTCATCTGCAGTGATTCCTTTTTCTGCTTTCAGTTTCTTATTTGCACCTTCTACATTCATTCTTGAAAGTACAAACATAATCAATACATCAAAGATTAATGGAAGCCACAGATACATAAACTGCATCATATCAAGTGCGGACTGTGGCTGAGTTGCATTTGTTCCAACGTAACCACTGAAATCAAGCATCCATCCAACAACAGCCGTTCCAATACCTCCACCGATCTTTACACCAAGAGACGTACAAGAGTACATAGTTCCGTCAATTCTCTTTCCCTGTGTAAGATAAGTGTATTCAGAGCAGGATGCGATAACCGCATTCATATCTCCCTGCCATGGTCCCTGTCCTAATGCTGCAAGAGCCGTAAATGCCATCATCAGCGGAACGCTACCCATATATCCGGCAACAACAACAAGTGCTCTACCGATAACTGCTAAGATATAACCTCTTAAGTTCAGTTTGTACATACCTTTCCACTTACCAACTAAAGTTGGTGTGAAAATCAAAGCAATAATCAGTGGAATATTAACTGCCCATGCAAACTGTCCGAACAAGTTTTTGTTTTTCAGTACCCATGTCATGTAATAAATACCGGCTCCAATCATGGCACTGTATAACTGCTGTAAAATGTAAGTTCCACAGATCATCATGTAATATTTGTTTTTGATAAGAAGCTTAAATGCCTGTACCATTCCGTACTTCTCATCCTCATTTTTTACTTCCCCTTCGTTAAGTTCCTCTTCTGGAAGTTCTTTAACAGAAAGAGCAGAAATTGTATTTACAATAAGACCAATAATTGCATAAATAATTGCTACAGTTCTCCATGCAGCTGCATCTCCACCACACTTATCTACAAATCCAACTGTAATTGCCTGAATCAGAAGGCTTGTTAAAAATGCAAAAATGAAACGGTAAGATCCCATCTGCACACGTTCTTTGCTGTTCTTTGTGATGAGTGATGTAAGTGCTGAATATGCAATATTATTAGCTGTATAAAACACACCATTTAACAGTGTATAAGAAATAAAGAACCATGCATATTTAGCGGTTGTTCCCCAGCTGACTGGTACTGCAAAACAGCAGACTAATGTAATGGCACATCCAATATAGCCATACAACATCCAAGGCTTTGCTTTTCCCATTTTGCTGTGTGTTTTGTCGATCATTGATCCAAAGAATATATCTGTAAAACCATCAAATAATTTTGATACGGCAATCAGGGTACCTACGACACCAGCAGCAAGTCCTACTAAGTCTGTCAGATAGACCATCATAAAAGATGTCAGGAATGCATAGACTACATTACCTGCGATATCACCTGAACCATATCCAATTTTGTTATACCATTTTAAATACTTTTTTTCTTCCATAGAATTCTTTTGCTCCTCATATTCATCGCACTTAGAATCTCAAAATGCCTAACAGTATGATGCCTAATTCTAAATTTTTTTGCTTTGTTTTTGTCTGATTGTTCTGTATATCCGGACTTTACAAAACACCCAGACTCTCCTTCCTTGTTAACGGGTTACTTAAAACTTTATTATCCCTTTACATACGGAACCAGAGTAAACTGGAACCGGAATAATACATCATTAAATCGATACTGATCCAATACAACCGGACCACAACTGTTAGAACCTATTCCATTTAATGCATAGTCAACACAAAATACCACGCTGTCTGATTCTGTCAATTCATAATTATGCGTTTTCTTCTCAAGTTCTTCCTGTGTATAATAAGAAGCATTGAATGAAAATGCCTTTTCTGCGGATGCCACAATTCCATATCGGCTGTTGTTAAGCTCTACATATTCACAATCATAATGGCTTCCGTTTTCCTGTGGACGGATATAGTCCTCATGTAAATCCCCTACATTTGCCCGGTACAGACCGTGACTCGCTGCCTGATGTTTATCACGATAGCTCTCCTGTGGTCCCATTCCAAAGTATCTGGCATCTGAAAGTTTCTTATCCAAAAACATTCTCACTCCAAATCTCGGAAGATCCGGGAACTCTCCATCTTTTGTTACTGCTATATCTGCATCAATCTTTCCTGCAGCATCTATTTTCCATGTAATCGTCACATCAAGAATCTTCTGTACCGTCTCTGCCACAACGGAAGCATGGCTTGTAATCTTCACACCATGTTTTCCCTGTGCAACCTCTGTCGTATAGGCTCTTGTGTAAGCCTTATCATAGTGAGCTTTCTTCCATTCAGACTTGATGTACATATCGTTATCTGTTGGAGCTCTCCAAATATTCAACTCCATCGGATGATTCAGATATTCCCGTCCTGCAAATTTCATCTCTGTAAAGAGAGCCGTACGTCTGTCTATGGTGTAGGAAAATTCACGACCTTTGATATGAATCTGTGTATCATTTTCATTCACCTGTGATTCAGAGTTCGTTGCTGTTTTTTCCATCCATTTCTCTGCGAGCTGACATTTTGCATCTTTCTGACTTACCTCAATTTCATCAAATCCCAGAATGTGGTCTTCCTCTAACAGTGGCATTTCTTTTTTCAGATGGTAAATAAGTTTTAAATAGCATTTTCCGCTTTCTGGAACATTGACTTTCAGATTTGTCTTTCCTTCACTGTGTGGTGCCACAGACACTTCTGAAAGTTTACCTTTTCCGATTACAAGACCATCTTGCGTCAGTTCATAACTGATTTTTACATAATCATTCAGGTCATCAAAATCCATATAATTGTGAAGTACCAGCTCTCCACTTTCTTTATCATAAGAAACCACCCTTGCCGGACGATAGACATTCTTGTATTCCAAAAGTCCTGTGTGGGCAGTTCTGTCCGGATATACTAATCCATCCATGCAGAAATTGCCATCATGGATATCTTCGCCATGATCTCCTCCGTAGGCATAGATTGTCTTTCCATTCTCAGCAGTGCCATGAGCAATCGCATGATCACACCATTCCCAGACGAAACCGCCGCACATTTTATCATTATCCTGTATCATCTGGAAGTAATCTTCAAAATCTCCAGGGCCATTTCCCATGCTGTGACAATATTCTACCAGAAGGAATGGTTTGCTTCCGTCCTTGTCCAGATATTCCTGAATCTCGGAAATTGCCGGGTACATACGGCTGTACACATCCAAGTTGCTGTAATCATATGTTTCATCATAATTACGGTATCTTGCACTCTCATATTGTGTGATACGGTCCGGATCAAATTTCTTTGTCCAAGCAAGTGCTTTTTCAAAGTTGCAACCATAAGCACTTTCATTTCCCATTGACCACATGACAATACAAAAACGGTTTTTATCACGTTCTACCATGAGTTTCACACGGTCAACGATAGCTGCTTCCCACGCCGGATCATCCGCAATTTTTTCATTCCACCGCTTGAATCGATTGTAATCCGTGTCTTCTTTTCTGTAGAGCATAAATGGTCCATGAGCTTCTATATCTGCTTCATCTATCACCATAAATCCATACTTGTCACACATTTCATAGAAAAATGGTGCATTCGGATAATGGCTGGAACGGATAGCGTTAAAATTGTGCTGCTTCATTAGCGTAAGATCTGTTGTAATCTGTTCCACACTAATTGTAAATCCAGTAACCGGATCGGAATCATGTCGATTGACACCACGGAATTTAATCTTCTGTCCGTTTAAGTAAATAACCTGATCTTTGATCTCTATCTTTCTGAGTGCGATATGATCTACAATTACTTCATTTTCTGTTTCAAGGATCAGTTTGTACAGGTATGGATTTTCTGTATTCCAAAGCTCCGGACTTGCAATCTCTAACACCGCTGTTCCTTCTTCGGTAATACTTCCTACTGCGACAACTGCTCCATTTTTATCTTCAATCGAAATTTTTACATTTGCCGGAGAGTAGAATTTCACATCAAGTTCTATCTTTGCAAGCATATCCTCAATCTTTGTTTTTATATGATAATCGCTGATTGCCTGCTCCGGACGTTTCAAAATGTACACATCCCGGAAAATTCCACTCATACGGAATTTGTCCTGATCTTCCAAGTAAGAACCGTCACACCACTTCATTACCAATACTGCTATGGTATTCTTTCCATCCTGAAGAAGGTCGGTAATATCAAACTCACTGGTCATATGAGAAACCTGGCTGTATCCCACATAAGAACCATTGACCCATACATAAAAGCAACTGTCTACTCCCTCAAAATTTAAAAATGCTTTTGGTGCATTTTCATCTTTATGATAGTCAAAAGTATGTGCATATGCTCCACACGGGATATCCTGTGGTACATACGGTGGATCAAATGGGAACGGATACCGGATGTTTGTATACTGGTGTGTGTCATATCCTGCCATCTGCCATACACTCGGAACCTGAATCTCGTCAAAGTTTTCTGCATCATAATCCTTCTCAAAAAAAGATTCCTGAATATCATAGATGCTGTTATAATACTGAAATTTCCAAGTTCCGTTTAATAACTGCATACGGTCTGATTCTTCCCTGTGTTCCACCAGGTTGTCCATTCTTTTGGATGCCGGAACATAGTAGGCTCTGGCTGGCATTGTGTTTTCATGCAGTACACTTAAATCCTCATAATAACGTGGTACAATCATAAATAACTCTCCTTCAATACATATACATTTTTTTATACGTTGTTCTCCCACAGCAAGTCTTGTTCTTTACTTTTTTGTTTACGTTTCTTTGTTTTTCTATACATAGCTTATCCTAATCCGCAAAATATGTCTATGAATTGGATTAGACAAAATATGCACTAAATGATACAATGGTAAAAAGTAGGAAAAGAGGTGCTGCCCTATGTATATGAATACTGGTTATCTGAACCACTCCCATATGGATTTCAAAGACAAAAGTCGCCCACTGATTGTAGGAAGCTGTGGTACTTATCGCCTTTCCAGCCATCCAAAATTACCAACCTACCGTCCAAAGGGACGCCTGGATTATCAGATCATCTATATCACTGCCGGTTGTGGACATTTTCATTTTGACAATGTAGATAATGAAACGATTGTTCCCGCCGGTAATATTGTACTGTACAGACCGAAAGAGCTTCAGAAATATGAATATTATGGGGAAGATAAGACAGAAGTATACTGGATTCATTTTACAGGCAGCAATGTTAAAAATATCTTACGTCAGTATGGATTTCCGGATAAAGAACGGGTTTTCCAAGTTGGCACATCTATGGAATATGAACGGGTTTTCAAGCGTATTATCATAGAACTTCAACGCTGTCAGGATGATTATGAGGAAATGCTTGTTCTTCTGCTTCGTCATCTACTAATCACTTTCCACCGAGAACTGACACGAGAACATATCCTGAAAAACGAATACCTGGATCAGGAAATGAACACTGCAGTTACCTATTTCAGCGAAAATTATAATCAGGACATCAACATAGAGGATTACGCAGCCTCACGAGGCATGAGTGTCAGTTGGTTTATCCGGAATTTCAAAAAATACACCGGTTCCACACCAATGCAATTCATCGTAGGAATCCGGATCAACAATGCTCAGATGTTACTTGAAACAACAACCTATTCCATCAATGAAATCTCTAAAATCGTCGGATATGATAACCAGCTGTATTTCAGTCGGCTTTTTCACAAGCTGAAAGGATATTCACCGAGAGAATACCGAAAACTGAGAAACAAATTCTGAAATCCACAAAGAGGATACCACCGAATCATCAAAGCAATGATTTGTGGTATCCTCTTCTCTCTTTTACTATTCTTATTTTACGAACTCAACCGAATAATAATACATATACTCATTATCTGTATCTATGTATTCACCTTTAATATCCTGTATCGGCAACGAACTCACTCCTTGTTCGCCATAGATCAGTGCTGCCAATCCTTGCTCTGTTCCGTATTCTATCGGGTTTTTGTTCTCTATAGACGTTGCAGATCTGCCATAATATTCTCTGTTTGCAACACCCTCCAAGATTGGCATTTCTGTCATATATTTTGAATATTCATCTGCCGCAATAAGCTTTGCAGTAAAATTATCAAAATCCGGCGTAATAACAATCCATCCATTTTTTGCAGATTTCACATCCTCATAGGAAAGTTCCAAAACCTTCTTATGAGAAATTCGTTTTCCAGACTGGTATTCTGACAAGTAAACATACAATGTTTGAAATGTATCTTTTGAATTGTATCGAAACATCATGGTTCCATCAATTCCAGATAACAATTCAGCTGTTTTCATTTCTACACTATCTGGTGCTACTGCTTCTATATAATTTTGTGGTTGCCGCAATTTATTACATACCATGATTCCAAAAACAATAACACATACTCCCACCGCAATAAGAAGTACAGCAATAATTTTCTTTAAATAACGTTGCTTATAACTGCTATCTTTGGTTATCTGTATCAATGTATCTTCTGATTTTTTTTCTACATTAGTTACCTCAATATCTTCACCTGCCAAAAATTCATTAAGACTGATTCCTAATATTTCACATAATTCTAAATACACAGACACATCTGGTAAACAGATTCCTCGTTCCCATTTGGAAACTGACTTATCACTCTTACCCAGTTTCTCAGCAAGCTGTTTTTGAGTCATACCAAGTTTTTTTCTTTTTTCTGCAATATAGCTTCCGATTTTCACAAGGTCCATAAATACTTCCCCCTTTTGGGATTATAGTATCTATTTTCTCAGAAAAAGTACACCCCTTAATGGTAGAATCATGCTGTATTCAACAGATTTTCATTGAATTACCAGAAATTGCTGGAATAGAATCTTCTGATTTTTTGAAGGCGGAAAAAATGGTCAACCATAAAGATCAACCGCTTAGAATTGTTATTTACCCAAAAACGAATATACCTCTACCAACAATCCTTTGCTATTGGAATTTTTCCCGATTGTATATTTCCAAATCGTATTCATCAGTTTCTTTTCACCCAACGGCTTCGATAAGTGTTCATTCATTCCAGCTTCTTTGCTTTGTTTTTTATCTTCCAGAAACGCATTTGCAGTCATTGCAAAAATAGGAATTGTTTTTGCTTCTTGCCGTTCCAGTGATCTAATTGTTTTTGTAGCAGTCAGTCCATCCATCACCGGCATCATAATATCCATGAGAATCACATCAAAATAATGCACCTCTGATTTCGCAAAAATATCGACTGCCTCTTTTCCATCTTTTGCAGTGACGACATTGATTCCAGCATTTTCCAGAATAAACTTAGCAATCTCCATATTCAACTCATTATCTTCTACCAAAAGTGCTGTCAATCCCGAAAGATTTTTCGATAAATTTTCCTCTTCCAGCGTGTCTTCTTCTTTATAATCTGAATCGAGTTCAAATGAAATTGTAACTGTGAAGGTTGTACCGACATTTAATTCGCTTTCTACCGCAATCTTTCCGCCCATCATTTCTGTGAGTTGTTTGGCAATCGGCATTCCAAGCCCAGTTCCCATATAACTGATCCTTGCACTGGAATCTTCTTGTGCGAACGGTTCAAACACATGAGAAAGAAAACTTTTACTCATACCACGCCCTGTATCTGAGCATCTAAACTTATAGGTTGCCTTTCCACCTTCACATGCTACTTCCTCTGTACAAAAAAGATAGAACCACCTACCCGGTTATACTTGATTGCGTTTCCATCAATGTTCTGCAGAATCTGTTTTAAATGAAGTGGACTTCCAAGTAATTTACGGTGCTTGATTTTACTATGATCCACAGAAATCGTCAACCCTCTTATGTCCGCATTCATTCTGGTCAAAAATGAAATTTTAAATTCCACCTCCCCCAAGGGCAGTAGAGTTTACTTCTGCACAGTTGATATTTACTCTTTCATACATTCATGGTATGGTTATCTCTCCTTCTGACAGCAGTAAAAGGAGGCATATGATGAGTAAATATATTCCTGGTAACCAGAAACATCTTACCCTCGAAGACCGTATCTATATCGAAAATGAATTGAACAAGGGCACATCCTTTAAGGATATTTCCAGGTTTCTGTGCAAGGATCCTACCACGATCTCGAAAGAAGTCAGGGCTCACCGCCTTTCTGACTGGTATCACAAAGGTACCTTCTATAATGCAAAAAACTTCTGTATCCACCGCTATCACTGCAGGAAGACCAATGCCTGCCACAAGATCATTCTGTGCGGCGTTAAGTGTGCTTCCTGCCCTACCTGCTGTCTCTTATACACATCTTGACGCTGCCGACGATCTACTCTGTGTAG
>OERQ01000061.1_pt1 | contig 15182 bp, 13 predicted proteins | sample 1540011 | NCBI WGS metagenome assembly OERQ01 (sample SAMEA3891881, study PRJEB23780) | metagenome | biome: terrestrial biome; feature: animal house; material: Caecal content | place: Italy | collected 2015-05-05 | reverse complement strand
CCCAGGATTCCTCCCGATACAGCATGGAATCCGAAAAAAGTGGTAGTCGCAGGATACGTCGTTGTCATCATGGCAATAAGAAAGCAGACAGAGACTGCCCGCCAGTAACTCTGTCTTATGGATAAACGCGCCTTTTTCTTCAGATCTTTCCTCTTTCCCATGTCCGCCTCCGAGGTATCTTATAATGATAGTATTATAGTTTAGAAAGAACCGATTTGCAAGCGAACATAATGCACAGGCCCCTTGCATACAAGCCGGGGCCTGTATTTTCATTCATGCTGTCCAGTCTCATAGCGGCGCCTCCCGGCATATCCGTCTCCTCACAAACCAGAAGCAGACCGCCTGCATGGCGATCGTGATAATCCAGGAGCCCGGATAGGAAATGAACAGGAAATGCAGCGATCTGTTCCGGGGAAAGAACATATAAATCCATACAATCCTTGTTCCCACTGTTCCGATCACAGATAGAACCATGGGGACCGCCGAATGCCCCATCCCACGCAGGGCTCCCGGGATCAGATCCATAATACCGCACAGGAAATAAGGTACGGTTGTGATCGACAGAATTTCCAGCCCGCACTGGATCACATCTGTTTCAGCCGTATAGATCCTCAGGATCTGTGAGCCAAATACGTAGGCCCCAATACCCAGTACAGCCGCAACGCCTGTGGAAAGAAGAATACAGTCCAGAAGCACACGGTCCATGCGTTTTTGCTTTCCCACGCTGTAATTCTGGCTGGTAAAGCTCATGCACGCCTGGGTCACGGCGTTTACCGACACGTACAGAAATCCCAGGATATTGTTTGCGGCCGTATATCCCGCCATTGCAGTGGAGCCGAAAGAATTTACCGACGACTGCAGCAGCGCATTAGAAAAATTGATCACTGTACTTTGGATCCCTGCAGGTATTCCCACCTGAAAGATGCGCTTCAGATATACCCAGCGGAACATAAGCTTTGAAAACCGGAGCTGATAGCTGCCTTCTGATCTGTAAAGGCACCGGAGCACCAGAATACAGGAGATCATCTGGGACGCCACTGTGCCGATGGCCACGCCCGCAACGCCCAGCGGGATCACTATGACCAGCAGCAGATCCAGGACCACATTGGCCAGCCCTGCAGCTATGAGAAAGAGCAGCGGCCTTTTTGTGTCTCCCACCGCCCTCAGAACGGCCGCCCCATAGTTATAAAGCATAAAGAACGGCATTCCCATAAAATATATTCTCATATAAACCGCAGAAAGACCGATCACATCTCCGGGCGTATCCATCAGATCAAGCGCTGTCCCCGACATCCCTGCTCCGACAAACGCCATGACAACTCCGCTGATCAGCGCCAGCGTGATCGCCGTATGTACCGCTTCTGACATTTCCCTGTCCCGTCCCGCCGCGAAATATCTTGCCGCCAGAACGTTTGCCCCCAGGGATATCCCGATAAACAGATTCGTAAATATATTGATCAGAGCGGTTGTCGCCCCTACTGCCGCAAGCGCCCGGCTGCTGCTGAACCTTCCCACAACAATAATATCCACCGCGTTGAACATCAGCTGCAGGATACTGGAAAGCATCAGGGGCAGGGAAAAAGATATCAGTTTATCCATGATCGTCCCGTTACACATGTCGATCTCATATTTGTTCGTCTTCAATGCAAACGCCTCCACTCATTTGTGATTTTGCCCTGCCTATCTTACTCCCTTCTCCCCCGCCGGTCAATAGCCGGATATTCCAGACCGTTCAGTCCGCCCCGGCGGGAAACATCTGTTTTCCTCCTTACTCTTCTTCCAGATCAAGGGGAATGCCGTCCAGCGCCGCGTATTTAAGAACGGCTTCTGTATCATAAACAAGTTTCAGAGAAAAGAACTCCCGCCCCTGGTCCAAAAGCCGGAAAAAGATTTTGTCACCCTCCCACAGTTCCAGGTCATACAGTCTGTCCTTCTCCACCCACTCCAGTTCTCCTTCATCGCACGGGATCGGGTCGCCGGAAAATCTGTCAGCCGTGTACAGGGACATATATTCCACAGTATCTTCCCCATATACAAACGTCACAATGCCCCGGTATTTCCAGCTTGTAAGCGTATAGCCCGTCTCTTCTTTTACTTCCCTCAGCAGGCACTCCTCCGGACTCTCTCCATACTCAAAATGCCCGCCTACGCCGATCCATTTATCTTTGTTTACATCATTTTCCTTCACCGTGCGGTGAAGCATCAGGTATTTTCCGTCTTTCTCTATATAGCAAAGTGTGCTTTCTTTTGTCATCGTATTTTATCCTTCTTTCTGTTTGTTTATGATGGCTCGCCGGTTTCCGCAAACTGACTCATGTACAGTTTCTTATAAAATCCGCCCTTACTCAGCAGTTCTTCATGCTTTCCCTGCTCTATGATCTTCCCGTCCTTCATCACGAGAATCCGGTCTGCCTCCCGGATGGTAGACAGCCTGTGTGCCACGATAAACGTGGTTCTTCCCTCCATCAGACGGGCAAATGCATTCTGGATCTTAAGCTCTGTTCTTGTATCTATAGAGGATGTAGCCTCATCCAGGATCAGCATAGGAGGCCTGCACAGCATCACCCTGGCAATACACAGAAGCTGCTTCTGCCCCTGGGAGATGCCTCCCCCTTCCTCTGTGATCCAGGTATCATACCCGTCCGGCAGGCGCATGATAAAACTGTGTACATGGGACGCCTTTGCCGCCTCGATAATCTCATCCATCTCTGCCTCCGGCCTGCCCATGGCAATATTGTCCCGGATGGTTCCCGTCTTCAGCCAGGTATCCTGCAGAACCATTCCGTAGGCTGCGCGCAGGCTGCGGCGGGTCATCATATCCACTGGCACCTGATCCACTTCTATCCTTCCTTTATCCACGTCATAAAAACGCATCAGAAGATTGATCATCGTAGTCTTTCCGCAGCCGGTGGGCCCGACAATGGCGATTCTCTGCCCCGGCTTTACATCCAGGTTAAAATGTTCGATCAGCTTTCGGCCGTGCAGATAGGAAAAGGAAACATCTTTTACCGCTACATATCCTTTTACCGCTTCCAGTTCCACTGCGTTTTCCGGCTCCGGCGGCTGAGGTTCCTCCTCGATCAGTTCGAATATGCGTCCCGCGCACGCAATGGCGTTCTGGAGTTCCGTCACCACTCCCGATATTTCATTGAATGGTTTGGTATATTGATTTGCATAACTCAGGAAACTGGACAGCTGCCCCACGGTAAGAGCCTGATGGATGACGCCGAAGGCTCCTGCAATTCCCACGCCGGTATAGACCAGGCTGTTTACAAATCTTGTGGAAGGATTTGTGATGGATGAGAAAAATGTAGCTCGCAGTGAACTGCTGCGCAGCCGCTCGTTTATCTCGTCAAACTGTTCCGTCACATCCTTTCCCCGCCCGAACATCTGAACAATCTTCTGATTTCCGACCATCTCTTCGATCAACCCCGTCTGTTCTCCGCGGATCTCAGACTGAAGCCGAAACATATCAAAGGTCTTTTTTGCTATAAAACCTGCCACAAGAAAAGATACCGGAGTAATGAGAACTACCACAAATGTAATACCCACATTCACCGACAGCATAAACCCGAATGTCCCCACGATCGTAGCCGCTCCTGTAAAAAACTGGGTAAATCCCATCAGAAGGCCGTCAGCAAACTGATCCACATCCGCAATGACACGGCTCACCACATCTCCCGCCGGACGCCCGTCAATGTATTTGAGTGGCAGGATCTCAATCTTTTTAAAAGCTGCGTTGCGGATATCCCTCACCACCTGATAGGTCATTTTGTTGTTGCACACGTTCATAAGCCACTGGGCAAAGGCCGTGATCAGCGTACACACTCCGATCTGGGCCATAACCCGGAACACGGCTGCAAAATCCACCTGTCCCTCTGACACGATATAGTCCACTGCCTGTCCCGTCAGTTTCGGGATATATAGGGTCAGAGCCACGCTCAAAGCTGCCAGCAAAATGGAAAAAATAAGAAAAATCCTGTACTTTCCCAGGTACTGCAGCACTTTTTTTATCGTTTCGGCCTGTTTTACTTTCTCCCTGCCTCTCTGTTTTTTGCCCCGGCCGTCTCCTTTCCCGTTCTCTTCTTTTATCCTGGCATTTTGTCTCTTCTTATCAGTCATTTGCCGCTGCCTCCTTCGGGAACTGGGAATAATAAATCTCCTGATACACCGCACAGTTCTCCAGCAGTTCCTCATGGGTTCCCTGTCCGACAAGTTTCCCGTCGTCCAGCACAAGGATCTGATCTGCGTGCCAGATGGAAGCGGCACGCTGGGAAACGATAAACACGAGAGGCTTCTCCTTCATCCCTGCAATGGCGCTTCTGAGCGCCGCGTCTGTGGCGAAGTCCAGGGCGGATGCGCTGTCATCCAGTATAAGGATCTCCGGCTTTCTGACAAGCGCCCTGGCAATGGTCAAACGCTGTTTCTGCCCGCCGGACAGATTGCGCCCGCCCTGTTCCACCGGATAGGCCAGTCCTCCTTCTTTTTTCTCTACAAATTCTGATGCCTGAGAAATCCGAAGGGCCTCCCACAACTCCCACTCTGAGGCCGCCTGGCTGCCCCACCGAAGATTGTCTCCGATGGTTCCCCGAAACAGCACGGCTTTCTGAGGCACTACTCCGATATGCGCGCGCAGACTGTCTGTCTGGTAGTCTTTTACGTTTCTTCCTGCCAGCCGGACTGCCCCTTCCGTAACATCATAAAACCGGGGAATCAGATTTACAAGAGAGGACTTGCCGGAGCCGGTTCCTCCGATCACTCCGACAGTCTGCCCCCGCTCCGCCTGAAAAGAGATATCGGTCAGCGCTTCTCCTCCCGCATCCCTATACGTAAGAGAGACATGGGAAAATTCAAGAAAGGGGCCATCCCGCTTCGGACAGGCCTCTTTCGGGCGGTCTGCCGTCTCCTTTGCCGCTTTATCCTCCGCCGTCACCCACGGCGAATCGCCCTCCTTCATATCCGGCTTTTCCAGCAATACTTTCTCTATACGGTTTGCACAGGCCACGGCTTTTGTCACGGTAATGATCAGATTAGCCAGTTTTACAAGTTCCACCAGTATCTGGGACATGTAGTTCAGAAGCGCCACAACCTCCCCCTGGGTCAGGTCGCCTATATTTACGCGCACCGCACCGATATAGATGAGCACAATAACCGCTCCGTTTACGATCACATAGGTAAGAGGGTTCATCAGACCGGAGATGCGTCCCGCAAATTTCTGGGCGTCGGTCAGCAGCTGATTTGCCGTGCCAAACCGCTCCCTCTCCTTCTCCTCCTGATTAAAGGCACGGATCACCCTGGCGCCGGTCAGGTTTTCCCGGGCTGTCAGGAGCACCTGATCCAGTCTTGTCTGCACCTTCCGGTAAAGAGGCATGGTGATCAGCATGACACCGAATACAACAACCGACAGCAGCGGAATAGCCGCCGTAAATACAAGAGCCGCTTTGGCATCCACCGTAAACGCCATGATCATGGCTCCAAATACGATAAACGGCGACCGCAGGAAAAGGCGCAGCACCAGATTGACTCCCGACTGCACCTGGTTGACGTCGCTGGTCAGCCTCGTGATCAGAGTAGATGTGCCTATCGCGTCCATCTCTGTAAACGAAAGGCCCTGGATGTGGACAAAGAGAGCATGCCTTACCCCTGCCCCGAAGCCTGCCGCCGCCTTTGCAGAAAAATACTGCGCTGTGATCGAGCAGATCAGTCCGGTCAGTCCAAGCGCAATAAGCACAAAGCACATCCTGACAATATACGCGCTGTCACTCCCGGCAATGCCCACGTCGATCACAGCTGCCATTACAAGCGGCACGAGCAGTTCAAAAGACGCCTCCAGCATCTTAAAGAGAGGCGCCAGTATGGATTCTTTTTTGTACTTTTTCAGATAAACGAAAAGTGAACGCATTTGATTTCCCCTTTTTATTTCTCCGTCTATCTTATCACATTTATCCCGGGAAGGACAGGCAGATCCTCAAACTATACCGGCAGACTGTCCTCCACGCACAATATCCCATACCCCAGCTGTGCGTTCGGCCATCTGTCATACCCCGGCACCTCCCTGGCCCCGCGCCTTAAGTATGCCTTTACCTTCTCCCCGTACAGATAGGGATCGTTTCCCCTTACAATTCCCCATTCCATCAGAAGTGCGGCGCTTCCCGTCACAAAAGGTGTGGCAAAGGAAGTGCCGGTATGCTCCCGGTATCCTCCTCCCGGCGTCGGTGCATTGATCTGTACTCCCGGCGCTGCCAGATCAGGTTTTTTCACTCCTTCTCCCTCATATAGAGAGGCCGGTCCCCGGCCGGAAAAATCCGCATAAGAGAAGGTCAGCGGGTCATAGGCGGACACAGTGACCACCAGGGAAGCCGTGGAAGGAATGGTCAGTGTCGTATCAGGAGACGGGCGCAGAAAGGCGGTTCCCACATTGAGCACATTTTGGCTTGGCAGCCACATCTCGTAAGTTCCGTCCGCAATTTTACGGGGAGTGAGGACAATCTTCCACACACCGCTGTCGATATAGGAGGCCACCGGAAGAAAAGAAATGTAAATCTCCTGCTTCACGCTGTACGGCTTCGGCTCACCATAATACAGAAGAAGTTCTGTATCGCCCAGTACGAACCGCTGAGACCCCAGGATTTCCTGAATAGGACCCACCCTCATGCCGGAAGGACTGATCACAGAAATATCCATTTCATCCACATATGACTTCCAGATCTGCACATTAAGATTCGTCTCCCTGGGCTGTACAGCAATCTCAATACTTTCCTCTTCCTCGTCGGACACACGGCCGCTGGTATGCCCGCCGCTGTTTCCTTCATTTCCCGTTCCCACGCATATGACGTTTTTCCACGTTTCTGAGATATCATTCAGAAAGCGTTCCACCAGGGAAGTCCCGTCATGGGAGCCATATGTATTTCCAAAGCTTATATTTACCGCCGCAGGCTTTCCAAGCGCCAGAGCCTTGCGTACAATATAGTCCACTCCCTGCATCAGTTCCGTAGTCCTGGGAAATCCGCCTTCTCTGGGAACTCCCATTTTGACCGCGATCAGCTCTGCCTCCGGTGCGACGCCACGGTAGCGTCTCCCCTCACTTCCCCGTCCGTTTCCCGCCGCGATCCCTGCCACGGCAGTTCCATGTCCGCTTGTGTCGCGGCTCAAAATCCGGTCTGCAGTCCCCTCGGCGTCTCTGCCCGGAGCGCCATTCAAAGGACTGCCGGAAATATTTCCGCTCAACGCCGCGTTAATTTCTTCTCTTGTAAACTCTCTTCCCGCAGCATATCCGGCGGGAGCATTGCCTGATACAGACTGATCCCACAGATATGCGATCCTTGTTGTTCCGTCTTCATTTCTGAAATCAGGATTTGCATAATCGATCCCGCTGTCCACGACCCCGACTATAACTCCCCGTCCCGTCAGATCATAAGGCGCAGCCTGAACTGCATCAATACAGGAGGTCAGTCGTCCGATGTCCGCCTGGAAATAAATGCTTTTCGGCTTCTCGATAAATTCGATCGCCGGAAATCCGGCGAGTTCCTCAATCCGCTCTTCCCTGATCACGATCACAGCATATCCGTTCAGAAGCTCCGTCACGGACACGGCAATATTTCTGACCGGTTCCAGGCTTCCGGAATACTTCACGATCAGTTCCCACTCCCGCTCCGTCGGATCGTATCCCACATCCAGTTCTTCAGAACGTTCTCTCTCCTCCAGGGTCGCTTCAAGGGCAAGATTCAGCAGGTTCTCTATTTTCTGGCTCATATAAATCTTCTCCGCAAAACAGTCTCATGGACTCTATTCTGTAAAATATATGAGCTTACGCGGCCAGTCATGCAGCGTCTGGCTCAGCGTTTCATATACAAGAGCGGATACGGATTCCCTTGCTCGTCAAGTTCTGTCCGCCTGTAAACCTGGGATCCCATATGCTCGTAAAATCCCTTTGCCTGGGGATTCTGCTCGTTTACAGCCAGACTCTCAACGCCGTAGTTCTCGATCCCGTATCGGATCAGGCGCTTTCTTCCCTTTTCGCGTTTCTATTTTTTTACTACTTTAAGAACGAGCCGCTTACTTTGCTCTCCTGCGTATCCTGATCAGACGGAATATATCCCTGTATATCTCATCCGCATCTTCCACATCAAACATCAGCCACTTCTGCCCGTTTCCGCTTTTTGTCTGCTCATATACTTCCTGCACTTCCGGAGCACACGACTGAAAGACTGCCTCAACCACAGTCCTCTCTTTTTGTCCGACCACAATTAAAATTGTAAAAAATCCCTCCCGCGGGTACACGGTACACAGATTTTCCCCCGCTTTTTTGAATTTTACATTCCAGCCGGGCATCCAGCTGCAGGAACTGAACTCGGCTTTCCCGACACAGTCATATTGCGCTTTCATGTCTGAACAGAACTGTATGAAAACAGGATTGCCAGTGTATTCGCCTATTTCCTCTAAAGTGGGACAATAGCCTTTATCTTTTATATCTATCATTTTATCTGCTCCTGCCACATCGGATACTGCTTATCTACAAAACCCCGAACAGCTTTCCGAGATCCGTGTTCTCCATGATCCTGACGCTCTTCTTATCCGCGTTCGAGAGCATCGCCTCCACGCGGTTTTCAAGCGCCACATCGATAAACCGCCCCACGTCGATCCCCCGAAGTTCGAAGAAAAGAAGAGGATTCTCATCCAGCCGTGCCCCTACGCCGTACAGGGCGGCGGCCACATGCTTGCACATCAGCGCCCAGTCCGGGCAGCTGCAGTTAAAGCTGATCTCCCGCGGTTCCGGGAAAAGCCCTCCTTTCCCCCGGAAAAGTTCTTTCATATCATCCGGGAAGTTTCCTCCGGTCAATGCCTCCAGATTTTCCAGCTTTCTGCCGCACCGCTCCAGGATATCCTGACACCGTTCTTCCGAGAGCGGGCTGATACGGATTTCGACTTTATAGGGCGTCTTGCGGGTTCCCTGCACTCTTGCGAGGATCTTTCCCTTCTGGATCTTCAGGTCGATCACCGAGCCGTTCCTGACATATCGCTTGCCTCTTCCGAGACGGCTCTCATAGTCCGCATACTGTTCGAGATTATCGCACCACGCCTTTCCCCACCATGTCGCGGCGATGATCCTGCCTTTGATCGTGACAGGCTCTAACACCTTTCCTTTCGCCTGCGCCTTCTTTTTGCTGTCGGCGGATTTTCTCTTCAATTCTCCTGCGTCCGGCTGCTCATACCGTGGAAATTCGCTCCAGTATCTGCTCATCTTCTGCTCCCTCCCCGCTTACTTTTCCAGACGCAGAAGCGCCATCAGTTCTTCATTTCCAAGCTCTGTGATCCACTTTTCGCTGCCGGAACCGATCACATTTTCCGCCAGTTCCTTCTTGGATTCGATCAGGGCGTCGATCTTCTCCTCGATAGTCCCACGGCACGCCAGCTTGTGTACCATCACGTTTTTCGTCTGTCCAATGCGGAATGCCCGGTCCGTGGCCTGATTCTCCACTGCCGGATTCCACCACCGGTCAAAGTGGATCACATGATTCGCCTTTGTCAGGTTCAGACCCGTTCCGCCCGCTTTCACGGACAGAACGATGAACGGCACGTACCGGTCTCCCTGAAACGCATCCACGATCTCGCTCCGTTTCGCCACAGGCGTGCCCCCGTGAAGGACATAGCCGTCAGCGTGGAAAATTTCTTTCAAAAAAGCGGCAAGATATTCCGTGATCTCCCGGAACTGGGTAAACACGAGCACTCGCTCCCTCTTTTCGTAAATCGTCTCGCACAGCGCTTTTAACGTCTGGAACTTGCCGCTGTCCCCCTCTGAAAACGCCTGCTGCCCGAGGTACTGATCCGGATGGTTGCAGATCTGCTTCAGCTTCATGATCGTCGCCAGCACCACGCCTCTTCTCTCGATCCCGTCCGAGTTCAGGATCCGCTCTTCCATATCGGCGACCACTTTCCGGTAAAGAACGACCTGCTTCTTCGACATTTCCACATAATCCACAGTCTCCAACTTGTCCGGCAGATCCGATATGATCCGCCTGTCCGTCTTCACCCGGCGCAGCATAAAGGGCGCCACCATAGATTTCAGGCGGGCGTACTGCTCCGGATGGGTGTTCAGCCGTTTTGTAAAATCCCGGAATTCCTTTGATGTTCCCAAAAGCCCTTTGTCAAGGAAATCAAAGAGCGACCAGAGGTTGGATAGATCGTTCTCAATGGGCGTACCTGTCATGGCGATCTTCATGCGGCTTTTCAGCTTCTTGACTGCCTTGGTCTGATTCGTCAGCGGATTCTTGATCGCCTGCGCTTCATCCAGTATGACGCACTCCCATGTGATTTCTGCAAGTTCCCTGATCCTCGCCGTCATCCCGTATGTAGTGACCGTGAGAAATGCAGATTCTTCCCTTATCTGCTGCCCCAGCGCCGCCGCGCTTTTCCCGTGAAGGATCAGAAGATCCATAGACGGGACAAACTTCTCTGCTTCCTTCTCCCAGTTGCCGAGAAGGGACGCCGGCACGATCAGCAGCACCTTTGCGCCTTTTTTCGCCTTTCTCATCCGTTCCAGATATGTAAGTACCTGCAGCGTCTTTCCAAGTCCCATATCATCCGCAAGGCAGGCCCCGAAACCCAACTGATCCATATAGTTGAGCCATGTATACCCGTCCTTCTGATACGGGCGCAGCGACGCATGGACAGTGGCCGGGACTCTGGCGCTTCGGATCTGTCCCGGCTCTCTTAATTTCCTCAGAAGCCCGGACAGCCATTTCCCGTTCGTCACCAGCGGACCCACATCCGCATCGTCCGCATTTTTATCTCCGCTTCCCATATTCATGCGCAGTGCGTCCATCAGGGTAATCTCTTCCCTGTTTTCTTCCATCTGCTGCAGCAGCTTCTGAAGTCTCTGGTGATCCACCTCCACCCATTTGCCTTTCAGGAACGCCAGCCCTTCTGTCTGTGAGAGCAGCTTTCGGACATCCGCCTGCGTCAACGGCATGCCGTCCACGACCAGCTTCGGCTGCACAGACAGGATACTGTCAAATCCGAGCAGGGACGGCCTGTCTTCCCCGAGGCTCACGGACAGGGACACTGCCGCGGCGTGCTTTTTCCACCAGTTCGGGATCCGGCAGAGGATCCCTGTCTTCTCGATTTCTTCAATCTGCTTTAAGAATAGATAAGCTTCCTGCGCCGTCAGACGCAGAGGATGGAAAAGTTCTCCTGACTCCATGAACCCGGCGATCAGCTCTGACACCTCCGCCGCCTTATTCAGGCAGAACAGAAGCTCCAGAAGCTTTTCTCTCTGTCCCCTGTACTCAGTCAGAGCGTACTGCAGAGGCACATGACGAACCTTATTATCTTCACCTTTGGTGGCATACGTCGCCAGAAAAGCAAAGGGAAATTCACTGTCATCTTTATTTTCCACAAGATGGAAGAAAATACGCTCCGGCACATGGAGATCCTGGTTCTTTTCCGTCAGATACATTTCCACGGTTCCACCGTACCCAGCAATCTCCTTCCTGAAAATGTCCGTAAGTTTCCCGAATACATTTCTGATCCAGTCCGCCGTCACGTATTCCGCGCCGATGGCAAAGGGTACACTCTGCAGAAGTTCTTCACAAAGTTCTTCCGAAACCGGAACCCGCACCTGATCCCGCGCCAGTTCCAGTTCCGGCAGATCCGTAAGCTGCTTAAAATATGCCGCCGCCGTCTGATAAAGGAATCGGGCGGACGGACTCATCGTCTTCGGAGCAGCCTTCAGCCCGGCTTCGTACAGGGCGGAAAAACCGCCGTCGTTCATCCAGGCAGAATATTCGTCCCCATCGGACGCATCCGGGCAGAAGCCGTCCGGCGTAAATATAAACGACAGATTCTCATTCATTGCTTATCTCCTGACTTATTTTTAAAGATTTACTTATCTTAGCGTCAGTGTACAAGAGGCAGCACGCTCCAAACCGCGTATTGTCCCCTTGTACACTGACGCTATTTTCATCTATTATAGATTTTATAGGATGTGCAAGTCAAGAAATCGCCTCCTCCGGTTTCCGGGAGCCTCTTTTATGTCAGAGACTCCGCTTTATAGCACGCCAGTTCGTAAGGAATAAAATATCCTTTCTCATGTCGGCATACCGGACACAGTTCAGGCGCTTGTTTCCCTTCATGGATATAGCCGCAGTTGGTACACATCCATCTGCGTACTTCCCTGCCTTTATACCAGGTATCGTCCTCCAGCATCTGCGCCAGCTTTCCAAATCGCTGTTCATGAACATGCTCCACTTCTGCAATCTGATAAAATGCAGAAGCCGCTTCCAGAAATCCCTCCTCCCGGGCCGTATCTCCGAACGCCTGGTACACATCCGCATACTCCTCATGCTCGTTGTGTTCCGCCGCTCTTAAAAGTTCAGAAAGGCTATCCTGGGGATCCACCGGATATGTGCCGTCAATATGGATTGTCTCTCCGGCGAGAGATTTCAGGAGGTCATAATATCTCTCTGCATGAGCCCGTTCCTGATCCGCCGTATATCTAAAAATCTCTGCAATGGTGTACATTCCTTCCTTGTCCGCGCGCTCAGCCGCAATCGTATACCGGTTGCGTGCCTGACTCTCCCCGGCAAACGCCCGCATCAGATTTTCTTTTGTCATACTCTCTGAAAATTTAACAGCCATGATACATATTACTCCTTTACTTTTTAAAGAGTAATATGCACCATGGCTGAAAAAATATTCAGGAAATGGATATATTTAGTTAAATCCGATCAGTCTTCTGGCTACGCTGTATGCCAGGGACGATACTTTCCGTCCCGGGCGGCCCGGCAGGTTCATAGTCTGGCCCAGGATGCCATAACGGATCTTCATATAGGTTTTGTAATCTTTCTTCTTCAGATACGCCCAGAGTTCTTTCTTTTTCACAAGGTTCTCCTCTTTCTTTGAGCGGATGCACAGAATAGAAGAAACCGTCATCATGATCGCCAGATAATTGATCATATACTTTCTGAGTTTTTTGCTTGTGATCATCCTCAGTTCGTACATCGCGATCATGGTCCTTGTGACAAAAAGCTGCTGGTCGATCCTGCCGATCATCACCTTTTCATTAACAGACTGGTCTTCCCGCCCGATAAAATACCGGTAGAAATCTACGTTCAGATAGTAAAGCGTACGAACATGCGGAAGAGGATAGTAGACATAAATATTATCCACATAGAACGTGTGCTTCGGAAGCTCCAGCTGGCACAGCCTGAGCATTTCCGTACGGTAAATAACCGAGTGCATCAGGATATACTGATCCAGACGGAACCTGCCGATATCGTCCCATCGGAAGATCTGGTTCTCTGGAAGCACATTGTCGTAGCGGATGACTTTCTTTTTCGTCATGCCAACCTTCTCATAGACGTAGTTTGCGATTACCATGTCTACCTGGGTGTCTGCATCTACAAATCCCTTTACGGCGTCCAGAATCTTCATTAAAGCATCCTTGTCAACCCAGTCGTCGCTGTCCACAACTTTAAAGTATTTTCCCGTTGCGTGGGCAAGGCCGCAGTTGACTGCATCTCCGTGGCCGCCGTTTTCTTTATTTACCGCTTTTATGATCGTCGGATATTTTGCGGCATACCGCTCCGCGATCTCTTTTGTCCCGTCCTTCGAACCGTCATTGACGATAATGATCTCTACATCTTCACCGCCTTCCAGTATGGAATTGATCGCTTTCTCCATATAGGCTTCTGAATTATAACATGGTATGGCGAATGAAATATATTTCATAACTTTTTCCTCCTAATGTGAGTCTACGGATAGTATACCATTATTTTAAATGTTATTCCATGCGTATTGTAAATTTTATTTTTTTCCGATATAGTAGATACTAGAAAATACATCTCGGGCGGGATCGGTTTCCGTCCGAAAAACAGGAGGTAACACATGAAAAAAAATGTAATCGTCGGACAGTCCGGCGGACCAACAGCTGTCATCAATGCAAGCCTGTACGGAGTTGTCTCCGAAGCGCTGAAGCAAAGCGATTCCTTTGACAAAGTATATGGCATGGTAAACGGAATCGAGGGCTTCCTGAACGGGAATATCATGGATATGAAACCTCTGGAAGAGAGCGGCGAACTGGAACTTGTAAAGACAACTCCCGGTTCTTATCTCGGCTCCTGCCGCTATAAGCTTCCCGAAGATCTCAATGATGAAGTATATCCGGCTCTCTTCCGCAAGTTTGAAGAGTACGGCATCGGCTGCTTCTTCTACATCGGCGGCAACGACTCTATGGACACCGTGAGCAAGCTTTCCCGCTATGCAGAAGGCATTCAGAGCGATATCCGCTTTATCGGCGTTCCGAAAACCATCGACAACGACCTGGTGCTCACCGACCACACTCCGGGATTCGGAAGCGCGGCAAAATATGTAGCTTCCACAGTTCGGGAAGTCGCTGTGGACGCTTCTGTATACGACAATAAGAAATCCGTTACTATCGTGGAAATCATGGGACGCCATGCAGGATGGCTTACTGCTGCCAGTGTTCTGGCCCGCAAATTCCAAGGGGACAACCCGGTGCTGATCTATCTCCCGGAAACCGCGTTTGACCAGGAGACATTTATCTCCCAGGTACAGGAGGCTCTGGAAAAAGTGCCTAACCTGGTAGTCTGCATCTCCGAGGGGATCAATGACGGCAAGGGAACTTTCGTCTGTGAACTCGCAAGCGACGTGGGAGTAGACAATTTCGGGCACAAGATGCTCACCGGCTCCGGGAAATATCTGGAAAACCTTGTAAAAGCACGCCTGGGCGTAAAGGTGCGCTCCATTGAACTCAACGTCTGCCAGCGCTGCTCTTCCTCCATGCTTTCCGCAGCGGATCATCAGGAAGCCATCGGCGCAGGCGCTTACGGCGTACAGGCCGCTCTCTCAGGAGAAACCGGAAAGATGATTTCCTTCAAACGGCTTGACGGCGATACATATAAAATGGAGTATGGCACGGAAGACGTCAACCAGATCTGCAACCAGGAAAAAACCGTACCTCTGGAGTGGATCACGAACAATGGCTCCGACATCGGCCAGGCCTTCATCGACTATGCCCTTCCTCTTGTACAGGGCAGCGTAGAAGTCCCCGAAGAAAACGGCCTTCCGAAATTCGCATACCGCAGGTAAAATTCTGTACGGGCGTTTCGTTTATGAGAAAAAAGGAAGCGGCTTTCAATCCGAAAGCCGCTTCCTTTTTTCTT
>OERQ01000060.1_pt1 | contig 15396 bp, 13 predicted proteins | sample 1540011 | NCBI WGS metagenome assembly OERQ01 (sample SAMEA3891881, study PRJEB23780) | metagenome | biome: terrestrial biome; feature: animal house; material: Caecal content | place: Italy | collected 2015-05-05 | reverse complement strand
TTAATGATAGCAAAGTTAAAGACATTATCTGAAAATAAAAGGCTGATTCTGATGATCAAACTGGTTTTCTGTGCGTTGATCATAGCCTGGTTCTGTAATTGCGTGTACATAAACGGCTTTGATAATTACTACAGCTGTATGGATTATAATTATCATAATTATTTTACGGATTCGACAACAGCTGCAGGAGTTCAGCAAGTAGACCAGATTTTCATATCTAAAGGGAATATATTGTCGAATCTAACTTTGTATTTCAATGAAGTGCCGGATTCAGAACTTTCAATCTCAATTGCGGATAAAAATGGCCGCATTTTATGTTCCAGGACAATTGTTGTATCAGATTATGAATCAGATTCATGGAATACGATTTCCATGGAATACAACGGAATAGAGAGAAACGAGGAATATCATATTATTCTGGAGGGTGACGACCTTTCATATATAGTTCTCAATACCGGAAATGCATTTACAGAAATTTTTGGAGCATGTAGTCTGGATGGAACTGCCGCACCATATACACTGGCCGCAGATGTGACAGAGACTTATCGGTATATGATGCTGGGTCACGGTCTTGAGCTTGTGATCTCACTACTATTTACTGTCGTCCTTGCTGTGGCTTTATGTTATACCATTCTTAACATTGAAAAGATATATGCCAGTTTTATCAACTCAGATAAAAGAAGTGGCTTTCTTTACGCGCTTTATTTTTCAGTATATACAGTACTTCTATTCAATCCTATTGATACGATCCGCACGCAAGTGACAGAATTCGCAAGAGTGATGGGAACAGGCTTCAATGCCGGAGTAGATGTTGCGAAAAGAACCAGCAATTTCAATCACTGGTTTATTTATTTCGCAATTGCGTTTGCACTCTTTTACCTGCTTGCAAATCATTTAAAGAGCCAGAAGTTTGAGGGAGAGAACCGGAAAGTTGTTAATCTTCTGGATAATATCATCATTCTGGCAAATCTTATTCTCGGGTTGCGCTGTATAACATACTTTGCTAATGAGGCGGCGGAAACCGATATTTTCTATTACTCTGATTTTATCATCATGGCGATAATGCTTCTTGCATTCGCCTACATTAAGTTTGACATAAAGACTATCATCACCGCAGAAAAATTTGAAGCAATTATTATTACTGTATGGATGATCGCTCTGCCGGCTTCAATGGTGATAACTCATGATTGGGTGCTTGGCCGCGTTTTTATGGGCCTTCAGGTGATTACTTCAATTCTTGCCGTCGTATTGATCAGATTTTTAAAAATCGACTGGAACTCTGATAAGGCAGGCAGGATCATAAATACTTTTGCCCTTACATTCTCCCTGATTCCGTTCTGCACTTCATTATATATCGAGTTTATTATCTGGCTGAACCAGAGAGGACATTTCGTTACACATCTGAGACGGTACTATTGTATCGCAATCGTTTTAGGGATTATTTTTTCTGGTATGCTTGCGTGGATATGTGTTAAAAAGAACAAATCGATAAAACACTGGAAAACATTCACATATCCAGCGATAATATTTGGATTCGCCTGTTTATGGCAGCAAATCGGGATTTCTGTGGAACAGTCTGTGGATATACTTGAAACGCCAAATTTCAGTATTTTGATAAGCGATTTCCTGAATTTTGGAAAAATACCGATCATAGAACACTATGGCGGTCATATGATGACCGGCGTATGGGAAGCATTTGTATATGCATTGTTAAACAATGATTTTGCAGGGGCTGCTTTTACACCTTATTCAGGCTATGTGGCCGCAGTTATAACTGTTCTTTTCTTTCTGCTTGTTAAATATATCTGGGAGGAAGATGCGGCGCTTCTTGTTGTGCTGTTTTTCCCGTTCTATAGTTCGATAAGCTATTGGGGCCTGGGCATTTTGGCGGCTCTTGCAGCGATGGCATATGTAAAGAAGAATACCTATGTCAGGGCAGGCCTGTTCTGGCTGGTATGTATATGGTGTGTTTTATACAGGCTGGATCTGGGCTTTGCTTTTATTGTTGCCTGTATATCCGCACTGGCTGTTTATATGGTCCATAATAAAAATCTGAACGCCCTGAAGCAGCTGGCAGTTACGCTTGGAATCTGGGGTGTGACCGGGCTTGGCGTCTGGTGCGGCGTATGCCTGGCAAAAGGCATAAATCCAGTCAATCGTTTGTTGGAATTTCTGTATATCAGCCTTTCGAACCAGAACTGGGCGCGTGCAGACATTGGGGATATCAGCCTGACCAGATTTGGCTTTATATATATTTTACTGCCATTTATGTCCTTGATCGCGTTGTTATACCTGGTGTTTTCAAAAAAATTAAAGAAAGAACTTGGAAATGCAAAGTGGGTCATGATCATGATCCTTGGTTTTTCATATCTGTATAATTTCTCGCGAGGCCTGGTCAGACATTCACTTGCAGAGGATTTACTGATGGTCTGCTTATGGACAGGCCCCATTTTCCTTTCGATGTTTCTTGCAACAATAAAGAAGAACTGGAAGCTGTTTATGCCGGCGTTTACTGGGTGTATTCTCCTGTTTACTCTGTTCCAGAGCGACAACAATCTTACGGAAATTTCCATAGCAGATAATGCCGTAGCGCATGTGGGAGATTATACAAAAGCATGGACACTGGGACGCTTCGCAGAGGAAGAGTTTCCAGAGGGTGAAATCCCCAGGACGTATTGGACTCAGATCCGGGATGATCAGGAAGTGATCCAGCGTGTTGAATGGATGGAAGATCTGGAGAAGACGGTACAGGATTATCAGGTTGTAATAGATGGTTTGCTTGAGGATGATGAGACTTTTGTGGATTTTATAAATAAGACATTCCTCTATCCTTTGCTTGGCAGAGAAAATCCGGCGTATGTTTCTCAGTCGCCGATGCAGCTGTCCGGTGAGTTTGCTCAGGAAGAATTTGTGAAGGAAATAGATGGCGTACCGATCGTGCTGATGCCTTATGCTGATGGAAACTTCAAAAACTCGGCAGCTTTGGATGGAGTCTCTAATTCATACAGGTATTATAAGGTTGCGGAATATATCTATCAAAATTATGTACCTCTTTGCACATATGAAGATCAGTATGCAGTCTGGTGTCTTCCGGATCGCTATGATGAATTAGCCGCTAAAGTGGAGCAGCTGAAGGCATCGGGAACGGATATAACGAATGACATCGCAGCGGCTGATAATATCAGGTTTAAATCTGTGGAACTTGTCAGCAATACGGATGAATCTTTGAATATGAATTCCACCGGTACAGATCCTGCTGTTTCAGAACTGCAGAATGTTATAGATACGACTGACTTTTTTATAGATAAAAATATGTCTGTCGCGGTTGAGTATGAAACTGACGTCATGGGACAGATGCAGATTTTTTATACAACTGATCCGGGTGAAAATTATAACAGTGAGAAGGTAGTAACATATGATATACAGACAAATTCGGGAGTAGCACACTTCAAAATTCCAATAACAGAATATACCAGGATCAGATTTGATATTCCCGAAGGTTCCTCAGTGAAGATTAGATCCTTTAGAGTCGGCGCCTGCAATTGTAATCTGACTGAATATGGCTATGACGGACCATACCTTCAGGAAGACGGCAAGAGCTATTCATATCTGCCCTATCTGCATTCTTATGATCTGGATAAACTGCCCCAGATTTGGGCTGAGGGGGATTCTGAGGACAGCGCAGACAATAACGTGCTTGCTGACCTGAACTATAAAAATGGTTTATATCATTACAGTATAGATGACTCTGCAAAAGGCGCGGATGGAAATTATCTGAAGGTTCATCTGACATACAATGGCAATGATCTGGATGGTAAAATCAAATCAGACGATGAGACCGTAGATGCGACCATCAGGGTTGGAAAATATGTCGACGGCGTATTTGAAACAAAATATTACTATACATTTACGGTCGACGAGGGAACACACGATTATATGTTCCGCGTAAGCAATGACTATTACTGGTATATCGGTGAGACTGATTCCGTGCAGTTAGAATGTGAGGGCCAACTGTTAGATGTAAACATGCAGATTTTAGAGGGAGACTGACATATGCAGCTATCAATATCCAACATAGGCTGGACAGCTGAGAATGACCGGCAGGTCTATGGATTAATGAAAAAATATGGATTCCAGGGGCTTGAGATAGCCCCTACGAGAATTTTCCCGGAGACGCCATATGCCAGGAATGCTGAAGCGGAAGAATGGAGTAAGCGGCTGAGAGATGATCATGGCTTCTATATTCCGTCAATGCAATCAATCTGGTATGGCAGGCAGGAGAATATCTTTGGCACTGATGAAGAACGGAAGGCATTACTGGATTATACAAGGAAGGCGATCGATTTTGCTGCGGCAATCGGGTGCGGGAATCTTGTTTTCGGGTGCCCGCGAAACAGAAATATGCCAGAAGGCGCTGACAAAAGTATAGCCTTAGCATTCTTTAAAGAACTGGGTGATTACGCTTACAGTAGGGGTACCGTGATTGGTATGGAACCCAATCCGCCTATCTATAACACTAATTATATCAACGATACGGAGTCTGCCTTTGATTTGATCAAAAAGGTGGATTCCAAAGGCTTCCTTTTGAATCTGGACCTGGGAACCATGATCCAAAATGAAGAAGATGTGGGTGAGCTGACCGGAAGAGTTTCTCTGATCAGTCATGTCCATATCAGTGAGCCGGGGCTTAAGCCGATAGAGGAAAGAGCAATTCATTCAGAACTTAAAGATCTTTTGAAAAAAGAAGGTTATGACAGGTTCATCTCCATTGAAATGGGAAAAACAAACGATATCGGTATTTTGGAAAATGCAATGGCCTATGTAAGGAGATTCTCAGATGATTTATGAAAGACAACCTGGCGTACCGAAGTTTGAGTGCTTTGAGTATGCTGAGAAAACAAAAGAATATGTGGTTCTGATCCCGATCATTAATGAGGGAGACCGCATTGCAAAAGAGCTGGACAGAGCTAAGAAGCATAAGGTTTCAAGCCATGCGGATATAGTAATCTGTGATGGCGGATCAAAGGATGGATGCACGGAAGAGAGCAAACTCAGAGCTCTTGATGTGAATACCCTGCTTGTGAAGCAGGATGCCGGTAAACAGGGCGCACAGCTCCGCATGGGCATCTGGTGGGCCCTGGAGAGGGGCTACAAGGGCATTATAACTATTGATGGAAACAATAAAGACAGCATAGAGGATGTACCTCGTTTTATAGAAAAACTGGAAGAAGGTTACGATCTGATCCAGGGCTCACGCTTTGTAAAAGGCGGCAAGGCAGTTAATACTCCTTTTATCAGGACTGTTTCCGTGAGACTGATACATGCGCCGATTATTTCTTTGACGGCACATCAGAAGTTTACCGACACCACTAATGCCTACAGGGCATATTCCAGAAGGTATCTTATGGACGAGCGTGTACAGCCTCTGAGAGACATTTTCATGACCTATGAGCTCCTGGCTTATCTTTCTGTCAGGGCAACTCAGATCGGTATGAAGGCCTGCGAAATCCCGGTGACCAGAGCGTACCCGAAGACCGGTAAAACACCAACAAAAATCAGCTTTTTTAAAGGAAATTCAGAGCTTATGAGTATTTTGCTGAAAAATGCCAGAGGAGCCTATAATCCTAAGTAAGGCGGACGGCAGGACCCCGGCGCAGCTCTTGTCTTTTCCACGTTTCTATGGTATAAATAAAGTTGATATTTATACCGAAATTTCCCGGAAAGAAAGGACAGACGGAACCTATGACGAAAGGAAATCTTACGCCGCAGGCACAGACAAAAGAGTCAAGAAATAATAACTTTGCATTTATCCGTATTGTGGCGGCCAGCGCAGTTTTTATGGGGCATATGGGAGTTGTTCTCGGAGTAGATTCTCCCTATGTTGCCGGAATCGCCATGCATGAACTCGGCGTGATCATGCTGTTCTTCATAGGAGGTTATCTGATCACAAAAAGCTGGCTTTCAGATCCCCATCCTGCAAGGTATGCCGTACGCCGTTTTTTCCGGCTGTGGCCCCCGCTGGCAGTGTTTGTGTTTTTGATGGTATTTGTGACCGGGCCGATTCTTTCCACCAGAGGCGTCTGGAATTATTTTCACCGGTCGTCCTTCGATCTCTACTTAAAGAACCTGATTTTCCGTCCAATATATAACCAGCCCGGTGTGTTTGAGACACTGCCGGAGGCCAATTCCACCAACGGCTCCCTGTGGACCATGCCGGTGGAGGCGGCTCTGTACGTGCTCACCCCGCTGTTCCTCTCCCTGCTCCGGGTGAAACAGAATAAGAAACGTTCCTTCCCGATCATAGTGGGACTGACAGCGGCAGCCGTGGTGTTCGATCTGTATCTCAGGACTTTCTATACCCATGCACAGGTGGTGGTTTACGGGACGAACCTGATATCAGCCTTTCATCTGACTACCGCCTATCTTGTGGGTATACTTTTTACTTATGATGAGATAAAGAAATATCTGAACCTGCAGGCTGCCGGAGCCGCCATGTGTATGATGTTTCTATTGCAGACAACCATAGCGCCCATCCGCTATTGCGGAATGTATGTGCTTTTTCCGTATATTATTTTTTCCATTGTATTTGCGCCGAATCCGCTGTTCAGCAAAATTGATAAGTATATGGATCTGTCCTATGGGATTTATCTGTACGGCTTTTTCTTCCAGCAGCTGGTTATGTCTCTCCTGCAAAAATACGGCATTGGTATGTCGTATACGCAGGTGATGCTTGTCTGCGCGATTCCAACGATTATCGCGGCTATTCTGTCCTTTTACCTGGTGGAGCGCCCCATGATCCGGCTGAGCCACTGGCTGGTAAAGAAGATGAAGAAGAAAGGATGAGGACAGACATGGCTATAGCAAAAAAGAGAATAAAATGGCTGGATGTTATGAAATGCTTCGGAATCTTTGCCATCTATCTGGGGCATTTCGGTTCGGACGGAAGAGACAGCTATGCTTTTGTGTTTACTCATCATGTGGCGCTGTTCTTTTTTGTTTCCGGATGCGCAGAGGCGCTTAGCACATCTGACAGGAGGATCCTCCCTTATATACAAAAAAGGATTAAGACTCTTCTTATTCCCTATTTCTTTTTCGGTATATTATCCATCGTTATTTATACGCTGACGGAGAACGTTTCTGCCAGAATTGCCGAGGAAGAGTTTATCCAAATGCTGGAGGGCGCTGTCCGGAACACTTTTTGTGCGGGCGGGCTGTGGTTTCTTACCTGTCTCTTTGTAGTACAGGTTATGTTTGTGCTGCTGCACAGGGTTTGCCCCAAATGGCTGCTCCTGCTCGTTTCCGCAGGCTTGGCCTTTATCTCTTATGCCATTCTGGATCCGTCGCCTCTCCATAATCCCAGGTTTTTCTATAATGCGGACAGCGCTCTTTATTATTTCTTTCATTACATAACAGGCTATCTTCTGTTTCCTGTTATGGAGAAGATCTTCCTGGATATCCGAAAATACAGGTTGCCTGTAACACTGTTCAGCGCGCTCTGTCTGGTGTATGCCATATTTCTGTATTTTAAGAATGTTTACCTGCTGGCGTCTTTTCAGATACCCATCCTTGGAAGCTTTCTGTTCCATATACAGCCGCTCCTGATTATATGGCTTTACGCAGTTGTATCCAGATGGCTGCAGGATATAAAGATTTTTAACGAGATTGGAAGGGAGACTTTATATCTGTGCGGCAGTGAGTATCTGATAAAAACAGGAATCCAGGTCGTTTTGCTATCACTTGGGTTTACTATGGAGATCACATCCCCAATGGCCACTTACCTCTACAGCGCCTTTATGATCTGGATTGGTATGAAATGGCTGATCCCGCTGGAAAGAGAGCTGTTTCGCAGGATTGGGGAAGTTTTTACAGTGTTTTTTATGACAAGTGAAGCTTCAGGAGGAAAAGAAAAATGCGAATAAAACAGATTGACGGCCTTCGTTTCTGGGCCTGCATGGTTATTCTCGCGGACCACTGCCGCGTCCTGGGCCTGCGCTATCAGGGGGGGATCATGGTCTCGCTGTTTTTTGTACTCAGCGGTTTTTTTATTGCGAATCCGCAGAAGCAGGACGGAGAGGAACGTTTTTTGTCCTTAAAGGGATGGGGAAGTTTCTATCTCATGCGCATCGTCCGCATCGTTCCCATGCACTGGTTTGCCCTCATTCTTGTATCGGTACTCTTTAAAGATTCTTTTACCGGAACACGGCTTCTCCGGCTTATGTTTTTTATGGAAGGCTGGAGACATCTGTGGTTTCTGACTCACGAGATGCTCTGTTACCTTATCATACCGGTGGTGATGCTGGCGGCCGCCCTTTTGAAACGGCGCCTGAAGATTAAGAATATCTGGCTTTGCGCAGGTTTCCTGGTATTTTCTGTAATGCTGCATATTTACTTATACAGGATTTCTTCTTTCCGCCTGCTGAACCAGCCTTTCCGTCTTGACCTGTTCGTGCTGGGTATTTCTTTCGGCTATCTGTGCAAAAGCGGAATCCTGAAGACGATCCGGCGGCGGAGTATAAGCCTGACGGCGGATCTTGCCGGTGTTCTGCTGATTCTGTCAGTGTATTTTACCACGGACCATGTGCTGGCTCATCTGAATCCGGCGCTGAGCGGATACCAGGTTGGCTGGGAGAGACCATGGTTATGCGGTTTCCTTGGAGGAATCATGATTCTGCTGCTCGTATACAATCCGAACGGCCTTGTATCCCGTTTCTTTTCCCTCCCCTGGTTCGTACGGCTGGGGCAGGCCAGTTACGGGATCTACATTCTCCACTATTATTATTTCATGATGGATCCGTGGCCTTTTGTGGCGTACATGCGGAATTTTATCGCAAACGTACTGGTCAGCTGCTGCGTAGCGGTGGTGTTCTTCGAATGGATCGAGGAGCCCCTCTACCGGAATGTAAAGAAACTGATCGCGGGCTCATCCGGCAAAAAGAACCGCCCCGGCATCGATATGGAACGGAGGATCTGTTGATATGAGAGACAGACTGTATACTGTCAGAAACTTTTTGTACACGCATCGGAAACAGATAGAGCACTGGACCGTATGTCTGCTGTTTTTTATACTGCTGTTCTTTCTGCACCGGAACATGAGCCTGAACCTCAGTGACGATGCAATTTTCAGTCAGGAACTGAAGAAGGAGACTTTGCTGCAGCATATTTCCCATCTCTATTTCAAGACGAACGGGAAGATTTTTACAGATACCATGGCAGCTATCTTTACTTACCTGCCTTCATTCATATGGAAAACCGTAGACATTGGCGTGCTGTTCCTGATCGTCCTGTGCGCGGACAGATTATTTATTACATCACGCAATATTATTTTAAGCTGTTTTTCCATTCTCCTTCTGGATTTCAACTATCTCACTTCAGCAGGATATGTGGCGAGCAGCGTAAACTATACCTGGTGTACAGCGGCGCTGCTGGTTTCCCTGCTGCCGCTGAAATATGCGTCCCGATTTGAGAAGAAACCCCTGCTGCTTCCGGCCTGCTGGCTGGCGGGTTTATATGCGGGCAACCAGGAGCAGGCTGGAGCTATTGTTATTACAGTTTATACGCTTTTTATCGCTGCTTCTCTGATAAAGAAAACAAAGATCCACAGATATGTCTGGATCCAGTACGTGATAACCATAGGCAGTATGATCCTTCTGCTTACTGCGCCGGGACATACCAACAAGGCGACCAGCTTTAATATTTTTTTCATTCCGGATTATCTTGCTCTTGATTTTTTTGAGAAAATAATCCGTGGCTTCACCTCCACAGCGGCTGTGATCCTTACAGGCAAGTACATTCTCTGGCAGCTCTTTTGTTTTCTCCTGATGCTGACTGTATGGGCGAAAAAAAGAGCGTTGTCTGTCCGGCTGGTCTCTCTGATTCCTCTCGCCGTAAGTCTGGTGTGTGGAAAGTGGCAGCAGTATCTGCCGCTGAATATACAGGAAATATTTTCCTACTACACTCCGTGGTCTTTTCAAATGCCCGATTACAGGTATATAGACGCTTATACCTATACGGGCTGGAAGTTTTATGTACCTCTGGCGCTGGCGCTTTTCATTCTGGGGCTGGTGCTGCTGGAAATTCTGTGGATCTTCGGTACAGATCCGAAAGGAATTATTATTTTACTGATACTTGGAGCGGGATTCTGCAGCAGGATTATTATGGGCTTCTCTCCCACTCTTTACGGATCCAGCTACAGAACCTTTGTGTTCCTGTGCCTTGCTTTAGGGTTTTGCATTGCTATTTTACTGGATAAACTGCTGCTGGAGGCGGACCGGCCAAAGACCGTGCTGGGATTTGCCGTTACCATCCTGTATGTTGTCTCCGTTTACAGTGATTCATTGAAAAATATCAGGTAAGGAGATTCTGATGGAAAAAAAAGAGAAAAAGCAGATAAAATCATTCTGCGTTCTGCTGGAATGTCTGGGGATAGCTGTCATCAGTATTCTGGTCTGTGTACTTCTATATAAAGATGTTTCCAGGGTAGAGGCCTTCCGGAGTGAAGAAGCAAAGGTCTCCGCCGCAAAAGGGTTTCGTTTTCAGCTGGATTATGTGAAGGATAATGGAAATGATATATCCATACAGGGACGGGCCTATATAGAGGGAGAAGAGACCGACTTTTTTAACTGTGCCCTGGTGTTGAAAATGGCTGATGGTGAGGATTGTTACCGGATTCCGACCTCTCTCCGCATAAATACAGAAGAGGGATACGATAATACTCCCTTTGATTATGACCATAACAGTTTTTTTGCACGGGTGGAAAAGTCCAGGATACCCTCCGGCAATTATGAGATATACGTAGAATTTGGCACTTATACCGAACCTGTATTATATGCCACAGATCATACCGTAGAAATATAAGGACTAAAGTCCAGGCTGCTGATAAGAGGACCCGATATTGTGAGGAAACGATAAGATCATGAAGACATTAAAAAATATAGTGAAACAGTCGACTTACAGAGAACGAGCCGTCTTTCTTCTGACAGATGCGTTTCTGGCGGCTCTTTGTACTTTAGGGATGCAGATTTCCTTTTGCGGGATCACATGGGGCACTCCGGAGGAGAATTATCTTATTCCCGTTACCATGTTAACGCTGGTACGATTTATCCTTTTTTTCTTATTGGGAGGAGTTGTACTCCTGGCGCTGCTATATGTTAATCGTGTTTATACAAAGCGGAGTACAAAAGAAGTAACAATGCGAAAGTTTTATTTTTTTTCCTTTGTGCTGCTTCTGTTGGCATGGCTTCCGTATGTTCTGATATATTTTCCCGGAGGTGTTTTTTCGGATACATTTGCGTCCATCGATTTTGCGTATAGTATGGACGATTACGGGATGACTATGCTGAACAACCATCATCCTATTCTTTATACCTTAATCTGGCGCGGAGCCATTCTTTTTGGAAGACTTTTCCATCAGGGAATCTTCTTCGCTACGGCAACAATGCTGATACTTCAATACCTGACTATGGCTGCGGTTCTGGCTTTCCTTCTCTTCTGGGTACACAGGAGAGGCCTGGGTATTAAGATAACTCTGGTTTTACAGATATTTCTTATGTTCTTCCCGCTGTATCCGCTTTACGTGGTCAGCCTTTGGAAAGACACTTTCTTCGCCCTGGCGCTTCTTTTATTCTCTCTCTGTGTAGGGGATTTAGTCTTCGACGGAGCAGACAGGCTCGTGCGAAATCCGAGGTATCTTATAAAATTCGTAATCCTGGGTTTCCTGACAAGCTTTACCCGGAACAATGGGAAGTACATTGTTTTCCTGACAATGGCAGTCCTGCTTCTGCTGCAGGCGCGCAGACTGTTGTCTCACTGGAGAGCTGTACTGGCTTTCGTGATGCTTACGACAATAGTAATGGTGATACAGGGCCCAGTCTATGAAAAAATGAACTACAATGTTGACACTACGGTGGAAAGTCTGGGGATTCCTCTGCAGCAATTGTCTTACCTGGTCTATTATGATTACGACTTTACAGAGGAAGAACAGGCATATATCGATTCTATAATATCAGAAGAGTCCATAAAGGAATGGTATCATCCCTGTATCGTTGATCCTGTCAAATGGAATGCTCCGGATTTCCAGGGACCAATCATAGAAGAGGATCCCTTGGAATTTCTGCAATGCTGGCTGTCTCTGATGGTACATCATCCTGTTGGCGGGATTAAGGCGTATCTCCTGGCAACAGCGGGATTCTGGGCTCCTTCTGTAACAAGCCGCGACGGTTATGTCCAGAACTGGATGTGGAATAACCAGTACGGACTGGAATGTACGGATCTTATAGAAAAATTTACCGGACATACAATCCGCGCATTGACAGATAGTATTGAACCTGTCAGCAGTGCTGTATTTTTCATTATCTTAGTCTTAGGTGCTTTTGTTTCTCTGATGCGCCGGGATTACAGGAAACTGTTGCTGCTCTTGCCGGCGGCAGGTTGTTGGGCCACTGTAATGATCGCCACACCTATCGCCTGTTCTCTGCGGTATGTATACATCCTCGTCCTTGTAATTCCCCTGGACGTACTGTTAATATGTGTATCCGGGAAGAGAACTTCCAATCAATAATTTAATCTAATATTATAACAAGACCACCCGTTTAATGGGTGGTCTTGTCTGTCAGGATAAGATGTTAGATGTGGTTTTATTTTTAATCCACATTTTTAAAGAGAGTTTTTCAGAGTCAAATTCCGTCAGAGAAATCAGCTGCAACACCTGTCTCTACGGAACGAAGCTCTACATAGATCCAGCCGTCATTGATCTGAACATCACCAACCCAGATAGGTTCATAACCTGCCGGGATATCTGTCAGTGCACTGGTATTTACATTATTGGCGTCCTTGTCAACGATCACCTTGCCCTCTACATATCTGTCTTCACCATGGATGTAATAGTTGACCCCGACCTCTTTGGTCGTCACGATCTTCTGGAGATCTACAAAGATCCATCCGTCATTGATCTGGACTTCGCCCGGGTAGATGACCTCATAACCCTTCGGGATATCCGTCAGGGCCTCTGTGTTTACTGTAGTCGCATCGCTCAGCACTTCAACACTGCCTTCTACATACCGCTGTTCTGCCTCAATATAATAATTGACTCCCACATCACAAAGGATGTTCTTCACTTCTACAACAACAGGTCCGCCCGGTACACCGCTGTGGCTCCTGATGTTGGTATATGCGAGGGTCTCATTCTTACTGAATTCTCTGTAATAGGTAAGGCCGTTCTGCTTCTTCCAGCCATCTGCCAGGAGCATTTCTTCCGTTTCCGCGGAAAGCCCTGTGTTCCAGTCCATGAATACAAAAACATCAGACTTCACGGGATCTGTATGGGAATATCTCAGGTTTACAGCCGGTACGGTGCTGTCCACATTGTTGACAGTGACTCTTTCTTTTCATAGTCCGCTCCTTTCTTAACAGCAGGGGGCTACTATCATTTATCCGACAGCAGCCCCCTTTCTTTGTTTCTTCAGTTTTGGATCAGGCTTTTCTTATTTGACCTGTTCTTTTACCATACCTCCAACTACTTTGAAGGTTCCCCCATTGTACTCAACGGTTCCGTTGTAATCAACAGCGATCTTGCCATTTACAACATAGAACCACTCGTCATCATACATTGCAAGGCCGGTATGCTCTCTTGCTACACGGCCATTGGAAAGGAAATACCATACGCCTTCCTCGCCAACCCACAAGCCGTTTCCTTCCTGCGCAAGACGTCCGTCAACAAATACGAAGGTTTCACCGTCATAAGGAACAAGGCCGTTTACACTGGTGTCAAGCTTACCGTTGGAGACATAGAACCACTCGCCGTCATACATTACGACCTGTGTGACATCGGTACGGATCCTGCCCTCTGTCAGGAAATACCACACACCGTCAACAAGGTTCAGGCCGGAAGCATCCTGGCAGAGAACGCCATTTTTAAGGACAAAACTATTTCCTTCATACTCAAGGATTCCGGAGAAATCCTTCTGGAAAATGCTGTTTACATAATAGCGCCATATGCCATCAGGACCCTGATGCAGACCATTGATGAGAGGCTTTTCAGGCTTATCGGGTCTTTCTGCGACCTTCTGGAGTTCTACATAGATCCAGCCGTTTTTGATCTCAATATCGCCAACCACGATGGGCTCATAGCCTTTCGGGATATCCGTCAGTGCGCTGGTATTTACATGGATGGCGTCCTTATCAACGATCACCTTGCCCTTCAGGTATCTGTGTTCCGCAGGGATGTAATATTTGACACTGATCTCCTTGACGGTTTAGCTCTTACGAAGCTCAACATAGATCCAGCCGTCATTGATCTGAACATCACCAACCCAGATAGGCTCATAACCTGCCGGGATATCTGTCAGTGCACTGGTATTTACATTATTGGCATCCTTATCAACGATCACCTTGCCTTCTACATATCTGTCTTCAGCAGGGATGTAATAATTAACGCCAACCTCTTTGACGGTTTCGCTCTTACGAAGCTCAACATAGATCCAGCCGTCATTGATCAGGACATCACCAGTCCAGATCACTTCATAACCTGCCGGGATATCTGTTAACGCACTGGTATTCACATGGATGGCATCTGCAGCTACAGTTACAGTGCCTTCCACATATCTGTCTTCTTCTGCAATATAATAATTAACGCCGACTTCTTTGGTTGTTGCGGCTTTCTTTACTTCAACATAAATCCAGCCATCGTTGATCTGGATATCACCGGTGTTAACTAATTCATAGCCTTCCGGGATATCTGTAAGCGCACTGGTATTCACATTGTATGCATCCGCAGCTACGGTTACTTTACCTTCTCCGGCCTGTTTATTCTCATCAACATCCCAGTAATTGACACCGATTTCTTTGGTTGTTGCTGCCTTCTTTACTTCAACATAAATCCAGCCATCATTGATCGTGACATCACCGGTGCTAGCTAATTCATAGCCTTCCGGGATATCTGTCAGTACGCTGGTATTTACATTGTATGCATCCGCAGTTACAGTTACTTTGCCCTCTCCGGCCTGTTTATTCTCATCAACATCCCAATAATTAACGCCGACAGTTTGAGTTCCTGACTTTTCTTCTCCTGATGTTACCATAGCTCCATCAATTGCCTCTCCCGATGTCACTACAGCTTCTTCACTTGCCAGTACGGATACGACTGGTGTGGTAGCAGTTGCTGCTGCTACAGCAAGAGCAATCGCGATTTTTGCATATTTTCTTTTCATTATTCTGCTCCTCTCTTCATTATAGAAGAAATACTTGTAAAATCTTTTTTGATAGTTACTTATTAAAACAGAGGGCCGCTGCCATTTACTTGACAGCAGCCCCTGTTTATTTGTTTCTTCCAATTTTGAATCAGGCTTTTCTTATTTAACCTGTTCTTTTACCATACCGCCAACTACCTTGAAGGTTCCTCCT
>OERQ01000055.1_pt1 | contig 16060 bp, 8 predicted proteins | sample 1540011 | NCBI WGS metagenome assembly OERQ01 (sample SAMEA3891881, study PRJEB23780) | metagenome | biome: terrestrial biome; feature: animal house; material: Caecal content | place: Italy | collected 2015-05-05 | reverse complement strand
GACAAGGACAAGATCTGCGACAAGTGCGGCGTGCAGGTCACCCGCGCCAAGGTGCGCCGGGAGCGCATGGGCCACATTAAGCTGGCCGCCCCGGTGAGCCATATCTGGTATTTCAAGGGCATCCCCAGCCGCATTGGCCTTATGCTGGACCTCTCGCCCCGCCTTCTGGAAAAGGTGCTGTATTTTGCCGCGTATATTGTGACAGACCCCGGCATGACGCCGCTGGAGGAAAAGCAGCTTCTGAGCGAGAAGGAATACCGCGATATGCGCGAGAAATATGAGGATGACTTCGACGCCGCGATGGGCGCCGAGGCCATCAAGAAGCTCCTCTCGGACATCGACTGCGACAAGCTCAGCGAGGAGCTGAAGGCGGATCTCGAAAACGCGCAGGGCCAGAAGCGCGTGCGCATCCTGAAGCGCCTCGAGGTCGTCGAGTCCTTCCGCATCTCCGGCAACCGTCCGGAATGGATGATTCTGGATGCCATCCCGGTAATCCCTCCGGATCTGCGTCCCATGGTACAGCTGGACGGCGGACGTTTCGCCACTTCCGACCTGAACGATCTGTACAGAAGGATCATCAACAGAAATAACCGTCTGAAAAGACTGCTGGAGCTGGGAGCTCCTGATATCATTGTCCGCAATGAGAAGAGAATGCTCCAGGAAGCAGTAGATGCTCTCATTGACAACGGACGCCGTGGACGTCCTGTTACAGGTCCTGGAAACAGAGCCCTGAAATCCCTTTCCGATATGCTGAAAGGTAAATCCGGCCGTTTCCGTCAGAACCTTCTGGGTAAACGTGTGGATTACTCCGGACGTTCTGTTATCGTAGTTGGTCCTGAACTTAAGATTTATCAGTGCGGCCTGCCGAAAGAGATGGCGATCGAGCTGTTCAAGCCATTTGTTATGAAGGAACTGGTTGCCAACGGCACCTCTCATAACATCAAGAACGCGAAGAAAATGGTTGAGAAGCTGCAGCCGGAAGTATGGGACGTCCTTGAGGACGTTATCAAAGAACATCCGGTTATGCTGAACCGTGCGCCTACGCTGCACCGTCTGGGAATCCAGGCATTCGAGCCGATCCTGGTAGAAGGTAAGGCGATCAAGCTTCATCCCCTTGTTTGTACCGCGTTCAACGCGGACTTCGACGGCGACCAGATGGCGGTTCACCTTCCCCTTTCCGTGGAAGCGCAGGCAGAGTGCCGTTTCCTGCTGCTGTCGCCCAACAACCTTCTGAAACCTTCCGACGGCGGTCCTGTGGCCGTTCCGTCTCAGGATATGGTCCTGGGTATCTATTACCTGACCCAGGAGAGACCGGGTAATCCCGGAGAAGGCAAGTTCTTCAGAAGTGTAAACGAAGCGATCCTTGCGTATGAAAACAAGGTTATCACTCTTCAGTCCAGGATCAAGGTGCGCTGCACCAGGACCATGCCGGACGGAACTGTTCTCACCGGAAACGTTGAGTCCACGCTGGGCCGTTTCCTGTTCAACGAGATCCTTCCCCAGGATCTTGGATTCGTGGACAGAAGCGTTCCGGGCAACGAGCTGCTTCTTGAGGTCGACTTCCTGGTAGGTAAGAAGCAGCTGAAGCAGATCCTGGAAAAAGTCATCAACACACACGGTGCTACCAAGACCGCGGAGGTTCTGGACGCGATCAAGGCTACCGGATATAAATATTCCACACGCGCGGCAATGACCGTATCCATTTCCGATATGACCGTGCCGCCGCAGAAGCCTGAGATGATCCAGAACGCCCAGAATATCGTGGATAAGATCACCAAGAACTACAAGCGTGGTCTGATCACCGAGGAAGAGCGTTACAAAGAGGTCGTGGAAACCTGGAAGAAGACTGACGACGAGCTGACAAAAGCTCTTCTGGACGGTCTTGACAAATACAATAACATCTTTATGATGGCTGACTCCGGAGCCCGTGGTTCCGATAAGCAGATCAAACAGCTTGCAGGTATGCGTGGACTTATGGCCGATACTACCGGTCATACCATCGAGCTTCCCATTAAGTCCAATTTCCGTGAAGGTCTGGACGTACTGGAATACTTCATGTCCGCCCACGGAGCGCGTAAAGGCCTGTCCGATACGGCTCTCCGTACAGCCGACTCCGGTTACCTGACAAGACGAATGGTCGACGTCTCCCAGGAATTGATCGTCCGCGAGACAGACTGCTGCGAGAACAGAGACGAGATCGCCGGAATGTATGTAAAAGGCTTCATGGACGGCAAAGAGGAGATCGAGAGCCTTCAGGAGCGTATTACAGGAAGATTTGCCTGCGAGACCATCACCAACAAAGACGGAGAGGTTATCGTGAAGGCTAACCATATGATCACACCGAAGCGTGCGGCCCGCATCATGAAAGAGGGAGTGAACGCAGAGGGTGGTCCCATCGAGCAGGTGAAGATCCGTACCATTCTTACATGTAAATGTAAAGTGGGCGTCTGCGCGAAGTGCTACGGCGCGAACATGGCTACAGGCGAGCCTGTACAGGTGGGCGAGTCCGTAGGTATCATCGCGGCTCAGTCTATCGGTGAGCCCGGTACACAGCTGACCATGCGTACTTTCCATACCGGCGGTGTTGCCGGCGGCGATATCACACAGGGTCTTCCCCGTGTGGAGGAGCTTTTTGAGGCGCGTAAACCGAAGGGTCTTGCGATCATCACCGAGATCCCCGGCGTCGCTGTGATCAACGACACCAAGAAGAAACGCGAGATCATCGTCACCAATCCGGAAGACGGCAACTCCAAGACTTACCTGATCCCCTACGGATCCCGTATCAAGATCACGGACGGACAGGTGCTGGAAGCCGGCGACGAGCTGACAGAAGGTAGCGTGAATCCGCATGACATCCTGAGGATCAAGGGCGTCCGCGCCGCTCAGGACTACATGCTCCGCGAAGTTCAGCGAGTATACCGTCTGCAGGGCGTTGAGATCAGCGATAAGCACATCGAGGTTCTTGTACGTCAGATGTTGAAGAAGATCCGTGTTGAGGAAAACGGTGATACAGAATTCCTTCCGGGTACTCTTGTGGACGTTCTGGAATTCGAGGATGTGAACGAGCAGCTGGAAAAAGAAGGAAAGACTCCGGCAACCGGAAAACAGGTTATGCTTGGTATCACCAAAGCCTCCCTGGCTACAGATTCCTTCCTGTCCGCGGCATCCTTCCAGGAGACGACCAAGGTTCTTACCGAGGCCGCTATCAAGGGCAAGGTGGACCACCTTGTAGGCCTGAAGGAAAACGTCATCATAGGTAAGCTGATTCCTGCGGGAACCGGTTTGAAGAGATACAGAGAGATCAGCCTGGACAGCGGACTTCCGGAAGCTGCGAATGTTCCGGAAGAAATCGTTGAAGATGAAGTGATCACTGTTGAGGATGAGAATACAGAGATTCCGGCAGAAGTTGTGGATGAAGCTGTGGAAGCGACGGAAGACCCGACGGAGGAAACAACTGTATCTGAGGAAGAATAAATTATAGTTCAATTACTGGCCCCCGGATCTGAGATCCGGGGGTCTTTTTGTGAAAAGTTTCTTAAGATTGTGTGAAAAAATCTGGAAGAAAATCGAAAAATACAGACAGAGGAGGGATGCCGTGATATAATGAGTACACGAAAAACGAGAAGGTATTGAAACGCCGATGTCAGCTGAAGACAGCAAATTCCGGGGGAAAGGAGGGATACAGAATGGAGAAGCAGCTTCCGGTTTCCGTGTGGCCGGAATGGGAGATCGTCGAGAAGATCGGGGAAGGATCTTTCGGCAAGGTTTATAAGGCGAGGCGGACTGAGCAGGGTAAGACATTTTACTCTGCGATCAAGATCATTACCATACCATCCAGTCAGGGGGAGCTGGACAGCGCCCGTTCTGAGTTCCATGACGACGGATCAGTCCGGGAATATTTCCACAGCATGGTAGACGACTGCATACAGGAAGTCAGTACCATGGAATATTTCCGGGGGAATTCTCATGTGGTTTCGGTAGAGGACTACAAGGTGGTGGAGTACCTAGATGATATCGGATGGGATATTTATATACGGATGGAGTATCTTACCAGTTTTCTGGAATTCTGCGAGGGAAGGGAGCTGACAGAGAAAGACGTCGTTCAGCTTGGTACTGATCTCTGCAGGGCTCTGGAATACTGCCAGAAGCAAAATATCATCCACAGAGATATCAAGCCGGAGAATATTTTTGTATCCAGATTCGGGGAATTCAAGCTGGGGGATTTCGGTATTGCCAGGGAGCTGGATCGCAGTGCATCCGGCCTTTCGAAGAAGGGTACTTTTTCCTATATGGCGCCGGAGATGTATAAGGGAGAAGAATACGACAGCCGGGCGGATATTTATTCTCTCGGGATCGTTCTTTATAAGCTGAGAAATCATAACCGTATCCCGTTTATCAATCTGGAGAAACAGCTTATCACCTACAGAGATAAAGAAAACGCTCTCACCAGACGGATGTCGGGCGAGCAACTGCCGCCGCCGGCGGACGCGGGGACGGGGCTGTCGGAGGTGATCCTGAAAGCCTGCGCTTATGACCGGGAAGACAGATATCAGACGGCAGAAGAATTCCGTGAAGCGCTGGAAGCAGTGAAAGACGGAAGGACACCGGAGAGCGTGCAGAGCCCGGCGTCTGAAAGACGGAAGGAGGATACACCTGTCAGGGCGTCCGGACAGAGAAAAGCGGAGACGGCAGAAAGACAGGAACGTGCAGGATCCGGCGGATCTTTCCGGAGCAGACGCCCGGCCGGGAAGAGGACTTCAGGAAGCAAAGCGCCCGTGCGCAAAAAGAAAAAGAAGGCTCCATTCGATCCACTTGTGGTGGCTGTGATTGCAATGTTTGCGGCAGTGTGTGTGATTATCGGCGTTTTTATCTGGCTGGTGCGCGAGAATGCCGAACTTCAGCGGCTGAAGCAGTCTGTGGCGGAGACGATGATCACGGCAGAGAACCAGCAGCTCCAGGAGAAACTGGAGACGATACAGGAACATGCTACGGAGATCACCGATAATCTTAATAATTACAACTGGATCGGTTCTGAGAAGGAGGGGAAGATCAGCTATCTTGACCAGGAAGGGCAGGTTATGAAAGTGCTGATTTATCCGGATCTTTCACAGGACGGATATTATGAGGAATACTATTACTGGGACGGCGAGCTGTTCTTCGCGTACATATGGGCGGATCACAACTGTATTCCGGAACTGCCAGAAGGAGAGCAGGTGATAGAACTGTATTACTTTGATAATGGCCGTCTGATCAGGTGGATCGATCAGGATAATGTTGTTCATGATAATGAGACAGATAATAAAACATACACGGAACGGGGAGAGAAATATCTGAATCTTGCAGAGGAATACAGAGAAGAACTGGGAGGCGGTACAGTATCATCGGGAGAAGGGACGGATAATGAAGTATCAGATTGAATATGCCTGCGCATGCCATAAAGGAAAGGTGCGCAGTAATAATGAAGATAATTTCTGGTGCTGCGGTGAGTTCCTGCCTGCGGACAATCAGGGTGCGGGCCATGTCCGCACCGGGAATATCCACCAGAGAGAGCTGCCTCTGCTGGCTGTTTTCGATGGAATGGGGGGCGAGAGCTGCGGCGAGATGGCCTCTTATCTGGCTGCGCAGTCCTGTGGAGAATTTTATCAGAGGAACCGGAAGATGATCGGTGAGGAACCGGAAGAGTTCCTTGCGAAACTCTGCAGGGAGATGAATGAGGCTGTCTGCAGATATGGCGACGAGAACAAAATCCGGAGTATGGGAACCACGGCGGCGGTGCTTTTGTTCGGGGAGGAAGCGGTGTACGGCTGTAATCTGGGCGACAGCCGGATCTATCAGGTATCGGACGGGCACTTCCGGCAGATATCCACGGATCACATATGGGGAGGCTCCTTGTTCGGCAAGGCTCCGCTTACGCAGTATGTGGGAATTCCTGCGGACAGTATGGAACTGGAACCTGCCATAATCAGGGAGACGGCCGGAACAGGAACGAGATATCTGATCTGCTCGGACGGCATCACAGATATGCTTTCCGACGGGGAGATTGCGGATATTCTTGCCAGAGAGATTCCGGTGAATGAGACAGTGGAGATTCTTCTTGACAGAGCATTGAAAAAAGGCGGGAGAGACAACGCCACACTGATTCTGTGCGAGATCAGAGAACAGAAGGGCGGAATACTGCGTTCTCTCCTTGACAGAATACTTGGAAGATAAAAGGTGAAATGTAATGAAGAACAGAATGCAGGATCTTGATTTTGAACAGACGGTCGCCTTTGATTCGGTGAAAGATTTTGAATTTACCAGAAAAGCGGCCCAGAGATTCCGGCAGGTGGTAAGCCTGGATGGGTTTGAAGAAGAAGATGCTGACGTAATCTTTCATTATCTTTATAAGGAAATGGAACTGGTGTCTTTCGGGGATCACCTGAAACGATATATCTATGAGAGAGCGGGACTGGAGGAGCCTTTCGGCGAAGTGACGCAGGATATTTACCGTGACATCGTGGTGGAATCCTTTCATGAGACTTCCACCCCGAAATCCATGAATCCCACATCCACGAAATTGACGTCTCTGGTGAACAACTGGCTCACTCAGGCTTCGGTGAAAAGGGAGACGGTTTTTCTCCTGGGATTCGGCCTTAAGATGACGGCAGATGACGTGTCGGATTTTCTTACCCGGGTTCTCAGGGAGCAGGATTATGATTTCCACAATCCCGAGGAAGTGATCTACTGGTACTGTTATATGAAGCAGCTGGGTTATCACAAAGCGGAAGAATATAAGAAGCGTTATGGGACGCTTGAACCTGACGGCAGTTATACGGAGGCGGCGAAGGTGTATACGGGAGCGCTCTGTCTGGATACAGAAGACAAGCTTTTTCAGTATCTAGCCTATCTCAAAGCCGGAACCGACGATCCCATGTCCGAGAAGAGTATGGCCTTCCGGGAATTCGTCCGCCTGCTCACGGAAGCGAAAAAAATAATCGCGGATATGTATCAGGGGGACGAGGAGGAAAAAGACCGTGGGAAAATATGGACCGTGGACGACATCACAGATTCCGATGTGGAGAAAGTGATCTGCAGCGGTATCCCTGTAAACAAAATGGGCAATCTCAGGAAGATGTCCGCGTCGATCCTGGCGAAACATTTCAGCCAGAAGCGTTTCAGCAGACAGAGGATCAACAGCATCCTGAACCATAAGTTTCCGGTGGAGAGGTTTGATCTTATCACTCTGGAATTCTTTATTGTATCTCAGAAGAAGCAGGATGAAGATCCCTATGTGAGATACCGGTATTTCCTGGATGAGATCCAGGAGGTTCTCCATAAGTGCGGGATGAGCGAGATTTATATTGTGAATCCCTACGAATGCTTTCTTCTTATGTGCCTTCTTACGGATTGTCCGCTGGCGGTATTCGCGGATATCTGGGAAATGTCCTATGAAGAGCAGGAGAACGCGTGAGATGCCGCTTGCATTGGAACATTGTTCCAAAGGCGTGTTTCAGGCGGATCTTCTGTGAATCTTTTGTGAATATTTTTAAGTAAATTTCCTGTAAAATACCTTGACAGGCGTTTTTCAACGGGATATAATTAGCTGGCGTGCAGAAAAGCGCCGGCTTTTTTTGTGCGCGGAAATTTGACAATAGCAACCGCAAAACCCTGTGGAAAACCCACAGAGAAAATAATCGGGAGGTGAAATGGAATGCCAACATTCAACCAGTTAGTAAGAAAAGGACGTCAGACATCTGTAAAGAAATCTACAGCACCTGCTCTGCAGAGAACATTCAACTCTTTAAGAAAGAAAGCAGTTGAACAGTCCGCACCGCAGAAACGTGGCGTTTGTACAGCAGTTAAGACTGCTACCCCTAAAAAACCTAACTCAGCTCTTAGAAAGATCGCCAGAGTTCGTCTTTCCAACGGCATCGAGGTAACAAGCTACATTCCTGGAGAGGGACACAACCTTCAGGAGCACAGCGTTGTTCTTATCCGTGGAGGAAGAGTTAAGGACCTGCCGGGTACCAGATATCATATCATCAGAGGTACACTGGATACTGCAGGCGTAGCCAACAGAAAACAGGCCCGCTCCAAATACGGCGCTAAGAGACCGAAGAAGAAATAATTTTGCTGTAAGCAAAATTATTGATACTTCTCGAACACGAAGTGTTTGAGAAGGTTCCCGTACTGCTGAAAGGCAGAGAAAAATAAAGGGATTCAATCTCGATCGCGAAGCGATTGAGAAGGTTCCCGTCTAATGACCCGGGAACATCGAAATCAATCGAATTCACCATTAGCTATAAATTTTGTACGGTATTCCATATACCCTGTCGGTTGCGGGTTAAATATAGGACTTTACCAGTGCGAACACCTTAGTTTATGAAGTGAGTACCGATGATATAATCAAAATGATTAAGGAGGGAAGTAACGTGCCACGTAAAGGACATACTCAGAAAAGAGACGTTCTGGCTGATCCGGTGTACAATAACAAAGTGGTTACCAAGCTTATCAATAACATCATGTTAGACGGTAAGAAGGGTGTCGCTCAGAAGATTGTATACGGCGCATTTGCCAGAGTAGAAGAAAAGGCCGGAAAACCGGCTATCGAAGTATTCGAAGAAGCAATGAACAACATCATGCCTCTTCTGGAAGTAAAAGCAAGACGTATCGGCGGTGCTACTTACCAGGTTCCGATCGAGGTAAGAGCAGACAGACGTCAGGCACTGGCTCTTCGCTGGCTTACAGCATATTCTCGTAAGAGAGGCGAGAAGACCATGGAAGAGAGACTTGCGAACGAGCTTCTGGATGCAATGAACAACACAGGCGCATCTGTTAAGAAGAAAGAAGACATGCACAAGATGGCTGAGGCAAACAAAGCGTTTGCTCACTATCGTTTCTAATCAAGGAGGAAATCCAATTGGCTGGAAAACAAGGCAGAGAATATCCGCTTGAGAGAACCAGAAACATTGGTATCATGGCTCATATCGATGCGGGTAAGACCACTCTTACAGAACGTATTCTTTATTATACAGGTGTCAACTATAAGATCGGCGATACCCATGAAGGTACCGCAACCATGGACTGGATGGAACAGGAGCAGGAGAGAGGTATCACCATCACATCCGCTGCTACCACCTGTCACTGGACTCTGCAGGAGAACTGCAAGGCAAAGCCGGGTGCTCTGGAGCATCGTATCAACATCATCGATACTCCCGGACACGTAGACTTTACCGTAGAGGTTGAGCGTTCTCTCCGTGTACTGGACGGCGCTGTAGGCGTCTTCTGTGCGAAGGGCGGCGTTGAGCCCCAGTCCGAGAACGTATGGCGTCAGGCCGACACCTACAACGTACCCCGTATGGCGTTCATCAACAAGATGGATATCCTGGGTGCAAACTTCTATAACGCAGTAGATCAGATCAAGACCCGTCTGGGCAAGAACGCGATCTGCCTGCAGCTTCCTATCGGAAAGGAAGATGAATTCAAGGGAATCATCGACCTGATGGAAATGCAGGCATACATCTACAATGATGAAAAAGGTGATGACATCACTGTATGCGACATTCCGGAAGAAATGAAAGATGATGCGGAATTATATCGTACAGAGCTCGTTGAAAAGATCTGTGAACTTGACGACGACCTGATGATGGAATATCTGGAAGGTGAGGAGCCCAGCGTTGAAAAAATGAAGGCTGTTCTTCGTAAAGCTACCTGTGAGTGTGCCGCTGTTCCGGTTTGCTGCGGAAGCGCATACAGAAACAAGGGTGTTCAGAAACTTCTGGACGCAGTTCTTGAGTTTATGCCTGCTCCGACAGACATCCCGGCGATCAAGGGTGTTGACGAAGACGGTAACGAGGTTGAGAGACATTCTTCTGATGAAGAGCCGTTCTCCGCTCTCGTATTCAAGATCATGACAGACCCGTTTGTAGGTAAGCTTGCTTACTTCAGGGTTTATTCAGGAACAATGAACTCCGGTTCTTATGTCCTGAACGCTACAAAAGGCAAGAAAGAGCGTGTTGGGCGTATCCTTCAGATGCATGCCAACAAGCGTGAAGAGCTGGATAAGGTTTATTCAGGAGATATCGCTGCAGCGATCGGATTCAAGTTCTCCACAACAGGAGATACGATCTGTAATGAGCAGCATCCTGTAATCCTTGAGTCCATGGAATTCCCGGAACCGGTTATCGAGCTCGCGATCGAGCCGAAGACAAAGGCTTCTCAGGGCAAACTCGGCGAGTCTCTTGCAAAACTTGCAGAAGAGGACCCGACATTCCGCGCTCACACAAATCCGGAGACTGGACAGACGATCATCGCAGGTATGGGTGAGCTTCATCTTGAGATCATCGTAGACAGACTTCTCCGTGAGTTTAAGGTAGAAGCAAATGTAGGCGCACCTCAGGTTGCTTACAAAGAGTCCATTACAAAACCGGTCGATGTTGACAGCAAGTATGCAAAACAGTCCGGTGGACGTGGACAGTACGGACACTGTAAAGTTAAATTCGAGCCTATGGATGTCAACGGCGAGGAGACATACAAGTTTGAGTCTACTGTAGTCGGCGGTGCGATCCCGAAGGAATACATTCCGGCTGTAGGCGAAGGTATCGAGGATGCCATGAAGTCCGGTATCCTTGGCGGATTCCCGGTAGTAGGCGTTTATGCAAACGTGTACGACGGATCATACCATGAGGTCGACTCTTCCGAGATGGCGTTCCATATCGCAGGTTCACTGGCATTCAAGGATGCCATGAAACAGGGCGCTCCGGTACTGCTTGAGCCTATCATGAAGGTTGAAGTTACAATGCCGGAAGAGTATATGGGCGATATCATCGGCGACCTGAACTCACGCCGCGGGCGTATCGAGGGTATGGATGATCTCGGCGGAGGAAAGATCGTACGTGCGTACGTTCCGCTTTCCGAGATGTTTGGATATTCCACAGATCTTCGTTCCAGAACACAGGGACGTGGAAACTACTCTATGTTCTTTGAGAAATACGAGCAGGTTCCGAAGTCTGTACAGGAAAAAGTATTATCCAATAAAAATGCCTAAATATAATAAAAAAGCTTGAAAAACGGCTGGGTTTGAAATATAATCAAACTTAGCCGGGTAAAATCGAAGTAAGTAAAATGCCTGAAAACAGGTGATATTTTTAAGGAGGACATTCAAAATGGCAAAAGCTAAATTTGAAAGAACAAAACCGCATTGTAATATCGGTACAATCGGCCACGTTGACCACGGTAAAACAACTCTGACAGCTGCTATTACAAAGGTACTTTCCAAGAGAGTATCCGGTAACGCAGAGGTTGCTTTCGACAACATCGACAAGGCTCCGGAAGAGAGAGAGCGTGGAATCACGATCTCCACAGCACACGTTGAGTATGAGACAGAGAATCGTCACTACGCACACGTTGACTGCCCGGGACATGCCGACTACGTTAAGAACATGATCACAGGTGCTGCTCAGATGGACGGCGCTATCCTCGTAGTTGCTGCTACTGACGGTGTTATGGCTCAGACAAAGGAGCATATCCTTCTGTCCCGCCAGGTTAACGTTCCGTATATCGTAGTATTCATGAACAAATGCGATATGGTAGACGACGAAGAGCTGCTTGAGCTTGTAGAGATGGAGATCCGTGAGGTTCTCAGCGAGTATGAATTCCCGGGAGATGACACACCGGTTATCCAGGGTTCTGCTCTGAAAGCTCTTGAAGATCCGGACGGAGAATGGGGCGACAAGATCATGGAGCTTATGGACGCTGTTGACGAGTGGATTCCGACTCCTGAGCGTGATACAGACAAACCGTTCCTGATGCCGGTAGAGGATGTATTCTCCATCACAGGACGTGGTACAGTTGCTACTGGTAGAGTAGAGCGTGGTACACTTCACGTATCTGACGAAGTTGAGATCATCGGTATCCACGAGGATGTTAAGAAGACAGTCGTAACAGGTATCGAGATGTTCCGTAAGCTTCTTGACGAGGCTCAGGCTGGTGACAACATCGGTGCTCTGCTTCGTGGTATCCAGAGAACAGAGATCGAAAGAGGTCAGGTTCTTATTAAACCGGGTACAGTTACATGCCATACAAAATTCACATGCCAGGTTTACGTTCTGACAAAAGATGAGGGTGGCCGTCATACACCGTTCTTCAACAACTATCGTCCGCAGTTCTACTTCAGAACAACAGACGTAACAGGTGTTTGCGAGCTTCCGGAAGGCACAGAGATGTGCATGCCTGGAGATCACGTAACAATGACAGTTGAACTGATCCACCCGGTAGCTATGGAAGAAGGTCTGAGATTCGCTATCCGTGAGGGTGGCCGTACAGTAGGATCAGGTACAGTAGCATCCATCATCGAGTAATGTTCGCGTTGGCAATGAGCCGTGCGATAAAATAAAAGAAAACTCCCAGGAAAGTGCTTGCATTTTCCTGGGAGTTTTCTTTTATTTTATCATAGGGCGAAGCCCGCGAGCGATGCCTGAACACTTGGCGAGGTGTTTTCGAGCCTAGTGTGAAGGTACACAGAGGGGATGGAGCGAAGCGAAATCGAGTTGCGCACGGCGAGTGAGCCATTCAAGCATACCGCTCTCCCCAGTATTTTTGTTTTGGGATTTTGGACTGTATTGGCGCGGGAAAATGGAAACTCAGACGCTTTAAGATTCAGCGCTTCTGTTCGTCTACAGGCAGCCACAGGGTGAAGACGCTTCCTTCCCCTGGCGTGGAAGACACCCGGATATCTCCGCCGTGTTCTATAACAATAGATTTGGCAATGTAGAGTCCCAGGCCTTCACCGCTGTTATCTTTCCGGCGCGTGAAAAAACAGTTGAATATATTGGAGAGGTCTTCTTTTGCAATCCCTGAGCCGGTATCGGCTACAGAGATAACAGCCCGGGATCTGTCCCTGTGCAGACTTATCCGGATTGTTCCGTTTACCGGTGTGAAGCTGACTGCATTATATACCAGGTTTTGCAGCACGCTCATCAGTTTTTCGCGGTCGCCCAGGATATAAAGCTGAGCTCCGCGGGGCAGGGAAAGTTCAAAATTCAGGCCGGCCACATCAATATCCGGCTTATTTATTTCATAAAATTCCATTATAAGATCACAAAGATTGATTGATTCCAATGAAACAGCAGAAACATCCTGGCTGGTAAATTCATGAAGCATATCCAGCTGCTGTTTCATCTCCCCGGTTTTGCGCCGGATCGTATCCAGATATAAACGGGATTCATCATCAAGCCCTGTGTTGTCCAGTTCCACAAGACGGGTAAATGTCGTGATGGAAGTCAGAGGAGTCTTCAGGTCATGTGCAAAGGAAGCCAGGAGCATACGCCTCTCGTCAAGAAGAGTTGTAAGTGCAGCTGTTTTGTGAGCTACTTCTTCCTGCAGATGAGTGTTCAGATAATTATTTTCACGGATGACAGAAATATTTACAGCGGCCATCCGAAAAGCGAAAAGCAGGATCAGTATAAAGGACCCCCATTCTTCGAACCAGCCAAAGCGGACTGGCTCAAAATGCCCCAGGGTCAGCGCGTGTGCCCCGAGGGAGACGAAGAAAAATATCAGACCCGGAATCAAAGGCGCAGAATGCTTCTCAGATGTCCGAAGACAGTTTTTTAAGAGGAGGAAAATCATAAAAACAGAGACCATCGCCTTATACCAGAAGACAATCTGCCCATATACCGGGACAAATCCAGGCAGGCGGGGGAGCACGGCCAGGGGAAATACAGCGGAGATTATAACAAATCCCGCTGAAATTCCAGTCAGAAGACAGTCGGTACGCGAGTTCTTTTTCAGGCACAGCAAAGATACGGTTTTCACTGTGCACAGGAGGAGCATGCTGACGGACGCATCTTCCAGGGCGTACAAAGGCTCAGTAACTGGAAGGCCGAACAATCGCACAAACGGATAACATATGTGCAGTGCGAAGGAAAAAGCGGCGATACCAAGCCAGCGGTTCTGGGCAATCGCTTTTTGATCCTTTTTGAAACCCAGCCATACAACAGACGAAAAAAGAGCCAGAGCCAGTGAGGTAAAACACAAAAAACCATAAAAAAGCATACGGGAAGAAAGCAGGAGGCTTACAGCCCGGGGACTGCCTATGGCCGGCGGATAGGTAATGCCACTGTAATAATGCGTATAATTTGATACCTGTATGAGAATTTCTGTGTCCCCTTTCGCTTCTACCGGAACGATCAGATCCCTGACATAAGGACTATATGGGGAGAGTGAGCCGGCGGAAGCAGCCAGAACTCCGTTTATGTAGATTTTGCATGCACTGAACACTTCGGGGAGGAGGAGCGTATAATCACCGGTCCCATGAAGTGTCAGGCGATAGGTGCCCTCTCCGAAAGGGCTATTATCACTGTGAAAAGAGGAAAAGCTGAAATATTGCCCGATGTACATACTGACAGAGCCGGAAACCGTTTCGCCCGGCTCAATAATCTGGTCAGGGAAAAATTCCCATCCCTCCACAAGCCAGGAAATATGATCAGAGTCTTCCTGACTCCCGGGAAGGATAACAACACCGTCTTGAGATACGGATGCCCGTGTGATATACTTGTTGTCATACTGATACAGAATAAAAAACAATGCTGCCGCTGCAAGAAAGGCAGACAGTGTCAGTATCGTCAGGCGAGATACAATTTTCTTCATAAGGTTACCTCATTTTATAGATTCATATGTGACTTTGCATTAGTGGGTAACAGCCGCTGCAAAGTATAAATGAGAGGAGTCTGTGCATTGAAAATAAATCAAAAAAACTATTCTCCTGCAATCATAACATATATTCTGGCTTTTATGGCGGCCATTTTCTGGTGCCTTCCTATCCATGCGTATGCGTCTTCTGAATCCACGGAAGAATCCTGTGTGATACAATCATTTTCTGGTCTTGTGGAATGGCTTGAAGAGCATAAAAGTTCTGGAGGGACGGCAGTGCTGGGCAGTGACATAACGATCCCGGCAGGGGAAAGTTATGAATACATAAACAGCGTTTATAGAAAAGAACTTACCATTGACACGGCAGGGCATACTATTTATGTGGAAGGGAGGCTGAGCCTCTGGCCTTTCCTCAGGGTCGAGGGAGACGGCGGAGCCAGAGAACTGTTCCATGTATGTCCCGGCGGCGAATTGAATCTCATCAGTATTTCTGTCGACGCAGGGGAATCCGGGACAGCGGTCGTGCAGGACAACGGGGCCTTTTTTGTCTGCGGAAGCGAGGAAGGGCTGGGACTTCCCGCATTTTCCTGCACAGGTCGGATCGTTTCCCCGGATAAGATAACAGCCGGAGCTGCCTTTTGGTATGACTATGAAAAAATACCTATGGTAAGAATTCAGGAAAATGCCTCTTTTACCGAAGAAATGCTTCCTGATACTGTGGACGCAAGAGTAAACCGGGAGTTCGGTGACAACAGTGAAAGCCTGGCCGTGGCATGGAATGAGGAATCCTTTCCTGAGTCGCAAAAACGGACGATCATATCAGGAAGTTTTCCTGACGGCTATGCCCCGTTCAGCGGATATGAACCCAGATGTCTGGTCATATGGGAGGCAGCAGATGCTCCATTCTTCCTCAACGCTTACGTTGAAAGTTATGGCGGGCAGTATATTCTGCATATGTATGCCGAGACTTACGTGGAAGGAACAGTGTATATCGAGTATTCCAGAGACGGAGAACTGTGGAACCGGGCGGGGGAAGACGACGGCGGCGAGGTTTTTACAGTGTCGGAAGGCGGCGGCAGCATGAACTGGATCCTGCATTTTTCAGAAAATGAAGCTGGAACGGGATTACCTTCTTATTTTCGTATGATCCAGATCCTCCCGGATGGAACAGAAGTATGCTCGGAAATCCTGGAAATAACAAAGGACAATCTGTTTGTGGCATCGGATATCGACGGAGGACGGGGCGGAGAGACCAGTCCTTCTGAGGGGGAAGACCAGCTTCCAGCCCTGCCGGCAGAGGAAGATGCAGGAGAAAAACTGCAGTATGGTGAGAGCGGCAGCGTTTCTGCGGGCGCAGATCATATCGTTTCTGACTCGGACGGAGGGCGGAATGACAGGGATGAAGAGCAAAGAAACGACAGGAGAGAGG
>OERQ01000051.1_pt1 | contig 17141 bp, 12 predicted proteins | sample 1540011 | NCBI WGS metagenome assembly OERQ01 (sample SAMEA3891881, study PRJEB23780) | metagenome | biome: terrestrial biome; feature: animal house; material: Caecal content | place: Italy | collected 2015-05-05 | reverse complement strand
ATGTATAGATGCTCCGGAAAGCCTGGGCGTATGTCTCCCCATTGAGCTGGCCGCTTACGGTCAGGCTTGTCTCCTTGCCAAAGAAATCCTGGCTGTAATCTACGGTACCGTCCGCATTTTTCGGGACATTTTCCAGATCCATCGTAGTTACGCGGAACATCTCGCCGGCGCCCTCACAGTCGCTTCCGGTAATCAGCGGAGTATGCACATACACAAAGCCCCTCTCCTGGAAAAACTTATGAATGGCATATGCCGCCAGAGATCTTACGCGGAACACTGCCTGAAACGTATTCGTCCTCGGGCGCAGATGTGAAATAGTCCTCAAAAACTCAAAGCTGTGGCGCTTTTTCTGCAGCGGATAATCTGGAGCGGAAGCCCCTTCCACTTCAACCGTGTCCGCCTGGATCTCAAACGGCTGCTTTGCCTGAGGCGTCGCCACCAGCGTGCCGGTCACAATAACTGCCGCCCCCACGTTCAGTTTTGAGACCTCTGCAAAATTATCCATTTTATCATGGTACACGACCTGAAGCGGCTGAAAATACGAGCCGTCGCTCAACACGATAAAGCCGAATGTTTTAGAATCGCGTATACTGCGCAGCCAGCCGCCGACCGTCACTTTCTTGTCCAGATAATCCTCTCTGTTCTTAAATATCTCCCGAATTGTTGTCAGTTCCATACCAAAAAAACTCCTTCAATCATGTAATCAGTATGAACATTATAACACCGGAAGCCGGGGGCGTAAACAAAAATTCCGAACATTCTGAGAAACCCGTTATACCGGCTGCGGCTGCAGGTCGGCCACCATATCACGAATAGTCTCCTGCAGGTCCCGCGGATGATACCCTAATTCATCTGTAGCCTTTTTATGGGAAAACCTTTCCCCGCTTCCCAATACATGGAGCGAATAAGCCGTATACAGCGGACGTCTCTTTTTCCTTCTGGCATGGAGCTGTATAAACGGAGCCGCCATTTTCGCCATCCAGATCGGCAGCACCGGAAGCATCTTTTTCCCGGCGGCAGCGCCTGCGATCGCCAGCACCTCCCGGATCTCGCAGTACCGGTCGGACAGAATATAACACTCCCCGCTCCTCCCCTTTTCCGCGGCAAGAAGGCATCCTTGCGCCACATCTCTTACGTCCACAAAATCATATCCCCCTTTTACACAGGCAGGAAGCGTTCCGTTTAAATATTCGGCCACCATCTGTACGAGGTGATTTCCAGAGCGGTCGTATGGCCCCAAAATGCCCGATGGATGAACCACCACCACATCCAGACCTCTCTTCGCGGCCTGCAGTACAATGCGGGTGGCCGCCGCTTTTGTCTTTGCATACCCTCCGGTCACATAGGCGGGGGAAAATCTCTGCGTCTCACCCGTTACGCCCTTTCCCTTCCGTTCAGGGATCGCGTGGACCGAGCTTACATACACAAGCCGTTTTACCTGATATTCCCGGCACAGAGTGAGAATATTTTTCGTTCCTTTTACATTTACATCATACAGTTCCGGCGATACATGGTTTGAAATATCTATCAGGCCCGCTGTGTGTATAACGATCGTCTCTTTGTCTCCACACCCCTCAAACAGCGGCCGGAGAGACTCTGCATCCCTTACATCCCCTTTATAATAATGCGTGTTTTCCCCGTCTTTTTTCTTCTCATCCCGAAACAGCAGACCCCGTACCTCGTTCTGCCCGCCTCGTTCCTCCAAGATGCCCGCCGGCGCCTGTGACAATAAATAATTTTTTCATAGCTGCCGCACCTCCGTTCCTGCACAGATGTCGCCACACGAATTCACATTTTTCAACACAGTGTTGAGTTTTATTTCTAATTGTATTATACTGTCCACAGTGTGCAGCGTTCAATAAGCAGCTTTTCTGCAGGCTGAACGATACCGGACAGATACGACACATCCCGTCTGTTTTGCTTGGAAAGGAGACATATTTATGGCCAGAAACGACCAGAGGACCCGGCTTACCCGTATGCTGATCCGCCAGGCCTTTACCGGGCTGCTGCGGGAAAAACCTGTCCAGAGCATCTCCGTAAAGGAACTGTGCGACAGGGCGGATCTCAACCGCGGGACTTTCTATGCCCACTATACAGATATTTATGACCTGCTGCATCAGATAGAGGATGAGATGATGCAGGATTTTCAGGCAGCCCTTAAGCCTCTGCTGGACTCGCCCGCGGCGGATCTGACTCCGCTGAAAATTACTACGGGTATTTTTAAATGCCTGAAGGAAAACGCAGATCTCTGTGCAGTTACGCTGGGGAAATATGGGGATAAGGACTTTGCCACCCGTCTTCTGACGATCGGCAGAGAGCGATGCCTGGAAAGCTATTCCAAATATTTTGTGAATGCGACCCCCAAGCAGATTGAATATTACTATTCTTTTGTCAGCGCCGGCTGCATCGGACTGCTGGAAAAATGGCTGGCAGACGGGATGGCCGCCAGCGCCGAGGAGATTGCGTCCGCCGCTGAAAATATTATGATGAAAGGAATCCATTTTCTGGAATAAAAGGTATTTGAATTTCAAATAAAAAGAAGAGGCAGACTGTTCCAGCGCCAGGTCTGCCCCTTCTTTTTATTTATCTGCAGCTCGTTTCATCAGCAGCTATTTGTTTATCCTCTTCTTTCCGAAAGCAATAACCACTCCTGCGCTGACTATAAAGCATATCATCCACGGCATAAAGTCTGTTGCATTTCCTGTCTGCACCGCTTTCTCTCCATCGTCCCTTCCAGCGCCCGGTTTCTGAGGATTTCCTCCCTGATCTCCCATATCACCGACATCCGGCTCCTCCGGTTCTTCCGCCTGTTTTACAAACACCGCCGCAAGCGCTGTATCTTCCGTCGGAATAAATGTATACGTTGCTTCATAGCTTACGATCTTTCCGTCCTTTTCCCATCCCCGGAAGGTGTAGCCCTGGGTTGCTGCAGCTTTCACGGTCACCTCTCCATTTTCATTCATAGTTCCCGTGCTAACGGTTCCGCTGTCCTGGGCAGATCCCGGCGCCAGGCCGAGCGTAACCTCGTACGGATCGAACCTTGCTGTCAGAGTAACATTCTCTGTAATCGGCGTATCGAAGTCAAACGCCGTTTGAGCGTCTTCCTCAAACCAGCCAAGGAACTCATGTCCTGGCTTTGTGGGATCTGTCGCCGGTTTAACCGCCTTATCGCCGTCATAAACGGACTGTGGTGTTCCGTTAATTGTTACGGTATGGCTGTTTCTCTCGTCAAATTTTGCAACAAGAACCGTTGTCTCATTCACTGCCGGTACGGTATATTCGGCAAGTGTACTTACCAGAGTATCTGTAATGCTGTCATACCAGCCGGCGAAATTATATCCTCTGTCCGGAACCGCCGTAAAGGTCACGCCTGTACCCGGAACAATCCTTACTTCATCCAGATTGGTTGAGACAGTTCCGTTTCCTTCCGTCCATGCACAGGCATAAATCGTAACCTCAGTCATATCTTTTGTGCCGGCCAGTATCTTAAACTCAGCCGCACTTCCAAAATCGCCCTGTCCCGCTTCAACGATCAATTCAAGTTTCGCTGTGTTGACCGGACTAAAATACACAATTTTTTCACTGCTGTCTGATTTCCATGTGCCGTGTTCGATCAGCGGCTGTCTGTCGCCGTTTTCATCATAATAGTAAAGCGAGTATTGTGTAATATTTCCGTTAGTACCTGTCTGCCGGGGCAGATAATAAAATCCGTTGATATCCTGCGCCGACGCCAGTTCCATCGTAACAGTAAACGGAGGTGTATCCTGTTCCCCTGCATAATCTGAATGCCATATTGTAGACGGATTATTATCGAAAGCATTGGCAATGGAGCCGTCATAATCAAAATCACTCGTGGTGCCCGGAGTAATGAGATTATTCTCTACATAAGTATAGTCTGTCGCTTCTCCCGTCTCCACTTTTACATTATCGATCATCGCATTCACGGCATTTGTCGCGGACCCGATCCGTCCCAGCGGAAGAGCCAGTGACGATCTGCTGATGCCGGAAGCCTTCAGATCTCCTTCATATGTAAAACTTCCTGTTGCCGGGAAGGACATATTTTCCGCATATAACGTAGTCTTCCCGTCTTTTGTCTCAATCTTCAAAGACACCTTTTCGTCCACCGGGAGTTTATAGCCGAAGGAGTAGTCATAACACTCTCTTGTAAAGCCGAGCGTTCCATCCTGCATAATACGAATATCATATGTGCCATATTCCGCATCACTTTCAAACAGAATCTGTCCCGGCTTCGCCGGCGACGTCAGTTCAATATCAAAACTTAACGTATGTCCTACACCGATACGGTCAAGCGGCGTATCCGCATAGCTCTCACCTCCCGAAAGCACAAGCGCCCCATCTGTGACAGCTGCATTAGCACCTGCCGCCGCATCATATTTATTTCCAGAGCTGTCTGTATATCCGTCCTCAAAGTCGTATGTCATAACCGTGTCGCCCGAACTCTCAACTTTGTCATAGGCGTTCGTGCGCGGTGCCTCTCCGATCTCTGCGCTCAGTTCAGATGCTCCATTATAATTTCTGTCCGCGCCTTCACCCCACAGACTGGAAGCATAGTAGGGAGCCGCGGAGTTAAAACGGTCATAAATCTCTGTCTCGGTCAGGCCATTTGCTGAATTATCGATCATATCATTCCAGATCGCATATGCGCCGCCGAGCACCTGCTCAGAACCGGCCGGTACGCCCATACGGGTTGCCGGATCATACGTGTTATACAGATAGGTGCTGTTCAGGTAATCATAATAATATCCTGCTGCCGGAACGATATATACCGTACCGTCATTCATATCGATCAGATCAAATCCTTCTTCGTACATCTCCTGCGGATCTGCCCAGGAGTCATTCCAGATATTCATCTGTACACCGTCGCTGGTCACCTCTGTATTTCCGCTCTTCATGGAAAGGCTTCCCCAGAGGCGAACGGTACGCCCTGTATCCTGCACATAAGAGATCAGATCATCTGTATACTGGCGGAACTGCTCATTGTAAGCGCCATACTCGTCTGTTCCCACATTTACGATCGTGTCCTGGTCGAATACCGGATTGTCGCCGGTCAAATATTCATCCCATATGCTCTTGACAAACTCCAGAGAAGCATTGTATGCCGCGTCTGTCGTCAGATTCAGATGGTCGTTCTGCCGGCCGCTGGTTCCCAGTCTGAGATCCGGTCTCACCTTTGTAAAGGAAAGGGAATGTGCCGGTGTGTCAAACTCGGGTACTATGTCGATTCCAAGTTTGCGGTAATTCTCAATAAAGCTGCGCATATCATCTTTTGTATAGTACAGATCTTCACTGGTAAGATCTGTCTGGTTCAGGTCGTTGTTTCCACCCTCTTTAACATTCGATTCCATGCGGAAGCCCTCATATGCAGTCATCGGGTCATCGCCTCTGTTTGTATAATTTTCCAGAGGTATGTAATTGTCATTCAAGTGGATCTGCAGGTCATTCATTTTATACCAGGCCATTGTCTTAGCGATCTCGTCTACGATATCCCAGGAGAACGGACGTCTGGCCACATCGATCATAAACCCCCTGACTTCATATTTCGGATAATCGCGTGTCTCGCCTTTGGGAATTGTTCCGTCAGTCTGAGTAAGGATCTGAAGGATCGTTCTTGTCGACCAGTATGCGCCGGCTGCCTCTTCAGATTCTATAGTAATATAATCGTCAATGTCCATATAATAGCCGTCTGCTTCCAGCCCTTTGCTCCCATCACTGTCCATGAAATAGAAGTCTCCAGCCTGCGGATTTGATCCGGTCGCGATTTCGATAGTGCCGCCCATTATCTCTTCATAATCAGCCTTGAATTCTTCCGCCATATACGCCAGTTCGTCCGCTACATCGGGGTGGAGCAGGATACGCGTCCCATCTGCGACAGTAAAATCGCCGCCCTGCGCGCCCTTCCATTCTGCAAGTTCAGGAATAACGGCAGGTTTCGCATTGTCGCCTTCCTGGGCTGTATACTGACCTTTTACAGTCACTGTGTATTCCTTTGAATCAACAGCGCTGTCGGGATCATTAACTTCCTGTACCGTAAAGTTCACTTTAATATCCTTATCTGTCAGCGGCTGGTATACCGTCAGGTCGCTGTCAAGCACCTGCTCATAATCCGCGCCCAGAAAACGGATCTCAAACCCATCCGGAACGGACGGCATGGTAAATGTGCCGCCGGAAGCGATCTCATGCTGGACCGTGAGATCATTGGCGACGTCTTCCGCCGTCATAACATCCTGCGTCTCTAATATTCCAGCATAGGAATACGTCTCAAATTCGCACACTCCAACAGTATTATAAGTAATACTGCCTCCGCTTTCTGTGGGAGCAGTCGGATTAAATGATGTAACGTTAATTCTCAGATATCGCGTGGTAACCGCATTGTCAAGTTCGATGGTCTGCCGGAAATCGGACGGCGCTGTGGAAAAGTCTGCCAGATCACTCCAGCTGTTTCCATCATCGGATGTCTGAAGACTGTACGCAGTCGCGTTGCACCGCTCCCAGTGGATCTTCACCGTCTGGATCGTCTGCGGCGCATCCCATGTAAGCTGCAGCCAGTGCGGATTATCTATGGAAGCCAGAGCAGGGGCGTTGCTCCAGTGGGTGCCATCGTCCCCGTCGTTGGCCTTTTTGTTTCTTTTTCATATCCTTCCTCCCATCTTTATTTTCCCCGAAAAATGGATTGTTCATATGGCCTATTGTCTCGTCATATGAAGAAAACCGAATGACCAAACGTCTCCCGCACAGGTCTGGGTACTTTGTTCATTCGGTTTTGTCTGTCCGATAAATACAATCTGCCTATATTCCATTATACATTTTTACGAAAATATCGACAATCGCTTTATATAATTTGTGATTTTTTGTTAGTTTTTATTAATTCCCCCGGGAAATTTCACTGTTTTACATGTATTTTCATAAAAAAATTGGTATATTTGCATATTCCATGCCTTTTTGGAGGAATACTGTACATCCTATTTATCTGTTACTTTTTATTTGTCTAAAAATTAAATAGTATTCCCCATTCTACGAAAAAATATTCAAAAATTTATCCCGAAAGTTTCCACGAAAAAGCAGTTTATTATTTGACGAATCCAGAAAATTCTGGTATACTTTGTTAAGTGCACGAATATAATAACAGTGCATGTATGCAGGCGACCAGAATACGGTCGCTAGGTGCTCTGCTCAGGCGCAGTAGCCAAGTGGTAAGGCGTGGGTCTGCAACACCCTGATGCACGAGTTCAAATCTCGTCTGCGCCTCTGATAAAATAAAGAGAATGCCGATTTGGTATTCTCTTTATTTTCGCCCGAAAACGTTTACAGGCAATTTACTTTTTAACCGGAGATTTTGTAAAATGGAATCTGAATACGCTGTTAAAATATCCCTGTCAAAACACGAACACGATAATCCGGAAGCCCCTTATTACTGGAGTCTTATTAAACATGACCGCTCATGGCATCAAATCGCTTTTGGCTGGGAGGATTCTCCTGAAAAGTGTTTTCATGCCGCGGAAGAATACTACCGCAGCCTGATGTCTGACAGCTGATTCATTTCCACTCTGTCGACAGCAGGAGTATATCCTTTTTCACGAACCATCTCCATAATCCGTCCGGCATCTGATTCATTATCACAGACACCGAATATTTCTGTCTCCGCACCGCAGTTTTCCTTGTGAATATCCGCTGTTATAATATAGCATAAATTTCTCCCGGCATTTCGGCCTTCAAATTCAAACACCGCTTCTATAGGAGCCTGCAATTCTCTCGAGATATCTGCCGCCAATTTGAGAGACGGATTGTATCGCCCTTTTTCCAGCCGGACGATCGTCTCTCTTCTCACGCCGACTCTTCCGGCCAGTTCCTCCTGTGTCAGATTCATTTTTTCTCTGTAGGTTTTCATTCTTGTAACAAATGCCGACATTAAAATCCCCATTCCTTTCAACTGATTTTCTCTGACTTTAAAATTCTTCTGCAATAATCCGCTTTGTGTGATAAATATATCACTTATGATTTGAGCTGTCAACACTATAAACGGGACAGCGTGTTTTTTCTTTTTCTCCGCCTTCTGTCCATTATTTTGCAAAATATTACGGCTGTTCCCGTGCTGACCGCTGTGGCCACGATCCCGGCCCCCACTATGGCCGCCGGGTTGACGCTTCCGTACTGGCTCCGGTAAGCGATAACATTTACCGGAATAAGCTGCAGTGATGAGATATTAATAATCAGAAAGGTGCACATCTCGTTGCTGGCGATTCCTTTTTTTCTGACCGGACCTGCCGCCCGTCCCGCTCTTCTGTCATCGTCCAGCTGCCGCAGCTCTTCTATGGCCTTCAACCCGGCCGGCGTCGCTGCCCATCCCAACCCCAGGAAATTTGCGATCATATTTGTGGCGATGCTTTTTTGCGCCGGATGGCCAGAGGGCAGTTCCGGATAGAGAAACTTAAGCAGCGGACGCATTTTCCCTGCTATAGTTTCGATCACTCCTGCTTTTGCGGCAATTTCCATCAGACCGCTCCAGAGAGAAATCACCCCCATCATAGTTATGCATAGTGTAATGGCTTCTCTGGACGAGTCGATGGCCGCATTTGTAATCTCCGGTATTCTTCCCGTTACAGCCGCGTAAATAATGCCGGTCACTATCATTCCGGCCCACAGATAATTCAGCATTGCATTCCCCCCTAAGATATCATCATACCGGCCAGAATAACGCTTGCGGCCAGTCCAGCGCCGGTAGCTGCCAGCGCCCCTGCCAACGTATAGCGGGTTCTAGTCACCTTGACCGACATAAAATATATGCTCATTGTATAAAAGATTGTTTCCGTACAGGACATGGCAATGGAGGCCGTCAGCCCCAGAAAGGAATCCGTACCGTATTCTTTGAACACATCCACCAGAAGCCCTGAGGCAGCGGATGAGGAAAACATTTTTACAATAGCAAGGGGTACAAGTTCTCCCGGAAATCCTATATATGATGTGAACTGTCCGAGAAGTTCCGAAAGGAAATCAAGAAAGCCCGACGCACGGAGGATACCCACCGCAGTCATCAGGCCTATAAGCGTGGGCAGAATACGGATCACCGTCAGGAATCCGCTCTTCGCCCCTTTTACAAAGGTATCATATACAGGAACCTTCATCAGGATCCCGTAACCTATAATTACAAATAAAATAAACGGTACGATAAAATCGGACAGAAAAAGGAACAGCTTCATTCAGACTCCTCGATCGTCCTGTATTTATCAGAAGTATATGAAAAGAGGTTCCTGTTTATGTTCTTATTTTTTTCTATATCTACATCTCCCACATATAATCCTTTACGATCTCAAACGGCGCAGGCCCGACTTCCAGTACAGCCTCATGGAACTCTTTTTGTGAAAACTCGTCGCCTTTCTCTTCGACCCAGTCTTTTTTTAATTCAAGAAATTCAACGTATCCAATATAGTATTTCAGGTAATTTCCGGGAGAACCGATAATCAATTCGTAAATCTGCTCTACTGCCTCGGCATCTGTTATTCCGTAATTGCTGAAAAAAGCAGCCGTGTCCATCTGTGTCCATCCATCGTAATGAATCCCCATATCTGCCAGAGCATACAGCCCGAGTATGATAGAAGCATTTTTCTGCAGGAGAGTGGACTGTTCTTTGGAAAGGGGCATCAGATAATAGCTGCCCATCTCCGCATAGGTGGCCCATCCTTCCACATACCCTCCGAAATTGAAAGTGCTGCGTATGGGATCCGGGTCTGTGCCATTATAATATATCGTCTGGTAAAGATGTCCGGGATACCCCTCATGTGCCAGAGTAGTAAACAAAGTCAGATCATCTCCCATATGGGCCTGATTAATGTAGATGACATTTTCCTGTACATTGTCAATAGCCGGGATCATATAAAAGGCCGGGCTCAGATGTTCTTCCATCTCCGCCGGCACATATTTTACTTCAAGCACTGTATCGGGAGCTTCCGGGAAGGTTTGCGATATTCCCTGCTCCAGATGATTTAATATCAGTTCTGCGCTGCTCTGTCCCATCTGATTTGCCGCTTCTTCTGCATCCTTCCCGCTGATACCCAGTACCTGCTCCATTGCGGTAAGGTCATCTGAGATCTGGCGCCTGGCCAGATCCTCCATTTCTCTCACAGTTCTTTCAGTTCCTGTTGACTGTCTCGCCACAAGTTCATAGTATTCTTTTCCTTCCGGCAGATAACACAGTCCTTTTTCATTCTGTCCTGTGCCTTTCAATTTCTCCATCTCAGATATCAGCTTTTCATATGCCGGAAAAATATAGTCCGAAACTGCAAGTGCATTGTCTTGTATATAGTCACTTTTTTCTTTCTCTGTCAACTCTTCAACTACTCCAATTCTATCGACAAAGGTAGAGTACAGATAATTTCCGTCTCCCATATCCAGAAATGCCCTGCACTGTTCGATAACTGTCTCCGCCGTATAATCTGCCATGAAGAGTCCGGCCTCGGATTTTTTCTGTTCAAACGCGATCAGGCTGTCAAAATATTCACCTGTAGTCTCAAGGAGCGCAAGATATGTATCAACGTCCTCCTTGTCATAAAAACGGTATTCTGATAGTACGACCGGGAACTGCGTCTGCACGCCGCTGACCAGAGAAAGAGGTTCTTCATACAAAATATAGTCTGTAGTTTTCTCCGTCTCTTTCAGATAATAGTCCAGAACATCATATGTGATCTGATTCTGCACATTCAGGTCTTTTTGTTCAAACTGCCGGAGCGCCTGCCTTACATTTTCCAGAGCCGCCCGGGTCTGTGATGCATCCGCATCAAAATTCCCAAAAGTGACCGGACTTTCTTCTATCCCGTAAGATTCCGGTTCTTTCAGGGAATAATGCAGACTGATGGTATTTGATGCTGTCTCTGTACAGAACAGCTCATGTGTGAAACTCTTAAAACTTTCATCTGCCCTCGTCTCTGAAACTCCGCGCTGATCCGCCGCACATCCGCCTGACAAGGCGGATACCGTGAGGAGGGCACAAAAAAGAAGAGGAGCAATACATTTCTTTTGAAATTTATTAATTTCTTTAGCTACTGTGTTATTTTGTTGTGTTATCTGTAACATACTATCCCCTGGATTGTATTTACTGTATAATATGATTCCCGGAAATGCATTATTCCACACAGAACAGCCCCTCCTGCAGTCACTGTTCGCACCCGACCGCCGCACAGATGCGAAGGAAGTGTTTCCACACATTTGTTTTAGGATTGTATACAGGATTTCTTTATGCTAAAATTATATAAAATGAATCCAACGGAGGTGTGATTATGGCCAGCGTGACATTTGAACACTTAACAAAAACATATCCGAATGGTTTCGTCTCAGTAGACGATGTAAATCTTCATATCGAAGACGGTGAATTTGTCGTCTTCCACGGCCCCAGCGGATGCGGCAAGTCCACAATTCTTCGGATGATCGGAGGACTTGAAGACATAACATCTGGAAAGATCTATCTGGATGAGGAGCTTTTAAATGACGTGCTTCCCCGTGACCGCCGTCTGTCTATGGCTTTTCAGAATTACACTCTATATAAAAATTTTAACACATATGATAACATCGCTCTGGGGCTTCGACTGCGGAATTTCCCCCTTACAGTCATTGACTCCCGGGTAAAAACCGCTGCTAAATTTCTGGGAATTGCTGAAATCCTGGATAAGAAGCTTAAAGCGATCTCCGATACGGACAAACAGCGCGCCGCCCTGGGACGTGCGATCGTCTGCCAGCCCAAAGTCATGCTGGTAGATGAAGATTTTGCCCGCCAGGATGAAAGACGGAGAAAAGAAATGATCTCTGATATTCTGAAAATCAATAGAGTAATGAAAATAACGCTTCTGTATGTAACGAACAACTATGAAGAAGCACTTTCCCTTGGAAAGAAAATTGTATTTATGAAAGATGGAAAGATAACCCACATAAAGGAACCCGGCGCAGATACGCAGTCCTGAGCAGACAGGGAAATTTTATGCGGTCTGATAAAAGCCGGCAGGAAAAGGATTAAAAAACCCTCTTGTCTGCGAATTCTTGAAATTTAGAATTCACAGGCAAGAGGGTCTGTTCTTTTTATAATCTGTTCTTTCTGATTCTTATGGCCGCTATAACTGCCGCGCCTGAGATCAGCACAAGCAGTACCATCTGCATAACAAAGTCATTCACTCCGGTCTTCACCGCAGCGCCCGTCCCGGAGGCATCTCCGCCTTCCGCTCCTGCTGCCGGATCTGCCGGTTTTGCCCCGGTCTTTTCAAACTCTACTGTAACTGTATACGGATCATCCCCTGCAAAGGCCTTCTCGATTCCATTGACGTAGAACACTGCCGCGTCATCCAATACATAGCCGTCTTCTAAAGTCACTGTAATTACTGCCGTATAAGCCGTATCATATGCAAATGTTCCGTTTACAGCCGGACTCCATTCTACGACCGCGCTCCAGCCGTCTCCCGCCAGCTCTGTGACCGGCGCTTTTCCCGCTTCGGGCTCCGGTATAATGATATTTATTGTCCCAATCAGCTCCCGTCCGTCGGATACCTGATGCGGTAGAATATAATTCATATCCGTCTGCCCGATCAGCATCGGATAAAACCCTTCACGAAGCGTCCACATATCCTCCGGGAATAATTCCCTATTCTTTGAGATCAGCGTGACCGCACTTTCCTTTCCGTTCAGAATTTCGTCGTCTGTTACTGTTCCTGTAAGTTCCATTTCACTCCAGACATAATTGCTCTCAAGTGTGCCTGTATTAGACACAGCGATCCTGCCAATCGTCCCCGGCTCTGTTACTGTAATAAACTCTTCCATAGCCGCACAGCAGCGGATCGTCCCACTGTTCTCCACAGCGATTCCTCCTGCGCCGGTATTCTGGGCTGTAAGCGTTCCAATGCTGTAGCAATGCTCGATGGTTCCCTCATTTCTGCCTGCAATACCTGCTGCCGCTTCCGGTCCCTGTATGTCTCCGGTCTGGATACAATGGCGGATGGTTCCTTCATTTACTCCGGCAACACCTGCCGCAGTTCCCGGATATGCCGTAACATCCACCTTGCTCTGGCAAGCCTCAATAACCGTATCGCCTGACGCATATCCTACGATTCCGCCGGCATAATCGCTTCCGGTCACACTGCCCTGTACGATCATATTATGGATATATGCATCTTCTGTAACACCGAAAAAGCCCTGATACTCTGCATTTACAACCAGGTTCAGATTACTTATCCGGTGATTGCCACCGTCAAAGGTTCCCGTAAACGGTGCCCCGGCTGTCCCGATCGCCTGCCATGAAATCCCGCTCAGGTCGATATCAGCGGTAAGAACAAAGCATGCACTTCTGTAAGACTTATCGCTGTTGATCTGCTGCATTGCAAAGACCAGGTCATCCGCCGTGCTGATCTGGTATGGCGCTTCCGCCGTACCATTGCCGCCGAGTTCAACTGCAGAGTCTCCACGCAGATGTTCCGGCAATACGCCCTCTGCATCCGAACCTGCAAGTACAGGCAGACTTCCCGTCTCAATTTTCCAGATACTGCTGTCGAATCCCAGGTCAGCCCAGAATTTCTCATCCGCTGCTTCAGCAGAAGAAATATCCTCTCCATTTTTGTTAGTCAGTTCCCCTGCCAGGAGGGTGCTGATCACATTACCGTCCGAATCTGCCATATCTGTCCACGCATAGTTATCTGCTTTTACTGCACCTGCACTCTCCCGTGCAGCAACTCTTCCCACATAAGAATTTACAAACTGCCGACCTGAAACGGTCTCGCTCAGGGCAACGCAGTTATTTACACTTCCGCCGTAATGGTACCCGACGATTCCTCCCGCATAATAACCGGACACATCCATGGTCGAATAGCAGTATTCTGTTACAGCCGACGTTCCCGACTGATATCCTGTAATACCCCCTGCATTTGCGGAACTGCTGCTCACGGATATATCCAGCCTGCCTGCGCTGTATGCATTGCGGATCATCCCGCTGTTTGAACCGGTGATACCGCCGCAGTATCCGTAACCGCCTTCAATATCCGCATTTACACTGCAGTTTTCAATGGTTCCGCTGTTCATGCCTGCTATACCGCCCGCATTTCGCTGAGCGCCAGAGGTTTTTGTAATGCGTCCGCTGACGCTGCAGTTACGAATGATGCCCTGATTATTCCCAGCGATCATTCCCTCATTGGAATTCATTGTTCTGGTTGATGTCACGCTTCCTTCCACCGACAGATTTTCTACTACACCGTCCTGGCCGATATAGCCGAAAAGCCCATTCACTATACCAGAGCCTTCCAAAGCAAGTTTTATCTTATTTCCATCTCCGTCAAAGTGTCCCGTAAACGGACTATACTGTGAATTGCCCGCAGCCGTCTCTACATCTGCCGTTGTCAGATCAAGATCATTCTGCAGAACATAATATGCTGCCCGGTACTGTGCGGCGTCCGTATCATAGCTGTTCATTTTCTTTACGGCAACTTCCCACTCCTGGGGCGTACTGATCAGATAGGGTGACGTTTCTGTCCCCTCGCCCGTAAGCTGTATCTCCTGGGGAAGCTCAGCCTGCCCGTCTATAATGTAATCAGGAAGCTCGCCGCTCTGCTCTCCCCCTGTATTCTTAAGCACCGGAAGGCTACCGTTTTTCTTGATCCAGACATCGTCTGAAAAATTGCTCCACAGGCCGGAGGAATTCTCCAGATCAAGAAGCTGTTCACTGGTAACGTCTGCTCCGTCCGGATCGCTTGCGTCTGTACAATTCACGGTCTGTCCTTCAGCAGCATCTGATTCCACGCATAATTGCCGCTCAGATTATTATGATCCCAGCGTCTGACACGCTCCACTGAACTTCCACTGCTGTTTGTCACACTTTCATTTAACGCATAGCAGCCGCTGAGAGCAGAATTTACTCCATTTCCACATATGCCTGCCGCGTCTGCAAAACCAGTACCGTTTAATTTCACTATGCCTGTACTGTAGCTGTCCTGGATATCGCCATGTCCGGATGATATGAATCCGCAGATACCACCGGCATATGCTGTCCCGGAGATAGCGCCGAGATTGTAGCAGTTTTCAAGCTGACATTTATCACTCATGTATCCCAGTTGTCCGGCGATGCCGCCTGCATTGTTTCCTGTCACAGCGCCGCTGTTCCAGTTTTCACTGACGATGCCACTTGTATCGCCGTATACCCAGCCGACGATGCCGCCCGTCGGGCTGGTGCCTGCCCCGCTGACCTGTGCGGTGTTACAGCATTTTGTCACATTTCCTTCATACAGTTCTCCGATAATGCCGCCTGTACTCCTGGCCGCCGACGTGCTGCCTGCCACTGTCCCGGCGTTCGCCGACTCTATCACGGAACAGTACTGGCTGTAGCCTGCAATACCGCCTGTACATGCGGGACCCACGATCTTTCCCGTATTCGTACAGCCGCTGACTGTACTGTCGCTTAAATAACCGGCAATTCCCGCCGCATGTCCGTAATCTCCGTCCTCATTTGTAACAGTTCCCTCATTTGTACAACCGCTGACCGGGGCATATGCAAACGCTGTGATCCCTGCCGCAGGGGTCGCATAAGTATCGGCTTCTGCGTAAACAATATGCAGATTACCGGAATTTAAACATTCCGTAATGCTTCCCTCCTGCCTGTCAGAGCGCTTAGACAGCTCCCGATATATATAATTTTCATAATCTCTGTGTACTCTGGCGCGGTGGTTTCTCCCAATCTCCAGTTCAACTCCGTCATCCATAATACAGTAACTTGGCCCCATTACTTTCACGTACTGCATATTGACGATTATCCCCCGCTTGAGTTTTACAAACTCTGGCCCAAGTTCTTCCTCAAGACTGTAGAGCGGCATATATGTGGACATTTCTTTTCCATTATGAAAAAGCAGCTTCACCCTCTGGTTATCACTTCTAAAATACATGATCTGATCCTGGTATACAGCCACTCGCTCATAATTTGTCTGAACAAACAGCCTGTGCCTTCTCTCCTCTCTTTTCAGACGCATCGCGCGCTCCAGAGATTCCCGGATCGCTGCCTGGCTGACCGGCTTTTATCTGTTCTGCAGCGGCCATCCCATTCTCCCCGGGGAATATTATATCCAGATACAGGATATCCAGTCTGTCCCTTTTCCCGGTATTCAGATCAGCGAACAGTTCTTCTGTTGTCCCATATCTTCTCAGCACGGCCCGTTCCTGCATCTCCCGGCTGATCATCTGGCAGACTTCCTTCATATCGGAAGGATCGTCCTCACAGACGCCGATGATCCAGACTTTTTGTTCTGTATCTGTCATTACTTCCTGTCCTCCTGCGCCCGCCATCTGCTCTTCACACCGCTTTTATTCCCGTTTTTATCTCCTGGCGGGCAAAATTATTATATCAATTTTCCTCTTTTTCTTATACACATTCCACTCAAGTATTTTGACAGTCTGCTCTGTCCCATTGGTTCTCTAAAAGGACTTTCCATATCTTTTCCCCGTATTTGCCCTTGCGTATTATTTATTTTTCCGCTCAAGATAATTGTAGATATCCCTTCTGGACACCCCCCTGTCTTTACCGGCCTTTTTCATGGCCTCCTTTTTATCATATCCCTGGGACAGATAATGCTCTACGTGCGCCTCAATGCTCATATTTTCCCACGCTTCCCGCATCTCTCTTTCCAGTTCTTCCCGGCTTCGTCCCTTGATCACGATCACGCACTCGCCTTTCGGCTCGTTTTCTTCATAATACGAAGCAGCTTCCAGAAGGCTTGTCCGATAAACTGTCTCATGCTTTTTTGTCAATTCCCGGCAGACGGACGCTTTTCTGTCACCCAGTTTTTCCGCCAGAAGCCTCAGAGTTTTCACAAGACGGTGGGGCGCCTCGTATAAGACAATGGTTCTTGTCTCCCCTGCAAGCTCATCCAGAGTTTTCTCCCGCTCCTTTTTATCCGTCGGCAGAAACGCCTCAAAGGCAAACCGCCTTGTAGGGAGGCCGGAAACAGTAAGGGCTGTAATACACGCCGCCGCTCCGGGGAGGGAAGTGACCGTAATATCCGCTTCGCAGCACATCTTTACCAGTTCTTCTCCGGGATCTGATATCCCCGGCGTTCCCGCGTCCGTTATCAGGGCAATGTTTTTCCCCTCAAGAAGCTTCTCCACCAGTTTCCTGC
>OERQ01000050.1_pt1 | contig 17277 bp, 16 predicted proteins | sample 1540011 | NCBI WGS metagenome assembly OERQ01 (sample SAMEA3891881, study PRJEB23780) | metagenome | biome: terrestrial biome; feature: animal house; material: Caecal content | place: Italy | collected 2015-05-05 | reverse complement strand
GCTCCATACTGAGCAGCAGCTCTGCCGTGGACAGGGGAACCTTCCTGGCAAGGGCAAGGACTTCCCGTTCGGTGGGCGTGCACTTTGTTTGGCGCAACAGCCGTGGGATTTCCTTCAGCCGCACCTGCCCTTTGACATAGACCAGGAATACGCTGGCAAGCCGGGGAAGGAACCGATCCTCAACCGGAGTGATGGTCAGTGTCCCCAGAAGCCGGTACAGGGCATCCACAGCGCTCACCCCCATTCCTTTTACCAGCAGCCCCCGCAGGAGCAGCCGGTTCAGGTAATGGGACAGAGGAAGGGAGAGGGACTGTCCGGAATCGGCGCAGTTTTTTGCAAACAACTGCTCCAGTTCCGGATAGGTCAGGATCTGGAAAGCCAGGCAGCTCCATACAAGAAGTTCGTCTTTGGACATTCCGTATTCCTTCTGGTTATTGAGGATATAGGGAACCGGTTTTCCATTCACTTTTTCAAATTTCAGACTGCCGACGGCGGTATAGAGCGTAAGCATAAAAGTTCCTCCTTTATCTGTTCAGGATAGCAGGGCGCACAGCGCTGCATCCTGCTTTAAAAATCTGCGGGCTTTGCTCTGCCAGGCCCGGATATGGTTGGCAGGAACCCGGTAATGAGCGGAAAGCTCCTGGCTGGAGTAGCCCTCAAGCTGGAAGCAGAGAGCCTCGATGCCTTTTTGGATGGTGCCGCACTGGGATGCCTTCAGCGTTTCCAGATAAGCACCTGCTTCTGTATCCATCAGTGACATGGACGCTGTACCCGGGAGGACCTCCCGTTCCAGATCTGTCTGTCCGGACAGGCCCTGCAACGTCTCCGGCAGATCGTCCTGCAGTGGGCAGAGGCGGTCCTTCTCCCGGATTTCGTGGCGCCAGGAGTCATAGATGGCATTGCGGATCGCAGCCGTAGCGTAAGGGGCAAAGGCAAAACCTTCCCTGCAGGAGACGGCTGCCCGGCACAGGGCCAGGTATCCGATCTGACAAAGTTCCTGCCGCTGGTCACTGTTGATGGGGAATCCCTGCGTCAGTGCGCGGATCATCTTAGGGACCAGATCCATATGCTCCTCTGCCAGTTGTTTCTGGGCAGGTGTCATGGGTTTCCTCATTGTGCTTCCCTCCCTTCAGAGTGCCGCCTGGAGACGGGGCCGCTGGTTTGCCAGCAGCTTCCTGGACTCCTGGATCACCTGGTCACACATATAGTTTCCGAACATCCCGATGTGGGCCTGCTCATCGGAAAGGCAGAACTTGTCCGCCATCCAGTGATAAGCGTCGGGCCGGCTTAAGATCCCCCGAAGCCAGATCTGGTCGAAGATCTGATGTGCCAGCATCCGTTTCCTCCGAAGTTCATGGTCTGCCAGCGTGCCTTTTGGGATCCGGGTTCCGGGGTGGACACCCACATAGGCGTCGCACCTGGGATAATTGCTGCACACATAGACCTTGCCGCCGTAGGACTTTTCCCCGTAGACGAAGGAAGCGTCCCGCAGGATGGCAGTGCCGCCGCAGTACGGGCAGCGGATGTTTTTCTTCTGTTTCATAGTCTGTTCACCTCAATTTCATACGTATGGTATAAGTACGGCATACGTTTATCATTCTTTACGTATTACGTACTTATAGTGTAAGGATAAAGGTGACAGATGCCCATAGGATGAGCGCCGAAACTGGTCCCAGATCCGGACCAAATGGCACTTTTCACCATTTTTACGGCCAGTCAGAGTAAAAGATGGCCTTGATCAGCGGAAACAGGCCGCTGTCCGTGAAGCGCTCATAGTTGACCGGTGTGAAGATGAAACCGGCGCAGAAGAGACGCACCAGGAACAGGATCACCAGCACCTTGCAGACCAGATACAGCCGCATGGTGCGCAGAGTCCATGGTTTTGCGGTGCGGAACTTCCGGTACAGGATATACAGCATGGGGAGAAAGATCAGCGTGGTAAATGCCTTGTCCATCCAATAGACGATCGTGATCAGATTACTCATGGCGTGTTCCTCCTTTCCTTTTCTTACTTATCCCATACGTAGAAGCTCCGGGAAACGCAACTTCACCAGTCATAGCAGGCTGCCTCCTGGAGCCGCAGAAGCGCTTCCGGCAGGCAGGGACATTCCAGCAGTTTTTCTTTCTGAAGATAGGGGTGGTACAGGGAGGCAAACTGTTCTTTCGTCATTGCGCCGGCGCATTCGGCAGGCTCCGGAAGACGGGGGAAAAGCAGCCCGGCATCCCTGATCGAAAGGACGCAGGGTTTCCCGTCCGGATCCGGATGGTACAGAAAGTCCGGCTGCCGGCAGAATCCGGGCATCTGGCAGGATACACAGCGCACATACACGCACTGGTGCCAGTTCCCCTCACAGCAGTCCAGAAAATGGCGGATATGTTTGGCATCCGCCGTACAGTGGATTCGTTCCATATCTGTCACCTTTCATAGAAACAGGCGGCCCCGCAGGAGGAGCCGCCTGGTCAGAGTCAGGGTTATCGGTTACTTGTTATCCTTCTGTTTCCGCCTGTGCAGATACAGGATGGCCAGTGCCCCTGCCAGGACAAGAGCGCCTGCCCCGATGCCGAGGTAGAGGAGGACAGGTGCATCGTCACCGGTCTTGACCGGATTAGAAACGGAAGGTGTTTCCGTCGGTTCTTCCGGTACTTCCGGAGGATTTTCGGAGAGATGTACGGTCTGTCCCGCATCGTCAATATCCTTGTGAGAGCAGATCTCCCGCTGTGTCCCGTCTGCATCTATATAGTAGAGGGTTTCAAAGACAACCAGGGATTTTCCTGCAAGGGAGCTGCCGTCTAAGGTAAATACAACCTCTACGGAGCCGCTGCGCTCTTCCGGTGTAAATGCGGTTTCTGCCGTGACCGGATTTCCGTCAAGAAGCAGTTCTTCCCCGGTTTCCTGATCCATCAGCACGCCCTTTAAGAGATAGGATGCCCCGGGAATCAGGTTTTCATAGGAAACCGTATCCTTGATGGTTACCTCGCTGTCGGCCAGGATCTCCTGATCCCCGTCCTCCCCGTCTGTGGCAGAGGTGCCGATCTGCGGGAAGTAGATACTTTGCGGATCGGAAGAAATGTCCCTGTGGGACGCAACCACCTGATCTTTATAAAGGATCTCCTCGAAGACCACCAGTGTTTTTCCGGCCAGTGCCTCTGCATTAAAGGTAAAGGTCAGCTCGGTGGTTCCGGAAGTCTCCTCCGGGGTAAATTCTGCTTCAGCCGTCACGGGCTTCTCATCGATCAGCAGCTCTTCGCCGGTTTCCTGATCCATCAGCGTGCCGCGGATCGTGAAGGTTTCCCCGGCAATAAGGTTCGTATATTCCGCCACATCCGTAATGGATGCTTCCGCCTTTGCAAGCCCGGTCTGGTTTCCAAGCTCCGGATTTGCTGCAGTGGTGCTGACAGAAGGCAGAACCAGGGTCTGCTCCGGTGAATCGAGATCCTGGTGGGAAGCGATTTCTTCCTCCCCATAATACAGGGACTCAAAAACAACCAGTGTCTTGCCTGCCGCTTCCGTGGCGTTGAAAGTGAACTCCACATCCACGGTCCCTTCCGTGCTTTCCGGTGTAAAGGTCAGCTCAGAAGTCACGGTTTCCCCGTCAATCTCCAATGCTTCCCCGGTTTCTTTATCCATCAGGATTCCCTGCAGGGTAAGCTCTTCTCCGGCGGGTACGTTGGAATAGGATACGGTATCAATGAGTGTTACCTCTTCATCTGCGTGAGCCATCTGAAGGCCGGTTTCGGAATCTTTCACCTGAGTACCGATCTCCGGGAAGAAGATGGACTGGTCCTGATCCTCGATATCGGCGTGAACAGCCATTTTCAGGTCATCCTGCCACAGTTCCTCGAAGCAGACCACGGTGGTTCCGCCAAGGCCCGTAGCGTCAAAGGTAAATTCTACTTCCACGCTGCCGGTAGATTTTTTCGCCGTAAAGGTCGTCTCTGCTGTGACCGGTTTTCCATCAATCTCAAAAGGTTCCCCGGTTTCTTTGTTCATGAGCGTGCCGACCACCCGGTACTCCACGCCTTTTTTCAGCCCTTCATACTCAACCGTGTCCACAATCGTTACCTTATCATCCGGTTTTGCCATATGGGAGCCGCTTTCTTTATCCAGTGCAGTGGTGGCAATCTCCACCTTGTCATTGGTCAGCGTTCCCAGGTCGATGGTAACAGAGTCCCGGTACACTTCCACATCAAAGGTAAGAAGGTTTCGGCCTTCATTGGCTTCACAGCGCTGTTCTTCGATGGTGTAAGTATCATAGATCAGGGCGCCTTTGGAATCATCCGGCTCGGAGGTGCCAAACCAGATGCCGTCTTCCGCAGTCTCGCCCCGGTTGGTATTGGACGTATGCTTGTTCCACTCAGCGGATGTGCTGGCGTAACCATTCTGGTCAGTGATGATCGTATGGCTTTCCCCGGTAGTTTTTGAGGTAATGGTAAACGGTACGCCTGCGAGCCGGGACAGATCCCCGTCACTGACTTTCACAAGCTCCAGATCCCCACGGATGACCTGGTTTTCAATGGATGAGCCGGTTTCGGTCAGTTCCACGATCTTGCCGTCTTCCGTGATGTCAAATTCCAGGGAGATACGGCCCTCGTTCAGATACCCTTCCGGCGCTTTTGTCTCATCCACCCGGTAATGGCCGTAAGGCAGGGCATCTTTCGCCGTGGAAGCCAGCCCCTTCTCATCCGTCACAAGCGTCAGGACGATTTCCCCGTTTTCGTAGGTTTCCCCGTCCACGATCACCGGATTGGCATTTAAGCTGGTGATGGTAAATTCTGCACCCTCTAAGGTAGCACCGCCCTGAGCGGCAGCTTCCCCGGTTTCGATGTCACGTTTCTGCACTTTGACGCCGCCCCGGATGATCTGGTTCGAGATGGAGTTGTCTTCTCCAGTCAGGTCCACCATTTCCCCGTTCTTAGAGATGGTAAACTCAGCGGAGAGGGTGCCTTCCCCTAAATAACCGGTGGGAGGCGTCACTTCATCTACACGGTAACTGCCGTAAGGCAGAGCGTCCGCAGCACTGGAAGCCAGTCCGGAGGCATCGGTCTTGATGGTCAGGACGACTTCATCCTTCTGATAGGTCGTTCCATCGACGACCACCGGATTATCATTCAAAGAGGTGATGGCAAATTCTGCGCCTTCCAGTGTGGCGCTGCCCTGGGGAGTGGTGCCGCCGGTTTCCAGATCCCGTTTCTGTACTTTGACACCGCCCCGGATAACAGCATCCGGTACATCCGGCGCCTGGTAAGCAGAGACAGTTTCTTCTGTGCCGCTGCTGGAAATGGGCAGAACGAACACCGTTTCATTGAGCTGGTAGCCCTCCGGTGCTTTGGTTTCCTGGATGGTCACGGTTCCAAGAGGCACGCACAGTGTTTTGCCGTCGCTTGCATAGTAGAACGCATCTCCGCTGACCTTGTATTCCTCCGTAAAAGAAATTCTTCCATCGTCTCCTGTGGAAAATACCCAGGTGCGGGCAGGCTCACTGCCGTCTGCAGCCGGATCCGTATCGGAGATGGTGGTGTAGAACTTCACGGTAAACTCCGCATCCTTCAGGCTGGCGGCACCCTGGGGAATGGCATCCTTTAAGTCTGCATCCAGCTTCTGAAGCACCAGGGAGAGCGGGTTATTCTGAGGGATTTCCTTGACCTCTGCCTTCACTGTCTCATCCGAAGAAACGGTCACATCATAGGCATTGGTATCCAGGGCGTATCCCGGAGACGGAGAAAGCTCTTTGATCGTATAGCTGCCGACCTCAAGATCTCCGGATTTGGCGTAGCCATTCTCATCGGTGGTCAGTGTCTCTACCAGGTTGCTGCCCTGATAAATGCCGTATTGGGCGCCCTTTAAGCTGTAATTGCCGTTCCCGTCAGAAACGGAGCTGTTTGCCGTGGATTTCTGGATCTCGATCCAGCCGTAGGGCTTTTCGTACCAGCATCCCGCTACGGTCTGATTGCTGTCAGATGGGATGATAAAGGCACGGAAGGAGTCCGGTGGAGCGGGCAGGCCCTGGATCGCATTGGCGATCTCCACCGCCTTATCAATGTAGCTTTGGGGCGCACCATAAAAGGCTCCGCTTCCGGCGTCATAATTGCTGTACACATAGGAAGCCACCAGATGGCCGATTACGTAGCGGTCATTTTCAGACCAGCCGCTTAAATAGGTGCCGGCGATGTTCTGCTCTTCATAGCCGTAACCGCCGGGCAGGTAGTAGAGCGCCTTGCGAAGCGCAGAGTCTTTTCCCAGCAGGTCGTACTGATAGCTGCCCGCCGCCGGCGTTTTCTTCATGGGCTGGACACAGTAGGCCGTGCCGTTGTTATCCACAGACATCTTTGTGGTGTAGTAATCGCCATAAGAGATTAATTCACCGGTCTGGAAATTAAGGGTTCCATCCGCCGCATGGGCTGTCATGGGGCTTGTGATGGCTGTCCCCGCAAGGACGATGGCTGCCATCAGGAAAGCGAAACAGCGGCGGAGGATGTGGGTTTTGATTCGTTTCATAAGTCTCCTCCTTTTCAAAAGGTACAGGGGAATGAAAAAAGGAAGTGCCTGCCCTGCATCAGACACTCCCCATGGGTTGCTTTGGCATCGTTACTCGGCTGCCTGCTGTCTGTGCCGTTCCAGGATCTCCAGAAGTTCCTGCCGGTCTGTGGTGATCAGCTCTTTTTCCAGGGCGGATGCCTTAAATTCCACAGTAATGTTATTGTTATTCGTGGATATCAGACCATTGCCCCGCTGGAAGTGTGTAATGTTCATCACCTCCGTTTCCGAGAGATGCAGGATCTGTTTCACCCGCTGCGCCTCTTCGTCTTCCAGGTTCAGGACAAGTTTAGTCTTGCAGTTGTTTATGATTCCCTTTCCGTACTTGCCGTCGTCCAGGGCAAAAAAGTCGTTTAAGTCCTGCGTTGCAAAGACGGCAGAACCGCCGTATCCCCGGATGATCTTGGCGATCTCCAGGACAAATTCCGCAGCCAGGCGGTTGCTGGACGCACCGATGAGCTGCCAGACCTCATCCACGAAGATGGCTTTTTCCTCCGTTCGGTTCTCCTTTGCGATATCCCAGACATAATCCAAGACGGTAAACATGCCCACTGTCAATAGATCCCCGGTCAGCTCGGAGATATCGAGAACCGTATACTTATTGGTCAGATCCACGTTGGTTTCCTGGTTAAAAGAGGAAGCAGAGCCGTGGACCAGCCGGTTTAAGATGTGGGCCATGCGTTTCGTGTCATCGCTTTCCATCAGGATATCGTAGACATCTTCCAGGATCGGCATGGGTTTATACCGGTCCGGATGAGCCGGATCGATCAGGGACTCGTTTTTGTGGGTGATCCCCTTTTTGGCATAGGTCTTGATCAGCGCCTCATCGAGAAGCTGCCGCTCCTCATGGGTCATGTCCGGGATCAGCAGGCTGAAGAAGATATGCAGCTTCTGGATCTTCCCGGCCAGTGCCGAGTTGTCCATGGAAGGGCCGTCCAGCAGCTCATTGACGGAGTTATCCGTTTTCCGGATCTCCATGATGTTGATGCAGTTCCGGCTGGCGGGGGAAATCTGGATGAACTCCCCGCCGATATTCTTGCAGGCCCGGTAGAACTCATGCCCTTTCAGCGGCGCTATGATGAAGACTTTGATGTTCTTGCGCCGCATCCGGGTGGCAAAAAGCTGCATGGTAAAGGTTTTCCCTGCACCGGAGCAGCCCAGGATCGCCACGTTGGCATTTTTGTACTGCCTGGAATCAAAGATATCCGCAATGACAAGGCTGTTGTTGTGCTTGTTGACACCAAATAAAATCCCGTTGTCATCACAGATGGAGTAGCTGACAAAAGGATAGCAGCTTGCCGCCCCGCTGGTTAAAACGTTCCGCCTGGAAAGCTGATACAGCTTCTTATCCAGAGATGCCAGGGGCAGCGTGGATAAAAAGCCCTGCTCCTGCAGAAAGTAGCAGGTTCTCAGGTCCATGTCCTGGGAGATCAGGAGCTTTTTCATCTCCTGTACCCGCCACTGCAGTTCCTCTAAAGTAGAGGCTGTGACGGTAATGAGAAGGCTCATGTAATAGAAGTCCTCATTATTCGCCAGCCCCTGTTTTAAGAAATAACCGGAGCGGATGGCGGAATCCAGGTCGTCATAGTCGGTATTGGTATCCGAGGCGTCCTTGATCTTGGAACGGTTGATCCGGATCTGTTGTCCCAGCCGCTGCTGGATCTTATCCTTTGGCTGCCGGTGGAGGTAAAAATCCACGTCAATGCCTTCCCCGGCGTTTACCAAAAGAGACAGCCACCCCGGCACCACCCGGCTTTTGTAGCCGGATGACGGTACGTACAGATAGGAGTGGTAGACCCCGTTGATCAGCACATAGCTGGAGTGCCGGAAATCCAGGGTTTCCGGGGAGAGAAATTCACTGATGCGGATGTCCTCGTCGGGCCGGTTCTCCTTTGCGTACCGTGCCAATACGGAAGCAATGCGCTCCTGCAAGGGATGGGTGGCGCAAAGGGAGCGGTTTAAGAGGGTGTACAAAACATCCGTGGTAAACTCATCCGGATTTTCATGCTCTGTGACCTCATTGCCGCACTGGTACAGAAAGGTCTTGGCTGTCTGCGCCGTCGTCTCCAGGGATTCTAAGATCTCCCGTTCCGTCACCTTCCGGTTGACGTTAAAAGGTTCATATTCCATAACAAGGAAGAACCGCCGGGAAACGGCTTCCCTGGAGCTTAGGTTCCGGACGAACTTCAGGTAATCTTCCTGCAGCTCCCGGCACCGGGGATCCGTTTCATTTTCCAGCTCCTGTCTGGATTTCTCCAGATGCTGGTTGATGTCCGCCCGTTTGGAGATCATCTTGATCTGCAGCTTCACCGGGCTGATCTTCAGGTAGCTGATAAAGCTGTAGATGATCCCCATCTGCTCCCGGGCGCTCCTTAAGAGGAAATTGATGGGTTCTACTTCCAGGATTTTTACATACCGGCCATCTGTCGTGTAGATGATGCCGTGATCAATCTTTTCAATGGGAAGATAGTCCTCTATGGTCTGAAACTTCCGTTTCTTTTTCCTGGCGGAAGACTGGGAAGAAGTAAGGCCGGCTTTTGAAGCACTTTTCTGGGCCTTCTCATCCTTCCGGCTCTGCTTTGCTTTCCTGGCCTGGGCCCTGCGTTCCGCTTTTGCCTGCCGGGCAGCAAGGCGGGCATCCTGTGCAGCCTGTTTCTTTTCTGCACGGAGCGTTTCCTTCTCCGCCCGCTGTTCCCGGCGTTTTGCCATTTTCGCACATTTCTGTTCATAGGCTAACTGCCGGATATCTTCCCTGGCCTGCCTGCGGATGCCCCGCCGGGTGGAGGTATCGAAGGATTTATGCTCACGAACCTTTGGCTCCCGTTTCTTTTTCCGTTTCGTTTTCCCAGAAGGAGTGGGGGAAGGGGAGCCGGACAGATCCTGCTGGGGCGCCTCTTTCGTGGGAGGTGCATCGTCCTGCTGACCGGCCCCCTCAAAAGGGGGAGAATCCTCCAAAGAGCCCTTTTTCGTTTTCTTCCGCCGTTCCCGTTTGGCAGGCTTTTTTGCTTCTTTCGTGCCAGGCTGCTTCTGCCGTTTCTTCTTTGGCTCCGGCATTGCGTCAGAGCGGTAAACCACCCGCCGGTTCTTCAAAAAGCGAAGGGCGTTCATAAGGAAAGCAGTGATGCTCTCTCCGCCGATCCCGATGAGGGATACCATGGCCGCCGGAAGGGCAGTCATGCACAGGATGATGATGCGGGTAGTCAGGGAAAACGGCAGGTGGACCACCGGCACCCCGATCAGCAGGGCGAAAATAATGGCTTCAATGGCATTGCGGATGTCAAAGGTGCCGTTTAAGATCTTGCCCTTTTCGATGAAGTTTGGCGGGATAAAGGAGGTCCGCTGCTCATCCGGATTGCTCATGGCAGCACCTCCTCTCCGTCCTGGGTGTTCTGTGCGGGATCCGCAGCATTTGCGGAAGCTCCGCTTTGCGTAGTTCCCGTTTCTTCTGTCCCGGTATCCGGTGCAGGTGATTCCGGTGCGGTCACATCCGCATAGCCGCCTTCCTGGCGCTGCTCCACTTCACTGCTGGAGACAGAAGGGAGGGTATCCACTACCGGTTTTTCATAGGTTTTTCCAGATGTCCCCAGCACCGTCCGCTCCTCTCCAAAAGAAAAAGCACCCGTCATGGTGTCATAGAACACTGGAAGGGTGCTGTCATCGGACAGGAGAAAATGCAGTTCAACTGTGGTGGTATCCGGATACCCGGTTTCATCCGGCAGATATTCTGCCGATGTAATGTCTGTCCGCCCGATAAGAGTAAGATATAGCGGAAACTGCTCCTTTAGGGATGCAGTCTGGGCGGAGGAGAAGAACTGGCTCAGTTCTTCAAAAGATAAAAAGTCCATCTCGGTCAGCTCCTCTGGCTGTGTTGTCTCTTCCTGGGTGGCGGCCTCTTCCTGTGCCTCTGGATCCGGTGTTTCCTTTTGTTCCCGGAGCTTGGAGGGAAGAAAGATGGCGACCAATAGGAGAAAGAGCATCAGGAGGATGGACAGGATTAGTTTTAATCTGCTCATAAGTGCTCCTCTATTTCTTCTCGAAAATCCAATACTGCGAGGAAGTCGCATGGATTTCCGTCATCATGTCAAATGCACGGCTCACGTAGTTCTTGGAGTCGCTATCATTGGGATCGTTTACCAGCACCTTCCCGTCCGCAGTCAGCCCCCGCAGGACGATAAAATGCCCCCCGGACGTGAATAATCCGGGACTCTGGGAGGAGATGACCGGACGGCCTTCTGATAACGCCTGCAGCACCGCATTGGCATCCGTGGTCTGGGTGACGCTTCCGCATCCGAAATGAGAAGCCGCCGCCTGGAAATAGGACCAGTAGGTGCCAGCCCCCGGCTTATAGTAGGAATTGCCGCACCAGGCGACTGCATCCACCGGAGTTATGGTGCTTCCGGTCAGGTAGCTTGCTACCATGGCAAAGGCAGTAGGGCCGCAGCCGCAGTCCGCAATCGAACCGGTGCCATAAGGGATATTGCCGTATTCCGTTTGGATGTAGAGAGGGATCTGCATCCCGCCTGCCGGGTAAGTGCCGCCGGTATTCAGTACCTGGTAATAGCGCAGGACATGATCTACATAGTCCTTGTCCCCGTAAATGGAATAGTTCCAGCCGGGCCGGGCACACATCATGTCCGAGTAGGCAATGGCGTTTTCCTTTGTATAGCCGCCATCCCGTTCCATCGCCCAGTCGATATAGGCAGAACCGTAGTTGTAGCCCTGGAGGGCCAGCTTAATCCGGTCCAGGTCCGCAGGGCCGGTACAGCCTGCTTTGGTCAGTACATCCCTGAGTGCCTGGATGCCACATTCAATGGAGTATTCCGGGTCAGTGATCGTACCGGGGCCTCTGGGAAACCGGGTATTGTATCCGCTTTCGGATGCCTGCATGGGATCGCCGCCTCGTCCTCCGGATTCCTGCATCATAACGGCAAGGATCAGTTCCACGTAATCGCTCATCCCATACCGGGCGGCAATCTCGGATACCAGTGACCGGTAGGCAAGCACCTCATCGCTGAGATTAACTGCCATAGCCGTGCCGGAAGCCGCACCAAAGAAAAGCGTCAGATTACTGGCATAGTTTTCCGCCAGCTCCTTTTGCTCCTCGGTCAAGTGAAACACATGGTCAGCAAAATAAGTGTCCCCGGCAAAGGATACGGTATAGGTATAGCGGGTAAAGGTAACGGTTTCCGTCTGGGGCGTTTCCCCTTCTGCGGCTTCCGTCTCCACTTCCACAGAAACGGTTTCTTCCGCTACATCATAAGAAAAAAGCCCGTCCTTGTTTTCCCGGATCAGGCTTTGGAGTTTGTCAATATTGATATTCTCATAATCATCCTGGCTGGCGCAGAACTGAGAGATCAGCAGGTGTGCGTTAACCGCAATGGTCGTCTCATAGGGATCTACAATCTGTACGGTGGAGCCTTCTGGAAGAGAGGCAATGGCAGCGTTGATCTCTTCTAAAAGATCTGCATGGCTTTCTTCCAGGACTTCCACAATCGCCTGCCTGGCGTTCTGGATATTTTCATTGATCAGGGCATTGCTGTTTAAAGCCCCGGTGTTTTCTGTCAGGGATCCGAAGATCAGCCCCGGCAGCATCAGGATGAATAGCACGGGAAGCAGTAAAAACCCCAGGATAACGGCTCCGGCTTTCAAAAGGGTATGCCGGTTTGCGATGGCAGCACTGATGGCTGCTGTAAAGGGACCGGCTGCTGCACCCGCCACGGTCTTGGACAGATGGGCGGCGGTCTTCATGGCCTGTAAGTGGGAGGCTGCACTGGTGCCTACATCGACAGCTTCCCCAAGGCCGGAGCTTTGCTCCGCCATTTACATCCGGTCCTTTCGCTGCGGGGCAGGCGGGAGCTTCTGGACAATGGATTCGTTGTAGGCGACTTTTCCATTGCCAGCGTCATACGGCGTTTTCTCCACCGTATCCTGTGCATACTGCTTATACCAGGCAGTGCCATCCACGGATTGAACCGTCTCAAAGCTGCCATGAGTAGGAGCTGCGTACTGGTCTGCACTGTAGAGGGCAAATTCCCGGCTGCCGGCATCCGTTTTTTCCACGCCGGTCATCCGTCCGCCGCCGATCTCCATGTTCGAGTAGGTGGCGGCATCCGGAGCAGAGGTGTCGATTCCCATGTAGGAGGCATAGGCTTTTGCCGCATCCTCCCCTTTGATGGAGCCGACCTGCCCGTAATTGCCCTGGGCGATATTGCTGATCACGTTATTGGCAAAGTCTCCGCCTTTCTTGAGCGAGGACTGATAGAGCATATTCCCGACGCTGGGCCCTTCCGAATAGTGGGTAGCAGCATTGACGGCTTCCCGCTGTACCTGGCGTCCCACTGCACCGGCAAGCCCTCCGGAGAGAAAGCTGCCGCCAACGGCTGCGCTTCCGGGAGAGGATGCCCTGCGGTATCCGCCGCCACCACCATGCCCATGGAAGGCTCCGGCAAGGCCCCGGCCTGCAATGAGCAGCTCCGCCATCATGTTCCCGCCGGTGTTTCCTACATTAATCCCCAGGGATGCCATAAAGCTGTCGATCTTCTGGGAAACCTTGAGGAAAGCAATGGCACAGAGGAACCAGATGAACACATTTCCGGTCACGGCTTCCTTTCCCTGTTCTGCTACGGCTTCCTCCACCTGGGCTTCTGTCAGCTCTGCCGCAAAGACCGGCATGGAGCAGAACAAAACCAGGCAGGAAACCAGTACCAGGGCAGTGAGGATTGGTTTCTTGTATTTCATGGACTCCTCCTTTCATCAGAGTGATAACGGGTTTGCGAGGAAAGTGCCGACCATGCTGGTAAACAGCCGCAGGCACCAGGCGTTCATCAGTAGCAGGAAGAACTGCCCGCCCAGCATCCGGCACCAGGATTTGAAGATGTTCCCGGTGGACTGGGAGGCACCTGTGGCAAAGGCAACCGGCGCCGTGTAGACCAGCACTCCCAAAAGGATGTAGCGCTCCGCTGCCTCAAAGAGCAGCTTGATGTAATTCCACGCCAAAATCAAAACTAAAATGAGGGCGATAATCGCCACGGCTCCATTGGCGCATACACCCAGGATGACGGTGATGACTGAATTGAAGCTGGCAAAATCCAGGGAGGGAAGCTCCTCCGTTAAGATCCAGTCATAAGGCGTCCCGGCGATACCAAGGAGCAGGTTCACGATGTCTTCCGCATAAAAGGCCAGGAAGATAAAAATAAAAGAACGGATGGAAAGTTTCAGGGGATCCTCTGCTTCGATTCCGGCACCCATGAAGTAGTTCTTGAAAAGCTGCCACACCCAGTTTAAGAGGATGAGGCCAAGAGCCAGTGCCAGAAACACATCGTACATGGTTTCAGCTGCAGGAAAATAGCGCAGGAACGTGTCCATGGAGCAGCCGAGGGCGCCCAGGACTGAAGTGGTGATCAGATCCAGGATGTTCATGACCTGTTCTGCGATCCATTCCACGATTCCGTCCAGTATTCCCATGTGGTTTCCTCCTTTCCGGGCTTATCCGCTGTATGTGCCTCCGGCAAAGAACGGGGTAATGTATGCCATAATAAAACCAAGGCCGTTCAGAATCGCCCAGGTAATGATGATCCGCTTCAGCCAGGCACGGCTCTCATCCACGGTCTTGCCGGATTTCGAGAAATTCATCAAAAGCAGCGCCACGGATGCGGTCACTACGGCGGCAATGGTGGATATGAGGACAATCTGGTTATAAACATCCTTCATGATCTCATTGGCCTTGTCCCACATATTGGAAGCAAGCACCGGCTGGACATTCGCTGCGACAAGCGTAAAGAGCAGGAAGGCTGCGTAGAGGTATTTCCCGTAGCAGACCGTCCGCTTTTTCTCCGGTGAAGAGTTTGCAGGTAACTGTTTCATGTATGACCTCCTTCATTGATCTTGAAAAAACGGACGGGATTGCTTTTCCCGCCCGTGCTTATAATTTCCTGCCTCAAAAAGCAAAAGCAGCCCGGTCAATGCGGACTGCTTCTGCAAAGCCATATGAAGTTGTTGAAGGGAAACCTCCTTTCCCTGCACGAAAAAACGCAGCCAATCCGGGCGGGAGGCTGCCGCCTTTGGATGCGCTGCGTTTTCGCTGCATATAATTTTGACAGTACCTATTGTAACACGGGGAAATTTACGGCACAATCGCAAAACCGTGCCAGTTTCGTGCGAAACCGGGAAGAATGTGTGCCACAATCAAAACGAAGAGAAAGCGGGAAGATTTGGAGAGAAGAATTATTCTGAACCTGGGAGATGGACGTCCCGAAAGAAGGTGTTATAGTCCACCTGAAAGATCTGGGACAGACCAGCAAGGACCGAGATGCGGATGCTGTAGGTACCGCCTTCGATCTGAGAGTAGATGCTCCGGGTGATGTCCAGATCCATAAGCTGCAGTTTGGAAACCACCTGGTCCTGCGTCAGTTTCCGCTCCATGCGCAGGGAGCGGATGGTTTCGCCAATCTGAATATCCTGTTTCAGTTTTTGTTCCATGAAAGAAGCCTCCTTTTTCGTGTTTCCGGGAGTATGCCGAAACCGATCTCGTGAATTTGCAATGTATTCATTGCAGTTTCCTTGATTCTACTGGATATTCCGAGTATAATTGCAATGTATTCATTGCAAAACCGCAGGGGCTTAGGCCCTGCGGTCAGTTCTGTTTCTCTACCAGGGAGGCTTTGGAGAGCAGCTCCTGGATCGTTTCGATGGTTTTGTTATCCAGGGAGCTGACATATTGGATGAGGTTTAAGGCAGCCGGTGGCATCCTGTAATCATGCGCCTGGCTTAAAAGCCAGCGATCCATGGACAAGCTGAAGGTTTTGGAAAGGACCATGGCAACTTCCAGAGATGGAAGTTGTTGTCCACGTTCAATCTTGGTATAGTATGAATAGGAAATGCCTGCTTTTTCTGCAGCATATTCCTGGGTGTATCCGAGCTGGAGCCGCCGTTCCTTCAGGATCCTGCCGATCCGACTGATTTCAGATTGTTCCATGTCCTTTACACCCCCTTTCCATGTTTGCCTTTATGGTAAGACATAAATAGTGTCTGAACCACACACTATTTATGCTCATAACAGACATAAATAATGCTTGTTACAGACATAAATAAAGCGGGAGGAAGGACGATGCAGAAGGGAAAGTATTACCGGATGAGAAAAGAACTGGTATGGGGAGCGGGCATCCTGGCTGCCCTGCTTCTTTTTTTCACAGCTTTTGGGAAAATGAAAGATACGGCAGATATGCCGCAACAGGAGGAGTTCACTCCTATGGAGTTTAAAGAACTGCCAGCAGTCCAGTCGGAGCTGTCGGATCCGGAGGACTGTTATCTGTGCGGTACGGCACAGGAAAGCCTGATGGGATATTTCCGGCAGTTTGATGATCTGGGGATTATCAGCGTAAACCCGTGGTACGTGCTGGATCTAGGCATCCTGCCCCATGAGGGGGATGGGACAGATACCAGCGGCACAAGGACAGCCATGACAGGAACCGGGGAAGGAGGAGACTTCTTTTCCAGCACACAGACGCCCTCCCGTGGGATTTCCACGGTGGAAGTCAGCTATGGGGAAGATAGCATCCTGGATGTGGAGAAGGCAAAAGCTATTCTTTGCCAGGACTGCCTGGATAAGCTGCTCGCTGTCATGGAAACCTACGGACCGGAAGGGGAGGAACCAAAGCCCAGGGATCTTTGTCTGGTGGATTTTCAGACGCTGGAGCTGTATTCCCTGCAGGAGCAGTATACCAGCTACTACATCCGGGATTATTATGTGCGGCTGGATCAGACAGAGGACGGGATGGAGATTGAGGCGGTTTATGCGCCGGAGCGGGATCGACGGGATATTCCGGGGAAAATCAGGCAGGCTGCCACTATGCTATCCGGTCCCTATGTGGTATGATGAAAGTATTCTAAGGGAAGGGAGTGGGATCGGATGCAGGAGCAGGAATGTACGCTGGATGTAAAGACGATTGAGGCGGCGGTCGCCGGGGAACAATGGGCACTTGGAAAGGTTCTGGAATACTATGAAGATTATATTGAAGAACTGGCGACGGTGGAAATCAGACAGCCGGATGGAAGCGTAAAAAAGATTGTGGATGAGGACCTGAAACAGCAGATCGGGCTGAAGCTGCTGGAGGAGATCCCGAAGTTCCCGCTGGAGGAAGCGAAGAAACAGGCTGCGGAGGAATGAGAAGGGAATTGGAAGTTAAAGAGGTGTCTGATTGTGAATGAAAGAGAAAAGATTATCCGGTTATGGTTTGATATGTGGCTGCAAAAGAAAGATTTGGGTATAGCCGAGATGTTTTCAGATAATGCCACCTACATTGAAAGCTGGGGGCCGGAATATCACGGCTCTGCAAAAATCAAACTTTGGTTTGACGAATGGAATACCCGTGGCACTGTGCTTCAATGGGATATAAAGCAGTTCTTCCACAAAGCCAATCAAACTATGGTTGAATGGTACTTCAAAAATCAGATGAATGATGGGAAGGTTGAAGCATTTGACGGAGTCTCCCTTATTGAATGGACAAGTGATGATAAAATCTTGTTTCTCAAAGAGTTCGGTTGCAACATCAATAACTATGACCCTTATCAAAATGGCTGTGTTCCGCAATTTAAGGGCGAAACTTCTCCGTGGTTCTAAAATCTGTGTTTAGAAGCCTATTTACAGCGGCCACGCTCCCCGGCATGGCCGCTTTCCTCATGCCCCGGCTCACGCCGGATAAGTCGGCTCCTGTGTAGCAGCGGCTTCCGCTTCCAGTACCCGC
>OERQ01000048.1_pt1 | contig 17761 bp, 18 predicted proteins | sample 1540011 | NCBI WGS metagenome assembly OERQ01 (sample SAMEA3891881, study PRJEB23780) | metagenome | biome: terrestrial biome; feature: animal house; material: Caecal content | place: Italy | collected 2015-05-05 | reverse complement strand
ACCGAAGGGTGGAGGCCGCCTTCGGCGGCCGGAACCCAAAAAGGAAGACATGACCAAAGGCCATGTCTTCCTTTTTGGAAGAGACGGTTAAAATCGATATTTTCTTGCGATAAGACAAAACCGCCGCGCAGCGGCGGACCCAAACCGGAGCCCAGCGATAGCGGGTCCGGTTTGGAAAGGAGCCGCGACAAAATGAGTGAGAGGTGACTTTTGTAAAAAAGTCGCCGCGAACGATATGTCGTCCGCGGCGACGTGGTGCGGGCATGGGGACTCGAACCCCAACGCGGTGAAGCACGAGAACCTAAATCTGATACATAAAAATGTCAATAGATTCCGTACGATGTCGCCAGAAACAGCAAACCATTGCGCTGCAAGCATTTCCGCGCTTTTCGGGCCAATTTGCTCACAAGCAGATTGACCCGTGTTTTTTGTTTGGAAAGAACAAGAGGAAAGAACTCGGGTCAAAAAAGAGAGAACGGATGTTGTGAGGGTTCGAAGCGTCTTTTGTAGATCGGACAGAAAAAAATGAGTATGTAGCATATCCGTAAAACGGTCATCACACGACTTCTCCTGCCAATGGCGAAATCAGGAGGGTTACAGTATGACAAATCATAAAAAGTATTATGCAGACAGATTTGCATGTTATCCAGATGTAGTAGACGTTATATCGTTTCGAGAAATGATGGGTGGTATCGGAGATACTTATGCACGGCGCCTTATCCACGAAGGGCGAGTTAAGCATATCTTTATTAAGCCTCACTACTGGATATTCAAACAGTCTATCATTGACTATTTGTTGAGCACAGACTTTACCAACAGTCGATTAGGCAGGAGGCGTTATGGTTCGAAGATTTAATGCTAACGGGGAATACGTGAGTAAGGAGCAATTCTGCAAGATATGTCACCTAAAAAAATCCAAAGCACGCCAACTTCTACAAAGTGGTCTTGTACCATGCATTGACACTGGGATACCTACGGCACGTTATCAGATTGCTCTAAAAGACGTGATTAAGTATCTGCAGGATCGAGAGATCGATCCGGAAAGATTTGGATACAGAAGAAATATAGCCAAAAGTAAAATCCATAACACTTTTGGGACGTATGATTCTGCTGTAGGAGCCAAAATGCGCCAATTAGCAGAAAAGTATTTGGCAGACGGACCCGATTTGCTTACTGTACGGGATATTATAGAGTTCCTAGGATACTCGAGGTACAGTATATATAACTGGAAAAATAAGTTGGGATTAAAGTATATCCGATTGAATGGAAAGCTTTTCTTCCCCAAAGCATGTTTTCTGGATTTCATTGCAGGGCCAGATTTTTACAAGATTTTGTATAAGACCGAGCAGCATATTGATTTATTGAGGAGGGCAGGCGCACATGAGGGAAAGTAAGGTAATAGGAGTTACGAATCAAAAAGGTGGTGTAGGAAAAACCACAACAGCCATAAATCTCGGATCAGCACTTATTGATGAGGGGAAAAGTGTTCTTTTAATTGACAACGACCCCCAGGGCAATCTCACGGCCGCACTGGGATATACTCCCGCTGAACAAAAACGAACACTGGCAAATTTTCTGCTGGCCGCCATTGACTACCCTGAGGACCTGGAAATTCACCTTGAACGCGGGATCCTTCACACGGGAAGCGGACTCTCCCTGATGCCCGCCAACCGTCGGCTGGCCGATGCGGCGGCCCGGCTTCAGGTGATGCAGCTCTCCCAGTATAACGCCGTGGGTGACACTGAGCGGTCCTGTGAAAAGGTCATGGACAGCCTCATGCCATTCCTGCGGGACGCCTACGACTATATCATCATCGACTGCGGCTTGAAACACGAACTGCTGACCGTCAACGCTCTTGCGGCGTCGGACTACTGCATCATCCCGGTCCAGTCCCACTTTCTCGCCAGTGAAGGCGTCCCGGATGTGCTGGATATGGTGCGTTCTGTCAAAGAGAAGTTTAATCCGAGCCTGGAGGTTGCAGGTATACTGTTGACGATGTACCAGACCAGACCTCAACTGTGTCGCAGTGTCCGGGAGAGCGTAGTGGACATCTACGGCGACTCTTACCATGTGTTTGAGCGGCCTATCGAATACTCCATCAAGGTGGCGGAGTGCCCGGCGGCAGGCCAGAGCATTTTTGAGTATGCGCCCAAAAATGCCGCCGCAGATTCTTACCGCAGTCTTGCCCGGGAGGTGCTGCGCCTTGGCTAAGGCTGACATGAACGCCATCCTCAAGCGCAGGATGGCGGCTACACAACAGGCCTCTGAACTACAGGCCAGCGATAAAGCATATCAACAGATCTTTCAGTGTGCGCCTCCCCCGGCTCTCTCTGAAATCTGCGACCTTCCGCTGGACAAGCTGGACAGCTTTTTTACAGCGGACATCGGGTTTAAGCCCTATGCCCCCGCAAAACTGGAGGCATTCGCCCAGCAGCTGCAGGAAGAAGGGCTTTTGGTCCGGATCATCGTCCGGCACATTCCCCACTCTGACCGTTATGAGATCCTAGCTGGACACAACCGCACCGCCGCAGCGAGGCTTGCGGGTTGGACCAAAATCGCAGCAGAGATCGTGGTGGCGGATGATGCCAGAGCCATTTCCATCGCCACCCTTACGAACCTGCTTCAGAGGCAGGATCTGTCTATCATTGAGAGGGGCAAGGCATACAAGGCATTGCTGGAGGCGAAAAACCGGAACGGACAACGCAATGCGGCGAAGGAAACCTTTGGCGATAATCGCCAAAGGTACAACGCCCGAGCTATCGTCGCGGAATTTTTCGGTGTGACCGAGTACGAAATCCGCAAGGCCATCAAACTGACTCAACTCATTCCAGAACTGCAGTCCATTCTGGAGGACAACCCCAAAAAGCTCAACCTCGCCTGCGCAGTCCTCGTTGCCGACTATGATTCAGAATCACAGGGGGCCTTTGTGGAGATGTGCGGGATCAAGGGGTATCAGCTCAATAAAGCCACCGTACAGTACATAGCCCGGAAGTGCCCGCCGCCTGCGGCGGACAAGCAGCTTATTTTTGCCGCATGGCGTGAAGCACGCGCCGAGGCGGACAAGCGGCGTAGCGCCCCGCCAAGGAAGATCTCCTTTGATCGCAAGAAATTTACCCCCTATCTGGACAAGATTGGCAGCGACCAGGAGATTGAGGAGTTGTTTTTACAATTCTTGCGGGAGCGAACTGGCTGATGTGTCAGGTCTTATATTCAAGGCTTACCGAAAAGGCTCGATATCACCTTAACACAAAACTTGGCACCGCAATAGCGGCGCCAAGTTTTTATTTTGCGAGAGGAGTGTGTGACATGAACGAAAATCAGGAGATGGGGCTTCAGCACCGCATTGTTAGCCCCTTCGATGCCAATGCAATTTGCAGAGTACGCAGAATGGGTCTGATTGCAGATACAGGACTACCGGACCAAGACATGATCATGTCGCTTAGCCGCATCTATGCTGGACAACTTTTTGACGATTATTGCGATTTCTTTCAAGATGCGGACTGTGCGCAAGAAATTCTTAAGCAGTTTGTCAGCGAGGCGGAAGAAGCCGACCCCAAAGAACGGTTTATAAGGATTTGCCTTCAATATGACACCGTTTATCAGTCGCTCCCTGATCCGGTATGGTGGATTAGCGGAAACGCGGATTTGGTTGAGTTGTTCTCTGCGGGCTTTGTAGGCCGAATGAAACAGCTGTTGGAAGTAGGTTCCGAAGGAGGTACGCCATGAAAGGGGTTAAGGTGTATCAACCGATTGGGAAATCCGGCTTCATTACACCATTTCTAGAAGGACTAGAGCCAAAGTTACGAGAAAAGCTGGTGTGGCGTATCTATTTCCTTTCCCATACCCCGCTTGAGGAATTGAAGGAGCCGCACTATAAACATTTCAGTATCGAACGCTACAGCAGTCTTTATGAAGTGCGTGAACGCGGAAGAGTGCTGATTCGGATTATTTTTACCTATTGGGACGGAGATGTTCTGCTCCTGAATGCCTTTGTGAAGCGAAAGCAGAGGGACACGATACAGGCACTGGAGCAATCACTGAGAATACTGGCGGAACTCCAGAATCATCCGGAGTACGCAGTAGAATTTATTGTCAAGGAGGAACAATCATGAAGCCGACTATCTGTATCACGATTTTGGCTGCCGCACTGGTGCTAGTAGGTGCGGGACTTTTGTGGAGTAGGAGGACGAGTGTATGAAAAAATGTGTTTCGCTCATTTCGCTGGCGCTGGCTTTTGCCATGTCCACCGGCGCCTTTGCCATGGAGGTCCCCACAGACACAGTTGTGCAGAACCTAAATGGCAGCCAGCAGGTTATCAAGACCTTTACTGTCGCACCGGATGAAGATCCCCAGACACTAATAGAAGAGCCATTTGAGCTGGAAGGGTACTTGTATACCTTCAAGGACATTACAAAAGTTGAAAATCTCATTGATGATACGAAAAGGTATACGGAGGTCGTTACGGTTGAAACCACAGATGATGATTTAGGTGTCATCCTGGAAAAGCTCATGCCAACCATTGAATATGATGATGGGCAATACCATGGCACGCTGACACTGGATCATACCAGCCTGTACACGGAGGCGACAAGCTATTCGACAAGAAGCTATACCGTCAGTGAGACAAAAACCATTGGGCAGTTGGATCGCAATGATATGAGCTATGTCCCTGCTACAACAGTGAAAAATGGTGTGACATTGTCTCTTGCAGACGTTGACTGGCAGGTCACTGGCACAGATCTTGTCGGAGAGGTATTGGCGCCATCCTCCTATCAGGCGGTAGCTACTTATTCCGGGAAAGCGTACTATACGGCCGCGGATGGGTATGTGACAACCGCCGAATATGTCGGTGAGATCAGAAGAGAAGGGATCGAAGACATCACCTATACAGTGACCTACCTTGGCGAGCCGGTCTTGCCCTCATATGAAGACGAAGCGAATGGCGAGGGCTGGGCCAGTAAGCTTAAAGGTGTTTGGCCCTATCTTGCTGGTGGATCTTGCTTCCTGGCAGCAGGGGTCTTGGGCACACTCCTATGGCGTTCACGCCGACAGGTGAAGCTGCTGCGAGAGGCCCAGGACACCCTGCAGGAAGACGATTTTGAAGAAGGAGAGGAGGACCAGGGCGAATGAAACAGATAAGAAAGCTTCTATGCTTCGTTTTGGTGACACTTTCAGTGACGTCCATCGCCAGTGCCGCAACGGACTATACTTTTGAAACGGACGATACGCCGGAGTATTATCCATCGACCTCGTACGAGGAGATCTATGGTTCGCTTTATAATTATGGCGGCCCCAATATTGTAGACTACCAGATCCCGGAACTGGAGTATGGGACCTTCTCAACAACGCAGACGGGGATCATGGAAAAAGCTCTGCTTCCCGGGCTGCAGGCCAGCGTCAGTACGGCATCCGGCGGCGGATATGGTATTTCGGGAGGGGCCTATGGTATTTCCGGAAGCATCGCCGCGTTACCGGAACTGCCGGAGGTGCTCCCGGACTTCCAGAATCAGCAATATCAGCCTCCCGCCTATACCAGCGTGGAGGGGATGGAGCGTGAAGACGGCAGCATAGGCACAATTCAGATCCCCTCGCTTGATATTTCCATGAAATTATGGGAGGGCGAGACGAACGCCAGCATGGCGAAGGGGCTGGGGCATTATTCCTCGACCTCAGCTTGGGATGGAAACGTTGGAGTCTGCGGCCATAATCGCGGAGCGAAATATGTGATCGGCAGCATCAAGGACCTGGACATTGGCGATACCATCACATATACCACGATTTATGGCACACGGACCTATGCTGTAGAGACTGTAGAGATCATCGACAGCACTGACTGGAGTTATCTCCAGTCTACCGCGGACAACCGTGTTACACTGACGACCTGTCTTGCGGATCAGCCCAGCAAACGTGTCTGTGTTCAGGCTGTAGAGGTTCGTTCATAAAAAGTTCAAAAGTATTTTTTCGTGCCAAATCTGACGTATATGCATGTGAGAGGAGGAAAAAACGCACTGTTTCATGGGAATTCGTTTTTGTGACGTAAGGAAATAGAAAAAAGCTTTGACACAGCGTGTATCCTATACTATTTTGGAATTACCAGGCAGGAAATTGTAGGAAGAGGTGATCGCTGTGGCATATGAATTCCCGAGGGCAAAAGCAGAGCGGACGGACGATAAGGAGGTGCGGATTCGCCTTGATCTGACACTGGATGTCCCACATGAGATCGCTGAGCAGCTGGAACTGTTGGGGCTCCAAGACTTTGAGGCCTGTCAATATGACGCGGAATACCAGCGGATAAAAATGAGCACCAGCACCGTGCTGTTCCGAGAGGGGGCGTGATACAGTGAGACGTTGTCGCGTACGATTGGCTTTGGTTGGCCTGTGTGTGGCCTTTATGATTTCCGGTACATCAGCTGCCGCTGAAAATCTTGATGAGCAGAAGACCGCCGCGGAATATCTTTTCCATCAGAATATCATGGTTGGAAACCAGGATGGAGACATGTGCCTCGATTCTCTCCTCACCAGGGCGGAGCTGGCAGTGATCCTGAGCCGGTTGACAGTCAATCAAGAGCATCTGTCGGCAGAGCGTGAGTTCTACGCCGGTGAATGCCAGTTTGCGGATGTGCCGGACTGGGCAGCCGTCTATGTGGGATACTGCGCGTTTAACGGATTTATGGTGGGGTATGGAGACGATATTTTCGGAGCTTCAGACCCTGTAACTCCGGCAGCGGCCTGCACAATTATTCTTCGCTATCTGGATCTGCCAGGAACACCGGCGGAATACGATACCGCCTGTAAGACGGCGTATGAGTTGAGCCTTATTCCCCAGGATACCGCACAAAAAACAGCTCTGACGCGTGGGGAGCTGGCGGTGATCCTTTATCGTACGCTGCGCTATGAGGGACAGCCAGATTTACAGACCTCGGCCGAAGACAAAGAAAAGACGGAGGACGACTCCCGGTACATCCCCCAGGTCGGGGATGTGATCCGGTGCGGCGATGGAAGCGACTATACGATCACGGACGTCAGCCGGTATGACGCCAACATGTTCGCGGACGGCCCTCTGGGCCCCCTGCCGGAGCCCACGTGTGACTGGTCTCAGTTCGACCAGCCGGAGCTCCCGGCGGCGGAGGCCAGAAGATTCCAGACTGAGGCAGGGGACTACCTGTTCCTGCGGAACCTCTATGAGACCCGGCGCATGCTGTACACCCTCTACAACGCCATGGGAGAGAATGAAGCTACTTGGGCGAACGGCAGTGCGGTGCTCCGGGAGGACGGAACGCCCTGGGTCCACATCGAGCTGACCATGCCGGAGGATCTCACCGCCTATCCCTTCTGGCCCTGGCGGGAGGATCAGGTCACAGCCTTTTTCCACTCCCGGCCGGGAGGGACCTTCTACCTGGAAGTCTGGGATGTGTTCGCGGACGGGATCTTCCAGAGGACGGAGTACAACATCCGCGCGAGATAAGTAGGCCAACGTCTTGCATTTTACCTTGAATTTGATATAATACTATCAAAGAGATGATATGCAAGGAGTGATCAAGTATGAAGATCAGGCCCTCGTCCGCGCTGCGGAACGACTACACCGCGATATCTGAGCTGGCAAAGGTCTCCGGTGAACCCATCTTCATCACCAACAAGGGAGAGGATGACGGAGTATTTATGAGTATGGCCGCCTTCGAGGAGCGGGAGAAGATGTACCGCCACCGGGACAAGATCTACGAGGCGGAGATGAGCCGTCTCAGAGGTGAGCCGGTATATACACCGGAGGAGATGGACGCGGAGATGGAGGAGCTGTTCCATGCCTACGAGGTATAAGCTGGTCTATCTCGCGCCGGCGGCCCAGGACCTTCGGGAGATCGTCAAATTTCACATCACTGAGGTTGGCGTCGCGTCCTCCCGCAAGATCTACCAGACCATCCAACAGACCATCGGAAAGCTGCGGGATTTTCCGTTGATGGGCCAGACTCATCCGGACCCCATGCTGGCGGCGGGAAGTTTTCGAAAGCTGGTGTTGACCCGCACCTATGTGGCGATCTACAAAGTGGAGGACGACACAGTGTACATCTACCGGATCGTCAACGGCGCCACGGACTATCCCAGACTGCTCAAATGAAGTAAATATCATCATATCATAGGAGCGCGTGCCCATTGTGGGCGCGCGCTCCGCTGTTTACCAAAACAAAAGAATGAGGAGGAAACGCTATATGAAACGAATCGCGGCACTGCTCCTGACCCTGCTCCTAGTGGTGGGACTGCTGCCCACTGTCGCGTTGGCGGCGTCCAGCGAGGAGGAGGCCCTGGGCGAGGTGCAGATCTACCACGACGGGACGGAGATGAGCTATCTCTCCATCAACGGCCGTGTGCGGACCCAGGTGTTTACCTACTACAACTACATCAACGCCAAGGGCCAGTCGGTCCGTGTCCCGGCCTACTGCGTGAATCCCAACACCGCCGGCGTGCCCCAGACGGTGCCCGCCGGGACGGGGATCAAATACCTGGCCAACCAGCGTGCCACGGACCCGAAGATCATGGGGATCGTGGCCAGCGGATACCCCACCCGCAGCCTGGAGCGTCTGGGGCTGGCCAGCGAGTACGAGGCGTACTACGCCACAAAGATGGCCCTCTGGTGCTACCTGCTGCCCAACTGGGACATCGCGGACCTCACGGTCAACCCCGCCGCGGACCAGGCGGCGGCAAGCCGGGTCCTGGCCGCCGCCAAGCTCATCTACACAGACGGCATGTACTGGGACAAGGTCCTGACCCCCAAGATCACGGCGGTCCCGGACCAGGAGCAGGCGTATCCCGTGACTTTCGAGGGCAAGGAGTATTACCAGCAGCTCTTCACCGTGACCAGCGAGACGTGGGTGGATGGCGGCGTGGTCTACATCTCCTTTGCGGACCCCAGTTCTGTGCCCGAGGGGACCCGGATCGTGGGACTGAGCGGCAATGACATCACCGGCATCAACTGCGTGGAGGCGTCGGAGGGCGGCTTCTCCGGCCAGTTCAAGATCCTCTACCCCGCGGAGTCCATTGAGGGGCAGAGCGGCAGCGTACAGCTGACCTTCACCTGCGACAGCTACAAGTACGCCATCTTCTACGCCACCTGCGCGGAGGTGGACCAGTACGGGAACATCCAGAACTATATGTGCGACACAGACCCCCTGGTCCCCATGGAGGCGGACGCCTACAGCACCTACGGCGGGGCGACGCCGCCTGAAGAGCCCGAGGAGCCCGGCACCCCGGAGGAACCCGCCGCCGGCGGGCTGCGGATCGTTAAGCTGGAGGCCGGAACGGAGATCCCCCTCAGCGGCGCTGTCTTTGAGGTCGTGGGGCCTGACGGCGACACCATCGGGAGCTTCGCCACCGACGCCAACGGCGAGATCCAGATCCCGGAGGCCGTTCCGGGCAATTACACCATTTATGAGCGGGTTCCCCCAAAGGACCACCTGCTCAGCGAGAACGACACGCAGAACGTGACGGTCCGGGAGGGTGAGACGGCCACCGTCACCTTCGAGAACCAGCCCTACGGGGACCTCCGGGTGGAGAAATTCAGCGACACCGGCGAGGGCCTTGCCGGTGTGCAGGTACAGATTAAGCATATCGAGAGCGGCAGGACCTACAGCGGCACCACGGAGCCCGGCGGCGCTGTCCAGTTCACCGGCCTCCTGCCGGGAGCCTATGAGGTCCGGGAGATCGCCGGCATCCAGGGCTGGATCGCGGACACGGAGACTGTCCAGACAGTCACCGTGGTGACCGGGCAGACCTCCACCGTGTCCTTCACCAACAAGGAGCTGCCCGGCCTGCGGATCGAGAAGTATGACCGGGTCACCCAGGAGGCCATGGCCGGCGTGACCTTCCGGATCTGGCGGGACGGTGAGCTGCTGGGGGACTTCACCACCGGACAGCTGGGCGAGATCCTGTTGGTGGATCTGGACCCCGGCACGTACCTGGTCCAGGAGGTGGCCTCCGATGATGAACACGTTGTGGAGTCCATGCCCCAGGAGATCGAGCTGAAGGCGGGGGATGGGATCAAGCAGCTGGTCTTCTTCAACGACAGAAAGCCGGGTATCCACCTCATCAAGGTGGACAGCGTGACCATGGAGGCCATCCCCAACGTCCGCTTTGAGTTCAAGCTGGTGGGCGGCAGCTACCGGCAGGAGCTCACCTCCGATGAAAACGGGGAGATCGACCTCTCCAAACTGGAGCCCGGCGCCTATGAGGTCCGGGAGCTGGAGGCCCCGGACGGCTATCTCATTGACGACGCTGTCCGTGTGGTACAGATCGATCCCAATGAAAACGCCAATTTCGTGTTCACCAACACCCCCAAGCCGGCCCTGCGGCTCATTAAGGTCAGCTCGGACGGCTCGCCCCTGGCGGGGGTGCATTTCCGCATCGCCAGGATCGAGGATGGGAGCCGCTACCTGGACCGTGTTACCGACGAGAACGGTGAGATCAACATCACCGACCTGGAGCCGGGCGTGTACTCCGTGAAGGAGACCGCCACCGTGTCGGACCACATCCTTGACCTGCGAGAGTACCACGTGGAGCTGTTCCCCGGCCAAACATCCACGATCACCATCGAGAACCAGCGCCGCCCCGACCTCGTGGTCTACAAGCGGGACGCCGATACCGGGGAGCCTGTTCCCAACACGGTGTTTCTGGTGGAGGCCGCGGACGGCCACAGCGTGGATGAGATCAAGACCGACGCGGAGGGCAAGGCGGTTCTGACCAACCTGCTCCCCGGCGTGTATGAGATCTCCGAGAAGTCCGTCCCCGCGCCCTACCTCATGGACGCGGAACCCCAGCTGGTCACTTTGTACGCCAACCGGACCCATACGGTGTACTTTGAGAACCACAAAAAGCCGACCTTGACCGTCAACAAAGTGGACAGCGTCACCGGCAGCCCCATCCAGGGAGCAAAATTCGAGGTGTGGTACGGCAGCAATAACACCACCACCGGGGAACTCAACAGCCTGGGTACGTTCTTCTCTGATGAGAACGGACAGTTCATTTTGGAGCTGCTCCGTGACGGCTGGTACAAGGTGACGGAGCTGGAGCCGGCGGCCGGGTACACCATCAAGGAGCCCGCCACCCAGGAGTTCTATATCTCCGGCGGCGAGAGCAAGACCATCACCTTTGAGAATGTGCCCAAGAACGCCATCATTGTGGAGAAGTACGACAGCGTCACCGGCGAGGCCCTGGGAGGCGCCATCTTCCAGCTGCGGTATCTAGCAGGAACCAGCGGCACCGGGGGAACGGTCATCGGCCAGAAGGTGACCGGGTCCAACGGTATGGCCATCTGGACCGGGTTGGAGCCTGGAACCTATGTGGTCGAGGAGGTGGACCCCGCGGACGGCTACAGCGTCATCCAGTCCTCGGAGACCATCTTCCTGGCGGACAGCGGGGAGCAGAGCGTCGTCACGGTGCGCTTTGAGAACATGCCGGACGGGAATCTCCTGATCCGCAAGGTCTGCGCCACGGACCCCAGTGTGACCCTGCCCAACGCGGAGTTCAAAATCGCATATGCGGACGGCACCCTTATCGGTGACAGCAACGGCGTCTACCGGACCGACGAGAACGGTGAGATCCGCGTCGAGGGGCTGGCCCCCGGCAAGAGCGTGGTGGTCACAGAGACCCGCGCGCCGGACGGCTTCCTCATCGACACCCAGTCTCAGACCATCCAGATCCGGGAGGGCCGGACAGTCAGCCTCACCTTCAAGAACCAGCCCAAGGGGGAGCTGATCATACAGAAGCGGGACAGCGCCACAGGTCAACCCCTCCCCGGCGCGGAGTTCAGAGTGACGACAGCCGCCGGCTGCGAGGTGGGCCTGGACGGGGTGATCGGCGACACGACTCTGACACAAAACGGGATCTTCACGACGGACGCCAATGGCGAGATCCGCGTCTCGAATCTGGCGCCGGGCGCCTATGTGGTGACTGAGATCCGGGCGCCCCAGGGGTACGTTATGGATTCCCCCTCTGTCAATGTGGTCATCGGCCAAGGCGGAGACACCCAGACGGTGGTCATCACCAACTCTAAGGCCGGCAGCCTGATCATTGACAAGCGGGATTCCCTGACAGGAGAGCCGCTGGAGGGGGTTGCCTTCCGCGTGACCACTTCCACTGGAGAGTATGTCCCTGATGAGGATGGCTACATCTCCAGCAACGGGATCTACTATACCGACCGGGACGGCAAAATCCAGATTGACGGTGTGGTAGGCACACTGGTCGTGACGGAGACGGAGACCATCCCCGGCTATACCATCGACCCGGCCACGCAGACCCAGACGGTCCAGGTGAATCCCAACGACACCCAGACCCTCTATTTTACCAACACCCCTACCACGACGCTGGTGATTGAAAAATATATCGAGGGCACGACAACGCCCCTGGAGGGGGTGACCTTCTTGGTCACCGACAGCTCCGGCGCGGTGGTTGGCAGCGGCAACGGCGAATATATCACCGATGAGAACGGCCGCGTTGTCATCACGGACCTGGAGCCGGGCACCACCGTCACCGCGCGTGAAGTCAAAACTTTGGAGGGTTACGTCCTGGACGGCACGCCCAAGTCTATCGAGATCAAAGAGGGTGAGGTGCAGACCCTCCGGTTCTACAACCAGAAGCAGGGGACCCTGGTGATCCGGAAGCTGGACAAGCTGACCGGCGAGCCTCTGGCCGGCGTGGAGTTCGAGCTGACCTATGCCGAGGGCGGCTATGTGGATGACGCCAACGGGCATCTGTCCAGTAAGGGCCTGTACTCCCAGACCCGCAGCAACACCCAGCGGGCGCTGATGCAGCCGGACGAGATTCAGCGTATGGACAACAAGCAGTGCATCGTCCTGCTGCGCGGCCAGAAGCCCATGCTGCTCTACAAGATCATCCCAGATGAGTTCTCCGCCTTCCGCAGGCTGCGGCCTACGCCGGTCAGCGAGCACATTCCCGCGTGGCGTGCGCGCCTTGCCAATGAGGCAGAAAAGCAAGCAGGGTATCCCGGGCAGGAACCGCACCAGGCGGAGCCGGACCCAGCGCCCGCGCCCCAGCTGGAAGCAAAGACGAAGGAGCCGAAGGACGGGCCGGAGCTGCGGTTTGACTATGACTTTACCGGCGGGGACGGTGACCTGGGCATGGTGGAGAAGCCAGTGTCCTCGGTGCTGGGCGAAGACATGCCGGAGTGGGGCTGAGGTCCTTTCCGCAGTCATGCCGCCGCAGACGAAACATCGCCCTTTCGATATGCTTACACGTGAAAAAAGGCACAGGCGGATCTCGCTCCGTCTGTGCCTCGGCTGTTATTGCTCTCCCAGAATGCTCTGCCATTCCCGCCTGTTATACAGCACCCGCAGGACATGGACGCTGCCGCGGCCCTTGTCCACAACATAAAAGACCACATAGTTCTCCGCAAACAGCCGGCGCACGTCCATGGCGGCATATGGCTCATCATCCACGACACGGTTGCGCTCGGGCATGGAGGCCAGCGAGAGGATCTCCGCTTTGATGGAGGTGTAGATGCGCTGGGCGGCGGCGGGTTCCCTCAGCGTATTGGAGATATAGTCCAAAATGTCCTGAAGGTCCTGCACGGCAGGCTGGGCGATCTCGATTTTGTACTGTGTCAAGCGATTATTTCCCTCCCAGCTGAAACCGCCGCTCTAACTCTGCAAAGACGTCCTCGGCCGGTCGGCTCTGTCCAGTCTTGACAGCGGCAAGACCCTCGTCCAGCAGCCGGCGCAGCTCCTGCCGCCCGCTGAGACGTTCGTATTCGGCGTGGGACATGACCACCAGATCGCCGGTCCCATTCTTTGTAATGAATACCGGCTCCTGATACTTGTGGCAAAACTCCGAGATCTCATTGTATTTGTTTCGCAAATCGGAACTTGGACGAATATTTGTCACTGTCAGCGCCTCCTTACACATCATATGCATATTCTATCAAAATAATGATACAAAGTCAAGGGGGAGCGGTATGCAAGGGTGTAAAAGCCACTCACAGTATGTTGCATTTTCATTGAATGATCCGCACCTGGAATGTGAAAACGGACTGGAGGTATCCCTATGAGGGCTGCGAAGCTGAAAGAACGCCCCGGCTTCTCTTTGATGAAGCAGACGGACATACAGAATATCTACTACATGCAGATGCCCCGCTGGCTCTTCTCCGATCCCCGCTACGCCGACATGAGCCTGGACGCCAAGGTGGCCTACACTTTTCTCCTCAACCGCTTCCAGCTCTCCCGCAGAAAGGGCTGGGTCAATGACCAGGGCGAGGTATTTGTCATCTTCCCGCGCCTTGCGCTGGCCAAGGAGCTGCGAGTGTGCGAGAAGCGGGTCACCGCCGCGTTCCGCACCCTGGCGGAACGCAGGCTTATCTGGGAGAAGCGGTGCGGCCGGGGCGACGCTAACCAGATCTATCTGGCCCGTGTGGAACCCATGGACGACCCGGACTACCAGTGTGCCCCCTTCCTTACGGACGAGGGGGAGGAGGGCGGTTGTAGAACCGCGGATCTGGCGGGTCTTGAGAATGCGCCGGAAGCACCGCTGCCCTCAGAGCCGCAGGATCTGCCGCTCCAGAACGGCGGAATTGTCGGTTCTGGAACAGCGGAATCGGCGGTTTTAGAACTGCCAGTTCCGCCGTCCAGTAAGAAAGAAAAAAGAAAAAAAGAACGCAGTGAGAAAGAAGTCAGTCAGTCTGTCGCGCCCCCGCTGCCGGCGGGCGCGGCCTGGGACGGACGGACAGGCGATGAGGAAGAGGAACTTCTGGACATCCTGGATGCCTGTGAACTTGACTGTTTTGCCCCGGAGACGGCCCGCGTGTTTGAAAACGCCGTGGAGCGGCTGTTCTACTCGGACGGCTTCCGCATTGGGACCGCCACGCTTCCGAAACGCCGCATCCGCGCCAAACTCAAACTGCTGGACGGCATGGTGCTGCGCTCCGCGGAGAGCAAACTGGCCGCCAATCTGGAGCGCGAGGTCAAAAACTCCACGGCCTATACCATGGCGACCATCCTCAACTGCATCGCTGAGAGCGACAGCGACCTGATGGTGGACCCCTATCTCAACAGCCTGCGCGCTCCGCCAGAGAGGAGGTGTTAAACGATGCTTCTATCCAAACAGCAGCGGTATGTGCTGGATGTGCTTCAGCGCCTGGGCTGCGCGCGGAAAAATCAGTTGGAGGCCCTGCTGAAGGCGCGGTTCTTTCCTCCGGAGAAGGAGGTGTCGCCCGGCCTTCTGGACGCCATGCTGCGGCAATTTCGCTGCGGCAACATCGAAGTGCGCCGCGAGGGCGATGTGATCTTCCTACCGGGGAGACAGCCTGACGAGCGGCTGCTGGAGGCCGTCGATGTCATGCTGGAGCTGTCCGGCGACACCCCGTCCGATTTCTGGGCAGAGGACAAGGGGGCGGTGATGCTGCGCTTCTCCGTAGCCGGAAGGCGAGTGAGCCTATTTGCCGTACTCTACACCGGCGATCTGATAGGCCCCGATGTACGGGCGCCCCCCGCTGTAAGCGGGTCCGAGCGGGTGGTGGTCCTGCTTTCAAGCGACAGCTCACCGCCGACGCTGCCAATCCCCAACACGGTGTTTTACGCCCTGCGGCAGAAAGACGGCTCCCACCGTTTCTTTGCCCGGAAAGAAAACTGACATGATAGAAGGAGGAATTCGCTATGCCCAAAAAGAAAGCCGTACCCGAACCCTCCCCCGAACGGGAAATGGAACCGGTCTCCGCAGCCGAAGCCGTAGAAGCCCCCTCTGCCGCGTCTGCCGGGATGGTGGAGGATGCCGCAGTTACGCTTATTGAGGAGGGCGCACCCAAACCGGATGATCCCGTGACTGTGCCGGAAGACCAGCCAGCAGATGGGCAGGACATGGCCCTGGAGTTGGAAGCCGAGGACGAAGCGGAGCCGGAGATCCTCGGCCTGGAGCCGGGACCCTCTCCGGATTCCGCAGACGGGACCGGCGGGACTTTGCCCATGCCGGAGGGTCTGGCCGGTATGTCCTGGCCGGACGCCGCCGGGGATACGCCTGCGGACGTACCTGAGTGGGAGCAGTCGCCCTTCCCGGGCCCGGGGCAGTCCTTGGATGGGGCTGTGTCTGAGGCAGATGATATTTCCCCGCCCGCAGTAGGCTTGGCAGCTGATCCGGCGGATGGTCCCGACGGCGTCAAAGTTCCTGCCTATGGAGAGGCGGGAGCCGGACCGGATAGCGCCTCTGCCGGTGAGGCCGCTGATGTCACCGGCAGCGACTTACCCAATGCGGAGGAGCACAGCGCATGGGAAGAAGCCGCAGAGCCGGAACCCGCGCCTCGCCGCCGGACGGCCAGAAGGGCGCGCCGGGCTGCCACAGCTCCGGAAGAAGCGTCCGATCCTTCCGCCGCGGAAACGCCCCGGGCAAACAGCTCTCAGACAGAGGCGGCTGAGGGAAGCGACCGGCGCAGTTTCTACGATCTGGACTTCAACGCCCTGGACCGCGGCCTCTCGCCGGAGCAGAGGCAGGAGTGGAACTCCATCTACGCATCCTTCCGCGGACGCAGCGTGCTCACCGGCGCCATCGCCGGTGTGGACAGACACTCCGTCCGGGTCCGGGACCGCCGCACCGGGACGATGGCGCGCCAGAATATGTACTGCGCCACTGTGATCCCATTCCGCGTGCGCATCCTGATCCCCTCCACCGAGATGTGGATGCAGGGCGAGGAGCGGCCGGACTATGTGCTGCGGAACATGAGCGGGGCAGTCATCGACTTTGTGGTGACCCATGTGGACCGGGAGGCCGGCTTTGCCATCGCCTCCCGCCGCCTGGCCCTGCGCACCCGCCGCTACTACTTCTCCACCCAGCCGTCCATGAACCGGAGCGGGGCGCGGGTCAAGTGCCATGTGCTGGCCGTCGGTCCCCGGCGCTGCCTGGTGGAGTGCGGCGGGTACGACATCGACCTGACCCAGCGGGAGATGCGCTATACCGCCATCCCCGACCTGCGGGAGCAGTACCACCGGGGCGACGCCCTGGACTGCATCGTGAAGAGCTACGACCGGGAGGGCGGGAAACTGGTTATCTCCGTCAAGGAGACCATCCCCAATCCTTTTGACGGCGCGGAGCTGCGCCACCCGGAGGGCTCCCGGCGGCAGGCGGAGATCGCGGGCAAGTATGCCGGCGGCGTCTTCTGCAACCTCCCCGACGGCGTGGTGGTCATGTGCTCCTATTCCTTCCACTACGATGACGCCGCCTTTGCCATCGGCGATAAGGTCATTGTGACGGTCCAGCGGTACGACTTCAACAAGAAACAGATCTACGGCAAGATCGTCGCCAAGTGGTGACATACGGGAAGCCCCCGCTCCAAAGAGAGGAGCGGGGGCTTTTTCTTGTTCATGCAATGCGGATGATCCTTCCACTGGTATGGGCAGAACTTGCTGTCTGGTTTATCAACTCGGCCGGAGCTATGGAATATGGACACCTAAAGCCGGGAGATGACCAGTATCCTAGACGATACTGTGAGGAATACGGCGTGACACTGACCCTGATAGCTCTGGATCAATTGGAAAATGACATATTCCATGTATATCCTACATTAGTGCGTGATTTTTTTAGTAATCAGTATTGACTCTGGTCAAATTCCGCCTCTGGACGCATTTGTAGAGAAGCATGATTCATAGCACGCTCATAAGGAAGATAGGAGCCGCTTTACTAAAAGATGTGGATAGCCACGCTTACCCTTTTTGATCGCTTTTCCAAATCCTCCTATGCCTCTGGCATTGCCGGGCGAGTCGCGGCCTTCCCACAATCG
>OERQ01000045.1_pt1 | contig 20274 bp, 17 predicted proteins | sample 1540011 | NCBI WGS metagenome assembly OERQ01 (sample SAMEA3891881, study PRJEB23780) | metagenome | biome: terrestrial biome; feature: animal house; material: Caecal content | place: Italy | collected 2015-05-05 | reverse complement strand
ATGTATGATCCATCGATGTCTTCTTTGACTAAAATGACATACAAACTTTATTCTATGACTCTAAATATACATTTTCCGTCTGTTGCACCTTCACGGATTTTATACAGAAAATAACTTCCGTCTAGAAATAAATAATAATCTTTCCCATCTTTTACAGACATTTTTACGATTTTATATGCACTGTCTAACTGCTTTTCAATCGTCTGAACTTCTATTATTCCAGCAGTTTCACACTGGCTTTTTATACTTTCTGCTATCTTTATATCGCAATTTAGCACTTCCTGTATATTTTTCACAACATCTATGCTGTCCATATCCTTTCTCTCCTCTGGGAATTTGTATTGTTTATTCCATTTTATTACATTGGAAGCTATATGAATAGCGTATTAAATTATTATTGTCCTGCAAACCATCTCGCATCTATTTCTATTGTTTGATTTTGATATGCGTCAAAGGCCTCTTCTGGTTCCATTCCATTTTCTGTCTCAAACTCTATTCTACTCTTATAATTATCTATACTTTCTTGCCAAGACTGAATTGTCTCTTCAGTTACAACAAATTGATCTGGATTAGCGCAGGCATCATGCTGGTATTTATGCCGCAGTTCGTGTACTATTGTTTTCATTAAATAAAACGAATCCACTACGCCATTTTGCCCGCTATTTTGTAGTACCCAGGTATTAATAGAAATCCTATCTGTATCCGGACTATAACCACCTAAATTGTAATAACCATCTTTCATTTTTGAATACGTAGGCTCTATTGGAGCAACCGTTAATCCCATAACAGCTGCTACTTCCTGCAGATATTCATTTAAAATAGCTTTTCTCTCTTCCAAATCGGCATCCTTCCATACCTTTTCAGAATACCTATCCTTTTTCAGAATCTCTTCGATCTCATTTCGCATGTACCGGTCCATTTCTCTTTGCTGAGCCTCTGTAACTTCCTGCCCCGGCGTCCTGATCTGTTTCTCTGCTTTGACAATTCCCAGTGATACCAGAATATCCCGAAATACTCTTATCGCGGATTCTATGATTTTTGCGGCATCTGCTGCTACCGAAGAAGCATCTGCTGTCATCGTTTCTGCCGTACTTTGAGTGCTGGCTGATACGATAGTGCCTTCCGTACTGCGGTAATAATCACTGATTCTTTCCAGCGCACTGGACAGACTGCGCATAGACAGCGCTTCTTCAAGAACACCTCTGTCGATATTAGAAAGTACGCTGTATATATGATAGGAGGCGCTGCCCATTCTGGTCAGATTACTTTTCACGGATGCGACTTCCTGTTTTATATCGTTTAATTGTACTGCATAATGAGCTAATACTTCAATTGTATTTTCTACATTTGAAATCTTAATACTGAACTCAGCCATCTCTTATGCCTCCCCTAACATCTTCTTCATTGCTTTGCCGTGAACAAACGTCAGCCACCGGGTTATTGTATTTACATAATCCGCCTTATCCGGCTTAAAAACAAAAATATTGTCTTCCTCCTCTTTCACCATAATCTGCTCTTTCCCATTGGAAAGAACAAACATACTGATAGTTCTTTCTTCGCCTTCCAGCTGCTTCCCCCAGATCTCCCACTGCCATGTGTATCCCGTTTTCAGAAAACCGTCTATACAGCCGGATACTTCTGAAACAGAAGCTTTTTCAACCATCTCTGTGTATTTGTTTAAAAAAGGAGTATGGAGATTGGCAATCTCGCCAATTGCCAAAGGCAGGTACGGAATCCAGAACAATTCGTAATCTTTCTCTTTCTGTTCAATAATTGCGATCACGTCATCCAAAAAATAAATCGCTGTTTTCTGTTTAAATCCGCTCTGACGCAGATCCTCCATCACACAATAACCATATGGCTGTTCCGACGTTGTCAGCAGAAGCTCCAATGTTGAATCCATTTCATATTTTTTTTCCTGATTTAAGCGCAGATACTTTTTTTCGCACAGTACCTTCACACACTCCTGAGCGTCCTTCTGCGTTTCTACAGGTAACACTTCTCCCAGTCCCTGCATTCCCTGTTTTTCTGCAAACAATAACAAGAAGTTTAATTCTTTTTCCGATACTTTATATACTCCTGCCATTTGGCCCTGTCTCCTTCAGTCTGATATATCAATTTCCACCCAGTGTCAGCTGTACGACCTGTTTTTCGCCAACTCCCTTGCTCTCATCTCCGCCCGGTATGTCCGCTCTGCCGAAGACCGGATTACCCCGGCAGTTCTCCGAAGATCCCTTGCCAGAGCGCTGATCTCAGCCTCCAGACGCTCTCCTTTTCCGATATAGGCCGCTGCGCTGCTTCCTTTCCAGTTATAAGAAAGATCCCGAAGCGTCCCCTCCATCTGCTGTGAGGCCAGTTTTGAGAGTCTGTCGGCCTGTTCGTCGAGCCTGTCGGCCTGTTTTTTTGCCTGCATATAATTCCACTCTATATAATCCATAGATACATCTCCTTATTACAGGATCACATCTGAAGGCAGATCTGCAGACTGTCCGGCTGCCGTATCCTCTGCTTCAAGATATGTCTGTGCCATAGCTTTCAGGTCAGCCGCATGCTCAAGAAGCTTTGAAAGTATCTCCTCCGTTTTGCCTTTCATCTCCTGATAGGCAGCTCTGTGTGCTTCAGCCGCGTCCCCCTGCCAGTATCCGGATGAACGGTTCACAGCCATCTCAATGTTCGAAAAACAATTTCTGATATTTGTCACTGTTTTCTGTACATCTGCGGCTCCTGTATGCAATGCCTGCGGCGATGCTTTAATCCTGATATTATCCATAATCCGCTTTGACCTTTCTTTCTCCGCTTATACTCGAATAGAGGCAATAGCCTGCTCAACCGAAGCCTCACATTTCTGGTATTCATTCTGAGCATATTCCATTGTCTCTATATATGTTTCAATTTCATTTCCAAACTGCTGTATAAATTCATAATCTGCATTAAACTGCGCCATAAATGTATCATGTGCCGGGCCCTCCCACATAGCTGAGAGGCCGGCCATCTCGTCCCTGAGACGGCCAATCTCGTTTCGGACCTTTCCTAATTCAGATTGTATTGTCTGCCTGTCCCTGTTAAGAGCCACTGTATCAACTTCAATATAATCTGCCATAACGTAGTTCCTCTCTTTTTATCTATACGAGTCTTTATTACTCTGTCCGTGTTTTAAATGATTACATCCGAAGAAAGGCTGTTTGCCTCCTGTGCATTCTCTGCATCTGCCTGAGCGTAAATCTGTGACATCTCCTGCAAATCTGAGCTATGTTCCTGCACCATACGGATCATTCTCTGAATATCATCTTCAAGACCTCTGAATTTTGTAATATACGCCGTTGCCGCATCACCTTCCCAGGTGGAAGCCATCCCTGTAATCAGAGTCATCATTTCAGAGGTAATATTACTGATCTGATTTCCCTGGTTTCCAAATTCTGATGCTGTGCTGCTTAATAACTGCGGTGATACTTTAATAATTCCTTCCATGGTAATTCTCCCTTCCGTGATTCACATATTATCAATTCCTATATTTTTAATTGACCGTCCCACTCTGTATCAGTAAATTCTCTCTGCCGCTATATCCACATTTGTCGCCTCAGCCTGTGCGTACCTGGCGGCAATTGCCTCAAGACGCTGCGCATATACCTCGACTGCATTGTAGAAATTATTCATCTGAGTCTTGTCGTTGGTAAACGCATTATGGAAAGTTTCTTTCGCTTCGCCTTCCCACATGCCATTTAAATTTGCCTCTGTTGCTTCCAGATCACCCACCTGGCTTTTGAACTGTGCATTCAGCTGTCTGAGCGTATCTACCTTTGTTTTTAAATCATTAATTGATACAGTAAAATCTGACATCTTTTTTTCCTCCTTTTATCTGTATTCCTATGTCATATTTGGCTTGTGATCCTATAATATCAAACCAATATTATAAGTGTTCTTTTCCGGACAGACAGCACATCTTCCGGACAAATAACCTGTTTCATATCAGTATCATCTGACTGCCTGTACGAAGACCGTTCTCCCTGGCAGAATATTCCTGTCTGAGTTCCTGCCCTCCCTGCTGCCATATCAGAAGCCGCTTTATATCTCCACGCAGAGGGCACTGCTCCTTCCGGCAGATCATTTCCACAATCTCTTTTTTTACTTCATGAAGAGGAACGTTTTCATCAATCTGAAAGTCATACCTCTTTCCCATAATCGGCACTTCAATTTCCACGATAATCATTCATGTATTCCTCCCTCCATCTGTCGAACTCGTCCCTTTTAAACAGCGTAAGGCGCAGCGTATCTTTTTTTCTCCAGAATCTCTCGCTTGCAACTACACTTCCATCTGTAAAGTAGAAAAAGAAAGCCGGTCCTTCGTCCCCCGCAGGTTTCCAGATATCGGTCCACTCAGGCGCCGCCACAATTTCCAGGATACTTCTTACTTCCTTCCGGATAAGAAATTTGTCTTCCCCTGCTTCAATAAAACCCGCCTCTGATAAATGATGCAGCGTCGATATAATCTCTGACTCACAGAAGTTCTTCTCCGGCATATAGACTCCGTCTATCTCGGACACGCCCATGCCATACAACATAATCCGCATTTCATCGAATGTCAGAAGTATGCTCTTTTCAATTACTACAGTCATCCTCTTCTCCGCCTTTCTTCAGATATTCCTTTACGGCAGGCTTATAAGAACGGGACAGCGGGACTTCAAATCCCCCCTTGAGTACAATCCGGTTCTGCGATAAAAAGACGCCGGCAATCTTTCCTTTATTTACAAGAAAACTTCTATGACATCTTAGAAAATCATCCTGCAGCCGCTCTTCCAGTTTTTCCAGCGTATCGTAAAATCCATACTCCTCTGTTTCCGTATTCAGATAAACTCTTTTATCACGGGCTTCAAAAAAACAGATCCTCTCATATCCGATCAGACTCCTTCCTCCACTGTTTTCAACTACAAATACCCTTTGCTCTCCCGGCTTGTAGAAGCGCTCCGCAAAAGTGCTGATAGCTTCGGAAAGGACCTCCTGAATCTGTGCTTCACTTAAAGGCCGAAGAAGCAAAGATTCTGCCCCTATGGTTGGCCGCATATAGATCAGTGGTGATATTCCCGGACTGGCGATCAGGATAATATAAGCAGCGGGTGCATCTTTTCTCAGTTCTTTCACCATTTTCAGCGCATCTTTCATTGTAATATCCACACAGATCATATCTGCCGGAACTTTTTTCTGTATAACATCTCCCAGCTCATCTGAAGATGCACACTGAATCATCTGCCAGCTCTCATCCGTATATTTTCCCGCCATATTCCGGGAATACCGCACAATATACTGACGCTCTTTCTCTGATTCATCAGAAATCACCATTATAATCATGCTATTTCTTCGCCAGTGGAATCACCACTTCTACTCCACTGCTCTCCTCCTCGTCTTCCGGCACATAGCCCATTCCTTTTTTCATAACCTTCGACTGCTGGGCGAATGCAATATTCTGGAAGTTAAATATCTTCTGCGTCACCAGGCTTCCTCCCAGATGTACGCCCTTTTTATATCCGGTGAAGAAATGATACGCCTTATACGCCGTTAAAATACTCTCATCTTCTGCCTTCAGACTGCCGATAAAATAAATATTGTGCAGACTTCCTTTTTCCAGAATATTCTCCACAAAGCCCGACATATTTCCTACGCCTTCACCCGGACTGTAAACCATTTTCATGAAATCTCCTATGTCGGCAAGGAAGATAAAAATCGGTGTCTCTTCACTCATCTTTACATAGATTTCACTCTCATCCATTCCTGCTTCCAGCAGTTCCCGCTTCTTTTTGTTTCTCTGTGCAAATCTGGGAAGCAGGCCGGACAGATATTCAAACAGCTGGCCCGGCTCCCTGACATACTGCGCCCCGTATTCTTCTGCCGTCTTCATAAGTTCCGCCGTTCCCCGTTCAATAACGCACATCTCTCCATGCTTCATCCATGCAGCATGAAGCAGCGTCTTTAATGTATTGGTCTTCCCTGTTCTTGGCTTTCCGGAAACAAACCAGCAGTATGTCCGGGAAAGATTTACGCTGTATATTTCCGCATCTCTCATATAATATCCCAGCGGAAGCAGCTCTCTGTTTTCGGCCGCCTGTCTATACCGTATGTCTTCACACAGAATCCCAAGCGTAGGCTTATCCGGTATTTCAGGAATCGGCATGGCTGTCGGCCCACTCCACTGCTTCGCCATCCGCGCGCACACTTTTTCTATCTTCTGGCTCCGTTCAAAATCATCCTCCGCCTTCAGACTCAGAGCTGTCTGGAACTCCAGTATCTGACCATCTACATTTGCCAGCCCCCGTCCGCGGACATCTGTCTCGGGAAGAATTCCCAGATGTGTCACACGCAGTACTTCCATATATTTAAACTTATCCGCCTGCTCCAGAGAGATAACTGTCCGGATATTGTCGCTGATGCGGGAAGGAATCTCAGCCATGCCGAAACCTGCTGCTGATACAATCATGTATATCCCGTACCCCACACCTTCCCGGGCCAGCCGCAGAATTATATCGTCATATACATACTTCGTTTTCTCCCTGAAGGAGGCCATATTGTCGATTACGATAAGGATCGCCGGAAGCCTCACCCCGTTGGCCTGTACGTACTGACTGTAGTTGCCTCCTTTAAATAAATTTTTTCGTTCGTCCATCATGTTCTGAAGCATATGGATAAACTTGGCAAGCCGCTCCTCCTGACTGTCATAAATTACTCCGCCTACATGAGGCGCTTCCTCAAAAGGCGACAGCATATGACTGCTGAAGTCAATCAGATACAGCTGGAGAAACTCCGGGGAATATTTCATGATAAAGGAGTATATAAGGCTCTGCAGAAATGTGCTTTTTCCGCTGATTACGGCGCCGCATACTGCATGATGCCCATCCGCTGACAGATCAATCACAAGCGGGTGCTGCGCCTGCTGCTTTGGATCATCATACATACCGATCATCGTCCTTAAGTTCCATCTGCCTTCCACTTTCGGCCATCCGGCTTCTGTGAATATTTCGGAATCAAACCCTTCCAGTTCCTCCAGATACAGCTCTGTTTTCAGCACCGGAAGCCATAGTTTTGCTGTTTCGTGATACCCGTTCTTCTTTACAATTTCATCCAGATATTTAATGACCGCATCAAGCTGTGTTTTTTCTTTTACATTTTTTCCGGATACACGGCTTTCCTTCCTTTCATGCCGTCCGCCTACCAGCTCCGCCTTACCTGTACGTGTCAGAAGGGCCGCCGACTGAGCCGGCTTACCCGTATATTCCTCATAAATCGCCCCGCTGTATCCAGACTGAAAAAGATCATAGATCTCATCATTTCCTACCTGCAGATAACACCGTCCCGCCTGGGTAATAAATGCGGCGTCAGGCTTATGCAGCATATCATTACTGTCCTGACGGTCCTGAACACGAAGACAGAGACGAAATTTTGAGTTGCTCCATATATTGTCGTCCACCGTACCGCTGGGCTTCTGGGTAGCAAGGATCAGATGCACGCCCAGGCTTCGTCCAACCTGGGCCACACTGATCAGCTCTTTCATAAATTCAGGCTCTTCCCTCTTCAGTTCCGCGAATTCATCAATAATGATAAATAGATGGGGAATCGGTGTTTTGGCTTCATGGTTTTTATACAGTCTGGTATATAAATTAATATTGTTCACACCATACTCTGAAAAGATCTTCTGCCTGCGTGTATTTTCACTTTTAATTGAAATCATTGCCCTGCGCACCTGGTTGCCGGACAGGTTGGATATCTGTCCGCTCAGATGCGGCAGTCCCGAAAACAGGTTCGCCATGCCGCCGCCTTTGAAATCAATAATAAAGAAGCTTACATCTTCCGGACTGAAATTCACTGCCAGCGACAGGATATAGGTCTGCAGAGTCTCGCTCTTACCAGAGCCTGTCGTTCCCGCAACCAGTCCGTGAGGGCCATGAAATTTTTCATGGATATCCAGATAGCAGTCTGAATTGCCCGCCTTTTTCCCAATCAACACTTTCATGCTGTTGTATGTACGGTTCTTCCTCCAGCGTTCCAGCACATTCAGTTCCTCAAGCGTATGAACGCCGTACATGCTGAAGAAATCCAGAGACGCCGGAATCTCACTGGTACTCTCGATCTCATTGACCCGAATATTGGCCAGCGTCTGTCCGAATACAGCCAGCTGTGCAGCCGACACGCGGTCCGGCACAAATGCCTGCTTCTTATCCCCGGTATCCATTAGGTTATAATATCCTCTGAAATATTTATCGTCCTCAATAATCTCCTCACATTCATTTGGAAGCTGTTCCAGAACGTCTACCATGAGAAATGTGGTAATACCATATTCCGGTTTTGCCTCATAAATATATTTTGTGAGAATCTCCCCCTCCAGAATGGATGGATCTGAAATAAAAATCACATAATGAGGCTTTATAAAATTTTTCTTCTCCTGACTCCGTTCCCGGATAATATTTGACAATTCAAAGAAAATGTCACTGGTCTCCAGCTCATCAGAAGCCATATAGCGTGTGCTCTTATCCTCAGACCACACATGAGGGAACCATTTCATGCATTCCCAATTATCCATCTGCTCTGGGTTATCCTCCCGGTAGATAAATACCATCTTTACATCTGTATAGCAGTGGCCGGCAGCGATACCTGCCACCAGCGTATGCATCAGTTCTACCGCGCCCCTTTTCCCTTCGCCGCCCACAAGACCGATCAATGTCTTCTCCATCAACGACAGTCCCACCGGCACCTGATGCAGAGTCTTAAATTCTTCCTGAATCATCTTCGGTTTATCCAAAAGCGTATCGTTAATCAGCGTAAACTTCTCTTTTGGTATCTGAATATCTACCTGAAACGGCTGATCCCCCAGTCCGATTCTCTGATACAGAAAATCTTCATGCGTATAATTCCGGTTCCAGAGTTCACTGCTGCTCTCATTATATGCCACGCACTGAGCGCCCGACGGATACATCTGCAGCATGGCCGCTGCATTATGCTGATATTTCTCCCGCAGAGAATCGGCTATCTGAATCAGATAATTGCTGTATGCGTTGAATCGAAGCGTCTCCTCTCTGGCATTTTCTTTTTTGCTGTAATTCAGATTCAACACCGCCCATATGACACCGATCAGGGCTGATGTAACCGCTGTAATAAGTCCGGTATACATAAACGCACCAGATGTATATCCGGACAGCTGAGAGCCGAATATCGCAAAACCGCAGCCCAGCATCATAGGAATAGCCATGGTAAATGCCGGACCAATGGTCATATATAGAGGCTTTTCTTTTATTACTTTCGGGTTTGGAGGCGCCTCGATCTCTACCTGTTCCCGGTAAATCATCGGCAGATTCCGTGGAGAACGATGGAAATAATTATCCTGACGGGTTGTTTGATTTTCATTGGTTTCTGTTTCTATCTCCGCAATGGTCAGTGGTTTCAGAATATCTTCTTTAACCTCCAGTTCTCCATAATATGCTCCTGCTGCCAGAATTTCTCCCAGAAATATAATATGGAGTCCAAAAACATCAATATGGTCGCCAAATACAAGTTTTCGGGTTCCCTTCACTCTAAGATTTCCGCAAAACACTCCATTGCTGCTGGTATCCGTCAGATACCAGCCATCCGGTCTCCTCTGGAAAACGGCGTGAGACGCTGATACCAGTTCCATGAACTGGTATCGTACCACGCTACCCGCACTTTTTCCTACAGACACCTCTTTCATCCCGCTTAAATCATATTTTTCCATTACCATAAAATTCAGCGTACAGTCCGCAACAATTATCTGGAACCGGTCCCCGGCCTGCGTCCTGATATCAATAATATCCTGATGGGTAAGGAAATGCCGATCTTTATATACCTTCTGCGCCTTTACCTGATAATCTTCCCCTCTGAGGATTTCCCATCCTTCGGATGAATTTTCTAATTTGAGCTCAACATCCTGTTTCAAATGATATATATTTCGCCGCAGACAAATAGTATAATCAGCATCGTGAACATTCGGGAGCAGAAACTCTTTGCAAATCTGCGTATTGTATACCATAAGTATCATAGAGCCGCCACCTCCTTATACATACGCCATATCAAACATAAATATGGTCACTTCAATCATCAGATCCCCGACAATAATTTTATCTCCGGAAAACACCTGCTTTACTCCCTGCACCTGCTGTTTTGTCATTCCTTGTTTCATCCACGTTCCATTTCGGGAATTCAAATCCTTCAGGAAAATATTCCCCTGGTACAGATACAGTACACAATGCCGGGAAGAAACCGCCCCCTCCCGTATACTGATATCATTATTTTCAGGATTTCGGCCGATCCATATAGGGGTTTCCGGATCGAATACATATCCTTGCTTTTCTCCGTCCTTCCATTTCAGATATACCATCTGCTTCTGCCGGTTCTGTAACTTTTCGCTGTGATTACGTATGGCATTATTCAAGCAGCTTTCCTTAATTACCTTATATGCTGCGTCATAATATTTTTGTTTTTCCGCTTTCTTATTCACCTGTATAACATATATAACGACATTAATCACCGCAATCACGATGACAATAATAACTCCAATTAACATAGACCTTCTTTGCCGCTTTCCTAAAAGTCGCTTTCCGAACCCGGTGCATCTAATATCTCCAGCTTTCCGTGATCAATTCTGCATACTGTCCATACATTGTCTACACCCGACCTTTCATCCAGTTCTATGACGACAGGGGCCTGGCCCGTCAGGTAAATTTTTACTGTTGCACCGTTTTGTGCCATTGTTCCGGTACTTCTGAAATCAACAACAGAAAAAGTATATACGCCGTTCAAATCATGGATTGTTGTCGTTTCCGGTCCGTATCCATCCGTATCGTCCAAATCCAGATCTGCAATTTGCGAACTGCCGGAAGACGCCATCCTGTCCGCATAATATACATGGATATCAGTGCCGCCGTCTGTCTCTCCATACAAATGAGAATCTAAATCAGACGGCTGAGAGCCCCATTCCAGTACAATTCTCGCTTCTCCTGACAGTTCCGGCGAAATAACAAACTGTTCCCCGCTGTAGGACTCTCCTTCTTCGATAGTAAATGTAAATGTTTCTGCAATATACCCTCCGGCTTCTATAGTAATCTCATAATCATCCGGCTCCAGTTCCACACTGAATGCACCATTAGAATCCGTACTCTCCGTTACTGTATCATGAGAAGAGTTTTCCGGTTCAAACGTAAGCGTCGCGCCGGATACGCCATTGCCTGAAACAGCATCTACAACTACTCCATCCAGTGTCCCTGCTGAAGCTTTCTGCGTATTCGCCAGCGGCAGAATAATCTCGTTCCAGGAAGAAGATGAAGTAATATTTCCATCACTGTCTGTTTCCAGCCGGACGACCAGATCCTCTTCCTCATTCTCTATAAAAATTGTCCCCTCCAGCGTCTGTGGCTGAACACGCTCCCCAAACAGCATCTGCATCCGATTAAGACTCGCGCCGCCGTCGAAATTACGGAATAGAATGCCAATGGAATCCAGTGTCACTTTTTCAGGCATTCCAGATGCATACGGAGTTTTTTTGCTTGTATCCACGATTTCTCTGTTATCCGAAGTATTTTTATAAAAGAAAGTTGCGCTTAACTTTTCATGCCGTACTTCCAGATACCCCTCGTCGTCCATTTCTGCACTTACAACTGAGCCAAATTCATCTTTGAAATCATCAAATGTATAATTTACAAGTTTCTGCACAAAAGATGTATCCCATGAGATGTCCTGAGAAGCATACTCAAGATTAATTTCTGTCTCTGCATCCCCGATTTTCGCTGTCAGCGACTGTGTTTCAAGTGAACTTAACATTCTTCGGATCTTGACAGAGTCTGTCTGTCTATATCCTTTTCTCAGAATTGATTTTGCCCTGGAAACATTGCCCTGATCCGCATAGATCCCGGCAAGCGCAAGATATGCCTCATCCTTATCCGGATCTATAGAAATTGCATTTTCGTAAGCGACGATAGCCTGCTCGTAATCATTGGCGGCCAGATATTTTTCACCTTCCGCAACAGCGGATCTGTAATTACTTTCCCGCATTTTTCCGCTTACCAGAGCAAACGCAATAGCTGCAATCGCTACCACCAGAAGTCCTGCCAGAACCGCCAGAATAATTTTTGTCTTCTTGTTTTCTTTTGTCTCCATAAAAACTTTCCTTCCTGCCTTATCTCCATTAACTGATGCTAACTATAAATTCCTCATCCCCCATGCGCACCCTGTCTCCATCAGCCAGCGGCGTATCCACATCCTGCTGAATAGCCTGTCCATTTATAAAAAGCCGGTTTGTAGAATGATTATCACGGATGTAGCACTTGCCGTTTTGAATCGTCACCAGGGCATGTCTCCGGCTTACCGCGGTATTATCAGTAATACAATAATCCACATTGGCTGCGTCCTTTCCTATCCAAAAAGACGGTTTACTGATACAGAATGTCTCGCCGGTCTTCTGCCGGATCATACGCATCAGCCGCATTCTTCCATCCGCCATAAACTGACCGCTTAAAACAGATGTCTCATTATAATATGGTAAAACCGTAGTTTCACTTTCAGAATCATAAAACGGCGGCTGCGCCGGATTCTGGTAGGGCTGTTGCACCGGTTCCTGATACGCCTGCTGCATTGGTTCCCGGTACGGCGGCTGGTATGACTGCTGCGTCGGTTCCTGATATGGCGGCTGGTATGACTGCTGCACCGGCTCCTGATACGCCTGCTGCATTGGTTCCTGATATGACTGCTGATAGAACAGCTGTCCCGAACCCGAATGCGGAGTCTGTACGGAAGACGTATGCAGAAGCATTTCCATATTCCCCCGGTATTTTCTCAGAAAAATCCCAAAACAGATGTCTGCCGTAGCAAGACCGGCATTTGCCAGAAATCCATACACGGACATTCCAGATAATGACAGTAAAGCAGATATGGCTGCCATTCCTCCTGCTATATAACAGTAAACTTCAACATATAAAGATATCTGTGCATCCGGTATTCCGGTAATGACTGTTTCTTTCATTGTTCGGATAGCAAAGCAGAGCTTTATGTAATATATGATTTGAACAACCGCAGCCGCCGCCACTATAACCATCACAATAATAAGGGCGCTTTCCAACGTAGTACTTCCAAAATATGTATCCCGTACCCTGTCCGTCGCCGATATGGCATACATACACAGAACCTCTAAAACTGCTGTTGCTATACACAGGAATATCAATTCAATAATAGTGATTATGCGGATCATTGATAATCCGGCAACGCTTATTCGTGTATCCCTTTCATTTTTCGCAGATGCAAAGGTAATCCACATTCCTGTCGCAATCAATATAACCGGGATGAGCTGAATCAGCATCGCTATCATATATCCTCCGGTATATCCATTTATATATCCCCGCATAAGGCTGGAATTATTACTATACAGGCTGTCCTGTAAAAGTTCATTAAGCTGGCTCCTCATATTGGCGCCTCCTATAAACCCGTCCAGAAACTGCAGCAATCCATACACGGAATATCCTATTGCTCCTACCAGAAACAGTGGCGCGGCGGCTGCAGATTTTACCGCTCTCACTGTTGGATTTTGTTTATTCTGACTATACATTCCCTCCGTCCTCCTCTTCTCATTTCCTAATACTTACTCATAAATATGATACATCTGCTCTCTGATTCTTTTCTTCTTTCTGTGTATCAGCCATTCAGCTATGACCACCCCTGCAGTGGAAAAGATCAGAAGCAGCACCCCTGTTATAATAATCACTATTCCGCTCATATATTACTCTCCCAGACTTTTCATAATTTCCTTAAGCTGTTCCATGTTTTCATCCTGAACACCATTTGCATCATAAATATGCCTGCTGTCCTGATACCGGAATCGGAGATCTGATATAACCCCCTGATAATCCCCGCTCTCATTTGCCAGATCCAGATAGTTGTAGCACATCCACATAGGAACAACGTACTCATTCGGATAACTTACAAGCATATCCCTTAATGTCACATTACTGTCCTCATACTGACCCAGCGACCGCTGTACCAGCGCAAGATTCAGCCTGTCCTCATAGCTTGGGCTTCTGCTCTGGTTCAATGTCTCATAGCTTTCAAGGGCTTTTAATAGATAAATATTTCGGTAGACCTCTCTGTCACTGGCATTTGCCGCAAGATATGCCGTCTCTCCAAGCTGCCTCTGCACCTCTCGATCTGCAGTCAGCTGCAGCGCATTTTCTAATACCGCGACCGCCTCGGCATATGCTCCGTCCTCTGTATATATATCTGCAAGCAGTCTATATGCGTTCACTGCAGTCCTGGTATCTCCTGTATTTACCAGACTTCCGACAATCTGTTCCAGTTCTGTCTCAGCGTTCTCTGTCTCTCCATACATCCATGCAAGTTCCAGCGTGATCAGGTTCCTCTTCTCCTGCGAGAGTACCTTTATTCCGTCTGTTGATTCCGCTATGCTCCTGGCTCTTTCATACTGGCCGTTATGAATCAGTGCAATCACATAATTTTCACAGTAACTGCTCTCTTCCGGTTCCAGTTCCCAGGCCTCCCGATAGTATGCCGCGGCCTCTCCATACTGCTCCTGGCGGTAATAACTTTCCCCTACTATATCCAAAACTTCTGCTTTTTTATCCGGATTTCGTTCCAAATAAGAACGGTATGTAACACTGTTCAGTATTTCTGTTCCATCCGCAACAATTTCTGCTTCAGCCTGATTCTCTGCTGCTATGTAAAGTTCCTGGTACGACTTCTGCCAGCTTTCCACTGTATTTTTCCAGCTTCCATAATAAATACAAAGAGCGCTTGCAATCACACATACGAACCAGCCTGCGGCAATCCCGATCTGAATGTATCCATATCGCCGGTAAACCGGATCTGCCTTACTGATATCTTCCAGCGCCGTCCTGAGTTTCCCGGCAGAGGCATACCTTCTGGCTGGCGTCGGACTCAGCATCCGGGAAATAATTGCTTTTAACCCGTCACTGTATGGAAGATCCATATGCATGATGGTCCTGCTCTGATCCTGCGCCGGGGAGGGCAGATATCCTGTCATCATCCGGTAAGCAACTGCCCCCAGACTGTATATGTCCATCCGCCCGTCCAGAGTAATATGATCTTCCTGACCGCACAGCACATGCCGGGCCCGCTCGTATTGTTCCGGCGCCGCATACCACGGACTTATTCCCTGTATATCCTTGGATGTCTGACCATCAAGCGATATGTTAAAATCAATCAGGCACACATCATATGATGCGGTAATCATAATATTGGCAGGCTTGATATCACTGTGCAGAATAGGCGGCTGTTGCGAATGGAGATACTCCAGCACCTGGGAAAGCTGTAACAGCCACTTCCTCAAAGTTTCCTCCGGGAAGCTGTAATTCTGGTCAATATAATATTGGAGGTCTTTTCCCTCTATATATTCCATTACGGTATAGACACTGCCGCCCACATTAAGGAAATCATATACCTGAGGGAGATACGAGTGATGTAAGCGCTTTAAAATATCTACCTCAGCCCGCCCGTTTACCTGTCCTGCAAAGTGATCCTTTATCTTTTTTACCACTACTCTTTTATGTAGTCTCAGATGTTCCGCCAGATAAATGATACCCGTGCCGCCCTGGCCGATCTCACTGATGATCTGATAAACGCCGTCCAGAATCATTCCGCTTTGTATCATCATCTCACCTCTGTATAAAATGATCGCAGTCCCGTATCAAAACAGGCTGCCTGACTCAAGCGTTCAGGCAGCCCACTTCAAAGTCTGCATTTATATCATTCTTCTATTGTGCAGCCTGCTGCTCCTCTTCATCTTTCTTACGTTTCTTCGCAAGAATCAGGAAGAATAAGCCGCCGCCTATTGCTGCAACTGCAACTATTGTGCCAATCAGCAGCGGTGTGTTACGGTAGAACTGTACAAACAGGTTGGAAGTAACCAGAACACTCATCCATCTCTCACTGTCGCTGCCGTCTGTCAGGGAAGTATCTGTTACATTACCCGCCTTGTCCACAGCCACTGCCTTGATCTCCTGCCAGTCAGAAGAACTTGTAATCGTATAAACAAGTTCACCGTTCTGGCTCCGGATCATATCTTCATCATAAGGTTCCGTTGTTTCTTTATTTCCATCGTTTGTATATACGTCCACCTTCTCCATTGCCACATTGTCTGCGACGGATACCGTAATATCCCGTGTGTCGCTCCGATACTGTCCGCCGTCCTCGATTCCTGTAATGACAACCGTCGGAGCCGTCTTATCGATAACGAAATCAATATTGGCTTCTTTGATCTTATTATTCACCTGGTTGGTGGCGCGGTCCACGGAATCAATGGTAATACTGTACATTCCTTCTTTCTCAAAGTTTTCCTTTGAAATAGTGTACTGGTAACTCTTCCAGGAAACTTCGCTTCCGCTCTCTCTTACCGTATAATCTGTTCCTTCTGTCAGATCCGTCATACTTCCATCGTGTCCGCTTGTAATACCTCTGTGGGTCAGCGTGTCCACGTTAATTTCCGTTACAACAAGGTCTTCTTCCTCATTGTTATAATAATCGTCAAGGAAGTCTTTCGTAGCGTCACTGAAAATGAAGTTCGAGCCAAATCTGTTAACTGAGAACGTAACCTGTTTCTCCTCAGAATTTCCGGCAAGGTCTGTCACCTGCGCAACCATCGTATATACGTCATCTGTAGCTTCGGTATGGGCAAAGTCAGCCATCTTGATGCTCTCTCCATTTGGGATAGCTGTTCTTGTTCCATCCACTGCTTCTTCCGGATGGTTCGGCCCGCTGTATGTAATGCTGACTCCCGCCACATCATAGTTGGTATCGCTGTACCTCACTCCAGGTGCGACCACCCCGTTATTCGCCGATTTATCTTCAATATCAAATATCTCGATTTCCGGTTTGGTAAGGTCGATCACAAATTCATCTATGCTGTAAACCTGAGCTGCATTCCCGGCAAGGTCTGTATAATTGACAGTGAATGAATATTCTCCGTCTGTGGTAAATGGCACAGTCGCCGTATGGACGTTGCCGCTTCCGCCCCATCCGTTCACTCCCGGAGTCGACGTATTGGATGTAATCGCCGTCTGAACATCAGAGCCGTTGAAATTATGTTCATTTACAGTAATCGTTGCGGTACGGGCCGCATTGTAGTATTTTCCGTTGGCCACGCTGTTGTTATCAAAGCTTACGTTAATCGTAGGAACTGTCTTATCAATCGTAAACTCTTCCGCAGTAACAGTATTGGAAGTCCATCCTGCTTTATCCGTACAGCTTACATTCATATTGTAGTCGCCGTCTGCCGAGAACGTTACCGTACAGGTGTTGATATTATTGTCGCTGGTTCCTGATGAATCAACACGCCAGCTACTCACCTGCGCTGCAGTTCCATCTGTATTTGTAATATTCAGACGAACCTGATTCGGATCAAAGTTGCGCTCTCTGACTGTGATCGTAGCGACTCTTGTTTCATTGTAGTATTTTCCGTTGGAAGCGTCATTTGTGTTCCACTGGATACTCTCAATGACCGGCGCTGTGGCGTCTATGGAGAGGTCAATCTCTGCCGTTTCCGTATTCCCTGCAAAATCATATACCGTTGCTGTAACTGTCACGTCATTACTGTTAAATTTCTCTGCATCAACTGTAATCGTTCCCGAACCAGTACGGCTGCGTTCATTACTTGCCTCATCATAACTCATCACCACTGAATCGGACTCTGTAGCAACCTTATTTGTTGTTGATTTAATAGTATATTCTACTTTCTCAATTCCAGAATATACTCCTACTTCGTTATACTTCGGATCTTCTACTGTGACTCTGATAGTTACATCATCATAATGCAGACCATTGCGAGTCGGGGACATATCCTGCAGATTGATTTTGGGTTTTAAATTATCAGAAATAACTCCGTATTCCGCGTTAAAATAAGTGATATTTCCCGATTTGTCTACAATTTTCTCATATATAGCAGCCTGAGAATTCGGCACAATATCAATTTTAGACTCGTTGGAATACTCTTTCCAATCTGCGGCATCTAATTCTGTTTTACTCAGAGATTTTGCCGTCGTTTCCGCCGTTATTCTATCATCAATATAGTAATAAATTTTTTCAACACCAGAAGTCTCATCCTTGCCTTCCATTGTTACTGTAGTATGGTCTTTATTCGTGAAAATCTGATAAATAATATCTGAAAGACACTCCCATATACGTTCAAAGTTCTCATTTGAACCAGTTGTAAATTCATATGGCTTTTCGTCGCTGTTTGGAATTATAATTTTCCCGGTTGGCGCTGTCCAGTCAACAGTAAATTGATACTCTGGATATTCTGTATCCGAAATAATATCTCCATCAGAATTTCTATATACCGCCTTATTACCAGCAAGGTCTTCATAATTCATCCCAATGGTATAATTAGCCTGAACAGCAAAATGGAATGTTTGGCTTGCCGTTGTTGTCTCACCATCATATACCCACTCTTTTCGATCTACAGCCAACTTGTCAAATTCAATCGGAGCATTGTCTTCAATATATCCATCTGTCGTATACTTCGCTTCCAGACCTTCTATCGTCCCTTCTGCAACATTCGAGAAATTTCTTTCCTTAATCTGAAAGCCGACATAAATTCCCTTATACCGATAAAGTCTTTCGCCACCCTCTATCGTTAAACGTGACTCTTCATCCAATTCAACGTTGTCGGCTTTGTTCTCAGCATCATATTGCTCATAAAATTTCACATTCAATACAGGAGCAACCTGGTCTACTGTAAATGTAGTTTTTGTCTTTATTATGTTCTCTTCATCTTCATATTTAACTGCTTCGTTGGGATTCTCTGCATAATCTGTCATAGATGTTATTACATTATAATCCTCATCATACCCTTCCGCGCCAAATGTAACCTGGTATATATGCTTATTTCCCTTACTGTTGGCTTCATCTTTTGTAACAGTAATACCTGCTTCGTCTGCTTCAAGCCATTCCGCCAGAGTCATTTCATCATCATCTGTACTTTTCTTTAATGACAATTTCACATTTTCTTCATCAAAATATGACTCTGTGTATGTGACTGTCATTATTCGATTTGCTTTAAAGTAGTTCCCATTTAATGCATCCGCATCTTTTAGGTCGTAAGCAATCGTTATTTCAGGCGCTTTCCGGTCAATTATAAATTCTGTTGGCTCCTGTGAGTTCACGGGAGTAACTATTCCCGGATTACCTGCCGCGTCCGTAACAGCCATCTCTGAGATCGTATATGTATGCTCTGCACCCTCTGCGCCAAATTCGATCGTATATGTAAGCTGCCGCTCATCTGTATATGCGCCGTCATACCCGGCCTGAGTATCTTCATAGTCAGAATTTAACTTTACACCTGCCGCAATTAGATCTTCATTCCATTCTTGTAGATTTGTCTCATATTCCTGCCCGTCCACGGAAATTTTAAAGGTAGCTTTTTCAGGAACAAAGTGGCACTCTGTATAAGTAATTGTCATTGTACGATTTGATTTAAAATAGTATTGATTCTCTACTATCTGATAATCATTATTATCATACGAATACGTTCCCTCCGGGTTTTTTGTATCAAACTTAACTACTTTTTCAGCTGATACCGTCTTATTTCCGACTTTATCATAAGCAGTAGCCTGAATCGTCATATCTGTACTTTTGTTTTCTGGCTTCGATATTGTTGCGTCTAATTTATAATTTTGCCTCTCTTTCAATCCGGCTTTCGTTATGCTATCCGGCACAAGATCATTAATTGTGAAAGAGTCTGTCTGCTCTTCTGAAGAGTCTTCAATTACATTGCCCTCTCTGTCTTTCACTACTACTTCTATTTTATCAATACCAGAAAGCGCATCCTCTGCCTTTATTGAATATGTTTGGTCATCCTTATATACTTCTTCACTATCAATTACATTTTCCTCATCAATCAAAATAACAGGCGAAGTTGTATCAATAACAATTCCATTAGACGTACTTACAACCTCGTTACCGACATTATCCGCTGCTTTAACCAGAAGCACAAAATAGCCTTCATTCGTTGCAGGCACAGATATGTTTTTTATACCCTCGGAATTCCAGCCGGTTTCCTCAGTCCATCCGTTCTCTTCCGTTGCCGCATTGATTATTTGTTCTAATGTCTGGTCTGAATCACCAGCAATTTGATACAGCTTGGAATAAACTTTAGCAACTCCGCTGCCTTCGTCTGTTACAGTAACTCCTTCGTCAAATGCTTCGCCTGCAAATTTTACATAATTCAAATAGCTTGTTGTTGGATCAACAGCGCCAATATCTCCC
>OERQ01000043.1_pt1 | contig 21294 bp, 20 predicted proteins | sample 1540011 | NCBI WGS metagenome assembly OERQ01 (sample SAMEA3891881, study PRJEB23780) | metagenome | biome: terrestrial biome; feature: animal house; material: Caecal content | place: Italy | collected 2015-05-05 | reverse complement strand
CTTGATCCCCACCTGGGCGCCGGAGACCCGCTCCACCGCCCGGGCCACCGCCACCGCCGCCATTCCCGTGGCCCCCAGGAGGGCCTGGGGCGGCAGCTGGGGCCGCAGCAGCACCGAGAGGTAGACCCCCTTCCCCGGCGGGGACTGGAAGGAGCGGGCCATGCGCCCCCGGCCGGCGCTCTGGCAGTCGGCCACCGCCGCCGTGCCGTGAGGCGCGCCGGCGAGGGCCTCCCGCTTCAGGTAGGAGTTGGTGGAGTCGATCTCCTGAAAGCACCGCAGGTCCGGGCAGGGGACCGTCAGATACCGGCGGATCTCCCGCTCCGTCAGGGCGTCCGGGGCGGCCACCAGGCGATAGCCCAGCCCGGTGCGGGCCTCGATGCCGTAGCCCTCCCGCCGCAGGCTGTCCACCGCCTTCCACACGGCGGCCCGGCTGATCCCCAGCGACCGGCTGATCTCCTCCCCGGAGCGGAACCGCTCCGGCTCCCCCGCCAGCAGCTCGTACACCCTGTCCCGGCTCACAGGCACTCCCCCTCTCTGGTCCGCGATCTCATTTCGCTGGATAGTATACCATTTCCTCCCGGTTTTGTAAACGGCGGCGGGGCCTTATTCCCGGAAAAGCGCATAGATCCGCCCGGGGAGGCATAGGGTGTAGCAAAATAAAATGGGAGGGATTGGGATATGCGGATCTTTCTTCTTCGCAGGCGGCACCTGGTGGCGCTGCTGGGAGTGGTGCTCGTCCTGGCGATCTTCGCGGTGGTCAACGCGCCGGCAGCGGTCATCGCCTCGGCCTCCACCCGGCAGCTGCCTATCTACTGCGTGGACCGGAGCGACAACCTGGTATCCATCAGCTTTGACGCCGCCTGGGGCAACGAGGACACCCAGCAGCTCATCGACATTCTGGACCAATACCAGGTGAAGGCGACCTTCTTTGTCGTCGGAGACTGGGTGGACAAATACCCGGAATCGGTGAAGGCCCTCCACGACGCGGGCCACGAGGTGATGAACCACTCCAACACCCACGCCCACTACAACAGCCTCACCGCCGAGGAGATCATTGCCGACGTGGAGGCCTGCAACGACAAGATCGAGGCCATCACCGGCGTGCGGCCCACCCTCATCCGCTGCCCCTATGGGGAGTACGACGACCACGTCATCGCCGCCATCCGCTCCATCGGCATGGAGCCCGTCCAGTGGGATGTGGAACGATCCCATACCGGTTCAAGCCCTTGGGGCGCAAGGGATACAGAGTATAAAACCGCATTCGCTTAAATGGTTCCACAATAGCAGGAGAATCTTCAACTGAAGGAGGCCGGCGCGTGTGCGCCGGCCTCCCTGTTTTGCCTGGAAACGGGTATTTGCTTTTCGCTATTTACCCCATGACCTCGCCGCCGGGGGCGTCGTTGGCCTGGGACCAGATCTCCTCCAGAGCCGCCCAGTCCCGGTTGGCCAGCAGCTCCGTCCACACCTCGTAGTTGCCGGTGCCGGCGCGGGTGTAGTCGTGGCTGTTGGTGGCCTCCTGGATGTCGGCGTAGTACCACGCCGTCTCCGGGTTGTCCGGCCAGCGGACCATGTCCGCCAACAGGTGGTTGGCGTCGGGGGCACGGTCCAGCATCCGGTTGATCAGGGTCACCGCCTCGGCACGGGTGATATACGCGTCGGGGCGGAAGGTCCCGTCGGGATAGCCGTTGATCCACCCCGCGGCCGCCGCGCGGTTAATATACTCCGCGGCCCAGTGGCCGGTGATGTCCGTGAACCGGTCGCCGCCGGTGTAATCTCCGCTGAGGAAGCGGGCGGCGATGGTGGCGAACTCCGCGCGGGTGATGTTGTTGTTGGGCCGGAAGCTTCCATCGGGATAGCCCTGGACCCAGCCAACGTTGGCTGTGGTGGACACCGCGTTATTGAACCAGTTGGCGGCGGCCACATCGGTGAAGCTGTTGCTGGTGGACCAGTAGGTCTCACGGTACTCGTCGGTCATCAGGCGGAAGAAGATGGTGGCCACCTCGGCGCGGGTGATGTTGCCGTCAGGCCGCACGGTGCCGTCCTCGTAGCCCGCGATGTAGGCGTAGTGGTCCGTGGTGTTCAGACCGCTCAGATCCTCCTCGGGCTCCTCGTCCTCATCGTCCTTATCGTCGTCGGGATCGGGGTCGGGACGGGTGGGCCGGTCGTTGTCCTCCTCCTCGTACACCAGCACGAAGGGGGAGAAGCCACCCTCTTCTACATGGAACATGATGCCGGCCGCGTCTTTGGTAATGGATACATGCTCGGGTGTCACCAATTCAATGTCATCAACATCGAACCCGGAATTCTCGCCATCCCGGTGCAGGCCCTCGAAGTGGAGAAGCGTGAAGTCAGTGCTCCGATTTGTCCCTTCCGGGTAGGCCCAGTAAATATCGATGCCATTGCTGGAGGTGATCCATGCATTGCCGTTATTGGCGTCAACCAGATCCAAGTACTTGATCTCGTACTGGCGATCACCACGAGGTCTGCCCAGCACCTCGTCAGCCTTGTCCTCCAGCGGGGTAATGCGATCAATCCCGTCCGAGGTGATGATCTCATCGAACAGCAGAGAGGGCTTGGAGTCCTCGGGCAGTGCAACTCCGGTATCATTCAGTGTGTAGGTGGTACCACCAACCGGCTCCACTGCCACAGCGGTGCCGGACTCCAACCTGACGTCAGGGGCGCTGTCTACGATATCGCTGGTCGGGTTGGCGGATTCCACCGCGCGGACGGTGAGGGTGCCCTGTCCAACCGCGAGGTTGTATCGCTTCCCGTCACTGCTCGTTGCGATAACATCCTCAAAGTTGTTCTCACCGGGGTAGAGTTCAATCGTCAGCTGGCCGTACGGTCTTTACACAGTCCCTGGAGCGGGTACACAGATGGCGGGTGGGACAACTGGCGCAGATTTTGGGGTCGCTTTTGTATTCCCGGTATCCGTCCCGGTTGGTCGTGCGGTAGGTCAATAGCTGGTACTCCGGACAGATCACACAGCCATAATCCTCGTCATAGACCTACTTCCACCACTCGTGGCCGCCCTTCCTGGTCTGAGGCCGCTTGTAAGCGGTGGACAGCACACACCCATCTTCAAATACCTTCTTGCAGATATGAGGCGTCTTGTAAGCGGAGTCGGCAACAATGGCCTCCGCTTCCGGGAAAGCCGCTGTTACACGGTCATAGACCTCATCAAAGGCCACGCTGTCATGTCGGAAGTTATAACTCACCGTGGAAAAATGTGGTGTTTCCTCCTGCAGGCTGTACCCCAGAAACCAGCGGTACGCATTGTTGAGGGAGACCTCCTCCGCAGTCCGCCGCAGGGACGGCAGTTTCCCGTACCGTGAGGTATTCCATACTCACCCCCCTTGAAGCGCCCTTTTTGACTCCGATCACATTCGCATATGCGCGTAGTTGCAAGAAAAAACCTGTTCATAAAATGAAGCTTTGAAAGAGACCATTTCTCCCACATATTGGGCGCAAAAACAAATTTCTTTCTGTTCAAGAAATTCTCTTTGTCTGTTTCGTAAAAAATAATGTTAAATTTTTGTTATCTATTCCGAATTGCTATTAGGATAAAAAGAGTGTATGATTTTATTAGTTAATTTAATTAAATAATTTGTTTTGAACATCGGAGGTATGTGTTATGCCATTGGTACCGCTGAGACCTCTCATGGAGGCCGCTGAAAAGCACAACTACGCTCAGGGCGCGTTCAACGTCAACGCCGTGGCCCAGGCCAAGGCCGTCATTGAGATGCACGAGACCTTCCGCTCTCCCGCCATCCTCCAGGGGGCGGACCTGGCCAACGCCTTCATGGGCGGCCGGGTGGATTTTGCCAACGGCACCCTGGAGGACAAGAAGAAGGGCGCCCGGAACATCGCCAACGCCGTGAAGAAGTACGGCGAGAACTCCCCCATCCCCGTGGTGCTCCACCTGGACCACGGCAAGAACTTCGACTCCTGCGTGGCCGCCATTGACGGCGGCTATACCTCCGTCATGATCGACGGCTCCTCCCTGCCCCTGGAGCAGAACATCGAGCTGACCCGGGAGGTGGTGAAGTACGCCCACGCCCGGGGCGTCAGCGTGGAGGGCGAGCTGGGGGTGCTGGGCGGCCAGGAGGACCACGTCTTCGCCGCCACCTCCACCTACACCAACCCCCTGGATGCCGTGAAATTTATCCAGGAGACCGGGGTGGACGCCCTGGCCATCTCCTACGGCACCCAGCACGGGGCCAACAAGGGCAAGAACGCCAAGCTCCGCCGGGAGATCCCCATCGCCATCAAGGAATGCATCAACCGTCTGGGCATCTTCTGCGCCCTGGTCAGCCACGGCTCCTCCACCGTCCCCCAGTACATTGTCAAGGAGATCAACGACCTGGGGGGCGACATCCAGAACGCCTACGGCATCAACGTGGACGAGCTCATCGCCGCCATTCCCTGCGGCATCCGCAAGATCAACGTGGACACCGACATCCGCCTGGCGGTCACCCGGAACATGAAGGAGCTGTTCGCCCAGCGGCCGGAGCTTCGGAAGAGCCCCTCCATCGGCGGCGTGTACGCCCTGCTGGAGGAGAAAAAGTCCGCTTTCGATCCCCGGGTGTTTTTCCCGCCCATCATGGACACCGTCCTCACCGGCAATGTGCCCGATGACGACGTGGCCCTGCTCATGAGCCGGGTGGAGGCCGGCGTGAAGGAGGCCGTGGGCTCCCTGATCGTCAATTTCGGCTCCTACGGCAAGGCCCCCCTGGTGGAGCAGAAGACCCTGGAGGACATGATCGCCTTCTACAAGAAGTAAGGAGGAGCGGCCATGAAGCATCTGTATCTGAATCTGAAGCGGTTTGACGTCCCCGTGGAGTACGGCGGTGTCAACCGTATCGCCCCGCTGAAGGACTGGGGCGGCTATATCGTCTCCCACACCCAGGAGGGGCTGAAGCACTATGACCCCAGCCAGGTGGAGTTCGTCCAGTACTTCCCCGAGGCCCACATCCTGGGGGCCGTGGGCGCCCGGTGTGAGGGCAGCCCCGTCCAGGTGGGCTGCCAGGGCGTCTACCGGATGAACACCGCCGTGGGCGGGAACTTCGGCGCCTTCACCACCAACCGCCCCGCCTCCATTGCCAAGGCCATGGGCTGTACCTCCACCATCATCGGCCACTGCGAGGAGCGCAACGACAAGGCGGGCATCCTGGCTGAGGCCGGGGTGACCGACACCGCCGCTGTCAACCGCCTGCTGAACCAGGAGATCCGCCTGGCGGTGGAGCAGGGCCTCACCGTCCTGTACTGCATCGGCGAGAAGAGCGAGGAGCAGGAGCGCTGGCAGGAGGTGCTGGGCGAGCAGCTTCGCGTCGGCCTGGAGGGTGTGGACATCTCCAAGGTGGTCATCGGCTACGAGCCGGTGTGGTCCATCGGCCCGGGCAAGACCCCCGCAGGCAAGGACTACATCACCATGATTGCCCGGTTCGTGAAGGAGCAGACCGGCGGCCTGGACGTGGTATACGGCGGCGGGCTGAAGGTGGACAACGCCGAGATGCTCGCCTCCATCGACGAGATCGACGGCGGTCTTATCGCCCTGACCCGGTTCCAGGGGGAGATCGGCTTCTACCCCGACGAATACCTGGAGATCATCAAAACCTACCTGGGAGAGTAAGGAGATACAGCCATGAAGCTTGATTTTGAATACGGCCACGGCCTGATGAGCGCCGAGCTGCCCGACAATACCAAGGTCTTTATCCCCGGCGAGACCGTGCCTGATCCCCCCTGCCTGCCCCAGGACTGGGACAGCCTGTACGCCGCCACCCTGGAGTCCATCCGCCACCCCCTGGGCATGAAGCCCCTGAAGGAGCTGGCCGGCCCCGGCAAAACCGTGGTGTTCGTCATCCCCGACATCGTCAAGGGCGGCACCCAGCCCACCGCCCACCGCCGGGTATCCATCCGGGCCTGCCTGGACGAGCTGTACGCCGCCGGGGTGGAGAAGAAGGACATCCTCCTGCTGTTCTCCAACGGCCTGCACCCCCGGGCCACTGTGCCGGAGATGAAGAAGATCCTGGGGGAGGAGCTGTTCAACGAGTTCTACTGGTCCAATCAGATCACCAGCCATGACAGCGAGGACCCCGAGCACATGGTGGACCTGGGCACCACCCAGCGGGGCGACCCGGTGCTCATGAACAAGTACGTCTTTGAGTGCGACATCCCCATCCTCATCGGCCACACCCAGGGCAACCCCTACGGCGGCTACTCCGGCGGGTACAAGCACTGCGCCACCGGCATCACCCACTGGCGGAGCATCGCCAGCCACCACGTGCCCAAGGTGATGCACCGCTCCGACTTCACCCCCGTGTCCGGCCACTCCCTCATGCGCACCAAGTTCGACGAGATCGGTATGCACATGGAGGAGAAGATGGGCCACCCCTTCTTCTGCTGCGACGCAGTGCTGGACACCTATTCCCGGCAGATCGCCATCTACTCCGGCTACGCCAAGGTAATGCAGCCTGAGTCCTGGAAGGTCGCCAACAAGCGCACCTATGTGCCCTGGGCGGAGGAGAAGTTCGACGTGATGGTCTTCGGCATGCCCCAGGACTTCCACTACGGCAACGGCATGGGCACCAACCCCATCCAGATGATGCAGGCTCTCAGCGCCCAGGTCATCCGCCACAAGCGGGTGATGAAGGACAACTGCGTCATCATCTGCTCCTCCATCTGCAACGGCTACTTCCACGACGAGCGCTGGCCCTACCTCCGGGAGCTGTACGAGATGTTCCAGCACGACTATATGAACATCCTGCCCGACATGGACCGCTATGGCGAGTACTTCGCCACCAACCAGGAGTATATCCGCAAGTACCGCTTCTGCAATGCCTTCCACCCCTTCCACGGCTTCTCCATGATGAGCTGCGGCCACATCGCCGAGATGAACACCGCCGCCATCTACATCGTGGGCGCCCAGGAGCCGGGCATCGCCCGTGGTATGGGCCTGAAGACTAGGGCCACCTTCGAGGAGGCCCTGGAGGACGCCAAGCGGAAGTTCGTCGGTCCCAACCCCAACATCCTGGCCCTGCCCAAGACCTTCAAGCTGGGCGCCGTCCATCTGTGCATGAAGGACGACGACCTTGCCACGGTGTAAGGGAGGCGCGATACATATGCTGAAAGGAAATATGCTCATCGCCCACGGCGGCGGACCCACCCCGGTGATCAACAGCTCCCTGCTGGGGGCCGTCCGGGAGGCCAAGCGCCACGGCGAGATCGAGACCATCTACGGCGCCCGGTTCGGCGCCGAGGGCATCCTGGCCGGGGACCTGATGGACCTGGGGGCGTTTGATGACGGGCAGCTGGACCTGCTCTCCCGCACCCCCGCCTCCGCCCTGGGCTCCTGCCGGCGGAAGCTCACCGATGCTGACTACCCTGCGGTGCTGGAGTGCTTCAAAAAGTTCAACATCCGCTACTTTTTCTACAACGGCGGCAATGACTCCATGGACACCTGCCATAAGGTCTACCAGCTGGCCTGCCAGTCCGGGTATGAGCTGCGGGTCATCGGCATCCCCAAGACCATCGACAATGACCTGGCGGTCACCGACCACTGCCCGGGCTTCGGGAGCGCAGCCAAGTACGCCGCCGTGTCCGCCCTGGAGCTGGCCTTTGACGCCTCCGCCCTGCCCATCCACGTGGTGGTGATGGAGCTCATGGGCCGCAACGCCGGGTGGATCACCGCCGCATCCGCCCTGTTCGCCGGCCAGATGCCCTGTGAGCACCTGGTGTACCTGCCCGAGACCGACTTTGACAAGGAGCAGTTCCTGTCCGCCGTCAAGGAGAAGTGGGCCAAGGGCCGGGGGCTGCTGGTCACCGTGTCCGAGGGCATCCACTACGCCGACGGCTCCCCGGTGGCCGATTCGGGCATCGTGGACGGCTTTGGCCACAAGATCCCCGGCGGCGCCGCCCAGACTCTCAGCGACATGATCATGCAGGAGACCGGCCTGAAGTCCCGGTCGGAGAAGCCTGGCCTGCTGGGCCGGGTGAGCGTGGCTCTCATGTCCGAGGTGGACCAGCGGGAGGCCCAGGAAGCCGGCGCGGCGGCGGTGCGTGCCGCTGTAGAGGGCAAGACCGGCTATATGGTGGGCTTCCAGACCACCCGGGAGCCGGAGTACCGCACCGCGACCTGCCTCATTCCCCTGGAGCAGGTGGCCAACGCGGAGAAGAAGTTCCCCCTGGAGTGGATTGGCGAGGACGGAGCCAGTATCCGTCCGGCGTTCCAGGACTACTGCCTGCCTCTGCTGGGCGGCTATGACAGCCGGTTTGCCTATCTGCGCTGAGGGGAGTGACAGCTGACCATGGAGATCCTGTTCAGTTTTCTCATCTGTCTTCTGGCCACCACCATCGGCGGCATCAGCGGTGTGGGAGGCGGCGTCATCATCAAGCCCGTGCTGGACGCGACCTCCGGTATGCCGGTGGCCACGGTGAGCTTCCTGTCGGGGTGCACGGTGCTGGCCATGACCATCACCTCCATGCTCCGCAGCCGGGGCGGCGAGGTGAAGGTGGAGCCCCGCCGGGGCACGCTGCTGGCCATCGGGGCCGCCGTGGGCGGCGTCGTGGGCAAGGAGCTGTTTGAGCTGGTTCGGGCCTCCGGCGGTTCAGCGGTTTCCGTCGCCCAGCAGGTGATGATGATCGTCCTCACTTTGGGCGTGCTTGTCTACACCCTGAACCGCCCCCGGATCGCCGCCAAGGATGTAAAAAATCCGGCGGCCTGTGTGACCATCGGACTGGTGCTGGGCCTGCTGTCCGCCTTCCTGGGCATCGGCGGTGGCCCCATCAATCTGGCTGTGCTGTACTATTTCTTCTCCATGGACACCAAGACCGCCGCCCTCAACTCCCTGTATATCATCCTGTTCTCCCAGGGAGCCAGCTTCCTCAACACGATTCTGAGGGGCACGGTACCGGAGTTCCAGTGGCCGGTGCTCATCGTCATGGTGATCGGCGGCATTGTGGGCGGGACTCTGGGCCGGAGCATCAGCAAAAGGCTGAGCAACAGCGGCGTGGACCGTCTGTTCTTCTGGCTGCTCATCGCCATTACCGGCATCAGCTGCTACAATCTGGTAAGATGCTTTGTTTAACACACAGACACCGGGAGGAACCATGCTGTACCACATAAAAAACGAATTTCTTACCGCGACAATAAACAGCGTGGGAGCGGAGCTCTGGGGTATTCAGACCCTGGGGCAGGACCCCGTTTCCTGTCTGTGGGATGGGAAACAAGAGTTGTGGCCTCGACGGGCGCCGGTCTGTTTTCCTTGGTGCGGGAAAATAGAAGACGGTTGGTTCGAGGCGGAGGGGTGCCACTACAAGGCCGGACAGCAACACGGTTTTGTGCGGGACTTGGAACATATTCTGGTGGAAAAGAAGGCGGAACGTCTGCGCTTCCGTCTCGAATGGGATGGCGATGAGGTCTGCTGGCCGTGGCCCTTTTCCTTTGAGACAAGTCATACTCTGGAGGGACGGACCCTGCGCACTGCCTGCACCGCTGTCAATTTGAGCTCCCGTGCTATGCCGGTGCAACTGGGGTTCCATCCGGGTCTTCGCTGTCCCTTTTCTCCAGAATACGGTATCCAGGACTACTGCATCCGATTTGAAAAGCCGGAGATATCCGGTGGGACCGACACTCTGGACCTGACCCCTGCCCTTTTTGACCACGACAGCATCTGTTTCACCAACCTTCGATCTGATTGGCTTCAGCTGGAAGAACGGAAAACCGGGCGCTATCTGCGGGTATATACACAGGGGTTCCCGTATGTACTCCTTTGGAGCCGGCCTGGAATTCCGGGATGGGTATGCATTGAGCCGTGGACCGGCTACACTGGTCCCGGACATATGCTCTCGGAGCGGCCGGGGACCGTCCTTCTTCCGCCCGGCGGATCCTTCAGCCGCGCTCAGAAGATAGAAATTGCCCTGTAGGGGAACGTGGAGGTGATAGAAAAGCACCGCCGTCCCTACGGCGAGCTCGCCCAAAGCAGCAGGAAGCGTTTTATCACAGGACGAAATCGTTGATGGAGCTATGATTCCCCCTGTGTTAATTTTTTTGATAAAAAGCGCGAAAAGGAAGGTGTCATATGAAAGGAAAAACCAAGAAAAAGGGAATCAGTGACAAACTATGGCTGCTACTCTCATTCTGCGCGGCGTTGGTAGTTTGGTACCTGCTTTCCCTCGGCAAGCGGACAGGAAACAGCTTTCCCTTTATTCCCGTTGTGTTAGAGGGACTCCAGACAATGATCGATCGCGGTGCATTCTGGTCAGATCTGTCCAGCAGCTTGACTTCTATCGCTGCTGGTTTTGGACTGGGTTTTGTCTCCGCAGTGCCGGTCGCGTTTCTGATGGCCTGGTACATGCCGGTGCGTAAGATCATCGAGCCCTGGATCAACTTCATCCGCAACATCCCCGCCCTGGCTTACGCGCCTCTGATCGTGATTGCGGCTGGCGTTGGTAAGCCTCCCCAGATCATCCTGATTTGGATCTGCACATTCATGACCATGTCCATCACGATTTTCCACGGCATCCGCAGCATTGACAACACGCTGATCAAGGCCGCCCGGGTCCTCGGCGCCAACGATATGGATATCTTTTTCCGTATTATTCTGCCCGCGACCCTGCCCTTCGTCATCACGGCTGTGCGGCTGGGCCTGAGTGCCGGCCTGACCACCCTGCTCGCTGCGGAATCCACTGGTGCACAGGGCGGCCTGGGCATGCGGATTCGGAGCCTGCAGACCACCTTTGAAACCGGCTCGATGTTGGCCTACATCATTATCATCGGCATCATTGGACTTCTGTTAAACCTGTTTGTGGACATTATTGAAAGGAGACTGACATCGTGGCAGGAGAGACGCGAGGAGTAAAACTCCACATTGAAAATGTAGTCAAAGAGTATAAAGGCGAGCATGGAACAACCATCGCACTTAACGGCGTCAACCTGGATATCATGGAAAATGAGTTTGTTTGCGTGGTCGGCCCCTCTGGCTGCGGCAAGTCTACTCTGCTGAATATCCTGGCCGGTCTCCATGAAGCCACCAGCGGCGAGTGCTATCTGGACGGCGAGCGGATCGTCGGCACGGACGTAAGGCGCGGCGTGGTGTTCCAGCAGTACGCCCTGTTCCCCTGGCTGACCGTTCTGCAGAATGTTATGTTTGGTCCCGAAATGAGGCGTATGCCCAAGGAGCAGTGCTTAGAGATCGCCCGCAAGTACATCAAGCTGGTCGGTCTGGAGGAATTTGAAAATTCCTATCCCAAGGAGCTGTCCGGTGGTATGAAGCAGCGTGTGGCCATCGCTCGTGCCTACGCCAACAACCCCGAGGTTCTGCTGATGGACGAGCCCTTTGGCGCGCTGGACGCACAGACGCGCGCTCAGCTTCAGACCGAATTGCTGAAGACCTGGGAGACCGAGAAAAAGACCTGCTTCTTTATCACGCACGACGTCGATGAAGCCATCCTTCTGGCACAGCGGGTCGTTATCATGTCCGCCCGTCCCGGCCGCATCAAGAGAATCGTGGACATCGATATCCCCTATCCCCGTGATCAGGCCACCAAAAATGATCCGCGGTTCATGGAACTGAAGGCGGAGGTCTGGAACGAAGTCTACCAGGAGTATCTGGAAGTTCGGAAATAGAGCTGTCTGCCGCTTCGGCGGATAAAAATGTAGTAAATTAGGAGGAACTAAAATGAAAAAGCTCACAGCCCTGTTGCTTGCATTCGTCATGGTCCTGTCTTTGGCGGCCTGTGGCGGCGATACCGGCAACAACGCGTCAACCCCCAACAACAGCGATAACGCCAACCAGTCTACAGAAGCCAACAATACCGGCGACACCAGCGAACCCGCTGAGACGGGAACCGACAGCGAGAGCGTCGAGCCCATCACTCTGCGCATCGCCTACATGCCCAACTACGCTTCCCTGTGGGGCGTCCTGTCCGCCATGAACACCGGCGCCTTTGAGGAAGAGGGTATCACCGTCGAGCTGTGGGAGTTCGCAGACGGCCCCTCCGAGATCGCAGCTATGGAAGGCGGCAGCATCGATCTGGCCTATATCGGCAAGGGTGCCCACACCCTGTGCATCCAGGGCCGCGCCCTGGTCTTCGCCCCCAGCTCCGTCCACACCAGCGACAAGATCGTGGTGACCGCTGAGAGCGGCATCGAGTCCATCGAGGACCTGGCCGGCAAGCGGATCGCCTACAACAGCGGCTCCTCCTCCGAGTCCACTCTGCAGAGCGCCCTGTCCCAGGCCGGCCTGACCGAGGATGATGTGGAGCTGTTCGACATGGACGTGTCCTACATGGTGTCCGCCATGGTGTCCGGAACCGTGGACGTGGCCGTCGCCTGGAACCCCTACACCACCGAGATCCTCAACCAGGTGGAGGGCGCCAAGGAGATCGAGTTCTCCAACGGCTCCATCAACCTGTCCAGCTGGATCTGCCTGCCCGACTACGCTGAGGAAAACCACGACATCCTGGTCCGCTTCTCCCGCGCGCTGTATAAGGGTATGGATTACGGCTCCAACCCCGACAACTGGGAGCAGGTCGCCCAGTGGTGCGCTGACACGACCAAGACCAGCCTGGAGGCCAACCTGGCCCAGACCGGCGACGCCACCTGGTTTGACAGCGCCACTCTGATCTCCAACATGCAGGACGGCACCATGGAGGGCTACTACGATCACCTCCAGCAGGACTTCCTGGACGGCGAGTCCATCACCGAGGATGAGGCCGTGGATATGAGCACCGTCGTCCTCTATGATGTTATGAGGGAAGCCCTCGGCATCTAAGGTGTCCATCCTGCCTCTCTGCGGATAAACGAAACATAGGAACGGACCCTATGGAACGGCTTTTGTCCGGTTCATAGGGTCCTGTCTATTGGCAATTTTTTGACGGAGGTATATCGTATATGAAGATTTCCTGCGGCGCAGTCTCCTCTCAAACAATTCAGTTTGCCGCCTCCCAGTTGGAGGAGTACCTGACGCGAATGCTTTCTTCTTCGGCGCCCCCCCTTGCTTTTCAGCTTGTTGTGACTGGCCAGGACTCCCACGACAGCTTTTCTGTCGATGTAGGACCGGACGGAGGCGAGATATGCGGAGTCAATGACCGCAGCGTGCTGCTTGGCGTCTATGATTACCTCCATTATCTGGGGTGCAGATTTTTGGGGCCGGGCAAGGACAGCGAGATCGTGCCGACGATTTCTCCTTCCAGTATTCCGGCCAGCTACAAGAAGCGCGCCTCTTTTCGCCATCGCGGCGTATGTATTGAAGGCGCTGACTCCCGGGAAAATATTCTCTCTTTTATTGATTGGCTCCCGAAAATAGGTTACAATAGTTTTTTCCTCCAGTTCAAGGTTCCATATGCATTTTTGGCGCGCTGGTATCACCACCAGGGCAATCCCTATCTGAAATCAGAGGAGTATACTGCCGATGATGCCGCGTCGGATGTGGCGGTACTGGAGCAAGAGCTCAAAAAGCGGGGACTGCTCCTCCACAAGGTGGGCCACGGCTGGACGGGAGAGGTCCTGGGGTATGAAACGGTGTCCTGGGATCAGGAAACGCTGCCCCTCTCTTCGGAAAAGAGGGCCCTTGCCGCCGAGGTGGGCGGTGTCCGTGGGCTATGGCGTGGCAGCCCGGCAAACACAAACCTGTGCTTCCACAACGGAGATGCCGTAGAGGCGTTTGCCGATCTCGTCGTAAAATATGCAAAGACAAATCCCACCGTAGATTATCTCCATGTCTGGCTGGCCGATGAATACAACAACGTCTGCGAATGTGAAGGCTGCCAGCAGACGACGCCCTCGGACCAGTATGTCAGTCTGCTCAATGAAATCGACCGCAGACTCTCTATGGAGGGCCTGGATACCCGAGTAGTTTTCCTGCTCTACCAAGAGCTTCTTTGGCCGCCTCTCAAAGAGAGGTTGAGGAATCCCGACCGCTTTGTTCTGATGTTCGCACCCATCAGCCGTACTTTTGAGGCATCTTACGATCTGACAGGACCGGAGGCTTCCATGCCTCCCTATGAGCGAAACCGCATTGTGCTGCCAACCAATCTCCAGGAGAACCTGGCATTTCTGCGGGGTTGGCAGCAGCTGTTCCAGGGAGACAGCTTTGTTTACGACTATCCTCTGGGCCGGGCCCACTACGGCGACTTCGGGTATGTACATATCGCAGAGGTGATCGGCAGCGACATCAAACAGCTTCGTAAAATGGGGCTGGACGGCTACATCAGCTGCCAGGAGCTTCGGGTATCCCTGCCCAACGCCTTGCCCAACTATGTCATGGGCTACACCCTTTTTGACGAGGCCGCTGATACCCAGGCCCTGATCCGGGAATATTTTTCCGCCGCCTACGGCTCCCGAAGCGAAGAGGTCCTGTCCTATCTGGGCGAGCTTTCCCGGCTGAGCAGCTGCGATTATCTCAACGGGAAGGGTCCCCGCGTCGATCCGGAAATAGCGGCCCGAATGGATCAAATCGTCAATCTCTGTCAGAATATTTCCATTCCCCAACCTGAAGACGGTTCCGCTCTCTTCTGGAAGCTCCTGTCCTACCACCGAGCATATGTTGAAGCGCTGAGCCGCGCCACGGCCTCTCTGGCCAAGGGAGATATCCCACACAGCCGGATAGACCGACTTGCCTTGAGAGATCTGATCTGCCGGAACGAACTTGAATACCAGCCTTATCTGGATGTATACCGGATTCTGGAGATCACAGAAAAATATACCGGATTCCCCCCCATCGAGGAATGAAAGGAGTTCACTATGCGTCACGATTACTACTATTACAGCAGAGAGGAGCTGTTGAAGGCTCCCAAGCTGCCAATCGAAATTCTATCTGATAATCAGGCTGTGTTCCAGGCGATCGCCCAGGAGATGGCAGATGAGATCAAGCGAAAAAACGCGTTGGGTGAACGCACCGTATTCATATGTCCTGTGGGGCCCGTCGGCCAGTATCCTTACTTTGTTGACACGGTCAATCAGGAGAACATCAGCCTGAAAAATGTCTGGTTTCTGAATATGGATGAGTATCTGACAGATAATCTCGAGTGGATCGATCATGAGCATCCCCTGAGTTTCCGGGGATTTATGGACAGAACGGTCTATTCCAAGATCAAACCTGAGCTGGTCATGCCCAAGGAGCAGCGTGTCTTCCCTGATCCGAAGGACCCGGACCGGATGGGGAAGCTGATCGACGAGCTGGGCGGCGTGGACATCTGCTTCGGCGGCATCGGGATCAACGGGCACCTGGCCTTTAACGAGGCGCAGGACGAACTGTCTCCGGAGCAGTTTAAGGCGCTCCATACCAGAGTGTTGAAGATCACCCCTGAGACCCGCACCGCCAACGCCATCGGTGATTTTTGCGGAAGGCTTGACGACATGCCCCATTGGTGTGTTACAATAGGAATGCACGAAATCTATCATGCGCGCAAGATCCGTCTCGGCTGCTTCCGGGACTGGCACCGCAGCGTGGTCCGTCATGCGGCCTATGGCGATATCTCCGCTCACTTTCCTGCCACACTGCTCCAGGAGCACCCGGACGTTTTGCTGCGTTTCACAGAATTCGTGGCCAACCTGCCGGACTGATCACAGTAGAAACGGGAGATACCAATGAGTGAAACATATATCATCAACGGTCAGGTGTATGTCGGCCGCCGCTTTCAGCGAAAGACGATTTCCGTAGAGGCGGGGAAAATACACCTGATGGACCCGGACGTACAGGTGTCCGGCGACGTTATAGACATCTCCGGCCGAAAAGTGGTCCCTGGCTTTATCGATATCCACACCCATGGCGCGGTGGGGGTAGACGTGAATGGCGCTGACGTTGACGGCCTGGAAAAGATCGGGGCGTTTTTTGCGAAACACGGAACCACCTCTTGGCTGGCTTCGATCCTCACCGATACGGAGGAGCAGACGTGCCGTGCCATATCCCAGTGCCTCTCCTACCAGAAATCACTGCGGATGGGGGCGCAGCTTTTGGGAATCCACCTGGAAGGTCCGTTTCTGGCTTCACAGTTCAAGGGTGCTATGCCAGAGCACCTGCTAAAAAAAGGTTCTCTGGCTCTGCTTACGTCCTATCAAGATAAAGCGGAGGGCAACGTCCGGTATATCACAGTGTCCCCGGAGGTGGAGGGCGTTTTGGAAATGATCCCCGCGCTCAAAGAGCTGGGGATCACCGTGGCGATCGGGCACTCCGGCGCGGACTATGACACCGCTATGGCGGCGATTCGCGCCGGCGCGGCCGCCTGTACCCATACATTCAACGCCATGGCTCTGCTGCACCAGCACCGCCCCGCGATCCTCGGCGCAGCGTTAGAGTCCGATATCTATTGTGAAATGATATGCGATGGCCTCCACCTCCATCCCGGCATCGTCCGGCTGCTCTGGAAAACAAAGGGGGGCGGCCGGCTCGTGGCCATCACGGATTCCATCATGGCGGCGGGATTGCCCGACGGCTATTACCACCTCGGCGTCAATCAGGTGGTGGTCGAAAACGGGGACGCGAAGCTGGTCTCTGACGGCACCCGGGCAGGAAGCACCCTGACGCAGGATCGGGCGCTGAGGAACATTCTGGCCTTTACTGGACTGCCTTTGGAGGATGTGCTCCCCGTCCTGACGGAAAATCCAGCCAAACTCATCGGCGTCTATGACCGCAAGGGTTCGATTGAAGACGGTAAGGACGCGGATCTGGTTGTATTGGACGACCATGCGCAAATCACAGAGGTGTTCCTGCGTGGCCGCAGGCTGTTGCTGAACACCTGACTCGAGGGCAAAGCTAAATTGTTTAAGAAATGGGGTGGTCTGGATGCGGCTCATTCAAACTAGTGGTGTGTCAGGATCAGTAGCAGCCAGCAGATCTGCCATCCTCAAAACAATTTATTATCGCGGTCCCATCAAGCGGTCCGATATTGCAAAGCAGCTGGCTCTGACAATGCCTACAATCACCACGAATATCAATCACATGATTGCGTCCGGGTTGGTCAAGGAAGAGAACAAGCTGGATTCTTCCGCGAACAGCCTCGGCCGCAAGGCCCGTCCGGTGAGTATCATTGCGGAGGCCAGACACTTTGTCGGCATTGAGATGCGCGGCTTTCAACGGATCATCAGTGTCCAGGATTTCCTGGGGCGGACGCTTTACTGTAAAAAAGACGGCACGCCCCATCCGAGCTACGAGGAAAATCTGAAGCTGAGCTGCGACCTGCTGTATGAGGCGCTTGATGCCTGTGGCTTTACCTTAAATGATATCACAGGAATCGGATTTTGTGTGCCAGGCGTCGTGAACAGCGCGGAGGGACGGCTCGACACTCTGCCCAGCTACGGCTGGCGTGACAAGGCGGTGCGGGCTGACGTGGCATCCATGACTGGTTACAGCGGACCGATCAGCGTAGAAAACAACGCCTGTGCGCGAGCCTACGGGCTGCGGCTGCTCCAAAAGGATCTGTTGATGGATGTCCATAACTTCACCTACTTTTTTATCTCTCGCGGCATCGCCTGTCCTCTGTTTTTGGATACTGGGAATGTCGTTGGGTCCGTTGTCGGTGCCGGTGAAGTAGGTCATATGATCATGCAGCCGGACGGCCTGCTGTGCAGTTGCGGGAACCGTGGGTGTTTGGAAGCGTACTCCAGTGACGTAGCTGTGATCACAAGATGCAAAGAAGCTCTTCAGCAGGGGAAAGCTCCTCTTCTCCAGCGGTTTTGTCCGGATGGCGAACCATCAATGCATGATATCATAGCGGCACAAAGCGCGGGCGATGAGGATGTACGTAAGATTGCCCAAGAAGCAGTTTACCGAATCGGCATCGCCGTTGCGAACGTAGTCAATTTTGCCAGCTCCCGCATCATGTTTATTGATGGCGTGCTATTTGGCGTCCCAGAAAACAGAGAGCTGCTTTTAAATGTCATCCATACAAATCTGTGCAATGCGCTGCATTCTGATACTGAATTCCGTTTTGTGGAGCCAAATGATTATAGCGGAGCAAACGGAGCCGCGGCACTTGCGATTCACGACAGCTTAGCATACGGCGATTTTTGATACGCGGCCACCGGATGATGTTCAAAAGGGTCGCTGTTATTTTCGTTGCAAAAAAGCTTTATGCACTATATAATAGCAGCAAAATAGCAAGCAGAATCAGAATGGCTTTCTCAAGGGGGTAAAGCTATGAAAACGTGTGGTATCAAGATGCTCCTGATTCTATCCTTTGCGCTGCCGCTTCTCCTCACGGGATGTGGCGCGGGAAATCAGACGATTGGTCTTGCGGTGCTCGGAAGCGATTTCAGGGTTGTCAACAAGGAAGGAGAAACTGTCAACTACAGCAGTGGGGAATTCTCCGGTACGATGGATCTGATCCATCAGCAGACAGCAAACGATGTAGGAGCTGAGGACAGATATCTGCTGGAAGTTTCCCGCAGCGATCATTTTACCTACCAGTGCGACGGGAGTGGCGGGCAGCTCTTTGGAATCGTGACAGACCCGGATTTGAATATCAGTGAACCGGATTATTCTGAATATACCGTAAGCGGCATGGGTATGGAGACCATTACGGTTACTCCAGATGGCGAAATGTCATTTTCGGGCAATGATATGGCTGTCGAAACCGCCTTTTCTATGCCATGCGCCAGCCTGGGTGAGCATGGGTTTGTCCGGTTTTCTGGCAGCGCCGATAGCAACGCCTCAGTAAGCGTTGATACGGAGACAGGCCGGATTCTTTTTTCAGGGATATCCCCCGGAAGCAGTACCCTTTCCTACGCGGGAACGGTATCCAATTCGTGGGTCACCATCGAGTTGAGCGTGGGCACCGGAAGCATTGACCTCAGCAAACTGGGTGAGGGGCAAATCATTATTGCCGAGGATGGGTGCGAGGAGCAGATTATCGAGGCATAATCCTCACGGCGATTTTTTCAAAAGTGCGCAATATATAACATCCTATTTCTCTCAAGGCCACACAACTGCAAACAAAGATAACCCCGAAGCCTGCATGTGAACGTATACAGGCTTCGGGGTATTTTACTTTACTCCACATTGAACACCATGCTCCATAAGACCTATGTGCCGACAGTCCCCTTGCTTATGAAGATCTGTAATGGATTCGGCATCACCATCGTTCAGTTTTTTACGGAAGAGGATGAAACAGCAAGACTTACCGCGATCAGAGGAAATGTCTCGACATCTGGAGCAAGCTGGATAATGTAGGAAAGGAACTTGCCACAGTCTATATGCAAGGGACGGTTGACCACAAAGAGCCCATGAAGACGAAAACAGCAGAGTAGTTTTTAGCGATTGGCGTTCGGGCTGCAGGGATCATCGCATCTGGCTACATGAGAAAAAAGAAAATTGGTATCAGAGCAACTTGTGTATTGCCTTCGCTGCAGGTCTCCCATTTAAGGCGAGACCTGCAGCATTTATTATTGCTGTGTAGGTAAAAATTCTGCTTCTTTGGAGCAGAGCAGCCCCTTCAACATGCAAGGAAAAATTCTGGATATTATTCCGTATTGGTTGTGCCTGCTTGGTTACCTTTGTTTATTAGCTCCAACATAAGGAAGACGGCAACAACAAAGCCTCTCTCAAATTCATTTTGCCGTTCCAAATCTTGAAACCGTTCAACCCGATCTGCATAATCACGCCATGCCTGATGCAGTTCTGGTGGCAGACCCGCTGATAGTTTTTCGGCGGCTTCCATTACTGCGGCGCCTTCTTTGGCAAGGTTGCGTTCCTCCTTTTCCTCTCTGCCTATGCAGAGATCACTGGAAAACAGCCACTTTAGAATAGATTCCATATGCGAAAACCTCAAATACCAATCATTTCCTCCTGGGAACCAGCTTGATCCCCAGGAGGTTCGGGTTCACTTCTTGTTCTTCAACTGATTCCGCTTCCCCCGACTGACGAGGTACACGGTGGCGCCCAGGATGGCGCCCTCGGCGAAGTGGGCTAACGGAGTACCCAGGACAGCAAAGATAATAGGCATTCTTCTACCTTCCTTTCCGGCGGCCTTATGATCCGCCCCAGCAGCTCAAACATTCTCCATGATGCACAGTACCGCCAAGGTCGTGACAAACCCCAGTAATGTCCATTGCATCTACCTCACCTCCTCCATCTGTCTGACTTTCCTATAGAACGTGCTGGACTTGAGATCCAGACGCTTCATAGCTTCCATGGCGGTAATGCCGCCCTTCTGCCACAGGGCCACCACCTGCCGAAACTCCGGGCGCTCAATGGGCTTGCGACCCTTATAGATCCCCCGCTCCCTGGCGATGGCGATGCCCTCCCGCTGGCGCTGGAGGATGTACTCCCGCTCCAGCTCCGCCACGGCCCCGAAGATGGTCAGCATGAATTTGCCGCTGGGGGTGGTGGTGTCGATGGCCTCCTTCTTAGACACGAACTCCACGCCCTTGGCCGTCAGCCGCTCCACCAGCTCCAGCAGGTCCCGGGTGTTCCGGGCGAACCGGCTGATGGACTCCACGATCACCGTGTCGCCCTCCCGGACGAAGGTCATCATCCGGTTCAGCTCTGGGCGATCCGTGCTTTTCCCGCTCACACGGTCGATGTATATTTGATCCACCCCCAGAGACTCCATCAGCATCTCCTGCCGGGCGGTGTTCTGGTCCGTGGTGCTGGCACGGACATAGCCGATCTTCATTTGTATCCTCTCTCTTGTTTTTGTGGTACTATTGTGGTATGATATACCCGCAAGGAGGTGACATCATGCCACAGATCATCCCTATCCGCGATTTGAAAAATACCAGCGAGATCTCCGAGATGTGCCACGCCGTGAGCGAACCCATTTTCGTGACCAAGAATGGGTACGGCGATATGGTGGTCATGAGTATGGAGACCTACGAGGAGCGTATGCGTCTGCTGGATGTATACACCAGGCTTGCCGCAGCCGAGGATCAGATCAAAGCCGGCAATGTTATGCCCGCTGATGATTCCATAAGGAGGCTGCGGGAAAAGCATGGCCTATGAACTGATCGTCACTGAGGCGGCCCACAGCGACTTGGACGAGGCCCTGGACTATATCGTCCATCGCCTCTCCAACCCGACAGCGGCTGTCAGCCTGCTGGACCAAGTGGAAGCCTGCTATGGGCAGCTGCGAAACTTTCCTATGCTGTATGAGGCCTGCCGGGACCCACGGCTCCGAGACCTGGGATATCGAAAGGTCGTCATCGGCCACTATATCCTGGTCTATCATCCGGTGGAGGAGGAGCGGACGGTCTACGTTCTCCGTTTTTTCTATGGCGGCAGAGACTATGAAAAGCTGATATGACAGAAAGTATCCCATTAAGGTCCCTGTTTCAGATGGCACATGCCAAAAGGCTGA
>OERQ01000039.1_pt1 | contig 23641 bp, 30 predicted proteins | sample 1540011 | NCBI WGS metagenome assembly OERQ01 (sample SAMEA3891881, study PRJEB23780) | metagenome | biome: terrestrial biome; feature: animal house; material: Caecal content | place: Italy | collected 2015-05-05 | reverse complement strand
TACATATACAACCATGGATTTTTCTATGCTATCCTTTATAATTGATTCTTTAATTTCCCTCTGTTCTTTGCTGAGCGAAGTATTCTGACTTGCAATATTCTGATCGACTTCATTTTCGGTATTAGTCGTCCCCTCACCAGATTGGCTGCCCTGGTGCTGGCCTGCAACAAAAATAACTTCATCTGACTCTCCCGCAGGCTCATATATCTCGACATTGTCAATCGGAGCTGCCGAAACATTGATCGAACAACTTAAAAGCACAGCAGTCAATAACAGTGTTGTAATTTTTCTGCGCCTCATTATGTATGCACCTCCTTTAATCATCCCATACTTTCGGCGGTCTCCAGCCGTTTTCTACCTGCCACTCTATTTCTTTGTAACGGATCTTGCTCATATCCATTGCTGTCATCGGAAAATAGCTATTGTCTTGCTCACTATACTTTGGATCATTCAAAAGAGAAATGTCTGCCTCATAGACATTAACTACAGAAATGTTTTTATAGCATAGCCCAAGAAATCCATAGCTTGCGTTCTTGCTGAAAGACTGTGTTCCTTGATCATTGGTAATCTCAATCAGACCGTTTTTCCTTTTAATTCCCTCGATTTTACTACAAAGAAGATCAAAATCAGAGCCCTCATAATCAGGCAGATAAAACTTGCCTTCCCCCGCATAAACGCCCAGATACTGCTGGGTAGAAACACTCAGAATCCGAAAATCGACCACTTCAAATACCACAAGGCTCCCAGGCAGAAAACGATTATAGGCACTCACATTCTTAGTCTGATAGGTGAAGGGCAGTGAACTCAGTTTCCCATCCTTAATATAACCCTGCATTTGTTCTGAAAGCCGGTCTCCATATTCTCTCAGTTGTTCATTCTGAGAGAGGCTCCCTTTAATCTCCGCATGATCATTTCCCATGTTAAAATCGCCAAGCACATCAAAGCTATCCATATCTCCTGGTGTGCCAGTATAACACTCCATTAGTTTTTCATAATTTTGCGGCAGACGGTTATCCCATCCCAAAATCCCTTTATAGATATCTTCTGTAATTGCTTTTCCATAAGAATCTGCCGGGGCATTGATTATCTCATCCGATAAGTGTGTATCCCAGATTTTCCCAAGCAGCTCTCCAACGACTTCTTTATCAATCTCTATCTTCAGGATATCCTCTGCATGTTCTTCTTCGTACTTTTCCACGCGTTCTTCTTCATCTGCCTTTTCTTTTAGAGCTTCGTTTCTTTCCCTGATAGCCTCCGTCTTTCCATTACTGTACAAATCGTTAGCGGCTTCACCTATAATCTGCATGGGATCTTCCTCAATCACTGCATCCAAATATGCATCTGGAACCTCACCACTGGATACTCCGTTTTCCTTCTCTTTTTTCAGGATATCCTTCAGCGCCTCTTCTACCGAATCCGCATCTTCCAAAAGCTGTTCACGTGTCAGTTCAATCACATCCGCAAGATCCCCTCCTTCTACGGTTGGCAAATCAAATTGTGAAATACCGTACATATAGTACTCAGAAAGCATGCTCTGTTCATATATGATTTTCCGGATATTTTCTGCCAGAGCGTCCTCTTTTACACTATCTGAAAATCGGATATTCTCATGGTTTGTATAATACTGCTTTCCTTCATACTCAATCTTGTAAGTATAAGTACCTTTATACAATACCAACACTTCCGTTCCTTCAGGCAGCTTTAGATAGAGACCATCCTCCCCTACAGACGGCAGATCATCATTTGGTCCATCCATTAAGGCAGCATTTTCTTTTGCGATATATCCCATCCGATTCATTTGAACGATTGTATCCCCACTACTATCAACAGTAAAATCAGAGAAAGACAGTTTACAGCTGAACTGACTTCCGCTGCCCTGATCTGTCAGACCACTCGCCTCTTTTTCAAAACTGCCGATAAGTACATATCGGTCAGCATCGTCCTGATCAACGGAACCACCCTCTATCATTTGAAGGTTCGTTTCAAAATCAACTTCATCTGCCTCCTTCTGCGACTGAGTGAGCTTGAGCACTGTAACGTCCGTAACTGGTGCCATCAAACTCAGATCAAATACTGCAAAAGTGAGATAGCCGCAGTCCTCATCTTTGATTGCAAAAGCAGCATCCGCGTCACTTTTATTAACCGCTCCTCTTACAGATATCACATCGTTTTGTATGCTGGCTTCTGCGTGAGTTGCTGCCTTCACCTGAAGCGGCACAGATGTTGTCGCGCATGCAAACGTCAGAAGCCCGACTAGCAATCCCGTTTTTCTTTTCATTTTGTTTCGCCTCCTCTCGTGACAAATTTTATCGTTCCCGTGAAGTCATCCCGTACAACTTTTACCTCTGACTTGCGAGCAGTACCCGTTAGATCAGAACTTTGGATATACCAGTCATCATTACTTTTTTTCATGTCCATTCTTACAATGAATAAGTAGATATCTTTTGGCGTGCTCCAATCAGAATACTCTGCCTCACATATTGTCAGACATTGGATTTCCTCGCTATTTTCTGTGTAGATGTCTGCAACCGAAAACTCCTTTAGTTCCGACTCTGTCTGATTACTGCTGTATGTATCTTCCCAGTCTTTTGCAGATTCATTTGGCGCAAGCTTCTCCAACTGTTTCTCATCTACATTCCCGTTTTCAACATCAAACAGGCATTTTGCATACTGCTCTGCAATCCTTTTCGCCTCACTGGTATCCTCATCACACAACTCTGCATTTCCGTAGATTTTTAATACTGTATCCGTATCATATCCCTGTAGTTTCTCAGTACATCCTGTAATCCCCAGCAAACTCCCTATCAGGCATAAGGATAACATTTTCCTTCTACTCATGATTCTCAACCATCCTTTCTACTCTACTTCACATGCTAAATATGATAGACATTCCCTGCCCGTACTCATACCTGTTTACAATGATTGAAAATTTCTCAGAAAAAAACAGCCGATACCAATCTATGTATCGACTGCTTTCCCAGAGCCATATCTTTATCTCCCTTTTTTTCGTTCTCTTTCCCTACGCTCTGTCATATACTCCCTATAACGCTGCTGCTCTCTTTGATAATTTGTCTGCGTATCCTGCAGCGCCTTTCTTTCCCTCTGTTCTTTCTCCCTTTTCAGCTGATTGCCATGCTTCGTTCCAGTAATCGCCGCTGTTATAATTGCAACCAGCTTAAATAGGACCCCTGCTACCACGATAATACCGCATACAACAAACCCCGTGTGTGCCAGACTTCTCCGTTCTTCAAATTTCTGATGAGACTCTGAAAATTCCTGCTCCAGCGTCGATGCCGGCACCGGTTCTGGTTCTTTTTCTTGTTCCTTCACACAGCCCGCACTGAAAGCCATCATGCATATAAGCAAAAGAACCATTGCAATTTTTCTCATAGACTTCGCCTCCTGTCATTCCCCTTACAGGTATTATACTTGTAAAATGACAGAATTAAAAATATTTATTTTTCACACGCAGGAAAATTTGTATGCTATGCTCTACTTCATCTGATCAAAAATATCATCTACGCCGTCTTCTCCTTTACTGATAATATCCCTCATATCTTCCACCGCATTCCAGAAAGAATCCTGGCTGCTCTGTCCAAGCAGCTTCCCTGATTCTGTGAACAAATCCAACGTATTTTCCTTAAGGGCTGCCTGACTGCTTTCATTATTGTCTTTCTCGTTCTGCGCATGAGAATTAAAATTTTGCTGAAACTGGTTCGACAGCAGGCTTTCCGCACTGGGGAGGCCCCCAGACACCTGTTTCCATACACTGCCAATGTCCATATGCCCCATAACGTTCTGATACGTCTGACTGGAACGTACTTCTCCAAACATCTCATTTCTTAAATCCATAGCGTCCTGCATCCACTCAGAAGCCGAGAAATCCTCGGGGATCTCCGCTTTACCTAATTGTATCTTACTCCAAAGATCCCCATAGGAATCCTCAAACAATTGCACCGCATCCATCGAATATCCGGTAAATTCAGACCGTTCTAACTGAAATTCTTCTCCGAAGCCGCATGCTTTAAGCGCCTGAAGCATCTCAGTATATTTCTCATTTAGGCCCTCAGTATCCATTGTTAATCCTCCCAAATTCTCCCGGTCATGCTCACGTACCGTTATTCCCTCATCTTCTGCTGCGCTAACTGGCATAGATGTTCCCACAATGAGAACTGCAGCAATAACAATCATTTTTCTTTTTAGCATTTGCCTCACCTCCTGTTTCAAATATGCGTTTTACTGAACTGACGGAAAATTTCTGGTTCGTCCAATATCTCTCATATTTTTCTTGGAATACAAATTCAAAAATCCAATCAAAGGAGGGCTTTCTCATGGTAGAAATGATCAATATCGGATTCAGCTCCATGATTCCTAAAAACCGCATCATCGGAATTGATGATGTCAGTTCTTCCCCTATTAAACGCATAATAAAAAAAGCAAAGGAAGAAGATCGTGTCATTGATGTGACACATGGAAGAAAAACAAAATCTGTGCTTTGGCTTGATAACGGAACTGTTTATCTGTCTTCTGTATCTACAGCCACACTGACCAACCGCATGCAGGAAGATCTGCAAAAAAGGGAATAAACAGGAAAAAGACGGGCAAGAGTTGTATCTTACTCGTCTTTTTCATATTTAGGCAGCTATCTTTCTCTGCCCTTTCTCACCTTTTTCAACCAGAAACCATACACCTCTTTCCGTTGATCCAAACAAGTCATAAATCTGAAGTGTCTGTCTTATTTTTTCTTTCCAGTTTTTATTACGCTCTGTGCGCTTATGTCCTTCAATGGCCGTATATATTTCAGCCAAAGTAACTTTTCCGCCAGACTCCTCCAGAACTCCGGCCACAACATCCTTCCATGTGGGCAGGTTCAAATCTCGTATGTCGCCTTCCACATTTCCAGTTAATTGATAATTATACATCAATGCATGGTCTTTTCTTAAAATCAGGAGATATTCATGGACAATCGGTATAAATGGTTTCCCCGAATAATGGATTCCATCACTGACACAATTATGCTGTGCTTTTATTACAATCTGCTCAATAGTGCCCGGTTTTGCTATTTCTAATATCATAGAATACAATTTACGCTTTTTCTTTACATCGCCCATCAGAATCGCAAGATGGCCGCCTTTTTCCAGTGCCGCAAATTGCTTTACCGTACAATAGTCAATTTCTTTTAAAAAGTGTTCCCAGCTCTGCTTTCTGGATAAATCACTGGCACTCGGATCAATTCCATACTTGCTTACAACCTCTTCAATTCTGTACTGCTCGCCGGAATATCTGATGATATCCCAATAGGGTGGGTGCCAAAACATAAAATCCGGACGCTCTTTGATTTCATTATTGAGCAGATCGAATCCTCTGTTCAGATCATAGCAAAAGGATGGAATGCCCATCCGTTTTGCCACATCTTCTGTTGTACCGCTGCCCACCATGTAATCCGCGATTGTATCCGGATTGTATTGCCGGATCAAATCTTCGATTAGCAGGGGGCTGCAATTTCCCCTATATGTATTTTTCCCTCCGCTTCCACGCTCCGGATAAGAAACAATGCTTTTCATACTGCGGTCCTCCAATCACTGTATTTCTCTGGAGAAGAAGTGCTAAACCACATAGTATTCTCCAATAATTCTGATCAGCGTATCACCCTCTATATTTTTGTACAGCCTTACAACTAATTCAAAAACATCTTCTAAGGATAAGCCATTTACTTCGATAGAAGACATAAGCTCCTCTATACATAAATCCTCTTTCAGATATATTTTGATAATATCATCAAATGCTTCGTCTATGCCTTTAGCCTCAATCAAAGTCCGGCTGTTATCCGTTTCGATACGCTCTATTTTCGGCGTCACTGCGTGATCCAAAAGCTTCTGAAAAGTCTCAGCATCCGAATCCGGAAAAAATGTTCTGGCATCTCTATATAGCTGTCCAATATTAAGCTGCAAAGAATTCTCTATGAATTCACGGTTTCCAGGCAAATCCGCGTCCTCTGACAACGCATATTCAAGGGCGTCCCTCAAGCTGACACAAGGCGTTTCTATATAGCCTTTCATTCCCCATTTTACAGGTATTTTATATCCTTCCATCTGCAATTCCCTCTCTGATTTATTTCTTTGTTTTATTCCAGGTATTTTTCGATTTCACTTTTTTGACAAAGTATTTTCTCGCCATCTTCCACCGCATATACCGCATAGGTATCGTTTCCCTCCGGTTTCACGATATATTTCATCTCTCTGCGTAAAACCTGTCTGTCACCCACACAGTAGTCTGATCTACATGTGCGGATGCACAAACCATCATTCCTGTTTTCTATTGCATCCGCAACTCGTTCAATCGCCCGAATCAGTTCAGGCAGCTGACTTTCAAAAAAAATCTTTCCATATACTGTCTCATGTAATTGAAATCCCATATATAACTCTCCTTTCATCTTTTAGTTCCATCTGAAATATGCCCACCATTCGCGTGACTAAATCTCATAACAAGAACCGGCCTTCCGGCCGGTTCCTGATCTTTAAGCCACTTGATCTTGTGGATTCGATTTCAGATATTCTCTCAGCATTCGTTCCTGTTCCACTGATTCCTTAAACATTTTAGGGAAATAAGCCTGCTCAAAATTGGTCTTTCTCTTCACAATTTGATCTGTAATATACCCCATTTCATAGTCTGTCAGCATAATACTGCTGGAAGCCTTTAAAATAGCTGTTTCCGGAATTGTCTGTATTGTCTCATTTTTCATCTTCTTGATTTTGCAATAGGAATTGTGGATTTGAATCTGCCACGGATATTCATACCCACTTAGACATTCAATTTTGAAAGAATATACAAAATAGTGCTCCTTTGTCTCGCCTTTTGCCGGACGGTTTTCCAAAATCTTTTGTGGTATATTGTAGATTACAATTGATCCGTTCTCAGCTGCTTCTTCAGACAAGATTCCTTTTTCCAGAAAAGAAACAGCTTCCTCTATTGCATTAATCTGCTGTTCATTCGCTTCTCGGTATCTGGAATTTTCACCCTGTCCTCTTAAGTATTGCACCACATTTAGAAGCTGCTCCTTCTTTGTGCCGTCCTCTAATAGTATACTTGCCGGGGTCCTGCCTTTAAATTCTCTCATACGCAGTTTTACTGTATATGCGGGGGATCTGCTATCCTCTTTTTTTATTGTTTTGCTATCTAGCAAAATATTCCTCTGAATAACAGCGTCCACTCTCTTGCTGAAAGTCGCCACATCATCAAAAGGGATATTTGCGGAAGGATAAATTGCAGTCACACCTGACGTGTCAATCAAAGTCCATTTAAAACAGGATCTCGGTCCATGTCCAGTCAGAGGAGGTACCACATATTCCTCACCACGGCTGTTATGCGCAACACCCGCAAGTTCAAAATTGGCTTCAATACTTAAAGTAAGCTTCTTCCTTTTTATAACCGCAATCTGTCTTGGATATTTGCATACCGGTGCCACTGTTACCTCCTTTCTTCAGCGAACTGCATAAAATGAAGAAGCATTTCCTGCTGAAGAGCTGTACTTTCGTTTTCCTTTTTTTCGCTCTCTTCAAAAGCAATCGCCTCAATCTCAATCTGACTGTTTCTTCTATAATTTGTATGGACAAGATATCCAATGACATTAATCACATCCGGTTCTCCCATTTCTATGTACTCCGCTGCTTTGTGAAATGCCATAACAGAAAATTCTCTTCCTAAAAGTCGAATGTGTTCCTTTTGATTGCCCAGCAGACGATATAATTTCCCCGCCTGGGGAAGTAAAAGAATACGGTCTACACGAATAACCGGTCTTGGATTTCCTTCACCAAACGGCGCATATTTCTCCAAATCTTCCATGATCCGCGGAATTTCCTCTGCATTCACCTCCAGATCATACAAATACTCGCCCTGCTCTGGCCTATTGTAATCCTTAAGAAGCAATTCCAGCTTTTCTGTAAAAGATGACAGATTTCCCTTCCTTAAACCCAGACCTGCCGCTTTTTCATGGCCACCATAGTTTAGCAGATATTCTTCCGCACTTTCCAGAAGATTCCTTAGATGGACACCCCCATAAGTTCGGCCGCTTCCTTTTATTGTTCCTTCTTGACCAGATGGAGCCAGCACAATTGCCGGTGTCTGATATTCCTCAGCCAGACGGCCTGCAAGCAAACCAGCAATTCCTGACAGCAGTTCCTGATCATATATGCAGATGGGATTTTTTTCTTCCATATGATTATCCCGAATATATTTGTGTGCTCTCTCCATCGCACTTTTTACCAGTGACTTTCGCTTTTCATTGATCTCAATGAGCTCATACGCCTTCTCCTCAGCCTCTGCATAATCCTCCATGATTAATAATTCGAGCGACTTCTCTGCTCCAGTGTCTTCCAGCCGTCCTGCCGCATTCAGCATCGGTGCTATAGTAAATCCAATATTCTGCTCATCAATCTTCTTCAGGCCGGTTGCATTAATTAATGCCAGAAGTCCTACCGGAATCTCTCTCTGATTTATATAGCGCAGACCTTCTCTTGCAATACAGTGGTTATCCCCGACCAGCGGAACAACATCAGCAATTGTTCCAACTGCCGCCAGAGCACACATTTTTTTCAGAAATCGGTTATCATCGATCAAAAGCTGGGACAGCTTAAATGCCAAACCTGCCCCACAATAGTCAGAAAAGCCTGATTGTTCAGGGGCAATATGAGGATCTACGATAACATCGGCATTCGGCAGTTCTTTCCCCGGCAAATGATGATCTAAAATAATCACTCTGAGACCTTTTTCTTTAGCGCATCTGATTGGCTCTATCGCTGCAATTCCATTATCTACTGTAATCAAAAGACCTTCATCGACTTCATCCACAACCCTCATTGATAATCCGTATCCTTCTGTATAACGTCTCGGCAGCCTCAGATGTGCATTTATACCAAGATACCGCAGCATATACCACAGGATTGCGGTAGATGAAATCCCATCCACATCGTAATCTCCAACTACCGTTACCGGGATTTTATCGCGCACAGCTATATTTATCAAATCCGCTGCGTCTTCCATGCCCACAATGGTTTCTGACGAAACCGACTTATGCAGAGTAACATCCTCCATGCTCAGCCTGCTGATCTCCTTAAACGCTTCGGTAATATTTCTCGCATTTCCTCTTTTTCTCCAAGCCATACTGCATTCACTCCTTTGTCTGTAGTCATTCTTCTGTCTTTGCTCCTTCCTTCTCTGTAATGTACGTTTTTAATATGATGGAACACGCACTAATTAAAACTGCGGGGAATTTCCTACTTCTTCCCCGCAATCCCTGTACACCTAGTATGCCTGATATTCGGCTGCTATCTTAATTTTTCGATATAATCACGTAATTTTTCGTTTGTTCCTTCCCTCAGCCAGTGAATCGCTTCTTCCAAATTGTCCACATCTCTAAACTCCTTATTTAAGCAAACATACGGTGATGGAGCTTTTAAAAAGTCTGCACTTAAACATGTGGATATTACGATAGTATCTAAATCTCTCCTATACGCTTCCCATTTATCATCTGTTAAGCGCATTTTTTCTTCATTACTCATCTGCAGCAGCTTTGAGTTATGTAATGCTGCAGTAATCCCTACATTGTCACTCAACTTGCCGTCTAAAACGAAAGCACCTCCGCTTTTCCGATCCGTATTAAAGCGGATCGTAATTTTGACTCCATACATTTCATACAATTTATGAGCTGCTTCTTCCACGATCTGATCCAGTTCCTCGGTAAAACCACTTCCACCTGCGCCCACTAAATACCCCAGTCCGGTACTTATTCCGTAACATCTTTCTATCATTGCCATAGTTACTCCTCCCTTAATAACAAAACCAAGCTCCATCTCTTTTTACCATTTTCTCACAAGGTTCCAAATCATATGTTTCCATCAAAGCATCAACCTGTTTTTCTTCGGAAAATACAATTTCTCTGTCCGACATGTCGTATACTGCTACTGCATATTCCCCATCCTTATCAATATGGACCAGTTCACAAAATCTATGAAACAGAATTTCCACGATTTCGGGCAACTCTACTTCATTCCAAAACTTGCCATACCCACAGCTCGTATAAAAACAATAGTCCTTCTGCGTTGCTTTCATCAATGCAGTCCTTAATTCCAAAGGAAGAAATTCTTCCAAAGCTGAATTTATTTCCTCAGCTTTTTCATACAGCTCATCCACTGTATCAATTTCTCTGGCCGCCGTCATACGAAGCCGCTGTAAGTAATCCTTATACACAACCTCCCTGCCCTTTTGTGCTTGCTGTCTCCATAGTAGCTGCGTATTTTGATCTGCCTTTATCTCCTGAGACAAATCCGCCATCAGAGTGCTCAGGTTGAATATAATTGCGATCATAATATAATAGGTTCGCTTCAAATCGTCCAACGCATAAATAGGTTCTTTTCTGTACATCTCTATCCCCTTTCTTCAATTTATGGATAACTTAAATATGACAGATATTAAAAAAAGAACATTTCTGAGGAACAAATTGCATCTTTATTATCTTATGAGCTCTTTTTTCTTCCTCCATTTCTTCATTCTTTTTCTGATTTCAATATGCATGACCCCGTCCCCAATAAATATCTGCCAAACTGTTACTTTTCTTTGTTCAATGTCTCGCATACTTATAACAGAAGCTCATTTGACGCGGGGTGATGTAAAGAACATATCTGGATGCTTTACCAGATTATTGCAGGGCAGTACTGCTCCCCGCCATTATTTTACGATAGAAAGAGGTGATTCCATTGTTTTTATTTGATGAAACTTTTTAACACATAATGTTACTTCCTTACTTTTTTTCTTCTTTTTGCTTTCAAAATATTTAGAACGGAGGGAGGTGATAGAAGCGAATTTAAAAGCTTTTACAAAACAGTATCCGGAAATGAAGGCAGCAAATGTAAATACAACACCCGATTAGATGTATACGGATGTGGTTGCCAGCATAATTGCTCTTATTGCTACGCCCGAACCTTACTGGATTTTCGTGGACTCTGGAATCCCACAAATCCAAGAATCGCAGATATTGAAAAAATCAAAAGAAAGATTCACCGCCTGGAGCCTGGGACGATCCTCCGAATGGGAGGTATGACAGATTGTTTCCAGCCTTTAGAAACTCAGTCTCGTGTTGCTTATAATACTATTCTCGAATTGAACAAACAAAGAATCGGTTATCTCATAGTCACAAAATCCCACCTCATAGCCGAGCCGGAATATCTTGCAATCCTTGATCCGAAGCTTGCACATATACAAATAACAGTCACCTGTATGGATGACAAGAAAGCACTGACTTTTGAAAAAGCAAGTGTTCCCAGCCAGCGCATTCAGGCCATCCTCAAGTTACAGTCTCTGGGATTTGACGTAGCAATACGTCTAAGTCCTATTATTGAGGAATTAATGGATTTCGATGATTTAAACTCACTGGAAATCAACAAGTGTATTGTCGAATTTCTCCGTATAAATTCCTGGATCAAGCAATGGTTTCAGGAAATTGATTTTAAGAAATACACGCTGCGGCATGGCGGATACCTGCATCTTCCTTTAGAAGAAAAGCTGAGGATCATGCAGAAAATCCATATCCCTGATGTTTCCGTCTGTGAGGATGTGACCGAACATTACATATACTGGAGAGATCATTTCAATCCAAATAAGGAAGATTGCTGCAATCTCAGGATATAAAGCAAAGAGACGAGGTATGATGTTTCTCTTGTAAACACCACACCTCGTCTTTTATGCCATATGTCTTCTCTTTTTATAGCACTCTAATTTTCTGTACAGCTCCCTGGACTGCATTACTGCATTTTCATACTCTGCCATCCAGCTCTTCAATTCTCTTTTCAACTCTGGGGAAAACATTTCCAGCGGGCATGTCTGGCTAATTTCTCGCAAAATCTGCGTTTCGTGCTTTTGCCATTTCTCAGCCTCATACACCATCGCGGCTAAAGAGCTCAAAATGCATAAGGTCTCTCTGTCGATTTCCACTGTATTCTCATCTGGATTTATGCAGCCTTCTATTTTCCTAATAAAAGCATTCAGAACTTCCTCTCCCTTCGAAATGTCATCACCGGTACCGTTTAATAACGTATGCATTGACTTCTCCTCTCATCTTTCCATATTCATTTCAAATATGACAGGACTTATCTGTCTTAAATAAAGCAGCTTCCCAATACCTTTGTTACGATACATCAAGTTCATTCAAGGCTAATGGCTCTGTAGAAAAGAACCTCAATCGCAATAATCTCGCCTTCTTTTTCTGCATAGCGCAGGGGAAACATCCCGCTTCCTGTTCCCGTTGTGCAAATAACACCAACTTTAGTTCCACATAACTCGACGAATACAAGTTCTGAAGACGAAATCTTTTCGCAGGCAGCGGCGAAATCCGCTTTCGCCTTTTCATCTGCTTCAAACAACTCTGCTGATCCGTTCTTTCTTCTGTAAAATCTATCACCAATGACTATCAGCCGATGACTGTCTACTCCTAATTCTTTTCCTTCTATCCAGTTAAGGTCTTCTTTATTCGTAACACTATTATGTAATAAAGAAATAGCGTAGGTTCTTTCTCCGCGCATATCAAGTTCATCCACCGCGTAAAAAACTTTCCATCTTCCGGGCTTAACATTCATCATCTCGGTCATACATCCAACTGATCTTGAATATGATGGATCAGATATGCATATATGATTCCCAAACAGTACTTCTCCGCCTTCGTAGGTTGATAACGTAACATCGTCCGCTTCTATCCACCAATAATACAACTCCTCACTTTGATAATCAAACAGCAGATTCACATGTACCTTATTATTGTTATGTAGCATTTCCCCATATGCTATAATTCTGGACTCTCTCTCGTTAACTGTGACTCTGTTTAGTCTGATATCTCTGTTTATACTCTCTTTTGCTTTCTGTTCAAGAAAATCTTTGTTCACTATTTTCATACTATTGTCCTTTCTAAGCAGCTCCGCTCCTTGCGTCAATCCGTTCCCTTTCTAATATGCATTTTATGCGGTCTCGTAAATCATCTATAGATTCCCAATATTTAAGCACTGCATAGTTCTTCATATTCTTTTTGTAAACCTGAGAGACGAAAAGGAGGAATCCATGAATGATTGATACCTTTTCGTCTTTCCATAAAAATGTATGCAGAAAGGGGAACTAATGTATGATGAAATTTGTTAAAGTGCATTTCAATCACAACACTGCTGAAAAAGAGTATACCTTCATTACTGAAATCGATCTGCAGCCCGACGATATCGTGGTCGTTGATACCCGGCATGGAATGACTCTGGCTACAGTCATTTCTTTGACTGACACACTGCCGCCTTTCCTGGCCCTGGAGGATATGAAGTATGTCATCGACAAGATCGATATGACAGCTTATAAGGCACGTAAAGAAAAATCCGAAAAACGCAGAGCCCTGCGCATGCAGATGGATGAAATGGTCAGCGAATTGCAGAACCTTGCAGTCTATGAAGCACTGGCCGCTAAAAATCCGGAGATGAAAAAGCTGTATGAAGAATTCATCGGACTGATCTGATATTCTATCAGCGTTAAAGGGGAGCCAGCATTCCGCTGGCTCCCCTTCTATCGTATTCACATCATTTGTATTATCATGTTGTGCTATTCTAAGATCTAATTCATGTTCAGAGATTCTGCTCTCTACTATTGTGGAATATCGGGCATCAGTATAAAAATCCATTTTCTTCACCATTAATGGCTCTAATTTATTAAAATAGAAACTCTTTCCTTGAGATAGTATTAAATCATTATAATTGTTTCCCTGCACAACAAAATCAAGACGGTGTATGTTCATCAGATATCCAGCTGCCTTTATGAAACAATTTGTCATCTCCTGGCAAAATCGTTGATAATTCGGATGGACCTCTATATTATCTAATACAAGACAATTATAAGGCTCATTTATCCATATAAGAGAATTTGCTACAATTCTTTCTTTGTAATACACATTGATGATCCCAAATCCTTCTTCTTTTGCATACGCAACTGCTTTTCTTGTTCCATACCCCATGCAACATACGCTTGCGTCCCCTGCTACCAGAAACTCTGGTGCTCCTTTCTGTTCGATTGTCGCACGAAAATTGAGCAGTTTCCCTATTCTTTGCTCCACATCAGCCGCGTTATGATACTTCAGAATTTCTATAACTTTTTTGGCATGATCCAGAGGCAAATCACCTTCTAAAACGGCATCCAAAAGGCCATTTCTTTTTAAGCCGGTATAAATATGTTTCGCTTTCCTCGATTTTATCTTTAATGTCTGCTTTGTCAAATCAACTAGCGCATCATACGAAGGCGTTATTATGGCCTTTTCAAAAACACAGGGATAAGTTCCTTTTACAAATTGCTTCATACATTTCTTTCCAAAATAAAAATACAAATTTTGCAACGTGACAAAATTACAGTACTTTTTCATTCGCTCTATAAAATCGTATATTTCTCCGGCTTCCTTTTCAGGTATCTGTATGTGTCTGCTATACCAAAGCAAGGCAGCCTCCGACAATTCATTTACATAAACAGAACAGTCCTGCCCTTTTCTCAAAAGACTGCTCAGCCTTTTCCTAATCTCCTTAATGCCAAATGCTTTTTCCAGTTTTTTATCTATCAATACAGTATTACGAATCGCGTTGATGTGATCACAGATACGTCTTGCCTCGTTATATGACTTCATGAGGATCGCGGACACTGCGCCTTGCGTAAGAATCTCACGATTCTCGTATAAAGTAGTAACTACCATATCCCAATCATGAAAATATTGAGATATGTTTAATGTTGCGTTTTTTGCTATGTGCTCCATGCATTGATACGCCGTACTATGTGGTAACATCTTCCATGTGCGGCGAATTGAACGTTTGATACATACTTTATCCGCCTCAGCACAAATTTCAAATCTTTTGCACAAATCTAAAACATACTCATACTGTCTTACCCAGTAAAAGTAATTCCGATCTGTTAAATAAGGAACCGGAAGCATTGGATGCTGCACCCCATATTTATTATAATATGTCATGTATCCTCCATTCTTCAGCCCTGCCTCAAATTTCATTTCTTTCTTACACAGCCAACGATATCCTGAAAGCTTTCCCGGATGGGCCGTGTTCCTTATCTCAATTACTGAATTAAGCGCCAGACTATTCCCGTATTGAAAGAAATGTTTGTCTGAAGGCATCTGATTTTCCTCATATCCTCTTTCTATCAGCGTACGTATTGCTTTTTTTATCGTATTCCCAGATCCTATACCTCGTTTACAATTTAGATAAGTATGGATTGTTCCTTTTATATTTTCATCGTATAGCTGATAATAATCTAATATTGTCTCAGAAATCTTTTTGATGACAAAATTTTTGTTCCGTTCATCATATAAATCCACACCCATTTCAATCGCTTCAAACATCATATCTTCAAATATGGTTTTCACATCCATTGGAGATTTATATAAAAAATCAGTATATAAGTGTCTAAGAAGCTTGCCTTTCCAATCTCCGTTTAAAATCGACTCTAAATCTATTGTAAATACAACTTCATTCGTGCTTTCTCCATTTGGATAATACTCAGGATACTTTATATCCTCTAAAATGGATACAGCATCCGGATATCTAGTTTCAAGCTTTTTTAAAATCTGATAAGAGTTATTTCTAAGGTGAGCGGATATTTTAATGTCTTCAAAAAGCCTAAAAGCTGTAATGAGTAACGGCTTTAAATATTTACTGCTTGTTGAAACTAAATCTGAAACATATACCTCTTTTCCAAAAGGCTTACGTTCTAACAAGATGTAACATACAAGCTCTCCTTTCTCAAATCCGCATAGCGAACCATGATCTGCCTTTCTCAGCTCGTCTATACCCAGCACCAGTTCTTCCGGATATACTCTTTGTTCAAGTTCAGCAATTAGGCCAAAATATTCTTTTTTTACATAATCAATAAACATTCTCATCTCTCCTTCATTCAACCCATTCTTTAAATACGAAATCTTTATTCAAAAGCCTGCGGCAGATACGTCTTTGTATCACACCGCAGGCTTTCATTACTTCCATCTGTTAGTTTGCTATACTTCTTCCAATGTTTTAAGTAAAGATACCGACAAATCAATCACTGCAACAAATCCTTCACGATCTTTTGCAGGCCTCAGCCCCTGTATCGCCCAGGACATCAAACATGCAGATCCTCTCATATAATCCGTCAACATAATTCGAGTACGCCCTTCTTCATCTTCAGATGATTGAAGATAAATTTTGCAGTTCCTGTCTATGGTTCGGTTAAGCTGACCTATTGTCATCATATTGTCCATTTTCTTCTCCTCTCCGACTTACTCCACACCTATTTCTAATTCATTATTTTTCCAGAACTCAGAAGACATCCTCCTTAATTCAAGGCCGCGCATACCAATCTCACGTTCTACTTTTATCATTGCCGCATCTCTTCTGATTGGTTCTGTCGAGTCTTTATTCAAAAACAGATAACCACTGCCTTTATTACGGTCTCTGAGATATAAATCCCAAAGTACCCTTACCTCATACGGTAATCGAATTTGAACGGTCTTATTATATTTTTGCATTTTGTAGCTCAGTATTCCCGTCTCATAATCCAGATCAGTAGTCTGCAAATTGCAGATTTCTGTGTAACGCACTCTGCATAGCAGCAAAAAGATCATCAGCCATACATCGGCACATTGATTGACAAGGCCCTTCTGAATTTTTTCTCTTTCTTGCAAAAGCATATTAAATACTTCTCTGTTCGATGTTTTTTCCAGTCCGCTTTTTGACGTGTCTCTTCTTTCTCTGCAATACATACGGCACACTTCTGTCGCCGCCGGGAGGTCCTCCTGTACACCATGCTCTACCAGGAACTCGTTATATTTCTTTACTGCAAAGAAAGCGTGCAGCAACTGAGTACTTTTCTTCTCTTTAAGAAACGCCAAAACTCTCCCTTCGCTTAGAGGAAATACTCTCATATAGAATCGGAACATACCGTATTCTTTTACCTGCATGCCTACATACTCATCTCTTATTTTTAGATATCTTTCCACTGTGCCTGGCATGATCTCTTGCTTCACCAGCCAGTCTTCATAAGTTTTACGTCGTCTGACTGATATCCACTTCCTTATATTACGAATCAATTGTATCATCTGTCGCCGCCTTTCTGCTTCAGTTGTTGAAGCCAATTTTCCTTGTTTCTTTGCTATACTTTCCAAAATTAAAATGCAAGATATTGATCAGTCCTCTAATGCTTTACCGCCATAGAAACTAAGACTTCAAATAAGTACCACTGTTATCATTCCAATCATCTTTGGAACTTATATAGAAGTCTTTGAGTTTCCGTCATTCCATTATGCACATCTCGAAACGCAGGATGAGAGGGATATTCTTTTCTTAGAAGTTCATTACGGGCAATCCCTTCCTCCCGGCTTCCTTCTGCAGCCACATACATGTAATATTTATCGCACTTTCCGAATTTGCATTTCTGATGATTTTTCACCTGCTGTTTTTCCAAATACTTTTGTACAATATATCTCCTCACCCCATCCGCACTAAGGTTGTGTTTCAGCGTGGCATAGCGTAAATCGTAGATGTCTCTTTCCAGAAACTCTATCGACAAATCCAATACATGGTCATACAACAGCACAAAACTATGATGAACCGGATATGTACCCTCTCCAGAAAATAACCATCCTACATACTGAATCGCAGGGTAGCCTTCCTTTCTAAGTGCTTCTGTTAATTTTTCAGCATTTGAATAACACTTTCCGACTTCATATTTTATGCTATCAAAAATGTCTGTAATTTTCTGTTCCTCAACCGGTCTTGTATTTTCGTCATTAATAGGTTGATAGCTTTTTCTTTCTAATGGGAAGAGGCGGGAGGGAATAACCACTTTTTCCTCGTCCTCCAAAGCAACAACAAGCCGATCCTTCTTGTTTCGATATTGAAATCTGTATGGCATATGCTCTATCCTTCTTTCCAATAATGTGTTGTCTGCCAGTAACGGCTGCCTTTTGCGATAGGAAATGCTGCCAGAACAGCTTTCTGTTTCGACTTTGGACAACGCATAACCATGCGGTTCATAATATCGCAACAGAAATTAGTCTTTCCGATTCCAAATTCCCGCAATTTCTCCACTCTTTTTATAGTCTCATCGCTTAAATATCCAAGATCGACCAGCATTTCTTTTTTCTCTTTCATTGCATTTTCTAAAATGAATCCCATGTAGCTCCTCCTAGTTTCTTACATTTCTCAGCGATGTCTTCTGCGTGTCGCTCCAATTTCCATGGTTCTTTCTTCTGATCCTCCTCTCATCTTTTATGATTTCAATACAAAAATGTAAGAAAAAGACCATACTAAAAAAAGGATCATCCACACCGGACGATCCTTCCTTGAACCAAATAGTACTTTTAACTTTTAGTTTTCCACAAATCATATTCCACAGTAGTCAAACACCTCTGAGTCATCCTCAATTTCATCTAAATCCCGTATACTATGCCCATCTTCCAAATAGGCTTTTACAGCATCAAAATAGAATCTTTCCGGTGTATCCCTCATATCAATATCGGTAATATCCAAATCACTAACCAGAAAAGCAAGGCATTCTTTAATTATGTTTTGATCTGCATTGCTATACCCTGAAAGCTCAGTTTCAATAAACGTCTGAACTTTCTCCATATTAAACACCAACTGTTCTCCATTCTTGTATACAGTTCTTTCAGTCATGGCGCAATCTGTACAAAGTATTCTTTCCACGATATTCATTTCCCTTCGCTCTTTATCGCAGCAAAAAGCATAATCGCTGAGTTAAATTACAGCCCTCTGAATCATTCCATCGAATATGTCTCAATATATTCTTCCAACGCTTTTGAATCGATCTCCAATGATTTAGAAATAGAGTCAACATTAATATGACCTTCAAATCGATAAAATGGAGCTGCTTTAATTACACACGGATATGTTCCCATTTCTCGTTTCATTTTTCTCTCCATTTTTTCCGCTTATCTCTTGTAATCTTAATTCCTGTTTCGTTTTCAACAATTTGCAGAAGATTATCAATTAATATCATATCTTTAGTTCACCTCGAATAACATTTATCTGATACTCTGACATTTTCTTAATATTCAGTATCTACATCATCTAAATCACCTTTCTCAAAGCGACTTCTGATGCTTTATTGAACCCATTCAGCAACTTTTCATTATTTTGAACATCTTCCCATGTCAGGCCAAGTGCTTCCAACGTGTCTTTCGGATCACCTGTCCAACCATATCCATAGTTTCTCATCTCCCGCAGGAACATCTCATATACAAACTCTTCTCCAGATTCATCTGCAGAAATAAAATCTCTGATTTCCTTTCTATGTCTGGAAAACATCTCGTGCATATTATCCCGATCTTTTTTCTGCACATATCCTCCATTCCCAATGCTGACGATCTTGTTGATATCCTTTTCGTAATCTAATCCCCATTTTCTCATCATTTCGACAAACTGAGCCGGGCTAAAGGCAAACCCAAACGGGAACTCATTAACCTCTTTTTGATGCCTCTTTTTTAATTCTAAATAACTCTCCATCATATTCATCAACCTCTTGAATCTTAAAAACAATATACTCAAATTTCTATTTCAATCCCTACTTTTCTGCCCTCCCTTCTTCTTTGGTATACTCACTTAGAATATGCGATAACATCTGGTTATTAAAAAACTGACAGCGTTCATTTCCCGAATATTTTTACGCATCTGTTGTACACAGATAAGCCGAGGGCTGTTGCACTAAATGTACAACAGCCCTCCATTGTTTCAATAATCTATTCTGTTTTTCAAAACTACTTCTTTGCTAATGCCCTTGTATATTCTTCCCGTTCGGATTCCGGTATTCCAAGAGCCTCCATTGCCTGCTCTTTCGTCAATTTCATGTTTTTCATAAGATTCATAAGAGAGAGGATAACGCCTTCCCGACGCCCTTCCCGACGTCCCTTTTCTTCTACTCCTTTACTCAGGTTACACATAAGCTGCACCTCACTTTCAAATGTTCTATCCATCTCAATAGAAAACTCTTCTTGCAATATCTTCTTTTTCTCATCGGCTTCTCTTTCAGAGGATAAGAGTACTTCCAATAGCTTCAAAATACCCGAGTCTGCATTTTCGCTTTCCCCGCTCATGCAAAGCATAACCGCTGATAAAAGATCATAATTCTCAACCGCCTCTGTCGCGTTTCCCACCAGCTTTTCTTCTGTTATAGAATAACGGTTAATTGTATTCTTCCGCTTTTCCGGCGGATTTTTACATAACCAGATTGAGCACACTTTTTTAATCTTATCGTACTTCGGAGCAGTAAACTCAGTTCCGTACTGGGAGGAAATCATCCTTGAACAGTAATAGATTGCCCTTTTAATGATCGGATATCCCGGGTAAAAATTCGACTGCGCTTCTATGTTAATGAATAAACTTACCATATCGTCTGTCCCTGGCACCAGAGCCTGAAAACGAATATCATAAGTGATTGTTCCTTCATGTATCGTGCTGTCCTCAGTATTCATTCCCTGGATTTGTTCATTACCCACTATTTCATCTGGGTTTACCGGCTCCTGTGCGATCTGTGGAGTACCCTCGATATATTTCTCCGCAATCTCCTTCACGTCACATTCTCTGTATTCCTCCAGACAGCTTTTCATAATCCATGCCAAAATAATCTTATTGGCGAGCAATCGTTTGCATGCCGAATCATAAGCCGCGTTTTCTCCCGCTACCGATATATGTTTTGCCAATGTATTTTCCAATTTCACCATGTTCCTTTCCGGTATGTTCCTATTTTGATTTTATCATAGCCGTCAAAAATAATCTATTCTTTTTTATTGCTGACAGTTAGCTGTTAGCATTCACTCAATATTTATTTTTCCCACCAATAAGACCTCCGTTTTTTTCATTGCAATGTTAACACTATTCACTAATAAGATATTCATACGGTCCATATTTTAAAAAGAGCCCTATATTCTCTATTTCATGTATCCTAAGTTCATCTCTTTCTCGTTCTCCATTCATAAATATGAACCTCTCATCTATCAGAGTAGTTTCAGTAGAATTTTCTTTGCATCTTTCTCGTATTCGTAATCCTATTCCCAATGACTTCAAAACGCGAACCGCACCGCCCTTAATAAAATATTGGCGCAAGTTTTCCGTACATCTATTCAGATGTTCATTAGTAAGTGGAACTCCGTAAAAATATTTTGAAACTATATCTCTGTATTCGAAATAGCTACAAGTCATCATTTCCTCCAATCTTTTCTACACTTCAAAAAAAACTGCCTTATCCTTCTATTTCCCCATACAGAACCTCTAGCTTACCATCACGGAACTGTGTAACATAACTATGTTCCTTGTATTCCGATTCTTTTGCCAGTTCTAGTGCTTTTTCTACACCCAGATCTTCAAGATAATAAAGCGCTCCTCCTAAACAACATATACCATGCCCTTGTTTCTCTTCTTGTCTTGGTACAGGATGGGTATGTTGCAAAAAAGTTTTGCTGTCTTCTTTTATGATCTTCCTGTTATACCAGAAAGATAAATAGACTTCTATTGCCTCCTTTTTGCTGTCTGTTTTCACAATATAGGCCTTTTTGTCTATACTGTTCAATTCTTCTTGCGTAATATTACGACTAAAAGGACAAAATCTTTTTAGGAGCTCCATTTCCGACTTTACATAATCAAAGCTAGGTCCTTTAGGAATATATCCTATCGTCTTTTCATCTATTTCATATAGATCTGTTTTCATTACAAAGTTTCCACTTTCATCCGTTTCATATGTATAACTCTTCTTGTAACCACATCTGGGACAAAAAGTCAATCTTTCTCCCGTCCTATAGTTATAATCGTCCATTGCGAATTCATATGAGCACTGCTCACACTCGATACATATCTGTACACTTCCCATTTTATTTCCTCCTGTCTTCTTCAACCAAAAAGTATTCTCTTTTCTCTCTTGTCCCTCCATTCATCATTTTCTAGTCCATATTCAGTATGAAAGAAATATAAGAACACAAAAAAACGGAGGACGCTTTAAATGTCTTCCGGTTTCATTCATTTTATTTTATATGCAATTAACAGTAAAATCTGGAGCGCATTACCCAAAGAAATCTGCGGCCTATATTACACTATCCAGATTTCCTGCGATTGTCTAATATGTCATTGAAAACCCCTACAAGTCCCTGTCCTGTATTTCAAATAAATGTATAAATATACATTCAAGTATACCGCATATAATACGTCTTTTTTCTATAAATGTATAAATATGCAGGCTAATAGACAGATATTTGCTATTGTACGAATCAGGTCACCCGTTCATCTGGTATCACCTAATCCTTATAGTATCATCCTGTCCACCCGTGACATACAAAATGATATTAAATGGTACTAAACAGCACTGTAAAACACTATTTTTTTCGTCCCCGAATAGTAGGAGACGAAATACTCCACTGCGTTATCAGGGAACATCTCCTTGAATTCTCCGTACAACTGAGCAGCCAGTGTTTTATTATGGGCAATGACCAGCGTTGGCTTGTTCAATGCCTGGATCACGTTGGCCATGGTAAAAGTCTTACCGGAACCCGTAACCCCCAGTAAAGTCTGGCATTGATTGCCTTCCCGGAACCCTTTTACAAGCGCCTCGATCGCCTGCGGCTGATCGCCTGTGGGCTGATACGGGGCCTTTAAAACGAATTTATTCATAGCAAAATCTTCTCCTTAGCTTTGCCCGTCTTTTCAGGGCATAATGGTATACCCGAAGGGTGCTCCTTTGTGACTTTTGATACGTTCAATATCAGCCACCCTCAAAAAATTCATTCGTAACTAAAATGTCAAAATCAGAAAATGGTACTGCCTTATATTGGACTTTTCACAATTTGTTCACGGAAAGTCACAAAATATTAGTCGTAACGTAATACAAAATACTCTGTCGAGTATTCACATACTTTTTATTCAAAATTTTTGTCTTCCAACAATTTTTGCAATTCTTCCTTACTTGGAAGTACTGTTTCATATTTACTTGCAAATATTTGATTATTATCTTCTGGTAAAGTCATCTCCACAATAGCATCTTTCTTGTCTTTGCAAATAATAATACCTATTGTTGAATTTTCATCATCCAATTTAACTTTTCGATCATAATAATTAACATACATCTGCATCTGCCCTATATCTTGATGTTTTAACTGACCAATCTTCAAATCGAACAATACGAAACAGCGCAGTAAACGGTTGTAAAATACTAAGTCCACCCGGAAATGCTCTTCTTCAAATGTTAATCTGACTTGCCTCCCAACAAATGTAAATCCTCTTCCCAACTCCAATAAAAACTTCTGCAGGTTATCTATAATTTTATTTTCCAATTCTGACTCAGAATAAGTAACCAATTCAGGAAGTCCTGTGAACTCTAAAATATAAGGATCTTTGAATATATCTTCTGGCCTTTCAATCATCTGACCTTCTGTCGCAAGGCGCATAACTTCTTGTTTATCTCTGCTTAACGCAAGCCGCTCATAAAGTGAGCTTCCATACTGACGCGCCAATTCATCTTTACTCCAACCATTTCTATAGGACTCTATTTCATAAAAATGACGTTCATCAACATTATTTATCCTCATAAGGATGAG
>OERQ01000038.1_pt1 | contig 24244 bp, 28 predicted proteins | sample 1540011 | NCBI WGS metagenome assembly OERQ01 (sample SAMEA3891881, study PRJEB23780) | metagenome | biome: terrestrial biome; feature: animal house; material: Caecal content | place: Italy | collected 2015-05-05 | reverse complement strand
TCTGCCTTCCGGCAACGAAGGAAGAATTGGAGCGAGTAAAAAGAACACTGGGAATCGATTGTTTTGCAGAGGCCGCAATTACCAAGGTTTCTTTTGCTGTTCCCAATTTGAACGAGTATATTCCCACCACGGGAGTATGCGTGGAAGATGCAAACGAATTGGCTTGGGCAATCGAGGGGATGCAGCTTGAAGACAGCGAGCTGATGAAATACCTGTCGGTTCTTTCTGTGGAGCAGCCGGAAACCATGCAGGATGCTCTTCGATATGCCATGAATCTGGACGACTATGAGCGTATCACGGAGGACACCTATGAATATGGCCAAACCGTCCTTCGGCGCATTGGCGCTGATGACGAGCTAATCGATACCATCGACGGGTATATGGATTTTGAGAAGCCGGGCGAGGACATTATGGCAGAGGAAGGAGTCCGGCGAACCGAGTTCGGCCTGATCCGCCGATGCAGCAGCCCTTTTTCTGAGGAAACACATACGTTAGAGATGGAATACCTTTCATAATGACTCGGGCAGTCAATTTTCTCTTGGTATAACTGATGGCTTATATGTTGCTTAAAGTAAAGAATACTGAACAGTATCACCTGATGGATTAGGAGGAATGCAAATGAAAAAGAAACTCATGATCTCGGTGGCTTTGCTGGCCGTACTGGGAGCTGCTGTTGTAGGCTATTCAGCGCCTACATCAACGGCGCATCCCTCCAAAGTATTGCCGAGCTGCTGACTGAGAGGAAGATCCCCTACAGTGAGAGAACGGACGTGTGGGATAAAGCTCGTATCGCACGAATCATCGGAAACGCCAAATACATTGGCGATGGGGAGTATGACCCGATCATTGAGGAAGAGCAGTATGAGGAAGCGGCTGCCGTGAAAACAGCCCGTCAGCGGAACACCTTCGAAAAAAATCTGGAGGGGATCGACCTGCTTCGGGATCTGGTCCGATGTGCGGAGTGCGGAGCCCCTATGCGGCGAAGGGTGAGCAATAAGCACCGGATTCGCGAGAGCTGGGATTGCACTAATCCTGATTGCGGTCAGCGCATACGGATTTCCGATACACACCTGTTGGAAAAGGTGGCAATCCTGATGAACCGCATCATCGCCAATAGCTATCTGCTCATCCCTCGCCCCAAAAAGCGAAAAGAGCTGTCGGCGGAAGCCCAGCGAATCAATCGGGAAATTGATGCCGAACTGGAGCGGGATGACCCCAGCGATGCACTGATTATCGTCAAAACAATCGAAATGGCAGAGCGGCTCTATGCTGAGAGCGATGCCCATCTACAGATTGCTGCATCCATCGCCCGAAAGCGGGTAAGTCTGATGACTCCCCAGGAGGAATTCAGCCCAGCTTACTTTAGTGACATCGCCGCCTACCTGACGCTTGGCAGTGGAGGAAAGGTGGTTCTACATACCAAAACCGATGTCGAGATCGGAGATGAGGAAAATGAATGTAACCAAGATACCCAAGAAAACAATATCGGTTATTGAGCCAAAACGCTCTCTGATCGTCAACAGGGAGCAGTATCATCAGCGGCGGGTTGCTGCCTACTGCCGGGTATCCACCGACAGCGAGGAGCAGCTCACATCCTATACCAACCAGAAAAAGGTATATACCGAGATGATTGCCGCTAAACCCGAATGGGAGTTTGCCGGGCTCTACGCAGATGAGGGCATCTCCGGGACACGTGCAGATAAGCGCCCCCAGTTCCAGAAGATGATCAACGACTGCTTGTCGGGGAAAATCGACTATATCATCACGAAATCCGTTTCCCGCTTCGCCCGTAATACAGTGGACTGCCTGGACCATGTCCGAATGCTCAGGGCAAGAGGGATTGGCATCTACTTCGAGGAGCAAAATATAGACACACTGCAAATCGACAGCGAACTCTATCTGGTCATCTACGCAGGGTTCGCACAGTCCGAATCCGAAAGCATCAGCAAGAATGTCACCTGGACTTTTCGTAAGCGATTTCAGGAGGGCAAGCCCATATTCAACTATAAGTGCCTTCTGGGATACCGCAAGGGTGCAGACGGAGAACCGGAGATCGTCCCGGAGGAGGCATCCATCGTGGAGAGGATCTTCAATATGTACCTGTCAGGTGAAACCATCAACCGGATCTCAACCAAACTCAGAGAAGAAAATCTCCAGATACCAGGAAAACGCTTCTCCTTCTCTGCGAGCATGATTAAGGGTATTCTCCGGAATGAACGATACTGCGGGGACAGCATCCTTCAAAAGACGGTCACAATTGACTGTATTGGTAAGGTTCGCCGCAAAAACACAGGTGAGGCACCCATGTACTATGTACAGAATAGCCATGTTGGCATCATCAGCCGAGAGCTCTTTCACAAAACGCAGGAAGAACTTGCCAGGCGGATGAGCCGGGAGCCAAATTCCACCAAAACGGCTACCACAGCCACCGGAAAATACTCCCGGTACGCACTATCCAATGTGATGATCTGCGCCGAATGCGGAAGTCGATATAAGCGCGTGACCTGGACATCCCGAGGAAAAAAGCGAGTTGTCTGGCGCTGCATCAGCCGCTTAGACTATGGAAAGCGCTACTGCAAAACCTCGCTCACGGTAGATGAGACCGCCCTCCACGCCGCTATTGTTCGGGCAATCAACCGATTCAACGAGGAAGACGAGTCCACTTATATGGCACTCATGCGGGCAACCATTGGTGAAGCAATCGGTCTAACCGGAGGCACAGATGAGATCGACCTGCTCCGGCGAAAAATAGATGGGCTGAATCGGAAAATGGTATCTCTTATCAATGAGAGCGTGGAAAGCGGAGAGGGTATCGAGAGTCACGAAGCTGAATTCAAAGAACTTTCCGATACCATTGAACTCCTGCAAGGACGGATTCAGAAACTCGAAGAAGCACTTGCTTCCGATCAGGTGAATGACAGCCGAATCCTTCAACTACAGCAGATCATCGCCGACCGAGCATCCAAAAAGATGGAGTACGACGATACCATCGTCCACCAAATGATTGAGTGTGTGAAGGTGTATCCCGACGGGAGACTGGACATTATCTTCGGAGGAGGGTACCTTATCGAAGAACGCCTGGAAAAAGAAAATTGATAACTTCAAATATAATTGACATAATCGCTGAAATAATATAATATAATTTATGTTAGGAGGCGATTGTGCATGGCAAAAAAAGCTGCGGTCATCATGCCGCAAACACGGGAGATCCTGGCACAGATGGGTGAGCAGATCCGCCTGGCCCGCCTGCGCAGGAAGTTGAGCCTGGAATTGGTAGCAGAGCGTGCCGGGATCAGCCGAGCCACTCTTATATCCATTGAGAAAGGCACCCCTACGGTATCCATCGGCTCCTATGCCGCTGTGCTGCACGCATTAAACAATATGGACAGCGACCTGCTGCTTATTGCAAAAGATGATGAATTCGGCAGGAAGCTGCAAGATCTGGCGCTGCCCACCAGACGGCGGGCGCCCAAGAAAGGAGAGTAGCCCATGGCGCAGGACGAAAAGACCATCTATGTATATGAAAATTGGCGTGGAGAGGCACCCACTCTGCTGGGGCGGCTGCGCTGCGGCTTCGTCCGCGGACAGGAGACCTTTTCCTTTGAGTATGATCCGGCCTGGCTGTCATCCGCCGAGAGTTCCTTCTCTCTGGACCCGGATCTGGCTCTCTACCGCGGGCGGCAGTATGTGCCGCTGAACAAGCAGCTCTTTGGCCTGTTTTCCGACTCCTGTCCGGATCGCTGGGGGCGTCTGCTGATGAAGCGCAAGGAGGCCATCGACGCTCGCAAAGAGGACCGCAAGCCCCGTAAGCTCACCGAGAGCGACTTCCTGTTGGGGGTCTACGATGAATCCCGTATGGGTGCGCTGCGGTTCAGCTTGGAAGAAGGGGGCGAATTTCTTTCGAACGATAAAGCGTTTGCGACGCCTCCATGGGTAAACCTTCGGACGCTGGAAAACGCCTCTATCGCTTTCGAGAATGATGAGAGCGGCCTGAATGAAAAATGGCTGCGTGAGCTTCTGGCCCCCGGCTCCTCCTTGGGAGGCGCAAGACCCAAAGCTACGGTGCAGGCCACAGATGGCGCCTTGTGGATTGCCAAGTTCCCTTCCAAGCATGATGAATATAACAGCGGCGCGTGGGAGAAGGTCGTCCATGACCTGGCACGGCTCTGCGGACTGGATGTTCCGGAATCCAAATTGGAGACGTTCTCCAAGACCGGCAGTACCTTTCTCGTCAAGCGATTTGACCGAAACGGTAGCCGTCGCATCCACTTCGCCTCCGCCATGACCCTGCTGGGCAAGACCGATGGAGCCTCTGCAGCGGACGGAAGCAGCTATCTGGATCTGGCGGCGTTCATCCGGGCCAACGGGGCATCACCCCGGCAGGATCTGGTCGAGCTGTGGAAGCGGATCGTGTTCAGCATGGCGGTATCCAATACTGACGACCACCTGCGCAACCATGGTTTCCTTCTGACACCCACCGGCTGGCGGCTGGCCCCTCTCTATGATGTGAACCCAGTCCCCTCGGGGGACCGGCTTTCCCTCAATGTGAGTGAGTATGATAACACCATTGACTTGGAACTGGCTCTGGAAGTAGCCGATTATTTCGGCCTGGCCCCTCAGGAAGCGGAACAGGCTGCAGAGGAGGTCTGCAAAACAGTATCCGGACACTGGGAACAGTTGGCCGGGCAGTATGGTCTCAGCCGAGGAGCGATAGAGTATATGCGCCCTGCCTTTTCCCTTCCATGATAAGATCACAAACGGACGATTCCTGGTGGAACCGTCCGTTTGCTTATTCTTTGGCGACTCCCTCAAAAGAGTCCTCGCCCTCATCCTCGTCCATATCCGTATCAATGTCCAGTCCTTCATTGTTCCCCACATTCTTCTCGTAGAGCTTGGTCCATTTGAGCGGATATTTGCATTTGCGGTTATAGGCCAGAAGCATCGCCTCAGCATAGCCCATAGAACCGGGGCGTCGTTCCTTGGCTGTTCTCGAAAGCAGCTTGACCGACATTTCCCCCACTTTTTCCTTAAAGGTCTCATCTTTCAGGGCATCGCCGAACGTGTAGACCAATCTGGCGATTCCGTTGAGCATATTGGCAGACAGCGAATTCATATCGCCCTCCCAGGTGCCTACGCAGAGTCTGAGTGTTCGATCAAGTACATGGTAACCGAACCGCTCATATATATTTTCAAGCGTGGAGACAGCACAGACAACGCCATAGTTTCTGACCTGGCCAATGGAAAGAGAATAAGACTCTACCAGATCTTTGATCATAAGCTGTTCCTGATTCCCGGCTTCCACATTTGCCATAAACACTTCATAGGGACGGAGCGGTTTGACAAACTTCATCTGGTTGGCGAAGATATCTGCCTCGTGCTCGTAGTTCAGATCATCGTATATCATGCACCAGACTGGCGTTTCACGAGAGCCAGAGGCCAGGGCGACGATCTCCACCGTGTGCTGGCCATTGAAGACATAGTTGACCCCATTTCGACGGCTTACCTTCACGGGGTTGATCTGATACAGATCAAAGTGTGCCGCAGCATTCAGCACATGCTGTTCGGAAATATTCCTCTGGTACTCCTGATTGGATACGAGGTTCTTGATGGGAATCTGTTCGAAGTGAACATTGGGAACAAACATACTATAATCTTCCATTAGGATTCCACCTCAATTGCATTGAGCATTTCCTGGATTTTTCCTTCTAATTCAGTCAACGCCGCCAAGAGGTTTTGTCTTGCAGCAGGTGAGATCGCTTCCAAATGTGCCATGGACTTTGTCCGGTCGATGGAGCTCATCCAGGAGGGGATCGTAAGAGTAAGTCCAGCAACTTCCGCATCCGGGTCATAGGCGGGCATCGTCTTGATTGCCGGCTGTTCTGCCGCCGCTGTACCGGGCTTGGCAGAAGCGTCGGAATAAAGGCATCGTCTCGATTCACTGTAACGAGCAAACGCATAGGGATTTTTTCCGATTTTTTTACTAAGTGCTTTCAATTCTTCGGGTTCCATTTCTGATAGAGCAACGATATTTTCGAAAGAAATCTTATATGCCCCGGAAAGAATGTGCGGAACAAGCTCAGGAGCATTTTGTTCAATGGTATCTAATGCTGCACTGTATTTCGCATATTTCTGTACGGTTGCGCCGGACACATGATACTTCCTTCCCAGCCGGGCTGCTGTTCGCCGGCCACTCTCTTCATCTATTGGGCGGCCTCTCCCCACAGTAATGTTGGGGTTCGGACGGTACTGATTATAGCCATTCCTATTTCGCTGTACTTTCTTTTCCGCTTCATATTGTTTCCCAATCAGATATTTCCTGGTTTCTTCTGAGATGTTGCGGCGCCCAAGTTGGTTCGCACAGATCCAGGCGATGGCAGCATCTCTGCTTGGAAAATCCAGCTCCTTGACTCCATAAGGAATGCGCATTTTATTGCATATTTCATAGCGATTATGACCGTCGATGATGGTATCATTCCATGCGATGATATCTTCCCGGCATCCTTCCACGACCAGATTCAGCTCCAGCTGCCGGTATTCCTCCCGGCGAAGTGGACGAATCAAGTTTTTGAATTCCGGATCGATGTTAAGCTGCCTAAATGCTTTCTCTGTCATGTAGCCTCCTGCGTTCCAGCTGTTTGACGGTTTTGAGGGAAAAATATGCGACCCGGTTGACTTGATCGATCTCACCGGTCAGCTGGTAATTAAATCTCAGGTCAAAGCCACCCAGCAGTTCGGAAAAGTTTTTAATAAGGATCGTACTATAGAATTCTATAGACTGCTGGGATGTGTTTGACATCCGAACCTTGTTTGCGGTCCCGCCTGAAATAGGTTTGTCCGATCCGAGAACGGCGATATACAGCTCTTCAGGGTTTACCAGGAATTGCACATACGCAGGATTCTTCAAGAGACGAATCGTTTGCCTGTGGATTCGAATCCGGTTTCGCGCAGGGTCCAGCGTTAAGTAAGCCTGCAATTGATTTTCATGATTCATGTCCTTGTCCTCCCAAAACGGACTTACTACCAGTATCAGAGGCAGCCTCGTCTGACTGCTCTGATGCAGCAGGAGCTATGTTATCGCGCAACCCATATACAGCATATCCTTCAAAAATGTCTACCTGCATAGATTTCTGGTGTTCCCGGAACGGGAGTCCAAACTGCGTCTTCCAGCCCTCCGGAAACACGGGAGTTCGAGAAGACTTGGGCTTCTGGCCGTCTTTTTGCACCCGCTGATACACTTCGGTCGCTGTGAGATCAAATGCGATGAGCCACTCATCCTTGGCATGGATTATCCGCCCGAGGAGTTTATATCGATAGTCCAGATTCCAGTCCATCAGTGAAAACACTTTGGCGAAAAAAATCTTGCAGGTGATCTGTTTCGGTTTACGTCTGCCGGAGCCGTTGGTGCACCAGGCGCAGGCATCCCGATCTTCCGCCCGACATGGACGGATCGCCAAGATCCTGCTCTCCTGATTGACCAATACCTGCACATAATCAACTTGTGGGAAGCGGTTCAGGCAGGCGGTATTTACATAAAATTTGTAATTGTTGAAAGTTACAGACGGCTCATTAATATGGGCGAAGAACTCACGGCGTACCACTTGGTAGCCATCGTAGTTAAAGTCACCGGCCATCTCCAGGACCTCATCACTACTGTTGTTTGCGGGAGAAGCTGCCAGTTCCGCTTTTTTTAATTCAGCAGACGGAACAATATCCAAATGCCCGTCCTCCAGGGAACGAAGCATTCCGGCGATTACACCGCCGGTATTTTCCCGACTTTCTTCGAACATTTAGGATTCCTCCTTCCCGTACTGACCGAGTTCCTGACAGATATAGTCACGCAGCACGTCAAATCCTGTCACGCGGAGTTTCTGCCCGGTTTCATACAACTGGCCCTCCATGCGGATTTTCCAGTCTTCCTCACTCTGATCGCAGACGGGCGGGAAAGACTGTTGGTGGAGGTAATATTGCTTGCCAAAAGAGCCGATCCACTCCTCCGGGACTGCCCGCACCCGTTTGCCGGAGACAGAAAGGGGCTGTACAGGCTCCTTTGCCTGTTCCGTGCTTTTTGAACCGGAAAGCAGGTACGATTTAATAAACGCTTCCGCATCATTGACATCAAAAATATACGCAGATTCAGTTTCAGTTTGAAACAGCGCTCCGGCGATCCGGTATTTTAAATCCGGACTCCAGCCGAATAACTGAAAAAGCGTTTCTACATAGGCCGCACCGGCGATATCCCTGGGCTGATACTTTCCGTCTGACAGCTTGGAAAACACGACTGCGTTGCGGCTGCTTTTCGCCGCTGTACGGACGGCGAACTTCATCTCCACAGGGTTGACCAGCAGCTCCACATGGTTGTCTTTCCCAAAAGACCGAACACATGTGGTGCTGAACTTGATTCTCTTATCTTGAAACAGTACATAGGGACGGTGATAATTATCAAAGAATTCACTGCGGGCGATTTCAAAGCCTCTCATATCAAAATCTCCCGGAACCAATGTGATGCTCGAGGGCAGGGATGCATCCGCCTGCTGCTCATCGGGCGGATGGATACTGGCGGACGCTTGGTAATAATCCGCCGGCTTAAATCCAGCCCAGCGGGGATTGATGGTCACGAACCCTCTGAGCAGGCCGCTGTCGATCACCCGCAGCTCCGGGAGGATGGAGCGGTTGCCATACTTGGAGTTGTTCAGAAGATGCTGAACCGCAATGAAATCATCTCTGGAAACAATGCCCTCGTGGTGGTTCCGGTAAAGGCTCTGGGGTCTGTCCCCCCGATTCTTTCTGGCCTTGTGGTTCAGATAGTTGGGGGTGAAGGTCTTCCGGGTCAGTACATCCCCGCAATGCCGCTCATTGCGAAGGACCTGGACAATGGAGTTGGATGTCCACTTGACATTTCCCAGATAAGTCTTTCGGCCCAGCTCGGTGAGCGCCGCCGCAATGTCGGAGGTGGAATATCCATACAGATACATATAGAAGATGAGTTTTACCGTGGGGGCTTCATCCGGGTTGACGACCAGGTTTCCATCTGCGTCGTGAGAATACCCCAGCAGTTTGGGCGTCAATGGCAGACCTCCGTCCAGCCGCATCCGCAAGGAGGTTTCCATGCTCCGGCTGCGGATGTGAGACTCCTCCTGAGCCATGGTGGCCTGAAACGAAAGCGCCATCTGGGAATCGTCTTTGAGGGAGAAGATACATTCGCTCTCGAAGAACACTCCGACGGGACTGGGCAGCTCCGCAAGCATTCGCACCATGCTGATACAGTCCACCACATTTCGGGCAAAGCGAGACACGCTTTTGGTAATGATCATATCGATTTTCCCGCTGCGGCAATCGGCGATCATGCTGTTGAACTCGTCCCGATGAGCCAGAGAAGTTCCGCTAATCCCCTCATCCGCATAGATTTTGACCAATGTCCAGTTGGGATGATGCACAACAAAATCTTCATAGTATTTCTTTTGCAGCTCATAGGAGGAAGTCTGCTGGACATTGTCTGTGGAGACACGGGCATACACGGCGACCCGCTGCCTTATATCATTATCGTAATAGTCGATGGGCTTTTTAGCCGGAATGAATTCATAGTTCTCCGGGTCAACTTTTGTGTTGATACGCCGGCGGACCCGTTCTTTCCGTTCCGCAAGCTGTTTGCGTGTGGACTTGTCAATCATGCAGCATTTCCCTCCGGGGTTCGTCATCAGGGAGTATCTTCCAACCGGGATCTGGCAAAAAGTAGGGGTCGTGTAGATCCTCCTGGTAATAGGAAGCCAGCGTATAAATATCCTCCGAAACGAAGTAAACGCCCACTGGCTTTGGGAGTGCTGCCAAGAGGCGCGTACAGAAAGAGAGCTCGGAGAGCTTCTTCGAGATATTGCTTGCTTTCTGGGTAATGATCAGATTGACCTTTTCCTCGTAGCAGTCTTGAAGGAGCCTTGACCACTCCGGAGCGTTCTCCATATTGGGCGCAGTGCTGCCCTCGTCCACATAGAAACCGACAAACTTCCAGTTTGGGCAGAGAGCCAGTGTATCAAGAAATTGCTTTTTATGAGCTGAGAGATAGTCCTCATAGCGGGTCTGGTTGAAGTAGCGGATGTATACCGCCACACGGTAATGTGTTTTGGGAAGCGGGCGTTCCCGCTTGATTTCCTTTAACCAGGCACGATGTTCCGCTAAAAGGGTGTTTCGTTCCGTCTCCCTTTCCAGCAGGAAATCAAATGAGGGCATAACTTCCTGCTCTGACTCTCTATTTTGAACGGCCAGATCTGACATATTTGCTCCCCCTGTGTTATTTCTCTTCCAGGCCATTATATAATCTGCAGACTAATAACAAAATCGACCAGAAGTCAACACCTTGACTTCTGGTCGATAGATGAGAAAAAAAGAAGCGAGCCGGCAATTCCAGCTCGCAATTTTTCAGGTATTGTCATCCCGTCTGGCCATAGTGGATTTCAACTCACGAACAATCTTCAGGATGGAATCCAGCTCCTTGGGAGAGCAGTCGGCCAGCAGCTCGTCAAACTCGCTCTGGTATAGGCTTCTCACCTCCGGCACATCGGGCCGAAGAAGGGAATCAGCAGACACTTGCAGGGCTTCGATGATTCGGATAAAGGTTTCCAACTTCATGCTCGTCTTGCCTTTTTCGATATTGCTGACATGGGGCAGCGAGATATTGGCCTTTGCAGCAAGATCGGCCTGGCTCATCCGGCGATTGATCCGCGCATCTCGAATACGGGAGCCGACCAACTGGCTCTCGGTCAATTCATGTTCCGTCATCGGCTTCCCCCCTCAAATATATTCTCCAGATTATCTATTTCTAAGAGTATATCAACTTGGGGTGAAATTGATATAAGGTCGAGTTGATGATATAATCTAAACACTATAATAAGACTGCAAAATTTTTTTGGAGGTCTTATTATGAGCCTGAACTACAAAGTCATTGGAAAACACATCCGTGAAGTCCGCCAGCGCAACCACCTTTCGCAAGCGATGCTCTCTGAACTGGTGGATAAAACGCCATCTTACATCAGCTACATAGAGAGCGGAATCAAGAGCATGAGCCTTGACACCTTTGTGCTTATCGCCAATGCCTTGGGCGTATCTCCCGACCGGCTTTTGATGGAGCAAATCATCAGCACTGAACGGTGCGCCAGCGAAGAAATCGCCCTGCTCCTTTCGGATTGCAGTACCTATGAGATGATGATTCTCCTGGATGTTATAAAATCGCTGAAAGCCTCCTTGAAAGAGCATCAAGGCAGATACGGTAAACCAGATAACTTTGATTTTACCGTCTGAACCTGAGAAAGCAATCAACCGGAAGTCACGAGCATTGACTGCCGGTCGATCTATGCCAGTAAAGGTGGATATATTTTTGGAACAGTGGATATGTTTTTGGAAAGTCCCGGATATGGGTCTTCCGAGTTGGTATAATGAGAAAAGAAAGGTGGAATGACCAATGATCTATTACACGGGTGATATCCACGGAGACCCCTATGAGGTCATACAGTTTTGCGACAGCAAGAAGCTGACAGAGCAGGATACTCTGGTTCTGCTTGGAGATGTAGGAGCGAACTACTACCGAAACCGGCGAGACACAGAGATGAAGAGAGTTCTTGCCGCCGTAAAGCCGACGATGCTCTGCATCCACGGCAACCATGAGATCCGGCCGGCCAGCATCCCTTCCTATCGCACGAAGCAGTGGAACGGCGGGACAGTCTGGGTAGAGGAAGCCTTTCCCCGCCTGCTGTTTGCTATGGATGGTGAGATCTTTGATCTGGAAGGTCTCCGACATTTGGTCATCGGCGGAGCTTACAGCGTGGACAAATTCTACCGGCTGGCCAGAGGTTACGGCTGGTGGCCGGATGAGCAGCCTTCCCAGGAGATCAAGGACAAGGTCATCCAGACATTGTGCTCCTGCGGCTGGCAGGTAGACACCGTTCTCTCCCACACCTGTCCCTATCAGTATGAACCGCAGGAAGCATTTCTTCCGATGATCGACCAGAGTACCGTGGATGACTCTACCGAAAAATGGCTGGAGGAGATTGAGCAGAAGCTCAGATACGACCACTGGTTCTGTGGGCACTGGCATATTGACAAGCGCGTCGACCGGATGCACTTCCTCTTCCACAGTGTGGAGGCTGCGCCGCAGCTCTTGACGGGAGGGGACACATTATGACAGAGGAAGAAAGGCCGGAGGCCAAGGAGCAGGAGGCGTGCTTTGCCGCAATCCGTGAGATCGTCCAGGAGATTTCCCGCCTAATGGACGCCGCATATCAGCAATACAGCCGTTTGGTAGAACAGGTGTTGAACGGCAGGATCACCGAGGAGCGGGAGATCGAGCGAATCATGGACGGGCTTGTGGACTTCGGAGATAATCCGAGGCTCCTCGAACTGTACAAAACCCTCTGCCGCCATGTCTATTACAAATATCCCGCTCTTGTGGGAGAGCACACTGCCCTCTTCCGGCTCCAGTTTGAGGAAACGGAGGATGGGGATACGGATACTGAGGAGGTGGAAACATGAAAGCGCCGGAGATCAAGCACTACATCAACTGGCTGGGTCGGGTGGAATACCGAAACATCAACTGCTCCTTCACCTATGACGAGACATCCTATGCGGCCATCGACCGGATCTTCCGCCTTCTCCACCGGCTGGAGCCAGGCCCGGAGAACACAAGCTGGGAACTATGGCTCCGTGCGGAGCGAGGTACCATTGAAGACTTCGGCAGCTTTGAGGAGCTGCGGGCGGACGGCCAGGTGGAGAGCTTTGAGGAGTTTGAAACCTGGTGGCATTCCGAGTTCCCGGAGGAGGCAGCGTGGTTCCACTTTGCCGCCGGCGAGGATCAGGAGATCGGGTATCGGGCAATATTCTTGGGGCATCGGCATGTGCTGGAGGTGGACAGCCGCAAAGAGCGCGCCTTCCCCTATGACATCGCCCCATTCACCGCCTGGCTGGAGGGTGCGGTACGGGACACCGTTCAGATGGTGGAAACCGGTTCTTATCAGGAACTGGTGGAGCGGGAGCTGCCCATCTGGCATCGAACCGGAACCATCCTGCGCCGGGATCTGTGGAGGGTATTCCCACAGTGGAAGGAGGAGTTCTTCCAGGACTTCTCCCAGCAGGAGGTGGAGGAGTTTCTCACCTCGGCGGTTGGGTATCCTTTGGAAAATAACAAGCGGCTCCCATCCGTGACCGCAAACGAATTCTATCACTTCTGTGCCCTGGGCTATCGGGCCATGGGATACACTGGAACGGAGAAATCGGAAAAAGAGCAGTACGCTCTCCACGCCGATGGGCGGGACGAGGGACTGTCCAAGCTGGACGGAGATTCCCCCGAAGCTTTTGCACGGTGGCTGAAGGAGCGTCCCCGCACCGGTCACCCCTGGGAGGTATGCCGGGGCGGCAACAGCACCCACATCGACTGCATCGTACACCAAGATGCGCATGGCTACTATCTGGTGGTGGCCGGTCTTGCGGAGACCCGGACGATTGAGGCGGTCCGTTTCTTCCTGGCGCTTTATCGGGCAGGCGTTCCCGTATGCATCCGAAACACAGAGGAACTGAAGGCCCGCCTGACCGGAGCGGAGTCCATCGGCATCGTGCCGGATGGAGTCTTTCCCGCCTACTGCCACGACAGGTTTCCGGGAGAGAGCATTGTCGATTTTATGAACCTGCCTCGGGAGCGTCAGGATGAACTTGCAAAATACTGCCGATGGCAGCCAATCCCAGTTCCCAGGATGAAGAAGGAGGGTGAAACCCCATGATATTCTTTACCTCTGACCTGCATCTCGGTCACGAAAACTGCATCCGCCTTTGCAATCGGCCCTTTTCCAATATCGAGGAGATGGACGAAACTCTCATCGAAAACTGGAACCACAAGGTCACAGGGAAGGATACTGTCTATATCCTCGGCGACCTGATCTACCGCAGCCAAAAGCCGCCGGAGGAATACCTGCGGCGGCTGCGGGGGAAGAAACATCTCATCCTTGGGAATCATGACAGGGGATGGATCAGGAGTTGTCAGACAGAACGATTCTTTGAAAGCGTCAATAACCTGCTGTATGTCGCAGACGAGAAGCGGCAGTACACACTTTGTCACTACCCCATGATGTCTTGGCCTCACATCATGCGCTGCTACATGGTCTTTGGCCACATCCACGGCAATACCGACGCGGATTACTGGCCGCTCATCCAGGCAAACGAGAGAATGCTGAATGCCGGAGTGGATGTCAATCACTTCGAGCCGGTCACCTTTGAGGAGATGGAGGCCAACAATCTTCTGTATAAAGGTCAGTCAAAAGCCGGGCTTGAGGTGCAGCCGTGAGACATAAAAAAGGCTTTTATGAGGTGGCTCCTGTAGCCGGTTTCATCGCACGGCAGGACTGGACGCACACGATGGAACGAGCCGAGCGAAACGGCCTCTCTCTCCAGTCCCAAAAAGGAAGCACCGGGCTGCTGTTCTCCGTGAGAATCCTCGCTCCCATTTTAGATGGAGGGCTGCGGCATATCGTTCTGGCAGCGATCCAGTACAGTCTGGGGCGGCACACTTATATGCCCGGCATAGTCGCGGAATTCACCTGCCGGAACCTGAGCCGTCTGGGCGAAGCTACCCGTTCCACCGCTGTGGCAGAGATCCGCGCACATTTAAACCGATATGGAGAACAGGAGCCATATCCTCGATTGTGGCACAGCTTGAGTCGGGTGCTCACATCTGGCAAAATCAAAGAAGACGATAGGAGGAAGGAAAGGATGCCGATTTTACAACCTCTGGAAAGCATGGAACGCATCTCACGCCAAGCACTGGCAGATGACCTGGACACCGTGCTGGAAAGGATAAGCCGCGAGGACATTGGGCTGGTGATCACCGAGGAAGGCAAAGATGACCTGGTTCTCTGCCCAGCCTCCTGGTTCAACCTTGACTATGTGGATGACTTTTCCTGTGTCATCAACAGCGCCCTCCGCTATGCCATGCGCAGCGAAGATGAGGAGAGTGCGGCGGTCGTCCAGTATCTTCGTCGCCACTACCAGTTGTTCGATGAAAAGACGCTTTCGGTGGCTGTCGCCGATCTGGAGCGGGAACTGAACCAGCCGATAGTGACCCTCAAGCAGCCGCAGGTCTGGAAGGAGCTCCAGGAGCTGTTCCGGCAGCGACTGGACGAGTTGCGGAAGGAATCTTCGGAAGGCGAGGAAACGCACCATGGATGAAAAGCAATATGAGCTCGTGGAAATCCAAGTAGATGCGGAGCTTCTGGAACAGTTGGAAGCGGTAATCGCCCCGATGGGGCTGACGCCAGAAATATTGGCTGTGAAGTTCTTCGAGTTCTGCGTCGATCCCGCTACTCAGGAGTTGGCCATCTCCTTGCTTCTGAAATGGAAAGCCGAACAGGAAGCGGAGGGGGAGAATCTGGGAGGGGGACTTTAATGCTATCCAAGGAAACCTTCTGCGAAGCCCTGCGAAAGATCCAAGCGCAAAAGGATCGAGATGAACAGTTCAGTAAGGCACTCACTCTGATGGGAGAGGGACATTTCGTATTTGAGGGCGGAGCGCCGCTTCTTGCCGCCTTGCTGGATGTACTGAAGGAAGCAGTCAACGACCAGTACGACTATATCAGCTGGTGGCTTTACGATGCCGCCCCAGACTATGAAGTCTGGACCGATGATGAAAAAACTAAGTGGTGCCTGACGGAACCGGAAGCCCTGTATGATTTCATCCGGGATGAATGTCAGGGCTGAGTGGTAGCGTCTTCCCAAATTCGTTCAAGGAGGTCAAATCAGATGTCTAAGTGCTGCCTATACTGCCGGGTAGATGGAGCGTCTACGGAAAGCAACCGTCTCGCCATAAACCAGCAGCTCACCGCACTCCGAAGCCTCGCCAGACAGCTTGGCTTTTCGATTTCCACCGAGATGCTCCAATATGAGAGCGGCTTGGACGCAAACCGTCAGAGCATTCGAACGCTGATCCGTGATGCACGACATGGAGTCTATGACCGGGTGCTGGTGATGAACGGCGACCGTCTGGCTCGTGACGCCGAAGGTTTGGCGGCGATTGGAGAAAAATTGACCGCAGCAGGAGTCCGGGTCTATTGCCCAGATGGCGAAATTGATCTGGCCCCCGCATATTCTCATGGTTATTTCCGGGTGGCGACGATGGAACAGACCATGTGATTGGGAAAAGTTCCCGTCCCACCGCTCTTCCACGGCCAAAGAAAATGCGGTATAATAAAGGAACCACATACACCAGACCGGGAAAGTCGGTCATTCCGGCAGGAAGGAGATGTTGCCATGAGCTCATTCGAGGAAAAGAAAAGAGAGATTGAGAGGGTCCTTGGGGTATTCCAGAACTACATTGAAGGCTCTGAACTGCTCGATGTGGTCTATTCGAAAAAGTTCGGGTATGTTCTGCTTGGCCTGCCTGCGGCGGATTCCATTGATGACTCCGATGTAACACGACTGGAAGATCCCGAAACATTGGTGAAAGAGATCTATCAGAATCTCGCATACGACTTTATGGAGCAGGAAGGGCACAGCGAGGATTACACGGAAGCCACCAATCTGGAAAAGCGAGCTATGCGGGAATGGATGAAAGAGTACACGGATCAGCTGCCGGAATACAACTACTTGCTGGACGAACTCCTTGGATGATGTGTCCGATGAAGCAGGCGCTTCCCTCAGTCAATCTTTTGGCATGGATAAAGCGGACATCTTTTTTGGTCGAACACTAAAATTGACCCTCGGGTGGAAAATCCGTAGCCATCGCAGCGAAAACGGCAAAAAAATAATGGGTGAAGACCCGCAAAGCCTTGAAAATCATGGATTTCCGCAAATATCTCAATTGGTCTTACACTCCATAAGAAACCCTGTAACTTCAACGGTTACAGGGTTTTTTCTTTTTTCTCTCCAAACCGCCGAAAAGGAGCTTTGACCTCCTTTTGACCTCCTAGGCCAGTGATTTTGCCATCTATGACCACCTGGAGAGGCCCATATAATTTTCAAAGTTGGTTTCTGTTCGCCTGGAGCATCTGTGTATTACAGCTTTAGGGATTTTGCCCATTTCACTTTGTCTTTGACCCAGTTTTCGAACTCTTCCTCAGTGCAATAGTTCCTACATGCTCCGTTTGAAATCAGCCTTTCTTTATAAGCCTTCCAGGTGGTCAGCATTTCTATATGCTGAGCCCATTCCTTTAGAAAAAGCCCTCTAATATCATCATCTATTTCCAACTTTCTCCGAATATAGTTGTACTGCTTCTCGTAACACTGCCTAATACTCTTTCGGATAATCTCCTTTTGCTCTCGCACCTTTTTGACAGCTTCAACACAGTGTCGAGAGCAATACAGCGTATCAGATCGCTTCTTTGAAACAAATAATTTTTCGCAATATGCACATCGTTTAATACTTTTCTTAGCTCGAACTATTTCTTGCATGGTGGCGGAAAATAGGTCCAATAAATCTGTAATTCTATAAGAACGATATGCAAGGATTAAATCCTCATCTTGTGTATATTTGGTATCATTTGCCAAAAGCCACTTTTTTAACTCTATGCGGAACGAATTGACATCATCCATATATGGGCTGAATTGGTTTCTAATTTTATATTGCTCTTCCTGCGGGATTCGATATAAGGCTAAAATACTATCTAGCGCATCGCTCGCTGTCTTGCGCGGTTCTGGACAGCCATATGTAACAGAAATCAGTATGGTGTCATGGCCTTTGATGGCCTGGTTAATTTTGCAATAAAGTTTTTTAAGTTCTACTGAAATTTCTTCCCAGCTTGATTGGAGAGATTGTTCTACAAAATTTTGAACTATGGACATGCTGCCAGTTATTGAAAAAATTGCATCCAGGGAATCACGTTGCTCTATAGCCAACCATGTCTTTACGAACATTTCTACTGATTCTGTCGGTGATTTCAGTGATTTCAGCGCGTTACGCAACTTCATCCTATCTACAATTTTGATTTCCCCACTACTAACTCTCTCTAAATCAGCTTTTTTGAGAGTATCCGATACATATTTCATCGCTTGAAAAAGTGCGCCACCAAGATAACCATCAAGCCCACATAGAGTGCAGGGCATTGGTTCACCTCCATCTTTACCCGGAAACTCAATGATACCCTCTGCTCCACTATTGGGAAAAATGCAATAATACCAGATGATTTTTTCGTACATATTTTTCCTCGATTCTCTGATGGGTTTCCCCAGTATTTAATCAATAAATTTGATTTCCTCGTCTGGCAAATATGTGCTGGCTGACGTATAGTATCGTCACGAGCTAAACCTGGCGCCAGGGACAACTCGTAAGAATACTAAAGCGGGTAAAATATCTTGCCGCAGCCGTAAAACGTGGGTATACCTTTACAGAAAGCGAAAGCATGATTGCTAGCAGAGAAGAATATATGGAACGAAACAACTCGCTGGTGGTATTTGTCAGAGATAGATGTGAAATGACGGGGCGCACAAAGCGCTCCACCTTCAGAAGAATATATTTAGAGTGGTGCAAATCAGAGAATGCGTTCCCCGAACAAACCAGAAATATTGATACCATTCTCAGGGAGTATTTTGACATCGTGCCGATCAAAGCAAGCGAATACTATTATCCGTTGACAATTAAGGATTCTATTCGCTTAGCATTCAGTTATGGAGGAGATTAAGGGCAAAAAGGGCAACAATTTTCGAAGGTGAACTTTCCAAAAAGAAAGAAAATAGAAGATGTCTTAGATATTGCCCAACACGCCCAAGTAATGAGGTTATATAATTTAAAATCAAAACAAGGAGAATGGCTATGAAAAGCAACAAGTCTCAGCGTCCGCCTGTCACGTCCATCACATTTTTGGATGACAAGAAAACCGTGCACATCGTCACGAATGATGACCGCCTAATAAATCGTATTGGATGTGCTCAGAAAAAGTATCCCGCAGATGTCATTGTAGATAGCGTGGGGGAGAATTGCATGTCGTATCAAATTCCACAAAAATGGCTTGATATTCGTCCACCACAGGTGCTCACTAGCGAGGAACGTCAAAAGCGACGTGAAAGAGCTCGCTTGATGGGGAAAAGGCACAGCAAAAAAGATGTCGAGAAAGGGGGTTGATGCCTATGCAGAACGAGAAGGATTCAAGTGCGTTACAGGGTACTCCTAGCACTGCCTAAACTGTTGGGGAAACCCAAAACAAAAAATAGGAGGTACTGAAATGCCATACAAGACAACAGTAGCAACTATCCCTGCGGCTCAAACGGAAAGGGAACTTCTAGCCTGGCTCATTGGTAAACTCAAGAGCGCCATGCTCCACCAGGGGTTTGTCATTTTGGACAGCGACGATATTGCCGCTCTGCTGGAGAAAATGGATATCTTTCAACGCAGATCGTTCCAGAATGAAAGCCAGCCCACAACAGACACAGAGGAAAGTCCAATGGTATGAAGTCAAGTAGGCGATGCAAGAAAATTTCAAATGAGAATGAGTAAAAAGGACCATGTGGGCAGGAAAAAGGCAATACCAACCTAAGCCCCGTCCCCGAGAAATTTTGAAACAGGGCCTATGCGTCAGAGCAGCAAGCGATACGCTCAGCCCTCCGGCGGGATATACAGGCGGTTGTCCTTCAGCAGCCGAAAGATCAACCGGACCAGTTTTCTGGCAGTTAAGGCGAGTGCGCGCTTAGGCTCGATGATCAGATAATCGTTGCCGAAATCCTGGTGCTGCCCGGCCATGAGCACGGTGCAGACCGAGAGCAGGTGCCCCGCGCCCAGGGACTCAGGGAACACGGGCGCGAGCGCCTTCCACACGAGGTCGATGGCGTAGATCATGCTCTCGTAGTAGCAGGAGGTGGCCGCCGGGCGCTTGGCCTGGAGCACGCTGCCCGGCTCACAGATGGTGCGCAGGGGCGCGAACACGCCGTCGTTCACCGCCAGCTCCGGGCCCACGACAGACATGAATACCACCTTGACGCCGGCGTATGCCGCCGTAGCTCCGGAGTTGACGCAGCCAATGACCTGCGGGTCGCTGCCGGTGAAGTCCGCTACAAACTCGTCATCGGTAATGGTCACCTTCACCTGCAGGTGGACGGGGTTGCCATGTCCGTCGTCATCCATGTATTCTTCCATCTCCCAGGTGCCCTTAGGCATCTCGCGGAGACGCTTGCGCGCCACCATCTCGCCCTGGGCAATCAGCCTCTCCATGGAGCCCTTCACCACGTCGGCGCCATACTTGTCGCACAAGCCGCAGATCCGCTTCTCCCCGGTGCGAAGAGAGGAGATTTGTCCCCACATATCGCCCTGTGAGACCTGAGGATAGCGCATGTTGCTGCGCATCAGATCCCACACCGGCTCCACAAGCTCGCCCTGGTCGACCAGCTTCGTCCCGGAGAAGCACAGCCCCTCCTGAAACATGTTGGTGGCGTCGGTGGTGAAAGAGCCCGGGGCCATGCCGCCGATATCGCTCCAGTGGGCCTTGTTGCCGGCGAAGGCGATGAGTTCTCCATCATAGAAAATGGGCATGACCATTCCCACATCGGACATATGGGTGCCGCCGCCGAGGAATGGGTCGTTGATGATATACACATCCCCGGGGCGGAGGTTTTCCTTGCCGTATTTGTCCACTACCGCGCAAATCATGGGGGATATCATACCGATAAAGCCGGTGACGCCGTTCCCTTGGGTCAGAAGCCGGCCCTGCGCGTCGGCGATCCCACTGGCATAATCCAAGGTCTCATAGATGATGGGACTCATGGACGTCTGGGCAAAGGCATAAAAGATCTCATTGCTGACCGCGATGAGGGAGTCTTTGACGATATCCAGTGTCACCGGATTGATTTTTACCTGTTTGGACATTTATTCCGCCTCCGTTTCCACAATGAGGTTGCCGTACTGGTCCACAGACAGCTTTTGCCCGGGACAGACCACTGTGGCGGTAGTGGGCTCCTCCACAACGAGGGGACCCTTGGCCTCCGCGCCCCAGCCCAGTTTTGCCCGGTCATAAATGGGGGTGTCCCGCCAGCCGTCTTCGGAGAAGAACACGCGGCGGGTTTCCTTTAGGGCGCCGGCAATGTCCCCCTCCTGAGGGGATATTTTCTGAAGCGCGGGCTTTGCCAGCTGCCCGTAGGCGACTAGGTGGAGATTGACGATCTCCGCCGGGGTATCCGGCAGGGAAAAGGTATAGAAGTGCTCGTGGGTCTTGTGGAAGCGGTGAAGGATCTCGGTGCGGTCCTCCTCCTTCCAGGGGTAGGCGGGAGCGGCCACCTGGACGGTGTGCTCCTGTCCCATGTAGCGCATATCGGCGATAAAGCGGAACATGGTCTGCTCCGGCGCCACGCCTTCAGCCGCAAACAGGGCGTTGGCCTCCTCCATCTGTTCCTTCCACATTGTGTTGAGAGCCGCCATGGGGGCATCCTGGAAGGACAGGATTTTGGTTTGGATGAAGTCGTGCCGAATATCGCTCATCAGCATTCCCCAAGCGGAGAACACGGATGCGGCTACGGGAACGATCACTTTGCGGATGTTCAATTCCTTGGCGAGCGTGGGCCCGTGCATGGGACCGCCGCCGCCAAAAGCCACCATGGCGAAATCCCGGGGATCGTAGCCGCGGCGCACGGAGATCAGCTTCAGGGCATTGTTCATATTGGAGTCGGCTACCCGGATAATGCTCTCCGCGGCCTCCTCGGCGTCTACCCCGAAGGCTTTGCCGACTTTGTCAAGCAGAGCGGCGCGCACATGGTCCAGAGAGACCTCCATGTCAAAATTTTTGGCGGACAGGCGGCCGGCAATCAGATTGGCGTCGGTGGTCGTGGGGTCCTCTCCGCCTTTTCCGTAGGCGACGGGGCCGGGCAGAGCGCCGGCGCTTCTGGGTCCGACCTTCAAGGAGCCGCCTTCATCGATCCAGGCGATGGATCCTCCGCCGTTTCCGATCTCAACAATATCCACGACCGGGGCCATAATGGGATATCCGGCACTCCGCTCGGTCTTTTCGATGTAGTAAGAGGTGGTGACCTTGACCTCGCCCCTGTCGATGAGGGAGCATTTGGCGGTGGTGCCGCCTACGTCAAAGGCGATGATATTCGGCTCGCCAATCAGGCTTCCCAAAATTGAGGCCCCGAATACGCCGGCAACCGGGCCGGACTCCACGACGTTGATGGGGGTGAGCTTTGCCTGCTCAAAGGTGGTGGTGCCGCCGTTGCTCTGCATGATGTAGCGGTTGGCGTCGATGCCGGCGCCGGTAAGGCGCTGTCCCAGCCGGTCGATGTAGGAGGAGGCGGCAGGCATCACATAGGCGTTGAGAACAGCTGTGGAGGTGCGCTCATATTCCCGCCACTCCTTGGTGATGTCCACAGAGGGGCACACATAGACCTCCGGCCACAGTTCCTTGATTTTCGCCACAGTCTGCCGCTCATGATCCTCGTTGGCATAGGAGTTGATGTAGCACACCGCAATGGCCTCCACCTGCTCCTTCTTCAGATAATCGACGGCTTTCGCGATGTCCTCTTCGCACAGCGGCGTGATCACCTCGCCCTTGTAGCTGATTCGCTCTGTCACCTCCCGCCGGAGATACCGCGGGACGAAAGGCGCCGGCTTTTCAAACACCAGATTGAACAGATCCGGGCGGTTGCCCCGGGCGAGCTCTAAAATGTCGCGGAAGCCTTTGGTCGTAATGAGGGCGGTTTTCGCGCCCTTGCGCTCTGTCAAGGCGTTGATAATGGTTGTGGTGCCGTGAAAAAAGGCGTCAATGCTGCGGGGCTCCAGCCCGCTTTTTTCCAGCACGTCCATGACGCCCTGGTCAAAATTGGGAGGCGTAGTGTGTGCCTTTTCCAAGATCAGGCTGCCGGATTCATCTATGGCAACAAGATCCGTAAAGGTCCCGCCGATATCGGTTGCAACTTTCAAAGCTATGACCTCCTTTATAGCGGCGGAAACAGCCCACCGCTGCATAAACACTGCATAAATTTTAACATGGCCGCATAAATTTTAACATGGACGCTTTACAGTGTCAACACACTAATGAATAAAAGAATCAGAAAGACGGTACAGCGTATGGACCATCCTGGCGGGGCGTGATATAATGAGGAAAATCATCCTCAGAAAGGTGGAGGCAGTGTGAAGAAAAACCGTGTGGATGCTGTACTGAAGAATTTGGAGCAGATGGGGCTTTCCCAGATGCTGATTACGGACCCGCTGGCGATTTTTTATCTCACCGGGCGGCTGATCCAGCCCTTGGAGCGCTTCTATGGCCTGTATCTGAACCAAAACGGCGGGCACAAGATTTTTATTAACCAGCTGGAGACGGTGCCGGAGGACCTTGGAGTGGAAAAGGTTTGGTATACAGATACTGACCCGTATCTGGACATGGTGGCGGCGGCCATTGACCGGCGGGAACCTCTGGGAGTGGACAAGAACATGGCGGCCCGTTTTCTGCTCCCGCTGCTCCGGGAGAACGCGGCCGCCGGCTTTGTGAACGCCTCTTTGGCGCTGGACCGCGCCAGAGCCGTAAAGGATCCTCAGGAGCGGGAGCTTATGCGGCGGGCCTCCCAGCTCAATGACCAGGCCCTGGCGGAGCTGCGCCCTTTTATCCGCGACGGCGTCAGAGAGTGGGAGCTGGCGGACCAGCTTCAGCGGATCTACAAGGAGCTGGGAGCTGACGGCGTGAGCTTTCCGCCCCTGGTGGCCTTCGGCGGCAACGCCGGGAGCGGCCATCATTGGCCCGACGGGACCAGGCTGCGGCCCGGAGACTGTGTGCTGGTCGATGCGGGGTGCACCTTTGAGGGCTACTGCTCCGACATGACCCGGACCTGGTTTTACCAGGACGTTACTCCGGAGCAGCAGGCGGTCTACGACCTGGTGCTGCGCGCGAACCAGCAGGCGGAGGCCGCGGTGAGGCCGGGAGTCCCCCTCCGGGAGTTGGACTCGGCCGCCCGGGACGTCATTGCCGCGGCTGGATTCGGCCCCAATTTTACCCACCGCCTGGGCCACTTCATTGGCCTGGAGGATCATGAATTTGGAGACGTGTCCGCTTCCTCTCAGGACGCCGCCGTGCCGGGTAACATTTTTTCCATTGAGCCCGGCGTCTATCTGGAGGGAAAGCTGGGGGTGCGGATCGAGGATCTGGTTCTGGTGACAGAGGAGGGATGCGAAGTTCTCAACCGCCTGCCCAAGGAGCTGGAGGTCATTGCGTAAAGGGGGAGAGGGACTGTGCAAAATCCGATTGCGTCAATTGCCCTCTCCACCGGCGCGGTGATCCGGCTTGAACTGTATCCGGAGATCGCCCTGAAC
>OERQ01000031.1_pt1 | contig 32943 bp, 28 predicted proteins | sample 1540011 | NCBI WGS metagenome assembly OERQ01 (sample SAMEA3891881, study PRJEB23780) | metagenome | biome: terrestrial biome; feature: animal house; material: Caecal content | place: Italy | collected 2015-05-05 | reverse complement strand
AGTCTGATCCACTCAGGCTGCTGTTCTTTCTTCTCTAATTTTTCAAATTAAAAAAATTCTAAAATATCCAAATAATGAAAGAATGATCAACATTCAATATAAATAATATGTAGACACATCTTAAAGCCATTATGTATGGCAAAAGAAATAGCAGAAAATCTCCCACTTTTCTTTTGCCGTTCAATCAATATGCCGGCACTCCATATCCCACGATCTTCGCATATCCTATCGGATAACTCCGTCTGGCCACTTTATCCCCGCTGTTTCCTTCTATTGTATAAACGGTTCCGTCTACCACACTCTCCACAATCCCTACGTGATCAACACTCCCGTCATTTCCCCAGTCAAAGAAAACAAGATCTCCAGATGTGGGAACATAGCTGCCGTCCATGAACTGACCACGGCTCTCAAACCATTCCATGCCTGCAGAACACAGAGAAAATTTAGGGATAACTCCCGCCTCAATGTATCCACACTGGTCAGCACACCAGCTTACAAAACAGGCACACCATTCCTCCCGTTTTGTAAATCCGTACCAGCTCCAGTAGGTATCGCCTCCATTTCCTTCCTGCGTCAACGCCACCTGCACAATCGCCTGACTTCCGGTTCCTGTAGGGATACGGCCAAACACGTAGTATCGCAGTACATGAGATACATACTCGGTATCTCCGTAACCGCTCCATCCGTTCTGCTCTGCCATCATCGTGGAAACTCCACTGCATTGGCATAGGTGTATCCTCCATAATTCTCTTTCGCCCATGAGATATACCCATTTCCATAGTTGTATCCCTGTAATGCCAGTTTAATGTTGTTCATGTCTACCGGGCTTTCCACACCTGCCTCACGCAGACAAGCTGCAAGGTTCTGGATACCAACATCAATGGAATACTCCGGATCAGTGATCCCGTTTGGCGTATTCGGGTATCTGGTATTATAACCGCACTCGGATGCCTGCATGGGATCTGTTCCCTGTCCTCCGCTTTCCTGCATCATGACCGCTTTGATCAGCTCCACATATTCCTCAATCCCATACTGTCTGGCATACTGCCGGATCAGCGGCTCATATGCCTCTACCTCAGCACTGACAGGTGTCACGGTACTGGAATTACTTCCTCCTACCATACTGAACAATGCGCCAAACAGGATGACGATCAGCAGGATCAGCACCACGATCCAACCGCCTGCAAGAATAGCAGAAACAAGAGCCTTCGTTGACGCAATGACTGCTTTTACTGCAGCAGCCACAGCTTTCGCGGCCGCTTTTGCGGCCTGCGCTGCGGTAATCGCTGCCTGCCTCGCAGCCAGAGCGGTCCTCTGGGTAGTCAGAACCGCTGCTCTTGCTCCCTGGCCTGCAGCTCTGGCAGTAACCTCCGTAGTCCGGACTGCGGTGTATCCTGTTCTCTGCGCTGTTTTAATTGTCCTGCCTGTGCCTTTCACTGCGGCTTTCCCGGAAGTTTTTATAGAAGCATGAGCTGTTTTGATTGTTTTCTCTCCCCGGTCAATCGTCTTGACCGTCTGCTTTGGAAGTTCCCGGATCTGTGCTCCTTTCTTTCCCACCTGTTCTCCGGCTGTCCGCCCGGTCTGCGCTCCTGTCCGGTTTTTCATCTGCTCTTTCGGCTGGTAAGTCTTTTCTGTACCGGACGAAAAAGAAGAGGCGGAAGACTCTCCGTTCTTCTCCCGGAAAGCCTCTGCCTCATTTTTCGCTCTGCCCCTCTCCCGGACAGCATGGATTACTTTTTCCCCCTGTTTTCCTGCCTGCTGAACCGTTCCACGGGCGGCTCTCTCCCCTTTTTCCATGACCTGATCTTCGGCATAGCCTACGGGATTTCCCTGTTCCTTGACCTGTGTCTGTTCTGCGCTGTCTCTTGTCCGGATATAGGCCCCTTTCATATGCTCCGCCGCTGTCACGGTTTTATCCAATACTTTGATATCCTTCTGGACGTGGCGGGTTTTGATCGTTCTTCCCATCGCCTGCCCTCCTTTCGGATATGGGATTTTCAGATCTTCTTTGCTACAACCACAAGCCTTCCATTGGTATTGGAATATTCACAGGTGGACAGAGTAAGCAGCTTGTCTCCATATGTGGCGGTCACTCCTGTATCATAAAGGGAAAGTTTACTGCACTGTTCCACATAATCCGTAAACTCTTTCTCCGTCTCTGCATGAGAGAAAAGATAAAACTTGAATCCGGTATCGTCATATACCGTGGTCTTGAATACTGCGATCACTTCATACTCTGCTGTTTCCGTCAGCGTATCAAACCGTATAGTTTTATGCTGCTCATAAAAATCCCGATCCTCATAGTTCATCAGTCCTGCGAACATGGAGCCGTTATTCATATGATGTCCGTAGATGATCACATTGTCGCTGGGTTCCATCGGATCACAATGCTCTGCGATATAGGGAACACCATAGGCGCTGGATTCCTTGTAAAAATTGTGTTTCAGATAGTAATCCGGGTTATCCGGCGTATACATGACCGGATAATTGATCGGCGTATCCCCGATCCTGATCCATCCGACCATATCATTATTCATGGGTTTTCAAACAGAATCGAATAATCTCCATATCAATCCCACGGTTCTGCAGATATGAAGGCATAAATATCATCTCCTTTCCTGCCCGTGATTGGATATTACACAATTCATTTCTCATATCTGGGCATTAAAAAAGCCGGATGATCTTCTTTTCTTGAAAACCATCCGGCTATGTACTTTGTAAAATATTTTATTGCTCTTCTTCATGCAAGCGTTGTGCTTCTCTCACAAATACATGAGAAATATCATACAATTCCGGCACATCAGAAATAGTACAAATACTCACACAATAATTCAGCCACGGAAATTCCTTTGTCATTTTATAAATAACAGACATTGCCTTTGCTTCTGACATAGCCTCAATGGAATGATACCCGGAACCCTGAATATGTTCAAAACCATTCTTTTCAAAGTAAGCCCGTACATCATAGTACGCATTATGCCAGTCTCCTTTAGGATAATGCTGCTGCAGTGCCTCTGTATCTAGATCAAAATTGATCCCTTTTCTCTGTGTACTGTCCATTTGGCTAATTCCTTATGAACTCGGTAATAAGATTCTCTTTTTCATTTCCGTTATACCAGAAACATTCCTGTAAATGATCTGTAATCTTTCTGGAGTTTTTCATTGCAAAGATTGCCGCCCAAAATCTACCATAATCCTGTTTTCGTCCACGGTCAAGATATACTCTTTTTCCCGGTTGCCTGTCTGCACAACTTAATTCTTCTCTTTCAAAAATCTGATCCGTTTCTTCGCAAATCTGATCCATATCGCTCTGTGTCAAATCTTTCGAGTTAAAAATAATTTCTACTTTATACATAATATCCATCCTTTCAATGGCACACTCTCTGTTCTTTTCGATTTCATTTTATCATGTCAGATTGAGAATGTCATGTCCTTTTTCATCGTATATATTACACTACCCCAATCTTTTTCAAATACACATACCCATCCGTATGCCCCCGGAAATAGATCTGGCAGCGTTCTATCGTCTCTTTTTCAAACATCCTGCTCATATATTTTCTCACAATCTCATGTTCCTCGGCAGTAAGACTGATGGCTCCGCTCCCTTCTGTCACTTCCAGAATAAACGGATACCTGCTTTCCATCTCTCCCAGTTCCTGGCACATATCGGCATACTCTTCATCCTGTTTTTTCAAATCCACCATGATCTCGCTGTCGATCTCCATAAAACTGTCTTTAATCCGCTCCACCAAATCATAAAAGTCTGTCTTCTCCAAACTGTTCATCCTTTCTGCTCTGCTAATCTGCTTTCTTATCTTACTATATCCAGTTTTCTATCTTTCTACAATCCAGTCCGCTGTTTCCTATAAAAGTTCCAGTAGCTGCAGCACTTCTATGGTATGCTGACATCCCATAAGATAAAGCTGTATTCGTTCATAATCTTCCCTGTCTGCGTCCAGCGCAAGGAATTTTGACAGTGCCTTTGCCTTTTTCACGGAAAGTTTCATCGGCTCTTCGATCTTATCCCGGTCAATCAACTTAGAGATAAACGGATATTTAAACAGTAGCTCGTCACTCTCTTTTAAAATCCGCCTGTATTCCGGAGACGACTTCAACCGGTTCTTGCAGGTTTCGCTGATCTCGTCCACCACAGCGCAGGCCCAGATCGGTAGATCGTAAATATCCACATTCTCTATCTTCATAGCCTTCTTTTCCTCCTTTCCCGCCCACTATATCAGAAGTTCTGGTCACCGGCGATTGTGCGTTTTCACTGTTTGCACATTTGTAAATAAGGCTATGTATCACGGTATCAGTTTCCCGATACCGCATTTCTTACCGCACCCAGACCGCTTTTTCCCGTTCCGGCTCGATCTCTTCTGTTTCCGGTTCTTCCTCCATCACAACCCGGTCTTTCTTATCCATATCCAGAAGCACATTCAGTTCTCCCAGCCTTGCCACCTTCTCTGCCAGTTCTTTTTCCTGCGGAAATTCTTTCTGCGCCTCCGCTTTCGCTGTCTCCAACTGGCTTTTTGCCGTCTCAAGCTGTTCCCGGCAACGGGTAAGATTGTCCGGCAGTTCATTCATCTTATTGTCAAGCCTTGTGATATTTCCATAAATGTCCGTTCCAAGCGGTACTTTATAAGTACCTTTTCCATGTAACGCAATGACAAATTCCTGACTGACAGAGGAATAAGACAATTCCATAGACAGCCCACGGTAGGTTCCCAGAGGCACAGGCTCCGGGGATTTCATGGCTTTGCAGGCATCAATAATGGCCTGACCTGCCTCCTTTTTCTCCGTGTAAGAGTGATCCCCGATCTGCATGACCGGAAATGCCTCCCGGTCTGTCGGCGTATGCGCCTTGACCTTTTGGATATCTTCTTCATACTGGCGGATCAGAAGTTCCTGCTGTCGTATCTTCTCCGGGAAATATTTCGCTACTTTATCTTCCATTTCATATTTCTGATTTAGAAAACTCTGCTTTAATAGCTGTAGCCTGGATACCTGTATATCCAGATCCATCTTTTCCTTGATGTGCGGGTTTCCGGTGGCAAGTGCCTTGATCTCCGCATAGGACAGTGCCACTTCGTCTATATCCTCCACACTCCGTGCCGGGCTTTTGGAAGTCATGATCTGGCTGATATATTTCTGCTTGTTCTCAATGGTCTGATAGAGATAAGCGTCAAAGGTTCCCTCTGTCACATACCGGATGATCTCTACTTTTGGGTTCTGATTTCCCTGCCGGATGGTCCTGCCCGCTCTCTGCTCCAGATCAGTCGGTCATTTTTTGCGGACAGTTCATACATGCTATCCTTTTCTGTTCTCTGCTCCTGCGTTTGCTCTCGTTTGATTTCTCCCTCCGTATCTTCTTGGCACAAGCAGGACAATACCTTGATGCACCAGAGCCCGGGACATATTCAACGCCGCACACCGTACAATTTTTAGCGGGCATTGCTGCCCACCGTTTTGTAGGTATGATATGTAATTCATCGACAAAGCCGATGAATTTATAGTAAATCTTGATTTCCTGCTTCACTGTTCCGTCTGCCATCTTCTCACGCTCCGAAACAAGTATCTTGTCTATGAGTGCGTTTATAACTGTTGCATCCAGTTCTTTTAAGCCTTGATAATTTCGGATAAGGGCGAGGAAGTCACGGATTCCCCGTGATTTCTCGTAGCTTTCATTAAGAGTTTCCGTCACCTCTTTCAGCCTTGCTTCAATTTCAAGCTGCTCTTTCTGGTATTTCCCCGACATCATCTCAAAATTCCGCTCGGTAATACGCTCCATGACCTTATCCTCGTAGAGAGAGGAAAACAGCCTGTCCAGTTCCGCAAGGCGTTTGTTCAGCTTCTTACGTTCTTTCTCTAATGCTTTCGCCCTGCTCTGGTCTGTTTCCGTGAGCCGCTTTTCTATGGCCCTGACCGCCTTTTCATCATTCACTGCCATATCCGCAAAACAGTTGATGTCGGCAAGAACGGCATTGAATAAATCCCTTGCTTCTATATTGTGGGCACTACACTCGCTTCTTCCGTTTCTTGCATAATTATTACATGAATACTGTACACAGTCGATAATCTCTGGGCGTTTCCTCCTGTGTACGTTCATTGCCCGCAGAGCACATCCGCAGTCCACACACTTGATAACGCCTGCAAAAATATTTACAAATCCTCCCTTGTTCTGTGGAAGCCTACGACTTGTAATAAGCTGTTGGACAATATCAAATTCCTCCTGCGTGACTATTCCCTCATGGGTATTGGGTATCACTTCCCATTCTTCGGGCAGCTTAGAGGGGCGTTTCTTGCTTTTCATATTGGCGGCAATCCGTTTGTAGCCTACAAGATTTCCCGCATATATCGGGCTTCTTAAAATGCTCCTCACGCTGTTCCCACTCCAAATATAGCGTTTGTCCTCGTTCCCCTCAAAATGACGTTCAAAGCCTGTTTCGCCACGCTCCGCCGCATAAGCGGCAGGGCGTAGGATATGCTGTTTATTAAGATGTCTGCAAATTTTGGCAACTCCATTCCCTTTTAATGCAAGGTCGAATATCTCTTTTACAACATGTGCCACTTTATCATCTATCAGCAGATGGTTGTGGTCGGCAGGGTCTTTGATATAGCCATAAGGGGCGGTAGTTCCCATGAATTTCCCCTGTTGAAACCTCGCCCGATATGCCGATTTTATCTTAACAGATATGTCAGCGGCATACATTTCGTTTAAAATGTTGCGGAAAGGCGTGATGTCCATAGCAGATTTATTCAAGGTATCTACGCCGTCATTGACCGCTATATACCTCACGTTATGCTCTGGGAAGAAAACTTCCAGATATAACCCACAATCAAGATAGTTTCTCCCCAGACGGGATAAATCTTTCGTAATCACGCAGTTTATCAGACCGCTTTCAATGTCTTTTATCATATTCTGGAAACTTGGTCTTTGGAAATTTGTACCAGAATAACCATCGTCCACATACGTTTTTGCTATGTGCCATCCCTGCTTTTTCACATAATCCGTGAGGATGGATTTCTGTGTCGCAATGCTCGCACTCTCGTTATCCGTACCATCGTCTTTAGATAAGCGGCAATAAATGCCGACTAAATAGATTTTCTTTTCTTCTTTGATTCCTGCCATACTGTAAAACCTCCGTATCTGTCCTATCTGTTTTCATGTCCCATTGCGTACATTCTAAGCGGACAGCCCCTCATTGTCGAAGGTGTCGCCCTCGGCAATCTTCTTCCGAATATCCTCGGAGATAATCGGGACAAACGCTTCTGTAACGGTCTGTGTGCCGACATATTCACGGCTGATTATCATCTGCACTGGTGCTTTTGGCACGATACGCTTTCTCTTTTTATCTGCTTTCTTATCCTCGCCCATACTTAAATCTTCCTTTCCAGACAGGGCAGGGAAGAGTTTGGAAATGTCCCCGCCCTGCCAATCAGATACCATTAATCCTCGCTGTTTAATTCTTTCTGTAATGCTTTAAGGAGTGCCGCCGCTTCATCAGCGTTCAGCGTGATTCCCTTGCCGCACTTTTCACGGTTCGGGGAAAAGCTGCGGATGTCATACTTCGGCTCTTTCCCATTCCATGAAATGAGATTGATTTCCTTTGTGTAGCCACTGTCGCCCGTAGACAATACTGCGATTTCCTTTACGATTTCATACTGGATTTCTCTCATTCTCCATACCTCAACTCTCTGTATTTACTTCCCGAAAAAAGAAGATTAGCGGCTGTCACGGTTGCGTTTCCTCTGCAACTCACGCTCCAAAAGTTTGATGATGGTTTCCTCCATCTGCTTCGGCGTTGTGTTCTTCGGAAAGTATTTTTTCAGCTTGCTTGTGTTGATTTTCAAGGTTTCTTTCTGGTTGCCCTTTTCCTCCGTCATAATCGCAAATATCGTATCCATGTCAAGCCGCCCGCTCTGGCTTAACTGTTTCATCCGCTGTGCCTGTGAGAGTGAGGGCGTTGCTTCTTCGCTCTCCATCGTGGCAAAGAGGTTTTCCTGCTCGTCTTTCTTCAAGAAGGACAGTTCCACCGCAGGCGTGAGGGCGATTTTCCCCTCGTCCACCATCTGCAAAATCGGCGGTATCAGTTCCGTCAGGCGGATAAAACGCTGCACGGTCATCCTGCCCACGCCGAAGCCCTGTGCCACCTTGTCGTCCGTCCGCAACTTCGTCACAACTTGTGACGAGGTTAAGTCTGTGCGGAAACCCTGCCGCTTCATGGCTTCGGATTTCATCTTGTAAGCAAACGCCCGCTCCGATGGCAGGATATTCTCACGCTGCAAATTGCTGTCTACAAGGGTGATGATGGCTCGGTCACGGTCTAAGGGCAGGACAAACGCAGGCACGGTATTTATCCCTGCAAGTTCAGAAGCACGGACACGCCGCTGTCCTGCAATCACTTCATAACCGTCCCCGTCCTCTTTCGGGCGTGTGATTATCGGCGTGACAATGCCAAATTCCTTGATGCTTTCCGCTAACTCTGACAGTGTTTCATCTTCTGCCACATGAAACGGATTGTCGGGGAACGGGTACAAGTCTTTGGTCTTTAACACCTTAAAATCCTGTTTCTTCATTCACATATCTACCTTTCTTTCGCTCTGCTTCTATGATTTTTCTGCAATTCTTCCAACACTTCGGGCGGTATTTTTGACAGCAGCCGCCCCATCTGCTCGTTGGTTCTCTGCAATTCAAATATCTTCTGATTCGCTTTCTGCACCTTTAGTTCCTGCTCGTACTTTTCATCACGCATACGCCCCGCATAGTCTGATTCCTGCCCAATTCTCTCTTTCAAACTGTCGATATACGCCTGCTGTTTCCCGATTTCCTTAGAGAATTTCTCCACGTCTGGCAGCCATGCAGAGAGTAAATCTAACGCTTTATCCCTTTTCTTCCCTGCGTTAAAGGCGTTGATGTCGGATAGGGCAGACACGATTTCTTCATACTGTTTATCAAGCCTGCCGCCTAATTTATAGAGCCATGTGGGGACGTGTTTCCGCTTGGTTTCCATTGAGGACTGCCCCCGTTCAAGCTGATTCCACCGTGAGGACATCCGCTCATGGTAGGCGGTCTGCCACTCGGATAATGATTTCTGGTTGCCTAAGATAGCTTTCGCTGACAGCTTATTGTCTGGCGTAATCGGCACAAAGCAGAGGTGCATATGGGGCGTTCTCTCGTCCATATGGACGACAGCGGAGAGGATATTCTGCTTTCCAACACGCTCCGAAATGAAGTCAAGAGCCGTCTGGAAATACGCTTTTTGTTCTTCGGGCGGTAACTGGTTCATAAATTCTGGTGAAGCTGTGATGAGCGTTTCCACCATCATCACGCTGTCTTTCCTTGTCCTGCACCCCGCTTCGGCTACCATGCGGTTAATCTCTTTCTTGTAGGTGTACTTTGGTGGTGCTATGAGATGGTAATTGTTTTTAGAGCGTTCCATATCTATATCTGGGTTGCTTTTGTAGGCTTCTTTCTTCCGCTCGTTGTGGCGTTCACAAGCCGCAACGCCGCCCGCTTTTCGTTTCTGGAAACGCAGGATTGCATAAGGCATAGGCGGATTCCTCCTTTCTTTCGGCGGGTGACCGTCCTTTGGGGTGACAGCGGTGACGGTGGTGACAGCAGTTTTGGGATACCCCCTGCCGACTGCCGCAACTGTCACCCTCACCCCCTGCATGACGGTCATGTCGATGATGACGGTGTTTTTGGGATACCCCCCTCGCAAGAGCCGTCACCGTCATGCCGCCATTCTTTTATCCGAAGCCGTAAGGCGTAGGATAGCAGGGCACAGCCCTGCCTTAAGGGAGTCCAGAGGGAACGTCTGGCACACGACTTTGCAGGGCAAAGTGTAGTGTGTTACACCCTGTAAACGCAGTCGGAAAAATCGGAATGATTTTTCTGACCGCAGGGGTGGTTTTACACGACCGAAAAGGGCGAGTAAATCTCACGCCTGCATTTTGCGTTTACGGGGTGTTCTCCCGTAGGGATGACAGCGGCAGGGTATCCTAAAATCACTGTCACCACCGTCACTGCTGTCACCCGCAGGGCAGAGCCGCCAGCTTTACATGGCTTTAAGCGTCAATGACAGTAACAGGGGGGTATCCTAATATCGCTGTCACCACCATCACCGCTGTCACCCGCCCTCCTTGCAAGGGCAATCCGCCTGCCGTCTTTCCTGCGGCTGTACTGGTAGCAGATACGGTTCTCGCTTAAAAATGTGGTGCGGTATTCATTCAGCCATTTCGTAATCACCGTGGGTATGGTTTCCGTTTCCCCCATAGCGGCTAACAGTTCCGTTGCCGTGCCTATCCATTCTTCCTTATCCCTCATAAAATCCACCAACCGAAAAAGGACATCTGGTATCGTTTCTTTCGCAAGCTGCTCCTGCGTTTTCCGCTCCACAAGCTCCCAACGGCAATCACGGAAACGCAGCGTGTATTCCTGATAAGGCGTGTCCCTGCCCGTCACATACAGCTTGGCGGTGTCAGACGCACGTTTCTCCTTTTCCAGAACAAAGGTAGCGTCCGCACTCCCCGTTAATCCTGTCGTCCCAGACACCTTGTTGAACACGTCGCTGTCATTCTGCTTTCGGATGTGGTGTACGACAATGACCGCCAGAGAGTGCCTGTCGGCAAAGTCTTTGATGAGGGAGATGTCCCCATAGTCGCTTGCATAGGCATTGTCTTTTGAAGCTGTACGGACTTTCTGCAAGGTATCAATGACAATGAGCCTGCTGTCTGGGTAATCTTTCAGATAATCTTCAAGCTGCACGATAAGACCGTCTGACAGCTTGCAGCTTGCCACGGCAAAGTGGAGCCGCCCGCTTGCTTCGTCCGTCAAACGAAATAACCTGTCCTGTATGCGGCAGAACGTGTCCTCAAGGCAGAGGTAAAGCACATCGCCCTCCATTGTCGGCATATCCCATAAAGGGATTCCCTGCGACACGCATAAGCATAGCTTCAGCATGAGCCAGCTTTTGCCTATCTTCTGTGAGCCGCAGAACAGCGATAAGCCTGTCGGGATAAGGCTGTCCACCACAAAGGATGGTTTCTCAAGCGGTTCATAAAGGAGCGTTTCGGCGTTGACTGTCTGTAACTTCTGCATGGCTTTCCTCCTTTCGGGCGGTGTCTTTGTTTTCGTTGCACATAGGCGTTGACCTCCTTAAAAATAGATTTACTCCCACGGAAAAAAGTGAGAGTATGTAATGCCGCCAATCCCACACAAATAAAAAACAGATTTCTTTTTCGGGCGGTGTCGGTCACGGTTGGAGATATTTCTTCAATTTCCGCCTTTACTTTCTCCTTTGCAATCGCAACAGATTTCTGTATTGCCGAAGCGGTGCAATGCTCCATAGCGGCGATTTGGTAAAAATTGAACTCATACTCGTAGTAGAGCAGGAAACGCCGCCTTTGTATCTCTGGAAGGCTCCCAACCGCCTTATAGAGCGTTTCATTCCGTTCTTCCTCAACCATGCGTTCATCAAGGCTCTTAGGCACACGCAACGCCCGTCTGTAAAGGGTTTCGTCCCATACCTCGTTAAACTCCCTGTGCCGCTCGTCCCATTAGAAAAGATTCCTGTTCCTGCGCTCCATCTGCCGAAACTCCATAAAGAACTGTTCCGACACTTCCAACTCGTGGGATTTGCCCTGCCCGTCCTTAAAGCTGATAAAATACCTTGTGCCGCTTTCCGTGGATTCCTCCCGAAGCGTGTATGCCTTAACCCTGTATGCCATCCTGTTGTCCTCCTGCAAAAAATGAGTGAGGGGATTTCCATCCCTCACCCAGTAGCCCGCAGGATGGCAGGCTGTTTTAGAAGCTATAAAATTTTCCGCAGCTTCTTCCGCAGATGGTCTAACCTCGCATAGATGGCACCAGTCGTCAAATGCACAAGCGGGGCAATCTCCTTTGTGGAATACCCCTGCATTTTCAGCAGGACGATTTTCAAGGTACGCCCGTCCACCGTGACTAATACTTGATAGAGATTTTCGCTCTCAATCTCTTCCAGTAACTCCGCAACCGTACCCACTTCCGCCTGCCGCTCCCTGCCTGCCATGTCCTCAAGATATTCCGCAACGTCATTCGTCCATCGGTAAAACCGCCTGTTGGAATTGAAGTCTGCCCTGTCCGCCATGCGTATCTGCTCAATGGTCGCTTCATCAACGCCGCACTCACGCAGCAGCTTTTCCTCCGCTTCTTTCCAGATACGCCATTTCCTGTCCTCCCGTCCGTGGTTGTATGCCATTCTTACTTCCTCCAATCAGAATTGATTGAGAGGGCAGAGAAAAGCCCCCTCATCTTCCCAAAGGAAAAAACAAGGGGGCTGAACGCCTTAAATTTTAATTTTCTATTATCTTTCTTAGTTTTATTAGGATTCTGGCTTTGCGTTTGTTTACAACGCTCTGGGTTATGCCCAACCTCGCCCCGACTTCACGCTCGGAAAGTCCGTCAAAAAAGATTGCCTGTATCAGCTCCTGTTCACTATCCGACAGCAAAGGCAGGGCGGCTTTCAGCCTGTCCACCATGACCGCATTGACAACGGTTTCTGCAATGTCCACCGCTTCATCAGTGATAAAGTCCAGAGGATTCCCCTCGCTGTCCGTAAATCCGTCGAGAGATAGCAGTCTATTCTTTGTATCTAATTTTTGCAGATAACGCCACCGTTCCTTGTCACGGTAGAAGTCTGTGTATTGCTCCCTCACGACTTCAAGCAGACAGCCTTGAATGGGGATAAACAGCTTGTCCATATAGGTCTGGTCGGATTCCCTGCAACGGCAGAACTCCGTGTAGGATAATTCCACATAGCCGCCACTTTCTCTGATATATACCTTTCTTGGTGCATATTTCACCATAAATACCTCCCATCTGAATTTTTGAAATGTAAAAAATCCAGATGGAGAGGCGGAGAACGACACCGCATATCAGAAACAGCCCTACGGCACTTTCCAACAAAAATCGACAAAAGAAAAACCGCAAAGGCTCTGTGACCTTTACGGTTATAGGAAATAGTAATTCTATTGTATGGAGATTGTACTTCTACTTTCAAGGTGAGAAGTACCGTTGCACTGGCAGAAATTTTTTTAACTGGTTTCCTGCCGTTCTCTGATATGCTATGTATTGATAAATTTTGCTTCGTATGAGCAGATAGATAACTGCCCGAAAAAAGGACATAAAAAAATCCCTCCAAATTTAAAAACAAATTCAGAGGGTAATTTAGGGTATAACAAAATAACCCACCCGAATATCGTTTTTTTTATTTGGTGAGTTTGTTCTTTCAAATACGAAACAAAAAGAGCCGATGATTCGTGAATTGTTCCACAATTTCATCGGCTCTGCGTCTTAAGCGTCTGGCTCTTTGATGACAGTTATCTTCAAGTTGTCAACTTTAATCAATCTTTCTTGTCTGCATTTTGGACAATAAAGGGGATAATTCTCCAAAACAGTGTCCTTCCTAATTTTATTACGGGTTTTGCTCCCACAAACAGGACACAATATCCATTCGCATTTCATCATAATTAGTCTCTAATCCTTTCAAATCTCATTTTATATGACTTTTGCAAGCTGTTAAGCTAACTTGTGGAACATATGCCGAACCTTATCTATACGGCTATTCGGGCGGCGGGGTTGGCAAATAAATTTACCAATAGCTGGCTGGTATCCTTTTAACTCTGTCAAGCAGACTCCCTGCCCATTTGTGAAATAAGTTAAATCGTTCCTGTATTCTTGAATACATCTAGCAGGGATTTCTCCTTTCAGAATGACCTCGTCATTCTTTATCTGAGTACTTACAATATCTGCACAATACCTTGGAGCATCATGATACGCCCGTGAGAGATATTCCTGCGGTGCATAAATTTCAAAGTGGAGATATGGCTCTAATAGTTCTGTCCCTGCTTTTTTTAAAGCCTGCTCCAATACGATAGGGGAAAGCAGCCGAAAGTCTGCGGGGGTACTTACAGGACTATAATACAATCCATATTCAAAACAGATTTTACAGTCTGTCACTTTCCATCCATACAGCCCCTGCTCGCAGCCATAAAGAACCCCCTCCATAACCGCATTTTGGAACGATTGATTTAAATATCCAAGTGAAACTCTGCTTTCATACTGCACTCCGCTTCCAATAGGGAGCGGCTCTATGGACAACCCGACAGAAGCCCAGAAAGGATTTGGCGGGACTTCTATGTGGATGGTATATTCTGCTTTTCTAAGCGGTCTTTCCATATATATAACAGTAGGCTCTTTTATTTCTGCCTCCACATGATATTTTTCCTCAAGGATGGCACAAATGACTTCCATCTGCACATTCCCCAAAAAAGAAAGTATAATCTCATGCGTTGTAGTATCCACATAATATTTTAAAAGAGGGTCGCCATCTGAAATTTCTGTAAGTGCCCCAAGCAATATTTCCCGCTGTTCAGATTTCTTTACTGCAATCGTTGTTTGGAGCATAGGGAGAGGATTTTCAATAAATTTTCTCTGCGGCAACAGTATTTCGTTCCCCAAAATACTGTTTAGCTGCAAAACATCATTTGGTAAAATTACAATATCACCAGAGCAGGCTGTATCGGATGAATATAATTCACCGTTTGTCGGAACACACATCTCTGTGATTTTTATTTTCTCTTTTTCAGATATTCTAATAACATCCCTCAAATGCAATGTTCCGCTATATATACGCACATAAACAAAACGCCGCCTTTTCTCTGAATATTCAATCTTAAAAACCTGCCCGCATAGTTCAGATTGACCTTCAGGCGTTGATGAATAAAATTTACTGGCAATTACTTCTATAAGCTGCCGAATCCCCAGATTGTTTTTAGCGCTTCCGTGATAAACGGGAAATAACGTTCCGTTTTGGAATCTCCTGTTTTCTTCCTGTTCCAGTTCTGACATTTTAAACGGTTTCCCTGACATATATTTCTCTAATAGTTCATCGTTTCCCATAATTACCGCATCCCACTGTTCCATATCGTCATTGTCCGTTACATTTATATGGGGATGCTGCCCAACCTTTTGCTTCACTATAATTTCCGAAGAAAGCTTTGCTTTCATTTCCCGATATACCATTGGCAAATCAATCCCCTCTTGGTCAATTTTATTGATGAAAAAAATTGTCGGAATCTTCATTATCTGTAGTGCATGAAACAGTATACGGGTCTGTGCCTGTATGCCATCCTTTGCAGAAACTAATAATACTGCTCCGTCTAATACGGATAAAGAACGGTATACTTCCGCCAAAAAATCCATATGGCCTGGCGTATCTATAATGTTGACTTTTACATCCTCCCACTGAAAAGATGTCACTGCTGTCTGGATAGTGATTCCCCTTTGACGCTCCAAATTCATTGTATCTGTCCTTGTTGTGCCTTCATCTACGCTCCCTAGTTCTGCAATTGCACCACTGGTATACAATAAACTTTCCGTTAATGTTGTCTTTCCTGCGTCAACGTGAGCCAGAATGCCTAAGTTAATTATTTTCATGTGATTTTCCTCCTATCAACACCCAAAAAAGGGCATAAAAATACCCAGTGATAAATACTCCTATCACTGGGTAAATAACTCCAATAGCCCCAAAACACTTATATGTTTTCGGGCATATAAAATTACATGATAAAAGTATTCTTAAACTGGGTACAAAAAACTAAGCCCCATATTAAAAGTGAAACGGGACTGCTACTTTTTGTTCCCACTATCAAATTGACAGTTTATTTAAGAATACCTTGCCGCATATTTATTAACTCCTTGTATAATACTGAATCTAATTATATTCCTTAACCCTTTATTTGTCAAGCTGACAAACTAAAGCAGAAAAAGCGGCAGGATTTCCCCCTGCCACTAATCATCTGTTTATGCAAAAATAATTTCCTTTTCCACAATCTCCCTCGCACAAGCCCTTATGTTATTGAGGCATCCTGTCCATTCTAAGGCGTTTTCTGCCTTTAGCTGTTCCGTTATGCCCTGTGCCTGTTTCATACCCTCTATGAGCCTTTCAAAGCGTTCCTGTGCCTGTCTGTTGATGTCGGCAAGGTAGGCGTTTAGCCTGCCGCTTGTAAGAAGATTGGTGTATGTAACTTTACGGTACTGTTTTAGATAATCTAAATGCCGTTGCCCCCAGATGCCTATTGCCTGTTCTTCTTCGGCGGGTACAGTTAAGCACGGTATCAAATAATCCCCTTGCCTTTCGTATTTGCCGCCCAGTTCCTCAAATAATGATTTTGCCATTGTCTGTTACCTCCACATTCTTTTTTATTTTGAATGTCCGCAAAATCCGTCCTACATCTCGTGGACGGTCGAGTAGGTCAGCGGTATTACTACCGCTTTCCCCTCTAAGAACCGTGCATGAGAGTTTCCCCTCACACGGCTCAAGCAATTCAAAGCATCTACCAATATAGATGCCGGCTAGTCAACTAACGGTTTTGTTTGTAACACTTATCATGCACAAGATAACGGACAGTCTGACCGTTTACTTTCTTTTCTCGTACATTCCATTGTGTTTCAGCAGTAATCTCTTGCCCACATATCGGACACTTCCTCTCCTGCTTATTCCACATATAAAGCAAAGACTTTCTCCCCTTGAGGGACATTAGCATCTTATACGTCATCCGTTCTTCAAAATACTCTCTCCATTCTCTATCAAAAGGATTAGCTTCACTGACTATCTTTTTATGCCGCATAATTTTCGTCTCAAATGCCAGCTTTAATGGGAAAATATCCTCTTTTCCATTTTTGTTTAGGACAACTAAAAATCGCCAATTCCTGTTCTTATAGTGATGGAAATATTTCTTTAAGATCCAAGGTTTTCCCTTTTTCGGATGTCGTCTTTTTGCCCACTTCCACAGTTTACGGAATATCTGGTCATCCACTCTTTGGAATGTCTTTGATGACGCTCCGCACCTGTAATAATTTGCCCAGCCTGTAATCTTTGGATTTAAGAGCCTTATCAATGTTTCCTGCTTGCAAGATTTATTGCTGTCTATTGTATAACGGATCCCATCTAAAAATTTCTTTACACATTTCTTTGACGGTTGTGTCAGCAGAACGCCTTTAAACTTTCTGATGTTAAAGCCAAGAAAATCAAATCCGTCATCAATGTGTGTGATAACCGTTTTTTCCTCTGATAATTCCAGTCCTCTTTCCGCAAGAAACTCAACCAGCATCGGTTTAATTTCTCTTTCCAAAACTTCTTTTTCTGCACTTGTGATGATGAAGTCATCTGCATAACGCACCAGATTTACCATAGGAGAATAGTGCTTTCCTTTACGACAGATGCGTTTGTATTTCTGTGCAAGAATCGGCTGAATACCGTCCAATGTCATGTTTGCAAGTGTTGGTGAAATAATTCCACCCTGCATCGTTCCTTCTTCGGTTTTGAATAATTCACCTTTGAAGATAACTCCGCACTTTAACCATTTCTTCAATATCACTTTATCCGTTGGAATGTTTGCAAGCAGCCAATCATGGCTGATATGGTCAAAACACCCTTTAATATCTCCCTCTAAAATCCATTGAGGAGAATATCCATGTGATAGAACCGTATGGCATTGCTGAATTGCATCCTGACAGCCTCTTTCTTTTCTGAAGCCATAAGAATGTGCATCTGCTGTCATTTCCGCAAGCGGTTCAAGTGCCATCAAATATAACGCCTGCATTGCTCTATCTTTCATTGTTGGTATCCCTAATGGACGCAACTTTCCATTCGCTTTCTTAATAAATACTCTGCGTAATGGCTGTGGCTTATAGCCGTTCCTCTTTAAATCCAGAACAGCTTCATACTTTGCTTTGTCAGTAGACCATAAAACTCCGTCTACTCCCGGTGTTTTCTTACCCTCGTTAGTTGTCACTCTTTTTACAGCAATCGCTTTCGCCGCAAAAGAATGTGTCAGCGTCCACTGCAAAGCCTGTACTTTGCCGTGTCTGCCTTCTTTTCTAGCCTTTACAATACGTTCTTGTAGCTTTTTAACCTGTGCTTCACATTTCTTCCAGTCAATAGATTTCCATGCGAACTCATGGTCAGTAGCCGCACACGTTGTTTGATTAACGTTCATTTGCTTTGCTCCTTTCAAAAGTTCTATAAGTTTCTTGTAAAGAATTACCTACCGTAGAAGTCTGCACCCTTTCGGGTTAGGGCAAATCTTGAACCCCTATCCATTCCATTACAGAATGGCGTTCGCTTTTTCTACAATCCCATACCTGCACTCCTATCGGTTTTCCTTACGGAAAACTTTCCTGTAAAAGAACAGGAGAAATACAGGCTTACCTTGTTTCACATAGATAACAACGAGTAGGTTAGGCTCTGTCTCATCCACCGGCGGTGCTTCTGTCCGTGTAATCCTACCATGGAGAGGATTAACCGACCGCTTCCCATTTTGGGCTGGAGCCTATCAGCATCTTTGGCTCTTTGGACTTTACGATGTTTAATTAACAGTTCACGTATGTTAGCCATACTACTCAAGCCTTGCTCCCTAACCGCATTGATGCTCGCAGATTCGCTTCTGCCTCACGGCTTCGGCTTTACCACTTACGTGGAGGGCTACTTTGTCATGCCAGCTTCCCAACACCGTCATTGCTTCTGATGCAGGTGGCACTAGGCTACCGCTAACGGAATAGCGGGTTTAATCAATATTTCGTTGTTAAACAATTATCTATGCGACTTCAAGTCGCACCCACGGGCAGTCCAGGTCGTGACTGGCGATGATCCGGTCCTGCACATTCGTGCCTGCGCCCATCTTAAACGTACTGCCCATAAGAATACGGACAGCGCCCCGCCGGACTTTGGAAAACAGTTCCTTTTTGCGCACATCCGTATTGGCGTCATGGATAAAGGCGATCTCCTCCGGCGGGATTCCCCTTGCCAGAAGTTTCTCCCGGATGTCATTGTACACGCTGAATGTGCCGTCTGTTTTTGGTGTGGACAGGTCACAGAACACAAGCTGCGTCAGCTTTTTCTCTTTTCCGTCTTCCCAGTGCCGGTAAATTTCTTCCACGCAGGCGTTGACCTTGCTCCCCGGATCATCCGGCAGGAGCGGGTTGGAAAGTCTCTGGTCCAGAGCCAGTTTTCGCCCGTCATTGGTTATCTTGAGCATGTTGTCTTCCCTTGGATTGACTTCATTGTTCCGCACTCTCTCCGCACGGTTTCCCAGTTCTTCCACCATTTCTTCCTGCAATTCGGTAGGTTTTACTTTTACCACCCGGTATTCTGCCTCCGGCACAGGCAGATTCAGCATATCTGCCGTCTGGATGTCAGCCACTTCCCGGAACATCTGCATAAGTTCCGGCAGGTTGTAAAACCGGGCAAACCGTGTTTTCAGCCGGTAGCCGTTCCCCTCCGGTGCAATCTCCAGAGCAGTCACAGTCTCCCCAAAAGTGGACGCCCATGCGTCAAAATGCTGTAAGTTTTTCTCCGCCAATGTTCCATACTGCAGATAGCGCTGCATGGTATAAAGTTCTATCATAGAATTGCTGACCGGTGTTCCTGTTGAAAAGATTACCCCCTTTCCTCCCGTGATCTCATCCAGATAGCGGCATTTCATATACATATCAGAGGATTTCTGCGCTTCGGTCTGTGCGACCCCTCCCACATTCCGCATCTTGGTTGTCAGGTAAAGGTTCTTATAGCCGTCCGCCTCATCCACAAACAAACGGTCTACGCCCAGTTCCTCAAACGTGATCATATCATCTTTCCGGCTTTGGTCATGGAGCCGTTTCAGACGTGTTTCCAGTGATTTCTTTGTCCGCTCCATCTGCTTGACCGTAAAGCGGCTCCCCTGGATCTTTTTCGCCTCTGCGATCCCTTCAATGATTTCGTCGATCTCCATCTGCAGCATACGTTCCTGCCGCTCGACACTTAAGGGTATTTTTTCAAACTGGGAATGCCCGATGATCACAGCGTCAATGTCACTGGTAGCAATCCTGCCGCAGAACTTTTTCCGGTTTTTCTTCTCAAAATCCTTTTTCGTTGCCACTAAAATGTTTGCCGCCGGATAAAGCTGGAGCCACTCAGCGGCGAACTGCTCGATGATGTGATTTGGCACCACGACCATAGATTTACTGCACAGCCCCAACCGTTTGCACTCCATCGCAGCCGCCACCATCGTATAGGTCTTTCCTGCGCCCACCACATAGGCCAGCAGCGTATTCCCGCCGTAAATGATCCGGGCCACGCCGTCCTTCTGGTGTTTCCGCAAAGTAATTTCCGGGTTCATACCATAGAAATGCAGATGGCTCCCGTCATACTCCCTTGGGCGGATGGAATTAAACTGCTCATTATAATCTGCGGTCAGCCTCTGTCTGCGCTCCGGATCTCTCCAGATCCATTCCTGGAACGCCTGCTTGATCAGATCCTGCTTTCCCTGTGCAATGGCGGTTTCCTTTCTGTTCAGGATTGGCTTACGTTTTCCCTCCTCATCCTCCACATAGTCAAACACACGGGTATCCCGCAGATTCAGCGTATCTTCTATGATCTTATAGGCATTTACCCGGTTTGTTCCATAGGTGTTGGTAACACGGGGATTTCCCCGGTCCATGCTCTTCCCTTCGATATTCCATTCCCCGGTATGCCGGGAGAAATGGACTTTGATCTTCCACTGGGAATAGTTCGGCGTCTGCAACAGTTCAAACATAAAATCTGCGATATCCGATTCCGGTATCCATGTGGCTCCCAATCGTACACTGATCTCAGAAGCGGTCAGATCCTTGGGCTGTACTTTTTCCAGTGCCTCCACATTGCTCCGGTATGTTTCCGAGATTTCCGCTGCTTGCTTTGCCTCCCGCAGTTTCTTTCGCACGTTGCCGGAAAGATACTCGTCCTCAGATACAAACCGGGGCTGCTCCATGCCCTCAGACTCCGGCAGACGGAAGATCACGCCTTTTAGTTCTTCTTCCACCTCCCCGGCGCTTTTCCCGGTCAGGGAACACAGATACTCCATGTCCACGCAGGCTTTCTCAGAAAGGGACAGAGATAAAGCCTCACTTGCGGTATCCACTTTCGTTACCGTCTCGTGAGGCTTGATGGTCCGTTTCGTGAACATATCCGCTTTCCGCTCCAGCGTTCCGTCCTCCGCCACAATCTCAAGGGAACAGAGAAGAGGGTAACTGCTGTCATCAGAAAACGCCATACTGTTTGCCCTGGAATTCAGCAGTCCATACTTTCTCTGAAACAGATCATACAAATGGTTCAGCTTTTTCTGCTGTCCTTCAATCTCTTCATCGGGATACCCTTCGGTCTGATAAGCGATCAGCTCCCTGGTACAGTCCCGGATAGCGATCATGCCTTTTACACGGTTCTGCGCTGTCACGGACAGTTCCACCGGCTTCATGCGGCTGTTTTCCCGGTAATAGATCTTCCCGTCATAAACCGTATAGGAAAAGTTCGCCACAGACGGATCAGCCGGGATCGAATGATCCTCTTCCTCCACCAGCTCCTCCACCTCATAATCCGTGATCTCCGCCTCAAGGTTCTCCACTGCCTGTGCCAGAAGATTCTTTAAATCCCTGTCCGGATATGGTTTGCAGATCAACTGTGGGCCATAAGGCCCGGACACAATCTCCTGCTCGCCCAGTACCATTTCCGGGTGCTGCTGAAAATAGGGATTGATACTGACCACCCGGTGTCGGCTCTCGCCCTGTTCATTCACATGGTCATTTTCATAGAGCCGCTCCACTTCCACCCAGTCCGGCAGATCCACATTTAAGTCCCTCGGCGTCTCCCGTTTCTGGAAAAAGAGAATATCTGTATTTATCTCTGTACCGGCATTGGCAAGGAAAGCATTGTTTGGCAGGCGGATCGCCCCTAACAGGTCGCACCGCTGGGCGATATATCTCCGCACCCGGTCATCCCGCTTATCCATTGTCCCGCCGCTGATCCCATTGGACGTGATCAGTGCAAGCACACCTTTCGGCCTCGTCTTGTCTATGGATTTTGCGATAAAATAATCGTGGATCAAAAAATTGTATTTATCATATTTCCTGTCCAACACCTTATAACTTCCAAACGGTACATTTCCGATTACCACATCAAAAAAGCTGTCCGGCAGATCTGCGTCCTCAAAGCCCTGAGCAGCGATGGTGGACTTCTGGTAAAGCTGCTGTGCGATCCGGGCGGAAATACTGTCGATCTCCACACCGTAAACCTTGCAGTCAGACAAACTCTCCGGTTTCCGTCCGATAAAATTTCCCGTTCCGCAGCTTGGCTCCAGAATGTTCCCGGATTTCAATCCCATGTTCTCCAACGCCTGATACATGGCGCTGATGACCACCGGCGGCGTATAAAAGGCGGTCAGCGTGGACTGTCTCGCCGCAGCATACTCTTCCTCTGTCAGGACCGTCTTTAATTCCAGATATTCCGTTGACCAGGAAGATTTCGTCTCGTCAAAAGCGTCAGATAAGCCGCCCCAGCCAACATATCCGGCAAGGATCTCCTGTTCCTTTGGCGTAGCAAAGCGGTTTTCTTCCTCACACTTCTTCAATAGCTGGATCGCCATGAGATTCGCACGGAACTTCTCTTTAGCGGTGCCCTCCCCCAAATGCTCATCCGTGATCCGATACTGGCTGCGGCTCTCCTGGGGAATTTCCGGGTGCAGATCAAACCCTCTTACCCTCCCGGCAGGTTTCTTCTGTGCCCATGCCGGGGCCAGATCCTCCAGAACTTCTTCCGGTTCCTTCTCAAAAGGATTGTCCTCCGGTTTTATCCCGGTAAATCCGTCCTCCTGCTCCTGCGCCATTTCCTGTGTGGGAGCCGGTTCCTCCTTGTCTTTTTCGGCTGGTTCCTCTGATGGTTTCCTGTATACCTTCAGATGATCATTCGCCGGATTTTCCCGTACCCGGCGGTCAAACACCTCTCTTGGCATTTCCTCTGTGAAGAGCGGATACATCTGGTCACGCAGAACCACCATCTCATCGGAGATAAAGTCAATGGAATATTCCTTTGTGCCTATTGTGACAATCGTATCCACCTGCAGGTCATAAGGCGGATTCATAGCAGGTAAGTCTGCAATCCCGGCGATCAGTTCAGACACTTCGGAATAGTTTTCACCCTCCGTGTCCATCCCTTCCCGGACACGGATCAGATAACTGTAAATTTCCTGCACAGACTGGGGATCTTCCAACTGTTCCTGCAACTGGCGCAGAACATCTTCCTGTGCCTCTCCTGCCTCAATTGTATCCTGATATTCATACCAGTCATATGACTGGTAAAACGCATTGAGACGTCCGGCCAGAACCTCTTCCCGGCTCTGTGCCGGGACAGGCTCCGGGGGAGCCTGCGTGTTTTCTCTTTCGGCTGGTATTGGAGTAAATAAGCTGAACGCTCCGTCCCGGTAATCCGTAAGGTCCTGGTGCGCCTGTTGCATAGACGGGTATCGCTGATCGTAATCTGCGGTTCCCGCAAGAACCTCTTCCATCATGGAAAGGATTTCTTTTACCCGGTTTGGATCATCAAGCTGCGGACGGATCTGGTCTATCGCTCTATGATAATCTGAGCCATACGGATACGGACGTAAAAACGTCTCCGGCTGATGATAGAAAAAGTTATAAATACTTCTCGCCAGAATCATTCTTTCATACTCCGGGATATACGCCAGTTCCCTTTCTGTCATATATCGTCCGACAGCGATCAGCTCCTCGATCCGCTTTGCAACCGCTGTCCATTTCAGGGTAGTCTCATAATTCTTCCACTGGATGGTATAACCTTTCGCATTTGTATTCTGGTGAAATCTTTCTCCTAAATAATCAGTTACAGATCCTCCCATACCATATTCCTGCTTTAAAAATTCTGCTTTTTCCTTATTGCTGTGTTCTTGCAGAAAATAGGAGTAAATTCTGTATTTGCCATGTTCAAAGGAAGAACCGGTCTGCAGTGCATGGTCAATGATTTCCTGTGGCATAGAAAAAGCAGGAGATTCCTCTCCTGCCAGTTCTTCCAAAAATGTCTGTTGTTCTGCCACCGTTGGCTGTGGCTCTGCAGTCGGTTCCTGCCTTTCCTCTTCCGACTGTGGTTCCTGTCCGGTTAGCTGTAGATCAGCTCTTTCATCACGATCTCTTCCGCTGCCTGCCGGATGTTGTTCATCTGCTGTACCCACGCCATCTGGTCTTTCGCTTTCAGTTCCTCTGTCACGCCCCAGGCTGCTTTCATCTGTTCGGTCAGAACTTCCATCCTCTCCTGTGCCTCTCTCTGCACTTCGTTCAGATGTCGGTTCAGTTCTCCTTTTGTCAGCAGGTTCAGATACATCCCGTACCGGTAATTTTTCAGATAAGTATGACGGAGGGAAGCGTACTTCCCACGGTGTACTTCCGGTTCGTCCGGCACGGTCAGATCCGGAAGAAGATAATCGCCCTGTCTGCTGTATGTGATCGCTCTCATGTGTAACGCCCCTTTCTGTAATCTGTTCTCTGTTTTCGCTTTCATTATATCGGCCTGCCTCTTTCCCGGCAAAGGTGCGATTTTTCTTTCTCTCTGCCTTTCTCAGCTTATTGACGGTATCGGAAATCTCGGATAATGCCATTTCCGCCACATCACTGGCCGCAACGCCAAACAGGTTGACCATTTCCGGCGTATTAAAATCCGTGATATTCCGGAAGTCCTCTGTGTCCAGGTACAGGTCAGTATCCACGCCGCACCGTACCATGACCATGTAAGCAACACTGGCGGATAAAAGCTGACGTGCCTCCACTTCTACGTTGTACTCGTCCACTTCTTCCAGATAACTGCCTTTCCGTCCTGCAAGCAGATCCGGCAGATAATCCGCAAGATTATCTTCTGCCGCAATCTTTGCCGCCTCCAGTATGGTTTCCGCAAATCCTGTCACTGTCTCATCCACGCCAAAGGCATTGGCAAGGGTTTCCCTCACATCCGGCTGATATTCTTCCGGCACTTCCCACAATGGCACTGGACGGAGCAGGCGGCGGTAACGCCCTTCCTGCGTATCGGAAACGTCATAATAATATTTCAATCTCAGTTTCGGGCTGTCCTTGTCAAAAACTGCGATCCCTTTGGGATCCCGCTTTACCCACCGCCCAAACTTCTCATTCCAGACTTTCATAGGCAGCACTGCGGACGCCTCCGGGCGCTGTGCATAGATTAGAATCTGGTCATCAAAAGGCAGCCGGAAGTTCCGGCAGGCAGAGCGTAGGAAAGACATCCAGTTTTCCGGACTGGCTGTGACTTGCTTCACTGCCTCCGCATACAGGTCTGTGATCAGATCATATTTCTTCTTTGCCACAACTCGCCCCTCCTATCGTTCCTGTTCTTTTTCTTTCTGTCTGGCAGGTGGGTATTTTTCCATAAACTCCCGGACTGTGCGGCAATCTCCATCACAAAAATCCCAGTCCTTTTCCGGATCAATCTCTAAATATCCGTCTGGCGGAAGTCTGATCGGTTCATGGGTAATAATAGAACCAAAATGATTGACCATGATCCCCTTTGCAATCTGCACCGGATCTCCCCACCCTTCATCATCATGCCGCACTTCATATAAATACAGCCCTTTTGGTACGGTACTCCGGTCAATCCTCAGATCATGGAAAAGGGCCGGTTTTCCTAACACCCGGACTTCTGTAAAAGTTTCTTCCATTGCGTTATATCTTGCCATGCGTTCTGACTCCTTTCCTATTTTTCTCACTCAAGGGCCGATACCGGATTCCATTCTTCTCCATCTGCTTTGCAAACTGACGGATATTCCTGCACTTTCCGTCTATTTCTACCTGTTCCTCGCTGTGGTAACGGCAGAACGCACAGGAGCTGTCCCCGTTCCCATACTCCAGACACAAAAAAGAACTGTCCGGAAGTGAAAAAAGCGGGTTCCCCCGGCTGTCTGTAAAGCAGATCACTTTTTCACTGCTCATATCTCCCCGCCTCCCAAAAATGTGATAAATTTCCCGGCTTTTACTGCTTTCTGGATCTCATTGATCATCCCGATTTCTGCCACTGTGATCCCCGGCAGAGACAAAACATCATCCATTGTCATATTTAAGACTGCTTTTTCACTGTCAAATCCCGCCTCCATCAGCTTTGAGAGGGAACGGACAGCCTTATTGTTGATCTGTGCCAACTTCCACACCTCCTTTCAGTCCGTTTCTGCTCTTTCTCACGCATAGTCCTCATCCTCGCTTTCTTCCATGACCTTCCTCCCATAAGGCGTAAACGTATACCAGCCCGTCCGGTCAGACTGTCCTTTGTTCCACTCGCCTTTTATGAGGACGCCTGCCCGTTTCAGCCTTGCAAGGCCCGTGCTGACCATATGTTTTGTCAGATAAGGCATACGGATCAGAAACATTTTCCGGCTGCAGCACATCCATGTTTCCCCGTCATACTGGCAGCGTCCATGAAATTCATTCTCTTTTATTTCCGTCCAGATTGCCTCCGCAAGCAAAGCTGCGGCTATTCCATACCGTCTGGCAATCCCGGTATTAAACTTCTGTATCAATGGCTTTTCCTCCTTTCGTCCGGTATGTAAAGAGGCGGCTTACCGCCGCCTCCTGTCACGTTCTGTCTATTTCTTCCGGTTCCGCAGATTCAGCCAGATCAACGCTCCTGCGATAAATGCCACTAAAATGACCGTGATCCACATCTTTGCGTTCATGCTTTATTTTCCCCTTTCTTTTTTCTTATTTTCACTGCGGTCAGAATACCAAAGGCTGCCACGCCTGCTCCGGACAGGGCAGATAACCCGATCCACAGGCCCGGCCTGCTGTCATCCCCGGTCTTCGGTGTCGTGATCAGTTCCTCCGGGATCTTTTCATTCGTCATAGTGGCCTTTACGATCTGTCCGTCCTCCTTGATCTCAAAGGCGTATTCGGACTCATCAATCTTGTAGCCTTCCGGTGCATTGTATTCCTGATAGGTGTATTTCCCATACCGCAGGGTAAAGATGGCGATCCCGTTCTCATCTGTCACGCCTGTGGCAACGATATTCCCATCCTCGTCCTTAATCCGGAATCCGGCGTTTGGAAGAGGTTTCCCATCCGCAACATCTGTCTTGGTCAGCTCCAGTTTTCCGGTAATCGGCTGGTTGATAAAACCAACACCCGCCTCATTTTCCATATCTACAATCTTTCCGTCCTCGCTGATTTCAAAGTAATAGGCGTTCTCATCCAGCTTGAAGCCTTCCGGGGCAGTCTTTTCTTTCACAAAATATCCTCCGTAGAGCAGACCGTCCGTCTGGTAAATGCCCTCTGAGATTTCCGGGATTTCTCCCACAAGTTCATCCTTTTCGGTCAGTTTCTGGTCTTTGTCCGTATCTGCATACAACTCAAATACAGCACCCGTCAGCTTGTTCGCCGGATATTCTGCGTCCACTTTTGTCAGACGGACACTGCCCTCAATGAGTTTGTTGATCAGTTCCACTTCGATCACTTCCTCATCTTCTGTAACCGATACATAGTGGAGGGCCTCATTCAGCACATATCCTTCCGGGCTTGCGATCTCCCGCACAATCCATCTGCCAAAGGGTACATCCTCAAATGCAAAGGCTCCGTCCTCATCAGAAGTAGTTACCATTAAGGCAGTATCTTCCGTAAATTCTTCTGTACCTGCGGAAAACAGGCCAATCGTTGCGCCTTCCAATGCCTCCCCGTCCGTATCTACTTTCCGTCCGGAGATCTTTCCCCGGATCAGTTCATTCTCAATGGCATTTCCCTCATTTGCGGAAATATGGACAACAGCGGTATCCTGCCCCTGATAGGTAAAGTCCACAGGATAGGTTTCTTCTGACAGAAGATAATGCTGATCCGTGGCAACTTCTTTCACATAATACTTGCCAAACGGCAGGTCTGTCTGAAATGCGGCAGTTCCCTCTGTACTGCAGAACACGATCTCGATCAGACCGTCCGCCGGGATCACGGAACCGTCCGCTGCTGTCAGATCCTCTGCGGCATACAGGCCAAAGGCCACGTTCTGGATCTCTCCTGCACTTCCGATCCCAAAGATTTCATCCTGTTCCAGTGTCTTTGTAAGGTCAACCGTCACTTTCTGCCGCTCATTATAGAAAGCGGTGTCCGCCTCTGTTACAGATACTTCCTGTCCGGCATAGGTCAGCTCCACCTCATGGGTTTCGGTATTCAGCACCAGACCGTCCGGCGCTGTCTTTTCCACAATCTGGTACTTGCCCAGGTACAGTTCTTTTGTCTCTGCCTTGCCTTCCTCATCTGTGGTAATGGTATCCACCACTTCCCCGGCGGCGGCCCGCACGGTTCCGTCCGGCGTCACAATGTCCTCGGCGGCGATCACTTCATATACCGCCCCGGCCTGCCCGGTTACTGCGTAAATAGGCGTGTAAATATTCTCGCCTTCCGCAAGGTTCCCGTCTTTATCTACTACACCGTCTCCGGACACCTGCACAGAGGAGAACTCCTCGCCGGTTTTTGTCACAAGGATCTTGCCTTTCTGCGGCATATCCTCTTTTTCCACCGTGATCACGGTCACTCCGCTGTCCTGCCCGGACTGTTCCTCAGATACTGTAAATGGAACCGGCGTACTGTCCAGTACATACCCGTAAGGAGCCTGTACCTCCACTAATGTGTAATTTCCATAGGGCAGAACCTCCGGCGTAATGAGATAACCGTTACTTCCGGTGTAGAACGTATCCAGCTTTGTGACTTCCGGATAGGTATACTGCATGGTCACAAGGTTCCCGGATTCGTCATAGATCTGGAACCCGGCTCCCGCAAGGGGGATTGTATTCCCGGTTTCTGCGTCTTTCTTGACTACTTTGATATAGGATTCAAACAGGCGGTTGTTGATGAGGTAGCGGTAAACTTCTCCGTCACTGCTGATATACACATCAAAGTCTCCGATCATCTCCCGGCCTTCCCAGCCTTTTGTCTGGTGTACCGTATAAATGCCATAAGGCAGGTCTTTCGTCTCGGCATATCCGTTCTCATCACACACCAGCGTATCCCGCTCGCTGTCCTTTGCGCTGTCATAGCTGCCTGCGCTCTTTAAATACACCTGGAACTCTGCGCCTTCCTCCGGTGTTTCGATCTGCGTACTTCCGTCATCCGTGTGCTTGATGATAGAAATTCTTCCCTTGATAACCTGTTCCATCACATCATTGGAAGTATCGTTCAGCTCCACGGTATAAAGAGTTGCCTCTGCTCCCACATGGTAGGAAGTCTCATCCAGCAGATACCCTTCGGACGGGCTGATCTCCCGGATTGTCCAGTTATCCCCGCACACATAATATTTTGTGGTAAAGCTGCCATTGCTGTCTGTGGTATAGGTGTCAATCAGCGTATCTCCGTCATAAATCCCGTACACTGCGCCTGCCAGCGTAGCGTCTCCCTGCGGGATTCCTGTCTCCCGGTCTGTCTTTGTGACCGTTACCCGGAACTTTTTCAGTACGTTATGGACAGTGGCATTGGTCACTTCGTTCCAGTTGACGGTCACGTTCTGGGCCGCCGGAACCACATACCGGTCTGCTGTCTCCACTTCCTCCAGCGTATAGGGCGTATCGCCGGAGATCAGAATATCAGAAAACGTGGCAACACCTGTACTGTCCGTAACCGCATATTCATCCACCGGAATACCGGAAAGAGAGGTTCCGTAGAGATGGAACTTCATGCCTTCCACCAGACCGTCCTCAGAAGTCTTGGTCACTTTCAAATCTCCACGCTTGAGGATATTGGAAAAATCCACCGCAGCGGTTTCCCCGCCTTTGACCTCCACCGTCTGCGCTTTCTGCGGTTCATACCGGTTTTCTGTCAGCTCTGTTACCGTGTAGGTTCCCGGCTGAAGGTTCTCCACCTTGATCGTTCCATCCTCCCCGGTTGTCACAGTCTGGTCAATCCCGTTGCCCGTGATCTGGAATTTCAATCCGGCCACCACACCGTCCTCGGAAGTTTTCACGATCTGGATATGCCCATAAGGGATTTTCACATTCAGATATGCTTTCACGGCTGCGGTATTCTCCACGCCCGTGACAATGTCCTGCAAAGACGGATCTCCATAAGCGATCAGCTTGGCGCTGCTGCTCACGGTGGGGATCTTCTTGGTTGCGGATAACTGCACGTTCCCGGCAATCGCTTTACTGGATGTGATGGTCAGTGTATTTCCGGACGTGCTGACTTTCACATCACTGTTGGATGATGTGAAATTGAATTTTGACAGAACGCCGTTGCTGTCTGTCAGTTTCAATACATACTGTTTGCCGTCCCATTTCAGTTCCTGGGGAGCGCTGTCTGTACTTCCGGACGCAAAGCTGGGGATAGTCCCGTGGCTAACCATGCCGGAAATGATCTGCTGATAGGCCGCCGCTATCCCGCTGTTCGCCCCGCCTACGCAAAGGCTGTTATAAAATTTGGCGTCCGTCTGAGCATACGGGGCGGTGGCATTCCTGCACCCGGTCACAATCTCCCAGATGACCATCTGTGTCGCAAGCACCTTTTCATCTTCCGTGCCGGACAGACTGCCCATGCTGCCCTGTGCGCCATACAGCAGGGCAAGATTTACAGCGTCCTGTTTTGCCTTTCCTAAGTTGTTCCACACCACAGAAGCGTCCTTCTCCAGTGTGTTCCCGGTATGCAGGGAGATTCCCGGCTCGATACAGTAGGCATTATCCCCGTCTGCATAGATCCGGGTCCTGGCCTCTCCCGCATGGCTGAACGTGACTCCGTTATGAGACGCAGTCTGCTGATAACGGATGGTATTCCCATTTCCGTCATAGCAGTAGGCGAACGTGATCGTTGCCCGCTGGGACGCAGCCGATACCGTGGCGGCCGGAAGGACGGACAGTGTCGTGACCGCCGCCAGTGCCAATGCGACTCCTTTCCTGAATAACTGTTTGATTTTCTTCACTTCATTCTCCTCCATTTCTGAGCCTTTCGGCCCACATAAAAAAATCCCTGCTTGCTGGCAGGGCTGGGTACTGATCCGGTGGAATGTGGATAGCCACCGGCTCCTTATTCTTCTTTTCGGCTGGTAAACTGCTGGTAATCCGGAAGGGGTAGGGTGCGGGGAGGGGGTGCTGTGTGCCGGTGACACACGTTTAGCACTGACCGGAGCGGAGACTCCGGAAACCCCGGAAAAAGGGAAGCACCAAAGGAACCCACTTTTCCCCAGGTGTCCTCTTACCTTTCCCGTCCTCTCTCCCGTCTGCGGTACAGTTCCAGTGCCTTAATGATCGTGTCCTCCATCTGCTTTGGCGTGGTTCCCGGAGAGAAATATTTGTCAATCCTCTTTTTCGGGATTTTAAACTGCTCCACCTGGTTCGGTTTCTCTTCGGTCATGATCGACAGGATCACGTCCTCATTCAGCTTTCCCGCCTCCGCAAATTTCCGCATTTTAATCGCCTGTGCATGGCTTGGAGTACAGTCTTCCTGCTCCATTGTGTCCAAAAGCACCTGCTGTTGCTCTTTCGGCAGGTAAGACAGTTCTACTGCCGGGCGCATGGCAATCTTTCCCTCATCCACCATATCCAGAATAGGTGTGATAAGTTCGGTAAGACGGATATAGCGGCGGATTTGGTCTTGGCTTTCTCCCACTTGCTCTCCTAAAAGCTGTCTTGATGTCTTTCCTTGTAACTTCTGTGCCAGTGGCACAGAAGTTAAATCACTGCGCTTCCCCTGCCGTTTCATTGCGTCCAGTTTCATCTTATAAGCAAAGGCTTTCTCTGAGGGTAAGACTTTCTCCCTTTGCAGGTTAGAGTCAACCATGATAATCGTAGCCTCATCATCTGTCAGATTTCGCACGATACAGGGCATGACTGCTTTCCCGGCAAGTTCACTGGCGAATTTTCTCCGGTGTCCTGCCACCATTTCATAACCGCCTTCCGGTTTCGGGCGCACCAGAGCAGGATTGACCACGCCTTTTTCCCGGATACTTTCCGCCAGTTCCAGCATACTTTCATCCTGCTTTACCTTATACGGATGGTCAGGGAAGTCGCTGATCTCTGTCAGAGGAATATCTGCAATAAACTCCCGTTTTGCCTCGTCACGTTCCTCCTGCGTACTGAACAGATCATCTGCTGCGGGAAGGGGCAGTTTTATTTCTCTGCCTTTCGCCATCCCGTACCACCTCCCTTGTAAATGACGCATAGGCTTTTGCTACTGTACTGTTTTTGTCATAGCTGTAAATGCTCTGTCCTGCGGCACTTGTTTCCGCTGCTTTCACGCCAACCGGAATGACAGTCTGATAAACCTTAACCATTCTCCCGTAATTCTGACGGATACTCTCTGCGGTCACACGGGCCAGATTAGTCCGCATATCCGCAAGTGTCAAAAGAACACCATCCACCTTCAACGCCGGATTGATCTGTCTTTGCACCTTCCCGATTGTTTTCATAAGCTGTGTCATTCCCTTTGCCGGAAGATACTGGGCCTGTACCGGTACAATCACACTGTCAGACGCCGCCAGTGCATTGATCGTCAGTATACCTAAACTCGGCATACAGTCAATCAGCACATAGTCGTATCCGCTTTTCACTTCATTCAGATAATTTTTCAGCGTCAGTTCCCGGCTCATGGCATTAACAAGCATAACTTCCAGTCCTGCCAGTTCGATATTGGACGGGATCAGATCAACGCCTTCCTCATGGTGTAAAATCCCGGCGTGGCTATCCATTTCCCGGTCAGCCACAATCCCCTCTAACTGTGTAGCAAGTGTTACAGAAAAGTTATCCTGCTCCGGCCATCCCAGTGAGGTTGTCAGATCGCCCTGTGGATCAGCGTCCACCAGAAGAACCTTTTTCCCTTCTCTGGCAAGCCCGATCCCTAAGTTGACGGTGGTAGTGGTTTTCCCTGTTCCGCCTTTCTGGTTGGCAATCGCAATTACTTTGCAATTTACCATACGGTTCCCTCCTTTCCTAAAAATTTAATAGCCATCTTCCCGTGTAGGGGGAAATGGCTATGTATAAAAATAGACATGAAAAAAGCCGGAGGATTTTCGTAAATTGAAAACCTTCCGGCTATGTAATTTCTGTATTCTGAATTATTATTGGCCTGGTTTCGTGTTTGTATAT
>OERQ01000030.1_pt1 | contig 34149 bp, 47 predicted proteins | sample 1540011 | NCBI WGS metagenome assembly OERQ01 (sample SAMEA3891881, study PRJEB23780) | metagenome | biome: terrestrial biome; feature: animal house; material: Caecal content | place: Italy | collected 2015-05-05 | reverse complement strand
ACATTGCTCTGCGTCAGCTGCGGCTGTGTCAATCAAGGGGAATGTAAGGGCGGCACAAGCAAACATTTCTGCTGCTTGTGTTGGATATTTAGGGAAAAAGACTGCCTATGGATATATGTGGAGGTACGAATCGTGAAGGAGTACATCGAGAGAGAATTATTATTGATTGGTGTCGATGGGTGTATTTCCTCATTGCACGCACAAGCAAAAGGGGAACCCATTCAGGAGTCGGCTATTAAGTTAGTAGAAGTGGCCAGGGATTATATAGCTTCATTCACCGCCGCCGATGTTGCACCAGTACGGCACGGGAGATGGGAGACGGCTCCATACAATGGGGTATATGATATGCGCTGTTCAGCCTGCGGATTTGCCCCCGGAATAAGGTTTTACAGTTCCGATTACTGCCCCAACTGCGGCGCTCGCATGGACAAGGAGGACGAGCATGAGGCTGATTGATATTACAGGATTCTGTGAGAGTTTGGGTGACCACGAGACAGTGAGTGGAGTGCTGACAAAACTGTCCAAGCAACCAACCATTGATCTTGTCCACGCCGCCGGTGGGTGCTATTGCAGGGAGTGTATGTATGCAGAACATTTGCTTAACGGAGCCGGAAAACGTTACGAGCTTTGCAAATATGAGGATGTAGATGGCGTGAGATGGCCAGATGATTTTTGCAGCGTTGGGGAGAGGGAGGAGGCCGACCATGATTAAGTGTTGCGCCACCTGCGCTTGGTACGAGGACTATCAGGGCGTGTGCTGCAACGGGGACAGCCCGCATTGCGCGGACTTTACGGACCAAGAGGACTGCTGCAGGGAATGGGAAGGGAGGAAATTTGATGTTGAATCAATTTGAAAAAGTTTTTGACATTCTGTCAAGATGGGCTTTTTTCTTTGGTCAGAGATCCGGAAGAGAACTTTGGGCGGATAAGACAAGGGAAATGCAAGATAAAGACATAGTAGACTTTAACCAAGACATGAGAATGGTTCAGAAATGGGTTCGCGAAGCCGCCCGCCTGATGGGATATGAGGTAGTGGAGGATGATTGTGACCAGTCGCAAATAAGTCGCAATTCAGTCGCAAAAAAGGAGGAGGCCAACATGGACAAGCCGTTGAAGGACTGGACGCTTGGGGAAGCAAAAGAATACTGCACAAGCAGAAACGGAAATTGCGCAGACGATTGTATATTCTCAAAAAAGGGGATTGGAATGGTATGCGGTATTGCCCCTAAACCTGTATGGTGGACGTTGCCAGAGAAGCCCCGCTTCACCCAGCAGGAGGTGGAGAGGGCGAAGGCTATCAAGGTGCTGTGGCCGGATGCGAAAGGGATCAGAAAAACGGAGATGATGGGACCGGTACACATCGTTGGAACGGCGGTTTGGGTCGGCCATGATAATTTCCCATCTCTCGAACCAGAAAGAACAATCAAGCTGGACGAGATCATCGGAGGTGCGGAATGAACGTTGTTGAGAACGATATCCGTGTCCTGGTAGGAAAGGAGCTCTCCGCCGCCAATGAGCGGTTTCCGCAGTTTCATTCAGCGCATGAGGGGTATGCGGTCATCAAAGAAGAAGTTGATGAGCTGAAAGAAGCCACAGATAAAGTCATCGGAAGAATGGTTTCCTTGTGGGCAACGGTCAAATATGGGAATGATCCTGAAAGACTGTTGCAAATGATTTCAGAAGATGCCATCAACGCCGCCTGCGAGGCCATCCAAGTAGCGGCCATGTGCAAGAAGTTTTTGGAGATGGAGGGAAAGAAATGAAAAAAATAGTTTTTTCAGTATTTGCTATTCTGATGGTGGTTCTCCTTTCTGCTTGCGGTGAGCCATCCGGGAGCAGGCAGGACATTTATACGACGCAGAAAAATGCAAACAACATCCAGGAAAACCAGCCGACACCAACCGACCTAGAATACTCTTTGGAGAGGTACAACCTGATCCGCCGGGCATACTGGGTGAACGGTCAGCGGGAGAAAGCCCTTTCCCTTCCCTGTGAGATTGAGCGACCCCTTGGCTATATCGTCCTGTTCACCGAGGGTGGGGGTGTAGTTGGCCGATATGTAGTTGACGGAAAGGTTACAAGCCTGAATAGCTATCTCACGCCAGACAGCGAATACTATGAGGGCGGAGGTTACAACAACTGGATAGCCGACGTAGACGGCTCATACGGGGAGAACGATCAGGGAATTTTCTTCTTTACCCCGGATGGAAAGTATATCGAATGGACTGGGATTTACCTCTATTCCGACATCCCGTTTGAAGTAACCACGCCGACTATCGTGATCGGAGGTGAAAGTGGTGAGCAATAAAGCTATTGCCGCTATTGCGGCTGTCTGTATCGGGCTTATCCTGTTTTTCGCCGCAAACCCATTTGGAGTTATGGCATGGAATTCTTGGTTTGGTCTTGTTCAGAAAGCAGATGACGCTACCAACTATGAAACTTTGAAGCAAGTAGAGGACACTTGCCGTTCCATGATTGCTTCCTATGAGGCGGACAGGTTTACATACGAGCAATATAAAAACAGTGAAGATGACGAACAGCAGTCATGGGCAGAACAGGCGAAAATGAGAGCGAACCGAACAGCGTCAACCTACAACAACTATATCCTGGAAAATTCTTATGTGTGGAGCGGGAATGTTCCAAACGACATAGACAGTGAGTTGGATTATTTGGAGTAAAGGGGTGCGATAAATGAGAGAACTACTTTTCCGCGGCTTCCACCCCTGCGACGGCCCGGACACCATTGTGGTGGACGGAGAGAAGGTCAAGGGGAGATGGGTAGAGGGGCTGTGCTTCCTCCAGGATCACGACGGAAATGCGGCTATAGTGGACAAGACTGACACAAAATCGGTCTATCAATATCACATTGGACTGCCGGTTATTACCGACACTGTGGGCCAGTACACCGGCCTGACAGACAGCAGCGGCCAAAAGGTGTTCGAGGGTGACATTCTCAAATTTACAGACAGGCCGAACGACTATGAGTGGACTGGCCGCATTGAATTTGGAAACCCCAACGGCGGCTACACTTGGGGCTATCAGATCGTCCATCTGAGTGGCCCGAAGCCAAATATCGACACACTTTGCTGGTTCGATATGGAAGAAGGCGGAGCATACAGCGAGGTCATCGGCACCGTGTTCGACGAGGAGGCACAGCATGATAATTGAAACCTTCCCTCAGTGCGGAGGAGTATTAGTAGACTTCGCGCTGACCGTAAACCCGCCGATTTACAAGAAGGTCTGCACTGCCTGTGGATGGTCATGGACGGGCGAACCAGAGAAAATCAAGTATGTTCCAGTTGATAAAGGGAGGCAATCAGAATGAATTATTTCGTATCACTGTTGTCTGCTCCCACCGATGCCGACTGGCTGGGGTGCAAACGCCGGGCGCTTATCACCATTGGCAAGCAACCGATCCATCATCAGCCGTCCAGCGAGTGGAAACACGCCATCCTGGAGGCACGGCATAGCCCGATTCGATGCCTGCGGTACAGCTTCTACATAGAGTGCCCATATTGGGCCTCCGTTCATCTCTGCCGCCATGTCCACGCTCAACCATACGTCAAGAGCCAGCGCAATGACCGCCAAGATGAATGCGACCGCAACGATGCCCCACAGAGCGCGCCGGTGAGTATGATCTACGACGTGAATGCCGAAGAACTCCAGGTGATAGCCAACAAGCGCTTGTGCCTCAAGGCCAGCCAGGAGACCCGGAAGATCGTCCAAGCTATATGCAAGCTGGCAGAGGAGGCCACGCCGGAGCTCCACGGTCTCCTAGTCCCTCTCTGCGAATACTGCGGCGGCGTGTGCCATGAGATGGAGCCGTGCGGGAGGAAGAAGAACAACTGACTTTACACTTGACAAACGGGGTATTACAGACTATGATAAAAAAGGAGATATATAACCTAATGCAAAACGAAGTAGAAAAAATGAAGATTGGCGTAGGAGCTATGTCTGAACTCCTCCGAATGTTCTACGACTCTCTTATCCGGCAAAACTTCACACCAGAGCAAGCCATCCAACTGACCAGCGACTATATGAAGGCGGTGTTTGGGAAGTGATTTGGATTCCAATCTTCATTATCGCCGGGGTTGTACTTGCGGTGGTTTTTTCAAAAGACATGGCGGATAGTTTGCCTGGGAAGATTTTCACCGGAATTATCACAGTTCCTATCTTTGCAGGCGTTGGCTGTTTGCTTGGAGCGGTTGCTGGCATTCTTCTTGGTCTTGTCGGATCGCTGATTATCCCAACCGAAACGACGACTATTTCAGAAACTCCAATTTGTTCTTTGGTAGACCAAACGCAGTACAATGGTAGATTTGTTCTTGGCTCCGGCTATATAGACTCTGACCTTTGCATTTACTATGTTGCAGAAACAGACAGCGGGAAGAAAATCATGAGATCTGAAAGAGAGTACACGACTATTGTTGAATCTGATGTCCAGGCTCCAACCGCGACAGTAACAGGAGATCGTTATAAGTGGCATTGGCTCAACTGGATCGCTGTTGACTTGAACAGCTTTGTAGATGAAACAACTCTTGTAGTGCCGACCAACACAATTACGACTGAATACAATATTGACTTGAAATGAGGTGACAACTCTGAACAAGAATGATGCGACTATCACATGGATTAAATCAGAGGATGAAGCCCCAAAGCCAGGATGCCTATATCTTGATGGAAACAAAAACCCAGCGAGAGTTGCGTCAACTATCTTGAAAGCTAAAGGAAAAGATGGGAGTACGCTATACTTTCCTATTAGCGATTGGGGAAACAGATGGACGGGGAAAGGAATAGATAGCTACATCCCGCCGAAAGAATATCTCTTAAAAGAAAACTCTATCCTGTGGTGGGCAGAATTACCAGAACCGCCGAAAGAGGTGAACGACTATGACGGGGGTGCTGAACCTGAAAAGTGAAGAACTGGTCGAAGTAGGAAAGCAGTATGCCGCCAAGAAGCGGGGGAGCAAGTCTGCGTCTGTGGAAGCTACGACTACTGCGACAAAAGACGAGATTAAGCAAATCCTCAGCAACACCCTGTATTGGTACAAGCGGGAAATCGTAAAGTCCGATGAAGAATGTGCTGAACGGCTGAATGAATACTTCCAGCGACTTTCTGAGACGGGGGAGATTCCGACAGTAGAGAAGATGTGTCTTGCGTTAGGGACTACGCGAACGACTGTATGGGAATGGGAAAATGGGCGTGGATGCAGCTCTGCGCGCGCTAACATGATAAAAAAGAGTAAAGAGATTTTAGCCGCGCTGGACGCTGAATTGGTGTCCAGAGGGAAGATACCACAGATAACTTACATCTTCCGCGCCAAGAATTTCTTTCAAATGTCAGATTCTGCAACCCTTACTGTTATCCCAGCCCAGCCCCTCGGCGACTCTCCCGACCAAAAGCAGCTTGAAGAGCGGATCGCCGGGTCTGTGGTGGTGGAGGAGTAGGGACTATCACCGTCACATTGCACAACTGGGTGTCGCGAAATCCCGGAAAAACACTCTCGCCGTTTGTGCAACTATCACAAACAAACGACTATCAGCGACTATTTCAGGAACTTTCTGTAAGTCAAACAACTATAAAACGACTTTTTGGAGGCTACGACTATGGATGAAACAATCAAGGGAAACGAAGAATACAAAGGCTGTCCACTGTTTGCAATTGCGGAACAGGTAAGAGCGTGTAGCGGTATGCCTGTCAGGCCGAACGGGAACGGGACAAACTGCATCCGGTACACTTGCGCCTGGTACGATCAGACAGCGGAGCGCTGCGCGGTGCTTTCTCTGGCCCGGAACAAATGATAATACCCCGGCTTACTCCTGACGGAGCGGGCCGGGGTTGCTTTATGCGCTGTTTGGCGTTCTGAGTGCCTCTGTGGGCCGTTTTGCTGTGCGGGAATATAGGGACAGCCATGAGGGGATAAAGCGCCGTGTAGGGCCTGTGAATGGCCTTTACGGCGGGCTTGCTTTTTGTGGCCTGCTTCGCCCTGCCGGACATGGGCGCAAAAATGCCGCCTGCGAGCCGTAGGACGGCGCACAAGCGGCGGGAAGCTGCCGGGGAGTATAGGGACAAGGACGGACACGTTGGAGGGAATATAGGGCGCAAAAAATCCCGCCCCAGGTAGTCCCAGGGCGGGAAGCTGTCAAGATTTTTTCGCCGTCTCCCAGATGATCATCAAGGGAAGCATAAGGACAAATAAGAGGATCAAGCGTTGCACCCCCTCTCGATGGGAAGCGCCCCGGCGGGCCAGTAGCCGCGCTGGTAAACAATGTGCCAGCGGTCGATATCGTAGATTAGCGCGGCGGCCTCTTGCCGGTATTGCTTAAGTGCTTGCCGGGCCTCTCGCTGCGTCCTGTAGTCCCCGTGTTCGTCCGTTCCGGTGTCGGGGCTGTAGGTGATAATTTCGTAGCTCATGCACTCAGTTCCTCCATTCTCCCGGCGGGCGGGTCAAGCCCAATTAAACACAAGTTGCGGGAACATTTTTTCAATCTGCGCCGCCTCTTTTGCGGCATAATCCCCAATAATGCGCCCGTTTTGATAGATATTTCCACGATAAATGCAATCTAAATCAGAAAAGAAAATGTCGATTTTATCAGCATCGCGGGGGCTGTCTCCATACCACATATCAAGATATTTTTCCTTCATTGTGCGGCCCTCCTTATCCGATTTTATCGGCCATTTCCCGGTAGTTGTACGGGATATATACGTTTTTAGCGTTCGGGTTGGGCCGGTAGACCGTGACCGTCTGTCCGTCGTCAGTTATATAGCAATCAACATATTCCCCATTGCAGAGAGAGACAAACCGACGCGCGTTTTCCGGTACATCGTCCAGGCTCCAAAAATAGGGGCCATCTGTTACACGCTTGTCGTAGCAAGCCGTTGTAATTACACGGCCTTTCCCTGCGGCGCGCATGTCGTGCAGCTGTGTAAATTTCGGGTTGATTTTGAGGCCGTAGACGGCCAGGAAACGGCGGAATCCGTTATCTGTGCGGTAGGCTGTCCAGGCCATACAATCGCGCTGCACAACGTATTTATAGCCGCATTCGCTGGTTTTGCCGTCGAGATAGATTGTGATACTGATCATTTGTTCTTCCTCCTTGCATGGAGGGCTTCCCTATGGTAAAATAGGTTGCCCTGGTGGTTGGTGGTTCTTCTATTGGGGCCCTTGCCCGTCTGGCCTTTGCGAGAGGTCAGGCGGGATTTTTATTCGGCTCGGCTGAGATGGTATGCGGTTCTGTCAAACCCGTGATAATTCCTGATGTTCGGCACATCCTCGCGGAACATATCACAGTATAGGGCATTTTCGATCAGCATATCCGTATAGGGATTTTCCCCGTACCAGCAGCCGCGCGGCAAGCCGTCACCGCTGATATGGTGCCGTGGGGCGGCTTTTCTCACGGCGTCAAGCTTTTCTTTGTAGGTCATTTCTTAATTTTCCTTCCAGCCCTGGTCACTATTGCGAGTAGTGGCCGGGGCTTTTATTTGTGTGCTGCAATCGCCCTTTCGGCTTGCTCTCTGGTGGGCCATCCATACGGCGTGATTGCCTGGTGTCCTGTCCTTGCTGGTGTCCATTCGATGTGCCAATATCCATTAATCAGCACTGGACGCCCTGGCACTTCTTCCGCGCACTCTTTATGAGGCCTTGGATTGTATAACATTTTCTTTCCCTCCCGGCCTGTGGCCTGTCGTGGTTGTTTACTGCTGCCGCCCGGCCTGTCCGGGTGGCCTTGTGTCTTGCTGTGAGTATAAGATAGCACACTTGCATTTACTTGTCAATAGGTAAATGCAAAATAATTTCAAGATTTTTTGCAAAGTCGGACGGCCTGCACCACTGGCGGGACACGCCGCCGGGGCCTTACCGACGCCACCGGAGGGGGATTGCACCCCACATAAGGTAGGTAGGTTAGTCCCGTCAGTACCGAAAACATAAAAAAAGATAATTTGCAAAAACCCATTGACACTTGCAAAAACTTGTGATATATTAAATGCAACAAACAAGGGGTGATTGAAATGATGGAGTTCAAAAACGCCATTGGTTATATCAGGGTCAGCACAGAGGCACAGGCCGCAGATGATAAGTATGGCATCGAGGCGCAGAAAGAGAAGATACTCGCTTATGCGAATGACAATGGGTACAATATCGTCAAATGGTTCTGTGACGAGGAAAGCGGGACAAGTGACGAGAGGCCGGAACTGAATAAGATACTGTACGACGAGGATATTTCCAATCCGCCGTTTGAGGCAGTGATTGCGTTCAAGAGTGATCGGGTGGCAAGGGACACAAAGCTGTACTTCTATTATCTGTATGTGCTTGAAAAGAGGAATATCAAGCTGTTAAGCACACAAGAGGTATTCCCGGAGGGAGATTTTGCAAATATTTATCGTGCGCTGATGCTGTTTGTGGCCGAACAGGAGAGGAAGAACATCGCTCTGCGCACCGGGAACGGAAGAAAGATTAAAGCCGCTGCTGGTGGATATAGTGGTGGTCGCATTGCATATGGGTACAAGGTTGATAACGGCAGGCTGGTTATCAATGAAGAAGAACGGCCTATCGTGGAGTTTGTCTTTGCGGAGCACAAAAAAGGAACGCCCATGCTCACGATTGCGGATAAGCTGAATGATCTGGGGTATCGGACACGCAAGGGAACAAAATTTCAGAACACCAGTGTTCGCAGTATTATTAAGCACGAGCCTCTTTACTGTGGGATGTACAAGTATGGAGACATGAATTGGGTAAAGGGCGTACACGAGCCTATTTTGAAGGAGGAAGATTGATGGAAAATAGAAGCGACAAGATGAAGGAGATAAGCAACAAACTCACGATGCGGGTGCTGGCATCAACCTATGAATACTATTTGGAAGTCGGAGAAAAGGAATACCTGGAAACTGTTTCAAAACTCGGAGAAGAAATAAAGAAAAACTGGCCGCTCCTTGCAAGGAAGTTGGAGGATGAAGGAATTTTTAAGAAAGAATCATAAAATTTTTCAAAATGCAAAAAGACGGCTCAATTACTGTGGAAGCTGCCTGTAAGGAAATGGGCATAAGTAAAAGCCAGTGGTATGTGCTGGCAAGAAAAGAGCAGACCGACTTGCCCTCTACCAAAAGCACAAGTCGATCTGCCGGTCAAACACCAAAGGATGGTGCCGATACAGAGATTGTATCATGCGCCTCCTGAGATTGCAAGGAGGCTTTATAATGTGCAAGGAATGTGACGTATTAGATAAGGTTTTGGACTTCCTTGACAAGAAGATAGAGGCTTGCGGGTCTTTCGAGGATGGGCCGGAAGGAGCAGTTCTAAAATCTGTAAGGGATTATGTTTTGAAGATACAGGATGAAATGTAGGAGTGAAAATCGCCGCGCAAAACAAAAAGGGGGTGGCTCTGATGGTAGATGAAACCGCGTTGCAGAACTATTTGTTGAAGTGTGAGTTGCAGTATCGGGCGGAGCACGCCGATGGAGTGGAGCGCGTTGGATGGCTGATGGAATATTGCAAGACTGTCAAACAGACTGCCAGATTCTTGAGAGATATTGGATTCCGGGTGAAGGATATTGTGGACGATGTGGACTGCGCCGGAGAACACCATTGCTGGGTGGTCACAACCTCTGGCGTGGTGGTGTATGCTGATGGGAGCGGACTAATAGGACGGGAGACGAGATGATGGCCTGGATCAAATGCACTGATAGGATGCCGCCGGATATGGAGCCGGTAATGGTGACAGCCTTTCATAGAGGATTTGTTGTAGACGCAGAACCCGGTGAAAAATTTGTGTCTCACGATGTAAGGTGGAATGAAAAATTGCAGGCGTGGGAAGTACAAGAATGGAATATTTGCGAAATGGAGTGGACGACATGGCATGATTTGGAGATTACTCACTGGATGCCGATGCCAGAACCGGCGGAGGATTGAATATGCAAAAACTGACAGACAAGCAGTACAATGAATACCAGAGGATGCTCCGGGATAGAGATGCCGGTAGACTACTCACGCCTGATGGCCTACGCATGATTTGCTCTGCACATAAATATGACCCGGAGAAGATCGGGCTGCACATGCTGACGGTGCTGGCGAATTGGAATAAGGTGGAGGTGTAAGGAAAATTGAGACAGAGAAGCGGTCGGGATAGTTCGTATAAACTGAGAAGAAGATACATTTCGAGCGAAACTGTTTGCAAACAGTGTGGTTCAAGAGAAAATCTTGAGATTCACCATAAAGATGCGCTCGTGATTGGAGGGACGAGCGAAGACGGAAACATTGAGGTGCTATGCGAGGAGTGCCACAGAAAACTACACAAAGGGAATCGTAGCGAGTTGGTAAGGGCTGGGATTCAAAAAGCAAAGAGCGCCCCATGCGAGAAATATATTTCACTATATGACTTATATTGCAAAACGCAGGAGCTTTTGGAGCAAGGTGAAAGGTTATGTGCATCCGATATGTTAGATATTGCAGAACAGTGTAGGTTTATAACAAAAAGGATTTAATACCGCACCCCGCCACAGGGCGGGCGTAGACGGCCAGAGGGTCACAGACTTCGGTTTGTGGCCCTACTTTGAAGGAGGGATTCTATGGAGATACACAAGCTGGTAGAGAAAGCGTTCAAGCGTGATCTGTCTGACCCGTCAGTGCTGAATGATGCGTTCGACACGCTTAGGTTGCTGGAGCCTGAAGACTTCACACTGGCCCACGAGAAGAACAAAGAAGTCCGCCGCCTGTCAGCCAAATATGCTGCGGAGCGGACGGACGTGAAAATGTTTGAATTGAATAAGAGGGCGTTGCTGTTTGATGCGCCGTATGATTTTGATTGTTTTCTTCGCTACATTGAGTGGCAGAGGCCAAACGATAAACGATTCTATATGCCACGCAGAAAAGTCCTTCTTCCCATTGTAAATGCGTTCCAGCAGGTAGCGGACGGGGAGTTGGATTTGCTGACGGTTAGCCAGCCGAAACGCACTGGGAAAGCCATGCCAATGTACACAAAAGTTCTTACCCCTTGTGGGTACAGAGAAATTGGAGAATTGCGCGTTGGAGACACCGTTATTTCTGCAAACGGGAACCAGACCATTGTAACTGGTGTGTTTCCGCAGGGAGAAAAGGAAATTTATGAGGTTGTATTCTCTGAAACCGGGAAATGTCCACAAAAAACGGTGGTGGAGTGCTGTAAAGAGCATTTGTGGACTGTCAGGACAGAGGAAGATAGGGCAACCGGGAAAAGTAGGGTGCTGTCTTGCGAAGATATGCTTAACGGGACAATAAAACGCAGTCACGATAGGCACAACAATTATTCTGTGGATTACATATTGCCGGTTGAGTTTGAGGGGAAAGGGGATTTAGACATTCCGCCGTACCTAATGGGGCAGTTGATTGGCGATGGTTCTTTTAGAAGTGGAGTAAAAATTACAACAGCAGATGAAGACGTGCTTGAAAGGATCAAAAGCGAATTGCCAGAAGGTGACAAAATTGTACACATCAGAAAGTATGATTATCGGATTGTAAAGACAGAAAATGTCCACGATGAAAAGGGGTATATGGTTAAGTCTGCGACCGGGAAAGCTATTGAAAAATATGGGTTGGACGGGAAACTGGCTTTTGAAAAGCATATTCCGATAGAATATCTGTATTCTTCCATTAAAGACCGAATTGACCTTTTGCGAGGGCTGTTTGACAGCGACGCAGGCGTGACAACAAACGGAGCAGAATTCAGCACAACATCAAAACAGCTTGCAGAAGATGTAAGTTTCCTGGTGAGGGGACTTGGTGGAAGAGTCCGAACAACAGAAAGAATAGGGGCATATACAAAAAATGGGAAAAGGATAAGCACAAGAAAAAATTATAGGGTGTATTGCCAATTCCCGTCCTCAATTTGCCCGTTTTGGCTCGAAAGAAAGAAAAAGAAGTACAATCCAAAGCGTCATCGGCTATATAGATTTGTGGATGAAATTAGGGCAACCGGGAGAAATGCGGAGATGGTTTGCATATCGGTTTCGGACGAAAGCGAACAGTTTGTTGTTGGAGAAAGTATGGTGCCAACGCACAACACCACATTGGGTTTGATGTTTGTTCTGTTCCGCGCAGGTCAACACCCTGGAGGATCTTCCATCTGTTCCGGCGCTGGGAATGACCTGGTAAAGTCGTTCTATACTGGATGTTTAGATATTTTGCAAAAACCGGAAGAGTATCTGTACTACGATGTGTTCCCAAAAGCGAGACTTGCGGCTACAAATGCGGATGAAAAAACTATCCACCTCGAAAAGAAAAAGCGGTTTGCCACTATCACTTGCCGGAGTATTGACGGTGCGTTGACTGGCTCAACGGAGTCTACACCGGAAGGTGTAATGTACCTGGATGACCTTGTTTCTGACGAATTGGAGGCAAACAATCGAAACCGCCTCGATACCTTGTGGGACAAAGTGCGCGGCGATTTGCTGGGCCGTCGATTGGAAGGGTGTCCGATTGTAGCGCAGGGCACACGGTACAGTCTGTATGACCCGCTGGGCCGCTTGCAGGAAATAGCGCCTACAATGGGGTGGCGTACAAAGGTTGTAGAAATTCCGGCGCTTGATCCAGTTACTGACGAAAGCAATTTTGAGATTATCTTGAACGGGAAACCAGCATTCACGACGGAGTATTACCGGCATGAGCGAGAGTTGGTGACGCCTGTTCAGTGGGCCAGCCAGTTCCAGCAAGAACCGTTTGAAGCAAAGGGGTTGCTGTTCCCTGAGAATGAACTGAACCGCTATTTTGAATTGCCGGTAGATCAAGAACCAGATGCGATTATTTCTGTATGTGACACCGCAGAGGGCGGCGGAGACAGTGTTATGATGCCGATTGCGTACATCTACGGCGAAGATGTTTTCATTGAAGATTGCGTGTTTGATAATAGCACCCCAGAACACACTAAGCCAGAATGCGCAAAGAAACTGGTAGACCACAAGGTTTCTGTCGCCACGTTTGAGAGCAATAACGCTGGGAGCTACTTTGCCCGTGATGTTGAAGAGTTGGTCAAGAAAATGGGCGGTCGAGTGAGCATAAGGACACGGCGCACCATCAGCAATAAGCAGACCCGCATTGAAATGGCCTCTGATGGTATATTGAAACACTTCTACTTCAAGGATAAGTCTCTCTATAAACCGTCTGACCAGTACGGACAGATGATGCGAGAGTTGGTGACATACACCCGTACGGGCAAGGTGAAGCATGACGATTCACCAGACGGTCTTTCGCTTTTGGAAAATGAAATTCGTAACTTAACTTGGGGGAAAGCGGAAGTATTTAGACGTCCATTTTGATTGACTAAACCTTTTAATTATGCTATAATGATTAAAAGGAGTGATTGAGAATGCGAGAAATAAACAATAATCCAGAGTGGCTTGGGAAAAAGTTTGGACGGCTTACTGTGATTGGATTTAGAAGAGTAGAAAATGGGGAAAATCACGCGTGGGCATGGGATTGTAAGTGCGACTGCGGGAATATTGTTTATGGAATTCGGCCAAGAAGCATTAAATCCGGCCAAACAGCATCTTGCGGCTGCTTAAAAGAAGAGCAGAATATCCACAACCTGGCAGAAAAGAGAAGAACGCACGGAAAGTCTCAATCAAGATTGTATGGGATTTGGAGTAAAATGAAGGATAGGTGCAACAGAGAAAAATCACCTGTTTATAAAAATTATGGCGGAAGGGGCATTAAACTGTGTGATGAATGGGAACATAATTTTCAAGCGTTTTATGATTGGGCTATTTCTCATGGATATTCTTCTGATTTAACCATTGAGAGAAAGGATGTTAATAAAGGTTATTGCCCAGAAAATTGTTGCTGGATAACTAAAGAAGAGCAAGCGAGGAATAAAAGAAACCTAAGAATGGTTGAACTTGATGGAGAAGAAGTGACGCTGAAAGAGGCGTGCCGAAGAATGAATCTTCCATATAAGGCGATCCATCTTCGCATTACTCGCTATGGAATGAGTGTTGAAGATGCCCTTAATACACCATTTATTGACAAAAAGAATTGTTTAGCCCAAAAGTGCAGAGATCATGGACTACCGTATGGAACTGTTCGGGCAAGACTAAAAAGCGGATGGAGCGAAGAACGGGCCTTATCGGAGCCAATTCATGAAGAAAAAGGGCCGAGGAGAAAACAAAAGGAATAGTCTACGATGCATGGGCTATGTTTGCCGAATACGTCCAGCAACTCGAAGGAAGCAAAGTTGAGGTATTCCGCCGCCCATTTTAATGCTTTGACAATAAAAATATTTTATTGTTGACATACTTGCAATAAAAGATTATAATGAATATGGGTAAGTATACCCACCTCTTTTCCCTTCCCGCCCGGCACCGAGTGCGGATCAATATCGGGCCATCCTCCTACCGCCGAGCCCCGGCGGCGGCAATCGTCCGGGGCACATTATACGCCGCAGACAGGGCGTGACCTTGAAGCGGCAGAGCTGACCGTCATAGGGTCAGGTAAAAAAGCGTGGTCGCTATGACCGGCCACGGACAGGCCTGCGGACAGCCTGAGAAAACCGCGAGATACCGGTGAAGAGCCGGTATATGGCACCGTATCTCAATGGTAGAGAGGGCCATAGATGCCCATAGACGATGCTGGTTCAAGTCCAGCCGGTGCCAATTTATACGCCGCCGAGGTTGCGTGAGACGGAGGCGGTACCAGAAATCTATATCGGAGGTTATGCAATATGCTGCACTTTAGCGCAATAAAGTGGGGGGGGCACTCTGACCCTCACTTTACCGAAAGGCGGTGACGGGAGATGATTTTTCAGCCGGGTAGCGGGGGAAGCGGCGGGCTGAGTGTGGTAGCGTCTGGAACGGACTCTTCTTCCGTTTCTTTTGATAGGCCCGCTGTATGTGTTCTTGTTTCCCCACGTAATGATAACAAGGAAGGAGCATCTGCGCTTTGTATTCCTGGTTATTTTGCATATGTAAACTTTGACGGCACAAATACAGCGAGAATCGGATTATCCGAAGACGGAATGCACATGAGTGTTACTGGAAATACAGGCAGAAGGTCTGTACAATACCTCGCCCTCGGCTATAAGGAAGGGGGTGGCATGGCTGCGAGGGCACCAACCGGGAGCTTTTGCATTTGAAATAGGTGGTGACTTCTCTGAAAGTAAATATAACTGAGAAAGAAATCGAAGCAATTCAAAAAGGATTGAATAATCGAGGCGTTTCAGAGGTCACCATTAAGATAGAAGGCGGGAAAATTGTTATCCTGCAAGTTGAGAAGAAAAAAATAGTGTAAGCGCCCGCGCAGTGGCGTGGGAACAGAGGACCACAGGGTCAACTACCGAGATTATCTCGGCGGTTGTCCCTGTTTATTTTGCCTTGAGGTGGTGATACATTGCTGGAAAACACAAATCAGATCTCTTGCTGGCCTAATGATGGACTGCATGGGCGTCATGTGGCATACACAAACCGAAAGACAATTACGCCGGAGAATGTAGCTGATGTTGTCGGCAAGGCAATGGTCATCCACATGAGAAATGCGGCGGAGACTGAATATCTGTATGGGTATTACAGAGGAAGACAGGACATCCGCCTGAAAGAAAAAGTAGTCCGCCCGGAGATCAACAACAAGGTCATGGTCAACCGGGCGAACGAGATTGTGACATTCAAGACTGCTTATCTGTTGGGTGAACCTGTCCAATATGTGTCTAATGGCGGGAGCGACACTGTTTCAGCCAAGGTAAACAGGCTGAATGAATTTATGCGTTCAGAAAGCAAGGACACAAAAGATAAGGAAATTGCTGACTGGATGCACATTTGCGGCGTTGGTGTTCGGATGGTGGTCCCTGATGAGGAGGGTGAGGAAGACGGCTCTCCTGTTTGCATCTACACGCTGGATCCCAGAGATGCCTTTGTCATCTATTACAGCGGCGTTGGGCACAAGCCTCTTGCTGGCGTACTGCGGCAGTGGGACGAGGATGGAAAGCCCTATCAGTGCGTGTACACCCGTGAATGGTACTTTGAGATTGCTGGCGGGGAGATCAAGAAACAGGAAGCCAGAACAATTCCATACATTCCTATTATCGAATACCCGAACAATGATGCCCGAATGGGAGCGTTTGAGGTAGTCCTTCCGCTGCTGAACGCCATCAACACCGTGGAGAGCAATCGTGTTGACAGCATCCAGGATTTTGTTAATGCGTTTGATGTGTTCCAGAACTGCGAAATTGATAAAAATGCGTATAAATCGCTTTCTTCTGGAGGAATGGCAGTAGAAATCAAAGGTCAGCCAGGAATGGAGGCGAAGGTTTATCGGATTGCCTCTGAGCTAAACCAGACCAACACACAGACACTTGTGGATGACCTGTACGACACCGCCCTGACCATTTGTGGTATGCCGAACCGAAACGGCGGTAGTTCTACCAGCGATACCGGGACGGCGGTTATTTACCGTGATGGATTTGCGGAGGCGGAGAGCCGGGCCAAAGATACGGAGAAAACCTTTATCCGCTCCGAACGGGAGTTCCTGCGGATCGTGCTCTACATCTGCCGGAATACTGCTGACCTGGATTTGCAGTTGTCCGATATTAAGCCGGAGTTCACCCGGAAGAACCTGTCTAATATCCAGTCGAAGGTGCAGGTGCTTTGCGAGTTGCTGAACAACAGCAAGGTTCACCCCAAGGATGCCTACGATGTGTCCGGCGTATTTGCTGATGCTGAGGGTGCATACCGCAGAGGCATGGAATGGGAAGAAGAGCAGCAGGAAGTGTTGAACCAGACATTGAGGGATGAGCTGAATGCCAACAGAGGCAGTCAAGCAACAGAACAGGAAGTAATTGAGGAGGACGTTCAAGAATGAAGAAGCTGTTTATTTCACAGCCCATGAAGGACAAGACAAACGATGAAATTCTGGCAGAGCGGAGCAATGCTATTCAGGCAGCAAAGGATTCTTTGAAAGATGAAATTGAAGTTATTGACAGTTTCTTTCAGGGCGCACCTGCGGACGCAAAACCCCTGTGGTATCTGGGAGAAAGCCTGAAATTGCTGGCTACTGCTGATGTGGCCTATTTTGCCCCCGGATGGGGAGAGGCTCGTGGGTGCAAAATTGAAAACACTTGTGCCAAGGAGTACGGGATTCCAACCATTGAGGCGTAAGGCTATATATGCCGGACAATTATTATAACCTGGCAGATAAGGCCATTGAACTGCTCAACAAAAGAGCGACGAAACGGTTTGAGGACGCAAAAGACAAGGCGGCACAGGATGGATTCGATGAATTGTCGGTGCTGGAAGTCACTCGGACACTATATCAAGACCTCGCCCGTGATAATCAGGAAATCTTTCTTGAATTGGCGCAAGAGCGGTATCAGGAGGCCGAACCGCACGGAGAGGAACCGCCTGACTTAGCATGGCTGCTGGCGCTGCTGTCGGCGTACAACGCTGTGATGAAGTATCAGTATTCCAACGAATGGGAGCGCAAGCGTGACCGGACAGCGGAGGCTATCAATTCGTCTACGGCAAAAGTCACGGAGTTCCGCCGGGGCCTTGCCTACTGGAGCCAGATGACGGGATGGTTCGCAGATGAAGTCACAGACCAAGCCACGCTGAAAGCCTATCAGGACAGCTGGGTCAAGCGGGTCAAGTGGAACGCTGTGCTTGATGGGCGTGAGTGCGAAACCTGCAAGGAAAGAGACGGAAAGATATATCCCATTCGGAGCATACCAAGCAAGCCCCATCCTGGCTGTCGCTGTTTTTACACCCCAGCAGACAACAAGTGAATAAACGGGCGGCTATCCCGACGGGGAGAAAAGTGGAGTGCCTTGCCACCTGCCGCCTGTTCATTCTACAAGGCCAATACGAAAGGCGGTATTAAATATGGCAAAAGAATATTCGGTTTACAAGCACACTGTACCAAACGGAAAAATCTATATTGGCATATCGTCAAATCCGAGTGCAAGGTGGAACAACGGCGAGGGATATAGGGACAATGAAAGGTTTTATGCAGACATCAAGGAATATGGTTGGGGCGCTATCAAACACGAAATTATTGAAGATGGCCTGACCCGTGATGATGCGTTGCGCATAGAGTCTATTCTTATTTCCCAACTTAAATCGTGTGAATCCGATAAAGGATACAACAGAACCAGTCAGAACAGAGAGGCAAAGAGCAAAAGAGCACAGATTTTAGTAAGGCCGTCAGTTTATGAAATTATGAACAAGATTGCGGCAATGCGCCGAATGAGTTTTAACGGGCTTGTAAACGATATTTTCGAGGAATACATAGTCGAAAACGAAGACCTTGTGCAAAAATACGAAAAATTTTTTGGAGCATATTGACAGAGAAATTTAAGCGGCCCAGCCGTTTGAATATCGTCGGAGATGACGTTAAAGCGCAAGCTCACGGAGATGTGAGGGTAAAAAAGCGCACAACATGGGTGCAGAGACGCACTACTTAACAAAAACGCAAAGGAGAATTTGATTATGCCTACCATCAGCACTGAAAGCATTGAAGGATTCGACAGTATGACTGCCGAGGAGAAGGTTGACGCTCTGCTAAAACTCGACCTTCCTGACAGTTCTGCGGAGCTTGCCAGAATGAAATCCGCCCTGGATAAGGCCACATCCGAGGCTGCTGACTACAAGAAGCAGCTCAAAGGCAAGCTGACCGAGGACGAAGCTGCCGCCGCCGAGCGTGAAGCCAAGTGGGCGGAGATGGAGGCCAAGCTGAAAGAACTGGAGACCGAAAAGACCATTTCCACCTACAAGGCCAGTTACCTTGCCATGCCGGGCTTTGATGAAAAGCTGGCAGAGGATACAGCAAAGGCGCTGGCTGAAGGTGATATGCAGAAGGTCTTTGCCAACCAGCAGAAGGCAAATGTGGCCTATGAAAAGAAACTCCGGGCAGAGATGGTCAAGCAGGACCCGAAGCCTGATGGCGCTGGTGGAGATGACCAGAAGAAAGACACCGCTGTTGAGTTTGCCAAGAAGTTGGGCAAGCAGAGAGCGGATGCCCTCAAAAGCGCGAATGAGGGCCTGAAAAACTATTTTTAAGAAGGAGAGATAACGGATGATTTTTTCCAAGACTTCTGTCAGCGGAACTGTTGAGATTCTGGCCGCTGACGAGTTCACCGCGATTCCTATTACGGTGGACGAGACCTCCGCTGTTAAGGCTGGTACGCCCATGACTTCCGCTGGTAAGAAGATTTCCGCGACCAGCTTTGCTACTGCTGCGGGGATGCTGCTGTACGATGTTGACCCTACCGTGAATCCCAATGGCGCTCTGCTGGTTCAGGGCGTTGTGGACAAGAAGAAGGCGCAGACGCACTCCGGCGTGACCCTTGACACCACCTTTGCCGTCCCCGGCATCATCCTGCGGGACAACATCGGCGTGAACGAGTAAGGAGGGATACATAGATGGACCTGAGAGAAATTTTTACTCCCGCTGCTGTTGCGGCTAACTGGACGGAGGTTGCCTCCAACCAGATTCCTTACCTGGGCGCTACTCTGTTCCCTGCCCGTAAAAAGGCTGGTCTTGACCTGTCTTGGATCAAGGGCAGCCGTGGCCTGCCTGTTTCCCTGATGCCCTCTGCTTTTGACGCAAAGGCTACCTTCCGTGATCGGATTGGCTTTGACAAGCTGGAGACTGAGATGGCCTTCTTCCGTGAGGGTTTCAAGATCAAGGAGCGCGACCGCCAGGAGATGCTTCGTGTGCAGGAGTCTACTGACCCCTATGCCGCCGAGGTTATTGCGCGGATTTTCGATGATGCCCGCGACCTGATTGATGGTGCGAATGTGGTGCCCGAGCGGATGATTATGCAGCTTCTGTTCCCGGAGGGTGGGGATTGCGGTATCACCATCACCGCCAACGGTGTGGACTACACCTATGACTACGATCCGGGCGATGTGTGGAAAACCAATAACTACACTGCACTGACTACCACTGCCCTGTGGACGGCCCCCACCACCGCTGACCCGTTTGCGGCGTTCAAGACCGTCAAGGATGCGATTCGGTCTAAGACTGGCGATGAACTGACCATTGCCATTATGAACACCTACACCTTCAATCTGATGGCTGCCACGGATGCTGTGAAGAATCGCTACCTGACCACCAACGGCCTGTCCCTGGGCTATCTGACCGATGCCGAGGTCAAGGCTATTGTGGAGGCCACCTCTGGCCTGCGTATTGCCATTTACGACAAGCAGTACAAGGACGAGAGCGGTACTGCCCACAGCTTTGTGCCCAACGGATATGTGTGTCTGATCCCTGCCGGGAACCTGGGCAATACCTGGTACGGCACCACTCCTGAGGAAGCCGACCTCCAGGGTTCCGATAGCGCTGAGGTGTCTATCGTAAACACCGGCGTGGCGATCACCCGGACCATCCAGGACCACCCGGTGAATATCAACACCTTCGCGTCCGAGATCGTCCTGCCCTCCTACGAGCGGATGGATTCCGTCGGCGTTCTCAAGGTTATTGCCTGATAGGAGGTGAGGCGGCGTGAGGTGTATTCCGAAGTACCGGGTGGGCTACAACGGCGAGTTTTACGAGGCTGGCCGTGAGTTCAAAATTGACCCGAAAGATGCACACGAGATGCGGACGCACGGGACGGTGCTGGATGACCCCACGCCGCCCCCTGCTGAACCGATACGGCCCATGAGAACCAGGAGGACAAACAATGGACAATCTGGCAAGGCTGAAACTGAGAACCGGAGAGCCTGATGAGGCCATCTTGGAGGACTGCTTGGAGAGCGCAAAAGCAGCTATACTCGCTCGCCGTTATCCGTATGGCGAATGGCCTGACGAACTGGAAAGCCGGTATCTGGATTTGCAATTCAGATGTGCTCTTGCAATTTACAACAAGCAGGGTGGAGAGTTTGAAACAGCTCACACAGAAAATGGCGTGTCCAGGTCGTTTGGCTCCGAAGGTATTCCACAAGAATTGCTGATGGAGGTTACTCCGATGGCAAAAGTAACAACCTGATATTGCATGGGGACAGCGGGTAGCTACCGTTGATGTGCCTACATCACATCTAACCCATTCAATATATACCTATGTAGGAGGTAAATATGGCGATTGTAAAGGACTTGACCGGACAAAGATTCGGAAGGCTTTTGTGCAAATCACAAGCGGGAAAAAACAAGCGTGGAGACATTCTATGGGAGTGTGTTTGTGATTGTGGGAATACCTGCTTTGTTGCAAGTACATCTCTTAAACGTGGCAGAACAAAATCTTGTGGGTGTTTAAGAAACGAATATTTGCACAAACCAAAAGCGGGGAAAAAGACCCACGGAAAAACAAACTCAAGACTATATGCGGTCTGGCGTGGAATGAAACAAAGGTGCAATGACCCAAATAGCGACAATTATTACAGATATGGTGGTCGAGGAATATCCGTTTGCGATGAATGGGTTTCAGATTTTACTGCATTTGAAAAATGGGCGATGGAAAACGGCTATGATGAAACAGCTCCACAAGGGAAATTTACAGTAGACAGGATTAACAATGACGGGAATTATGAACCATCAAACTGAAGGCTTGTTGATAGGAAAACGCAATATCATAACCGGAATTTACCAAAGTCTATCAAGGAAATTTCTGAGGAACACGGATTAACATATGATGCAGTACACCAGCGGATGAAAAAAGGAGCAAGCATAGAGGACGCCCTTAAAAAGCCGCTGCGGAAGAAAGTAAAAGTCCTAATTAACGGACAACATAAAACCGTAAAAGAGCTTTCCAAAGAAAGCGGAGTTCCAGAATCAACGATATACTATCGAGTAAAAATCGGGTTATCTGGAGAAGATGTTATTCGTGTTTAAGTGTGGTGGGGGGGGTGATTGCTTTCAGAAATTTAATGATTAACTGTCAGCCAGTGTTCTTTAAAAATCTTCTTGGAACAGAAGAAATTGTGGATGAATATGGGAACCCTACAGGATCATGGCTCCCCATCTACAGCGAACTGAAGTCCGCTATGCTGTGCGTCTCCCCCAACAAAGGAAGCTCCGAGGTTGAGCAGTTCGGTTCTCTGGAAGATTATGACCGCACTATGACGACGGCGGACACAACCTGCGACATCAACGAGGATGCAGTGCTGTGGGTGGATGGAGCGGACACGGAAGGGCCGTATAACTACATTGTCAAGCTGGTCGCTCCCTGGAAGAATAGCATTTCCTTTGCAATCAAACAGGTTGAAGTTTCCGAGTACGAGGCAGAACAGAAGCTATTTGCGGAGGCAAAGCAGTATGCCGACCATCAAGCTAAAACTGAACACGCAGTCGATCAATCATGCGTTGAAGGAACTGAAAGCGTATCAGAAGAAGGTTGAGAGGGCTGGCGAGGAAATTGCCAAGCGGCTTGGCGAAATCGGATACTCCGTTGCCTACAACGTTATGCAGGGTCATGTGTTCTCTGGAGAGACCATCGAGAGCCTGACGCTGGAGAAGAAAGGTGAAGGGCGGTATGTCTTGTATGCTGAATCGCAAGCGATACTGTTCTTTGAGTTTGGCGCTGGTGCACGGTCTGGATATGGACACCCCTGGGCGGGAGAACTGAACATGGGACCTGGCACATATCCGGGTGCTGGACACTGGGACGACCCGAACGGCTGGTGGTTCCCAACTGATGACCCAAGATTAATTATCAAGCGTGACGCTAACGGTCAAGGTTGGGGGCACTCATACGGCAATCAGCCGCACATGCCATTCTACAACGCCGACAAAGCTATGAGAGAAAGCCTGTTGACGGTTGCAAGGGAGGTGTTGAAGTCATAATCGATGTGGAATCAATCGTCTTTTCAACTGTGGCGACAGCACTGCGAGAAAAGTACGATGTGTTTGTATCCGGCGAATATGTCGATGTACCAGCAAAGTTCCCTGCTGTGACCATCATCGAGGAAGACAACGCAATCGTCCAGCGCATGAGAACCACCAACATCGAGAACGCCGTCTCCTTGATGTACTCCGTGAACATCTATACAAATACTGTAGGCTACAAGAAGTCCGAAGCGAAGGAAATTATGGCTACTGTGGATGACGAGTTCACGAAGCTAGGCTTTGCAAGGACGATGTGCAACCCAGTTGCAAACCTGCAAGACGCAACCATCTATCGAATAGTGGCCCGGTATGAAGCCACTGTTGACAAAGACCTGTGGGTCTATAGAACAACCTAAATAACACGCTGCCATGCACTGGCATGGTAAGACGGCCACAGGGTCAGGAGTGGAACCTGATTTTCTGGTTTTTCACTCCTGACCAAGATTTTTGATAAGGAGTGAATTTTTTATGGCTTCTCCCAGACTCTCCACTGCTGGCATGACATTGCAGTATGCCGTGGAAACCACACCCGGTACTCGACCCACTACGGGCTATATCAAGATCCCCGAAGTGAAGTCCATGCCCAGTTTTAACCCCTCTCCCAGAGCCATTGACAGCACAACCCTGGAGGAGACCGAGTACATGACCTATGTGCAGGGCTTGAAGGACCTGGGCGGCGCTCTGGAGTATGGTGCCAACCTGACCGAGGACCTGATTGATGCGTGGGATACCTTGATGGAGGCTTACGACACTGCTGTTGAGGGTGGCAAGCAGGTTTGGTTTGCTGTGGTACATCCGAAGCTGACAAATGCGACCTACTTTGTTGGTACTCCTGCCCCGTTGGGGCTGAACGAGGCTGAGGTGGACGCAATGCTGGAGACCACTTTGTACATTACTCCCAATAGCGCCCCTGTTATGGCGGCAGCTCCTACGGTCTAAGGGAGGGCGCTTTGAATGAGTGAGAAAGTGACCAATCTTCAGGAGTTCATTCAGCCTGCCCGCCTGACCGACGATCAGACCGGCCAGGTGTATGAGCTAGATTTCAGCAAGGAGAGCGTGGTGTTCGCCGAGCGGAACAAATTTAAGCTGGAGGACGCTATCGAGTTCCCTGTAACTGGTATGCGAGACCTGTTTTACTACAGCTTCCGCAAGAACCACCGGAACGTGGCCCGTGAGAAGACGGACAAGCTGATTGACCGTTGGGGCGGCGGTGTTCCCGAGAAACTAGTAAAGCGGTTGATTCAGCTCTACCAGCAGGCCCAGGCCTCCAATGCCATTCTGGTGGATGAGGATGCCGAAAAAAACTCCGGCCTGACCCTGGAGCTGTAACGCGCCAGCGGTCATGCGAAGAAATCTTTCTTGCTGACTGTCCGTACTACCTCTCTATCGGGATGACCTGGGACCAGTATTGGTACGGGGATGTACGGATGCCAGCAATATTTAGGGAGGCAGATAAGCGTCGCATGGAGAGGATCAATGCAGAGGCCCACTTGATGGGATTGTATGTGTATGAGGCTCTATGCGACGTTTCTCCTGTTTTACATGCCTTTGCGAAGAAAGGAACGAAGCCAAAGCCGTTCAGGACGGAGCCTTATGCTCTGAACGGAGAAAAAGAAGACAAGTCCGAACAGAAGGAAGAAGCCGAGCGCCTGCGCGCTGAAATCTACATGAAACAGATGATGCGGGCTGGAAAGAATTGGGGAAAGAGAGGTGGCAACGATGGCCGTTGATATTGATAGCCTGCAAATTGAAATCGAAGCAACATCTAGCGATGCGGCATCAAAAATTGACCAGCTTGCCACCGCTTTGACCAATTTGAAGTCGGCGGCAAAAGGCGGGGCCGGGTTGACCACCACGACCAAACAGCTCCAGGCCCTCTCCAATGCGGCAAAGCTGATCAATGGAACAAACCTCAACTCTCAGAAGATCCAGCAGTTTGCCTCTGCTATGAATAGCCTGTCTTCCATTCAAAAAGCAAGTGGGTTAAACTCCACAATCAATGCATTGAAGAAATTACCGGAGATAAGCACCGCCCTTGATAAAGCCGATCTTGGAAAGTTTGCCCAGCAGATGAACCAAGTGGCTTCCGCTATGCGTCCCCTTGCAACAGAGATGCAGAAGGTAGCAAATGGTTTTTCTGCATTCCCGATTCGGATTCAGAAGATCATCCAGAGCAATTCGGCACTGACAGCTTCTAACAACAAGACGGCTAAGAGCTTTGGCGTACTTGGGACTGGAATTAGCTCGACAGCCGCACGGTTCGGTGTTTACTACCTAGCGTTTAAGCAAATCGCAAACGTAGTTTCTGGCTGGATCAAGTCTGCAAATGATTACATTGAGAATGTAAACCTATTTCAAGTTTCGATGGGTGAGTTTTACGATGAAGCGTTTGCTTACGCACAGCTAGTCAGTGACAGAATGGGAATCGACCCATCTGAGTGGATGCGTAGCCAAGGCGTGTTTATGTCAATGGCAAACGGATTCGGTCTCGCAAGAGAACAGGCTTATGCGCTGAGTGAGGGTTTGACAGAACTGTCCTACGATCTGAGTTCTCTGTATAACGAAGATGTTGAACAATCGGTACTTCGGCTACAGTCTGCGCTCTCAGGAGAGATCGAGCCGATTAGACGGTTGGGAATCTCTATCAGCCAAGCAACTCTACAAGAATACGCTTTGGCGCACGGAATTGATGAAAGCGTAGCCTCCATGACAGAGCAAGAAAAAGCACTACTTCGGAGCCTTGTTCTGATGGAGGGCGCATCCAGAATCGGAGCCATTGGTGACTTTGCAAAAACCCTGGAGAGTCCTGCCAATGCCATGCGAATTTTGAACCAGCAAATCGTCCAGCTTGGACGTGCGCTTGGTACGGTTTTGCTCCCCATTATAGTTCAAATAATTCCGTGGGTTCAAGCGTTTGTTTCGTTGCTGACAGATGCGATTCGAGCATTAGCTACACTTGTCGGATTTACAATGCCAGAATGGGACGCAAGCGATTGGGCAGACGGAATAACCGGCGGAGCTACAGATGCAGAAGACGCTATTGGCGGAGCCAGCGATGCGGCAAAAGAGCTAAAAAAAGCCCTCCTTGGAATTGACGAACTTACCATCCTAGAGCCAACAAGCAGCGGTGGTGCTGGTGGAGGCGGTGTCGGATCTAGCTGGGCCAGCGATTTGGAAATTCCAGATATTTGGGACAAAGACGCTATAAGTCAAATCCAAAAACAATCTGACGAACTAAAAGGAAAACTTGAGGAAATCCTTTATGACTATGTAATTCCGATTGGTACAGCCTTTGCCGCCTGGAAGATTGCGACTGGTCTTTTGACCGGCATCGAAAAATTAAGAACCATGTTGGCGGGATTAAAGGGTGCGTCCCTGGTATTCAATATTGGCGTTAAAGCCATTGGTCTTGCCGGTTTTCTCGCAGACCTAAATGAGTTCATGCGCTATCTTGAGGACTTCCGCAAAAATGGGGCGACCTTCCAAAACGTAGCTGGCATGATAAGCGAGTTTGTTGGCATGGTCGGCGATGCGCTGATACTGCTTGGCAATCTCAAGGTTGGCGGTGCGCTAAAGGTAGTCCAAGGAATCGGCGAAATCATCGTTGCAATCAAGGACATTTCTGAAAATGGAGTAAATTGGAATAATGCGCTGACGGCGGTTAGAGGGCTTACCAACATCGCTATCGGAATTGGAGTTTTCACCGGAAACATTAAACTTGCCGCGTGGGGCGTCGCAATTCAAGGATTTACAGTCATTGTCCGGGAGATTGCAACAAACTGGGAAGCGATTAAAGAAGGTGACTGGAGCGGAGTCGATAAAGCTACGCTGATTATCGGAGCACTAGAGGTTCTTGGTGGTCTTGCAGTAGCTCTTGATGCCTTCTCGAAGTTAAAGAGTATTGCAAATATCGGGAAAGCCGCAACAGCTGTTGAAACCGTTGCAACAGCAACAGAAGCTGTTAATACATCGGTAAGCGGCAAGTTGTCTCCCAGTCTGTCATCTCTCGCTAAAAACTTGGGTCTTGGCGTTGCAATCATAGCGGAAGTATCTGCGGCAGCTGTAATTATTGTCGGAGCGATTGCGATTCTCGGCTATGAGTTGGAACAAGTAGGGATTGCGTGGGAGCCGGTAATTGATAACGGTGCCACAGTTGCGGCAGGTGTCGGGCTTGGTACTGCGGCCATTGCGGCTGTTGGGCTTGCCACCTATGGCCTTGGAACATTAGGAGCAACAGCGGCCATAAATATTGGAATTGGAACCGCTATTTTGCTAGAGCTTGGCGTAGCAACCGGGCTATTCATCGTTGAAATTTGGGCCATTGGAAAGGGACTGGATGAAATCGGACAAGCGTGGCAACCAGTTTTGGATAACGGAGAAACGATAGCGTCCGGGATTGCGCTTGGGACATCCCTGCTGGTTGGGATTGGTGTTGTAACTGCGGCTCTGGGGGCAGCAACCGTAGCAAGCGCTGGTTTGCTCCCTATCGCTATTGGGCTTGGTACTGCCATTCTGGTTGAACTTGCCGCCGCATTTGTCGCTTTTACAGAAAGCTTAATTGCGGTTGCCGATGAATTGGGAGATAGGCTTTCCCCGTCTTTGGATAACCTAAACGGAAAGCTTCCTGGACTTGAGAGCGATATGGAAGACTTCACAGATTACATGACTGGTCTGGCAGACGAAATTTCTTCGTACACGGGCAGCATGGGAAGTATTACGTGGGATAGCATTGTAGGTGGCTTCCAAAAGTTGTTCGCCGGAGACCCGATTGCTGATCTCGCAGACGATGTTGACGGGATTTATACAGACACGATAACGCTAAACGAAAAGCTGGAGTTAGCCAACCCGGAGTTAGAAAAGGCCATTGAACTTCTGACAGACTACAACTCCATGATGTCTGAGTTGAAACTACTTACCGAAGCCGGTGGAGAAATTCAGTTGGCGAAAGATATGTTCGTCAATCTAAAAGAGGTTGGCAAGCAACTTGTAACTGGTTTGAGCGATGGCATAAAGGAAAACTCCCGGTTAGCGTCGAACGAAATGACCAACCTGGGTAACGACATGATTACCAGTTTGAACAATTCGCTTGAGGCAAATAAATACAAAGTCAGAAATTCTCTTGCGAATTTGTTTACTGGAGTAAATATCAAGCTTCCTCACTTTTCCATTAGTGGCTCATTTGATATCGAACAAAAAACTGTACCTAAAATCAATGTTTCCTGGTATGCCTCCGGCGGCTTCCCAGACTACGGCGAAATGTTCATCGCCCGCGAGGATGGCCCGGAGCTGGTTGGCCGAATCGGGAACCGGACGGCGGTAGCCAATAACGACCAGATTGTGGAAGGCATCGCTTCTGCCAATGATGGTGTTATCAATGCTATCTACGCAATGGCCCAGCGCATTGTGACGGCCATTGAGGAAAACGGCGGCGACATCTACGTTGAATCTGACGGGACCGCAACCCAGAACCGGCGGAACCGGATGTACGGGAAAACACTACAGTATATCTAAGGAGTTGAGTGCATGACACTGGAAATCGACGGAGTGAATATCGTGCCATATGTCGCTTACGGCGGTTTCCAGTGGCAGCGCTCTGATGTGGATGGAGAGGGAGCGGGGCGTATGCTGGACGGGACGCTGGAGCGAAACCGAATGGCAACGAAGATACGCCTTGACATTACGTGCCGTCCCTTGAAGTCCGGCGAAGCAAGTATTGTATTGTCAGCAATCATGCCGGAGTGGGTTTCGGTAAAATATTACGACCCACAGATGGGGAGCGTGGTCACAAAGACCATGTATTCCAACAACAATCCAGCATCGTACCTTATTAAACATCCTGACGGGACAGAGTGGTGGAGCGGGATTACGTTCCCACTAATTGAAAAATGATGGAATATAAGGTTGTCATTGACACAACTGAATATACAGACGCAGACATCCAATCTGGGAATATTGAACGGCCTTTGTTTGATGAACTTGGTATCGGCAACGCCTGTATGGCAATGCTGAAAATCGTGTTCAAGCAGAAGTCTACTATTCCCAGGATGTCAAAGATCGTACCGAAAGCGCTGGTAGACGGACAATGGGAACAGCTTGGTGTGTTCTATCTGGACGAACGGTCAGTAAAGCCAACCGGCGTTATGACTGTGGTGGCATACGATTCCATGCTGAAAGCGGACAAGGTTTGGGTGCCAGACCAGTCCCTGGAGTTTCCTATGCCAATGGATGATGCGGTGGATGTTATCGCTGGCCTGATGGGCATTGAGGTGGACACCCGGACGAAAGTCAGCTCCACCTATACGATTGACTACCCGGCCAACGATTACACCCTGCGGGATGTGCTGAAATATATTGCGGTTGCTAATGGGGGTAACTGGACGATTACCAGAGAGGATAAGTTGCTGTTGGTTCCTCTGGTTGGAAGCACCCCGCCAGAGACGCACTACCTGATTGAAGAAGAAGGATTTGCAATCACATTTGGTGGAGATCGGATTTTGGTATGAACGGAAAAGTTTTTGTCGGGCAAAAGGCCCTATCATTAACTGAATACGAAAAGACGGCTCCCATCAGCGGCGTTATTCTTTGGGTGGATGACGAAAACTGCTACGAGGCTGGGGACGAGACTGGAACCGTCATTGAGCAGGATTGCCCTTATGCTACCCAGCAGATGGCAAATAATCTGCTTGCTACTTTGCAGGGGTACTCCTACCAAGGATTAGAGGCAAACGGTGCAAAAGTATCACCAATTGCAGAGTTAGGTGACGGAATTACAGTTAATGGTCTGTATACACAGCTCGCCTATCAAAACATCCGCTTTTCCACCGGAGAGGTTATGGATGTGGCGGCTCCAGGAAGCGATGAAACCCTGCATGAGTACAAGACCGAAGGTGAAACCACAAAGCAATTTACCCACCAAATCGCCGAGACCCGCTCCCTCATCTCCAAAACCAGTGAGGAAATCCTCCTGCAAGTGGAGAACGAGCTAAAAGGTTTGTCGAGCAGCTTTAGCGTGCAGCTGCAGCAGATTCAGTCTCAAGTGACTGGGCTGAATGGGCAAGTGAGCAGCATCACGCAGAAAGTGGACAACATCACTCTGAGCGTGTCCAACGGCTCCACATCGTCCTCTATCTCCCTGAGCGTGGGCGGGGTGGTCGTCTCCTCGCAGAACATACAGATGAACGGCCTGGTGACGTTTACCGGACTTGCCAATGGTACGACCACCATCGATGGGGCATGTATCAAGACGGGGACCATTGATGCCGATCGATTAAATCTTACGGGTGAAATTACATTTACCGATTTTGATAATAGCACTCAAAACACAATAAACAATGCTAACACAAATGCATCTACAGCCTTAAGCACAGCGATTTCGGTTAGTGGAACTGTTTCTGGATGGACTTATCCTGGTACAACAGAAATTAATGGAAGCGCAATAAGAACTGGAACAGTAGAAGCAAGCATACTTAGGGGCGGTTCAATACAAATACTTGATGATTTAGGTAGAACTATTGGAGAATTTACTGTAGAAAACACAGGCTTTAATGGACTGAAATCAATAACACTATCTTCGGAAGAAGTTGTTATTGATGTTACAGATCCAGAAGGAGAAATAAGCTTACAAACCAGAGACACAGGTATTGAGATTGGAACGAATGAAATTATTACAATTACAGGAGACTTGAGGCCAACAGAAGATGACCGTTATTGGATTGGTTCAAGTTCGAGAGCATGGTCAGATATATATTTGGTAAATGATCCAACGATTGTTTCTGATAAAAGCAAAAAAACTTCTATTTCTTACGAAATGGGTTTGTATGAAGAGTTTTTTGATGCTTTAAAACCCGCAACATATTTGCTGAAAAACGGAACAAGCGGACGCACACATATAGGATTAATTTCACAAGATGTAGAAAAAGCGCTATTTGCATCAAATCTTACTTCTTTTGATTTTGCGGGATTTATTAAAAGCCCAGTTCTTGATAAAAACGGAAAAGAGACTGGAGAATATAATTACGCTTTGAGATATGGAGAATTTATTGCACTTTGTATTGATCAAATTCAAAAGCTGAAAAGTAGGATTTCGAAGATGGAAGCAATACAAGGAGTTTGAAATGGACGAAATCAAGAAAGAGCTGAATGAGGCGCTTACCATGTTGGGGGCTATCATGGTCTCCGGCGACGCTGTGGATTTTATGGCGGCGGCGAAATCGAAAATCCGGCAGGTGGTCAAATACCTGGACGAAAAGCCGCCCGCACCCCCGAAAATTCCTCCGAAAATGAGGTGATTGAATGGCTGACAAAACGATAGGTTCTCTGCCTCAAGCGCAGTCGGTAGACGATTCTTCTCTGTTTGTCTGCGAGCAGCAGGGAGTGGCTATGAAAACCACCGGGGCACAGTGGAAGGGCTTTGCGGTCCAGGCGGTCAGTCAGTATGTGGAACCCGCCCAGAAGGCCGCCCAACAGGCGCAACAGGCGGCCCAGCAGGCCCAGGACGCGGTCAGTCAAATCGGCACCGCCGTGGAGGATACCCAGGCCAACGCGCAGGCGGCGCAAGAGGCGCAGGCTGCGGCGGAAGCGGCACAGGGGAAAGCAGAAACGGCCAAAACGGAAGCAGAAGCGGCGGCAAGCGGTGTAGCAGAAGACGCTCAGGCGGCGGAACAGGCGAAGGAGGCGGCAATCGCCGCGCAGCAAGCCGCAGAAACGGCGGGAGGAAACGCAGAGACATCGGCTACGGGTGCGGCTACAAGCGCTTCACAGGCTTCTCAAAGTGCTTCTGACGCAAGCGGGAGCGCTACGGCGGCGGCTGGCAGTGCGACAACAGCAAGTCAGGCGGCAAGCAACGCTCAGTCCGCTCAAACGCTGGCAGAAACAGCAAAGGCCGGAGCAGAAGCGGCGCGAGACGCGATTGTTAATATGCTGGTGGAGGCTATCACCCTTGAAACAGGACAACCGGCAACGGTGTCCAAATCCCTGGTGGACCAGGTCTATAAGCTGACGTTTGGACTGCCAAAGGGCAAAACAGGAGCTACCGGCGCGACCGGCCCACAGGGCGTAAGTGTTGAAAACATCCAGTTAACCAGCGGAAACCATGCTCCAGGTACTACAGATACATATACCATTACACTAAGTAATGACAGCACGTTCCAGTTTACCGTGTACAACGGGGCCAACGGCGCGGGTGCAGGCGACCTGATGGCCGACGGCAGTGTCCCCATGACCGGGCCGCTGAACATGGGCGGGAACAAGATCACCAACCTGGGCGCACCTGGGGCGGACACGGACGCTGTGCGGAAGTCCGACCTGGACGCTGTGGCGGCTGAGGTGGACGGCATCCTGGACGGCACCACCCCGGTACATTTGTCTCCGGCCACTGATACCAAAATCGGCGGTGTGATTATCGGCGATGGGTTAAGCGTGGAAGCGGACGGCACGGTGAGCGCAGACGACCAGTTGCCCGCGGGCGGAACGCAGGGACAGGTATTAACACAAGGGACTACCGGCCCCGAGTGGCAGGACGCTCCCTCCGGCCTCCCTGACGGTGGAACCCCCGGACAGGTACTTACCCAGGGCGAAAGCGGCCCGGAGTGGACCGACGCGCCTGACCCCCTGCCCACTGGTGGCGAGACGGGACAAGTCTTGACCAAGACCGCCAGCGGCACCGCATGGGACGACGTACCCAGCGATTTACCCTCTGGAGGCACAGATGGCCAAATCCTTACCAAAACCGCTGATGGCGTGGCGTGGGAGGATGCACCAGAAGCCGGTGTGACATCTTTTAAGGGAAGAACAGGCGCAGTAACCCCGCAGGATGGCGACTACACCGCCGGTATGGTGGGGGCGAGGCCGTCTACGTGGACACCTACTGCAAGTGATGTCGGTGCAATCCCCAACCCCTCCGGCGGCACCCCCGGCCAGCTTCTCTCCAAGACGGAGAGCGGGGCGGAATGGGTGGATAAGCCGGTGATGTATGTCACCGTTTCTGGAACTACTTCCGACAAATCCAGCACGGAAATCATACAGGCATCCATCAATGGTTACGCCGTATTTGCCGTGGTTTCACGTCTTGGAGCGCTCTATGCGCTTCCGCTTGCAACTCAGAATCTTGCTGGGCAGGCCGTAAGTTTCACGATATTCATTGGCGATCGAATCATCAGTTGCTATATCAAAGGGACGACAGCTACTGTAAGCGAGATTGTGCTGGACGCAAGCCGGGTAACGTTCGCGCCTGGAGAAACCGGCCTCACCGCCGACAACGTACAGGACGCCATCGAGGAAGTCCAGGGCAACATCCCCACGGACTACGTCCCCACCTCCCGCACGGTCAACGGCCAGGCCCTCAGCCAGAACATCACCCTTGACGCTGAGGATGTGGGGGCCATCCCTCCGCCCACCCGGTTGGCCGTCACCCTCAACGCCTCTGGGTGGTCCGGGAACAGCCAGACCATCACCGTCAACGGGGTCATCACCAACACCAGCGACCAGGACATTGACATCTCCTGCGCGGATAAGGCCAGCGCCGACGCATGGGCGGAGGGGGGCGTGTGGTGCAGCGACCCCACCCAGGCCAACCGCCTGACGTTTACCTGTACCACACCGCCGACGGCAAACATCAACCTCAGAATCCGTCTGTGGGAGGTGGGGTAGATGATCTTTATTGATCCGAAGCTGTGGGCGGTAAAAAGAGTTCACATCTACGGCGTGGAATGGGACTGGGACACAGGAAACTCCACATCTGGTACAAGGACTGACGATTCCGCCTTATTCGCAGATCCGAATCCGGCAGTGAACAATGGTTCTGGTTCCTCCCCTTTCGACAACCTCTATCCCTGGAGTGAGATGGTGAAGGAAACCCGCACCGGCGGCGTGATGGTCAAGGAGCCCAAGTATTGGTTCAAGTGGACCAAGACCGGGAAGAAGCTGAAGCTCCAGATCGCGGACGGTCCTGTCGAGGGGTTCCATGTGGACCCGGTGAATATGGACCGTGGTGATGGCCTGGGCGAGCTGGACTACTCCTTCATCGGCCGCTACCACTGCGCCAGCGGCACCTACAAGTCGGAAACCAACAAGGCCCAGCAGGTGAGCATTACCCGAAGCACGGCCCGGACGCAGATCCACAATCTGGGGAGCAACATCTGGCAGATGGACTTCGCCCAGATGTGGTATGTGGGAATGCTGTTCCTGGTAGAGTTCGCCGACTGGAATGGTCAGACCACTATCGGTTATGGCTGTTCGCAGAATGTTTCCAAGCAGAACAATGGCCGGACGGACTCCATGCAGTACCACACGGGCACCACGGCAGCCAATCGGACAACCTATGGGTTTACCCAGTACCGGAATATCGAGGGCTGGTGGGATAATGTCTTTGAATGGATGGACG